>Ga0172368_10004503_pt1 | contig 16104 bp, 13 predicted proteins | sample Lak11m_FD_114540 | JGI IMG/M metagenome (GOLD analysis project Ga0172368, IMG submission 114540) | Freshwater microbial communities from Kabuno Bay, South-Kivu, Congo - kab_022012_11m | ecosystem: Environmental > Aquatic > Freshwater > Lake | place: Democratic Republic of the Congo: South-Kivu...
CCAAAGTTGTCACCCTGAACTTGTTTCAGGGTCTCTATGAAAAAATATATTACTAAATAACAAGAGATTATGAAACAAGTTTAAATGATAAATTATGGTAAATTTTACTTTTGCAAGAGGCTCGAAAGAATGAAAAAAAATCATCTTTACGACATATTTTCCGGCGTGGTATTAGCGGTTCTCAGTTCTATATGGCTGGGGTATTTGGTGGGGCTGAAAATTCTCAACTGGAATGCCTATTTATGGAACGATTTTTCCGACATTGCCGGAGCGCTCCTGAGCTGCATCTGGCTTTACGCGGTCATAGGCTTGATTGCGGGGATATTTTTAACTTTATTTCTTAAAATTGTCCATTTTTTGCCCCGCGTCAGGAAAATGGATTTCCTGCGGCTGTGGATCGGAATGTATTCGCTGGTCAATATCCTGCTATTTGCCTATTTGACTTTCACCCGCACCCGCCCCGGAGTGCATGTCAAAGTCTACGACACAAGTCTGATCATTATTTATATTGTATCTTTGCTGGCATATTTCTGGATAGTTTGGGCGCTGTTATCGGGGAAAAAGTTCAAGTTTGTTCCGGCGGCGGTATTACCAATGCTGGTATTTGCTGTGGTCGGTTTTGGCGCAGGATATTTTACTACAGTGAAAGAAGAACCGCCGGCTTTGGGCGATGCGGCGCAGATTGAAGCTGTATTAAGCGCAATCCGCCCCGGAGTTAAAGTGGCGGTTTTTGGAGTGGACGGGGCGGAATGGTCGGTAATCGACCGTTTGCTGGCGGAAGGCAAAATGCCGGTGATGCAGGGATTGATCGAGCGGGGCGTACGGGCGAAATTCCGCAGTCTGAATACTTTGAAATCGCCGCTGATTTGGGCTAGTATGGCTACCGGCAAACCGCCGCATCAGCACGGCATCGAAGATTTCGGTTCTTTCAAACTGCCGCTGATGAAATCCAGTTTCATCAATTACCCGGATGGGATAGGCTTCTACCGGCTGGTGTTCACGCTGACGCCTCAATCCGATATGCCCATCAATTCCACCGCCCGCAAAACGGAAGCGATTTGGGATATTTTATCCGACGCCGGAAAGACGGTAGGTATAGCGGGCTGGTGGGCGACTTGGCCGGCGGACAATGTGAACGGATGGATGATCTCCGACAGGTTCACTTATACTTTATTCAATCCCCGCGCCAATGCAATGACTTTGAACGAAGGGCAGGTTTCTCCGGCCAGTCTGCTGACGGAAATTATCGGTTTTGTGCGGTCGCCGGAACAGATGACGGAAGCGGAACTGATGCGGTTTTTCCCGGCAGGGACTTTAACTCCTTCCGGCTGGGAAGCCTCCGGCCGGGAAGAATGGAATCCGCTGTATCAACTGAAACTGGGCTACACCGCCGGAGAATCTTTCCATAACGCTTCACTTTATCTGGTCAAGCAGTCTCAGCCGGATTTTTTCACCATCTATTATGAAAACAACGATATGGTCAGCCATTTCTTCTGGCAGTATATGGATGATTCGGTATATCCGGAAGCGATTCCGCCGGAAGAGAAAGCCCGCTTTGCCGAAGTAATCCCCCGCTTTTACGCTTATTGGGATTCGCTGGTGGGTTCAGCTATATCTTGTTTGAGCGAGGACACGCATATCTTTATAGTTTCCGACCACGGTTTTGGACCTACACCCTGCCCGACAATTCCTTACCGGGGAGGTGATCATTTGCCGAATGGAATATTTATTGCGGCGGGTCCGGCTATTAAAGCCGGTTATACTGCGGAAAATGCGGCGGTAATGGATTTAACCCCGACGCTGCTGCATTTATACGGACTGCCGACCGCTGAGGATATGGAAGGCAAAGTAATGAGGGATATTTTCACGGACGAATTCCAGCAAGCGCATCCGCTAACTACCATCTCATCCTACGAAACCGGCAAGCGCCGCGGGCGCAGTATTGTGACTTCCCAGGTGGATGAACAGATCAAGGATCAACTCAGGTCGCTGGGATACACGAAATAGGGGCTGGGTGATAGGTGATGGGTGATGGGTACCGGGTGATAGGTGATGGGTGATAGGACTGTCTAAAAACTCACCAAAACTGTCATTCCCGCGAAAGCGGGAATCTATATGTCAATATTATAACAGCATTTACAATATTCATAATACCGTAAGTGTTATGCTTTTTCTTATTCTTAGACAGGCTGTGATTGCGGCAGGCAGCTGGCGGCAAGACAACGCCTTTGACCTTTAACTTATTAACTTTTAGCTTCAAAATATGTCCAAGAAAATCTATCTGCCGCCGAAATATCATGTTCCGATTTTGGAAGATCCGATAAATTTTTATTATATCCCGATTTTCCGCGCTTTTTTCATCAAACGGCTGGAATTGGTTTTATCCTTTGCGCAAGGTCAGCGATTGGGTAAAGTATTAGACATCGGCTGCGGCACCGGCGCGCTGTTCCCGGAATTTTCCCGCAGAGCCGATTTAGTGGTAGGGATAGATACTTTCCTGCAGGATTACAGCATCAAAGGATTGTGCCGGATGGAAAAAGTTACCGCTTATGTGGCTTGGGGCAGTATTTTAGACCTACCCTTCAAAGCGCAAAGTTTCAACACCATTGTCTGCATCAGCACTTTGGAACATATCGAAAACAGCGTCAAAGCTTTGCAGGACATCAAACGGGCGCTGAAACCGGGCGGCAAGTTATTGGCCGGATTTCCTACTCGAAATACCCTCACCAATGCGCTTCTGGGTGAATCCACCGGATTCCATGTCGCTTCTCACCGGCAGATACTACAAGCCGCCAAGGAAGTTTTTGGCAATATCAAGGTCAAACATTTGCCACCTTTTCTGCCGCTGGATTTGGGGCTTTATACGGCATTTGAAGGAAAGAAGTAACAAGCAGCAAGTAACAAGCGCCAAGCGCCAAGTAACAAGTAACAAGAGGATACAAGGCAGCTTTGTTTTTTACTTGCCCACTTGCTCACTTGAACACTTCTTTCGACTTTCGACTTAATTCATCATTTAGCTTAATCCAAAATATCATAATAGATAATGAGAATTTTCTTCACCCGTCCGGATTCGGACATTCCCGCCGCACCGCCGCCGCTCGGAGCTTTATGCCTCGCTGCTTACATTCGGCAATATCGTAACGATGAGATAAAGATTTACGACGCTCGTTCTTATATGAGCGGTCCGGCGGAAACCGCTGCCGCCGCGAAAGATTTCCGCGCCGATGTGGTGTGTATTTCTTCATTTTCGATGGAGAAACCGCAAAGTTTCGCTTTAGCGCAGGCGGTGCGGGAAAAACTGCCTCAGGCGAAAATCCTGATGGGCGGGCCGTTCCCTTCTTCGGATGCGGAAGGAGCTTTGCAGGAAGCAGCGATCGACGCCATCGTTCAGGGCGAAGGCGAACAGCCGCTGTTATATATCCTGAAAACATTGGAAGAAACCGGGAAAATCGTTCCCGGTAAGGGCGTAGTCATACGCGGAAACGGCGGTCCGGAAGGCAAGGGAATCCCCGGACTAATTGAAGATTTGGATACTTTACCTCTTCCGGCATGGGATTTAGCGGACATGGAAAACTACCATAACCGTCCGCGAAAGCGGCCGATGATGAACCGTCTGCCCAAAGACCGCAAAGGCGCTTCCATCTTCACTACCCGCGGCTGCCCTTACGGCTGTACTTACTGCCATAACATTTTCGGTAAGAAGACGCGTAAGCGCAGCCCTCAGCTGGTTATGCAGGAGATGAAATTATTATACGAGAAATTCGGCGTGCGGGAATTGGAAATACTGGACGATATTTTCAATTACGATATCAAAAGAGCGAAAGAAATTTTCGATATGATGCAAAGGGAGGGATTGAATTTTCATATCAGTTTTCCCAACGGTTTGCGGGCGGAATTGATTGATGAAGAACTAGTGGATAAATTCAAGCGGGGAGGAGTGTATTGGGTGACTTTCGCCATCGAATCCGGTTCGCCGCGCATCCAGAAGGAAGTGCGGAAGAATTTGAATTTGGAGAAAGCCCGCCGCAATATCGAATTAGTCGCCAGCCGGGGTATCAATGTCAACGGTTTCTTTATGATGGGATTCCTCGGCGAAAAGGAAGAAGATGTGCTGCAGACTATCGATTTCGCCGTGAAATCGAGGCTGATCATCGCTTCGTTCTTCATCCTCACGCCGTTCCCCAATACCGAAATCTATCATCAGGCGGAAACTGCAGGGATAATGATGAGCGGGGATTTTTACGATTATCACAATGTTTCGGTCAATATCAGCCAGGTGCCGACGGAAAGGTTATGGCAATTGAAGCGCCTGGCTTACCGGAAGTTTTATTTCAGCCCCAAACGAGTGTGGTATATTCTGAAAGCCAATCCTTTTAAGATTGGGCTGTTCGACGGAGTATGGATGCTGCTTAAAATGGCATTTTTAGGGCGGGAAATTCTTAAAAAGAAGTAACATGCAGCAAGCAGCAAGTAAAAGCAAAAAATAGGATTCCCGCTTTCCAGTCTGTCCAAAGATGTGAAAAAAGGAAAAAAGCGTGGTGTCGACTCTCTGCAGTCGACACCAACTACTTGTAAATTAGAGACAAATATAATAACATCAGATTCCCGCTTTCGCGGGAATGACAGTTCAGGGGCGTTATCAGACAGACTGTTTCGCGGGAATGACAGTTCAGGGGCGTTATCAGACAGACTGTTTCGCGGGAATGACAGTTCCGGGGCGTTTTCGGACAGACTGTTTCGCGGGAATGACAGTTCCGGGGTGTTTTCGGACAGACTGTTTCGCGGGAATGACGGCTCCGGAGTGTTTTTAATCAGCCGGAAGGATAGACACCGGGAAAAATCGAGTACTATTTTCCCAGCCTTGAGCCTTGAGCCTTGAGCCTTAAGTCCTAAGTGTACTGTTGCTTTAGGTTATAACACACCCATAGCGTCATTGCGAAAGGCTGTCCGGCAGCTGCTGGATGAAGCAATCTCTCTGATTGTAATATAACCTAAAGTGTCAATACACTTAAGTCTTAAGTCTAAAATTTCCTTTTCCCTGGAATTTTGTTATATTATATGTTTGGCATCTTTTATGCGGTATATTGTACTCTCCTAATTGTAAATAATGATTTCGCATTCCAGCAATTGTCGACATAATTGAATGAAAGTATTACTTTTACGGCCGCATTCAGCGGTTCCGGCAGCTCCGCCGCCGATTGGACTTATGTATTTGGCGGCTTATGCCCGGAAAACCGCCGGCCGGCAGATTGAGATTTACGACGGCCGGGTAAAGTTGACTCCGTCGGACAAAATGCGCCGGATTATTGCTGACGCTAAGCCGGATATTGTAGGGATTACTGCTTTCACGATGGAAGCTCCCGCCGCTCACGAATTAGCGAAAATTTCCAAAGAACTGTTCCCGCATACCCCGGTGGTCATCGGAGGGCCTTACGCATCTTCGGATGCGGTCAAAGCCAGCGCGGACCGTAATATCGATATAGTGGTTTTCGGCGAAGGGGAATTGACTTTCGAGGCGATTTTACAGGTTTTTGAGAAGAATTTATCGTTAGATACCGTGCCGGGCATTCAATACCGGGTAAACGGTGATACCCATTACACCGGTGCGGGAAAAACGGCGGAAAATCCCGACGACCTTCCTTTTCCCGCCTGGGATATGATCGATTTGGAGGAATATTTCCGCCCCAGCGCTGCCAAAAGGAGGCTGACCAATCCCATCCAAATGCGGAATCGGGGAGTATCGGTTTTTTCCAGCCGGGGATGCCCGTTTCAATGCACTTACTGCCACAACATTTTCGGCAAGAAACTGCGCAAGCGTTCGCCGGAAAATGTCATTGCGGAGTTGAAATGGCTGGCGCAGGATTTTCGGATAAATGAGATAGAATTTATCGACGATGTGTTCAATCTCGACCGGGAACGGGCGAAGACGATAATGGATATGATGCTGGCGGAAAAGCTCGATTTGAAGTTTTCCTATCCCAACGGATTGCGCGCCGACCAGATGGATGAAGAGTTGATTGTTAAAATGAAAAAGGCGGGATGTTACCGCATCAATTACGCTATCGAATCGGGCAGCGAACGGATTCAGAAGAAGATGCAGAAGCGGTTGAACTTGAAACGGGCGCAGGAAATTATCGATTTCACCGCCAAGCAGGGCATCAGCGTCGGCGGATTCTTTATGATGGGTTTCCCCGATGAAACGGAAGAAGAGATTTTACGGACTATCGATTTCGCTTTGAAATCGAAATGCCACACCGCTTCGTTTTTCATCCTGACGCCTTTTCCCGGCACCAAAATGTATGAAGAAGCGGTGGCGGCGGGTATCGATATGCAGGCGCTTTATTCCGATTACGGTTCCGTATCGGCGAATTTGACCAGGAATGTGTCGGGGGAAAGGATTTTGCAGCTGCGGAAGACGGCTTTCCGTAAATTTTATTTCAATCCCCGGCGGATTTACAGCATTTTCCGCACTACCCCCAATAAAATGGCGCTGGTAAGGAATGCGCTGCGGACCGCGAGGCTGTCATTTGTGGGGAAGGAATATTAAGATGAAGGATCGAAGACAAGAATATGCAGAACATCTGCTAATTATTAAAAGTCCTGAAATTCTGGATCGAGTTTTTTCTCTTTCATTTGATTTACTTAAAATTGAACTTGATAGACACAATAAAATAGTTGAGAAAGGGAGAAATTATCTTAGTGTCGATCTAATTCTTCTTGGAATCGTTTTGACGCTAGGGAATTTTATTTTCACCAATACTTCACTAAAAGAGATTTTACCTTCTTTTTTAATTTCACTGATAGGAGGAGCTTTTGCCTCATCAATATTTGCGATTACCATATCGCTGTTTTATAACCTCTATGTCTCCTTTATTCATTCCTATTTATGGTTTGATTTTGAAGATCTAACTTCAATCCCGGAAAACAGCGAAAATCTTGATTACTTATATAAAACCGGTCAAATTGCAGGTTTCTGGGATAAAATTGACAATCTGGTCGATAATAACGAAAAATTGGTTACTAAGCTTAAAATTGCCAGCATTCTTTCTGTATGGAGTATTATTATGCTAAGTTTAATTGTCTTATTAGCTATGTACACTAAGTTATATATATTTATCTTCTAATTCTATTCAAAGGTAAATAAAATGAATAGCGGAAAGCAAGCAACCTTGGGAAAATCCGGGTTGAAAGACAGCTCTCATCATTATTCTGAGAATGATGATAAATTGAAAGACATATCGGAATTAGCTAAGAAAGTAGTTCCGAAATCCCGGGGACGGCTAATTACCGAAGGGAAGAAGCTTAAAAGCAAACAGATTTTATAATGAAAATCCTCCTCATACGACCGAACAGCCAAGTCCCTTCCGCAGCGCCGCCGATGGGATTGATGTGTTTAGCGGCTTATCTGCGGCATTACGGCAAGCACCAAATCGAAATTTTCGATGGACGCAACTTGGAAGCTTCCTGGGGAGATATTGCCCAAACGATAAAAAGTTCCCAGGCTGAGGCCATTGGCATCACCTCGTTTTCGATGGAGCAGAAGGAAGCTCATACCATAGCTAAAATCGCCAAAGAAATCAATCCCCGCAGACCGGTAGTTTTGGGCGGACCTTACGCCACTTCACAGCCCGACGATGCTATCCGGGACCGTAATATCGACTATGTAGTCATCGGCGAAGGCGAACGGTCGGGATTGAAATTGTTCAATACTTTGGCAAACGGTGGCGATATATCCCAAATCAATGAAATAGTTTACCGCCGTAATGGCAATGTCATTCACACCGGGGAAATCGATTATATCATCGATTTGGACGAACTGCCTTTTCCCGCCTGGGATTTGATCGATTTCGAAAGCTATTTCCAGCGTAAAGGCGGCAAACGCAAGACTTTCAATCAGCATCAGATGAAACAGCGGGTGTGGCAGGTGATTACTACTCGAGGGTGTCCCTACCGCTGCTTATACTGCCACAACCTTTTCGGCAAGATGATCCGTAAACGGTCGGTGGAAAATGTGATGGGTGAACTGCGGCAATTGAAGGATGAACGCGGCATCGAAGAGATCGAAATTATCGACGATATTTTCAACCTCGACCTTGATCGAGCGAAAGAAATTTTACGGCGGATCATTGCGGAAAAGCTGGATTTGAAGTTTTGCTTTCCCAACGGATTGAGGTCGGATCGTTTCGATGAAGAATTGTTGGATTTGATGAAGGAAGCCGGAGTTTACCGGCTGGTGTTCGCTATCGAAACCGGCAGTCCGCGGGTGCAGAAGCTGATACAGAAGAATGTTAAATTGGAAGTGGCTCAGCGCAATATCGAATTAGCGGCGAAACGCGGTTTTTCCATCGGAGGTTTCTTTATGATGGGATTCCCTACGGAAACTGAAGAAGAAGTGATGCAGACTATCAAATTTGCGCTTAAATCCAAGATGGTCACCGCCACATTCTTTGTCGTGACGCCGTTTCCCGGCACGGAATTGCATAAACTGGCGCTGGATTTAGGTTTCGATTTGCCTAAAGAATACGAACACTACCAAAAAGTATCGCTCAATGTATCTAAAGTGCCGACTGCCAGATTAGAAAAACTGCGTCAGTACGCTTTGCGCAAGTTTTATCTAGATCCGCGGCGGATACTGCGGTATATAAAGACCACCCCCTGGCGGGATCGTTTTTGGCAGAAATTATATATTCTTATTATGGCGACATTATTTAAATATGAAAAATAATTTTAAACTATAAATCCGCGCTTCACTGTTTCATAATCAGTTTGACTAAATTGTAAGGGATTCAGATTTTAAATATTCAGCGCGACTAATGAAAAGGCTCAATAATGAAAATTGCCTACATTCGTCCACATTCGGAGGTGCCATCCGCTGCGCCGCCAATGGCCTTTCTAAGCCTCACGGCTTATCTGCGGCAATTTGGCAGTCACGACTATCATATCATAGATGCTAGAGCTGCACTCACTCCGCCGGATATAATAAAAGAGGAAATTAAAAAACTTAAGCCGGATTTGCTCTGCCTGACCGCCTTTTCGATGGAAAAAAAGCAGGCTCACGAAGTTGCCGCCGCGGTCAAGGAAGTCTGCCCTCACACGCCTCTGATTATCGGCGGGCCTTACGCTACCAGCAATTGGGAAGACGCTTTAAAGGACAGCGCCATCGATTATGCGGTAATCGGTGAGGGTGAAGTTACATTTAAGAAATTAGTCCAAGCTTTGGAAGCCGGGGAAAGACATCCGGAAATCAAAGGATTAGCATATAAGGAAAACGGGAGTATACGCTTTTTCGGTCAGCCGGAATTTATTGAAAATCTGGATACAATACCGATGCCGGCGTGGGATTTGGTCGATTTGGAATTTTATTTTAGTAATAAGAAAAAGCGTTCCTCGATGAATCCGCATCAAAAGTCGCCTCGGTCAGTACCGCTGTTTTCCAGCCGGGGATGCCCGTATTTATGCACATATTGCCACGATGTATTTGGGAAGAAGCTGCGAAAACGGTCGGTGGAACATGTGATGAAGGAGTTGATTTACTTGAAACGGGAAAGGAACATTTCCGAAATTGATATTATCGACGATATTTTCAACCTCGACCGCCCCCGCGCAAAAGCCATTTGTGACCGGATAGTGGAAGAAAAACTGAATATCGGCATCGCTTTCCCCAATGGACTCAGGGTGGATCAGATGGATGAAGAACTGGTGGACAAGCTGAAAAAAGCCGGCTGTTACCGCATAATTTACGCTATAGAATCGGGTTCTCCCAAAATTCAAAAGGAAATGAAAAAGAACCTGAACTTGCAAAAAGCCCGGGAAATGATTACTTATACCAATAAGAAAGGTATTTCCACCGGCGGCTTTTTTATGTTCGGGTTCTTGAATGAGACGGAAGAAGATATGCGGATGACGGCGGAATTCGCCGTCAAATCCAAATTATGCACCGCTTCTTTCTTTATCTTACAGCCTTTTCCCAATACGGAAATTTTTAATCAAGCCATTGCCAGCGGCTTTGATTTAGCCGGGTATCCTCAAGAGCATTATTACCGGGTGGCGCATAATATTTCGCAAGTGCCGATAGATAAAATCTATAAGATTAGAGGCGAAGCCATCAGGAAATTCTATTTTAGTTTTATCCGATTTTTCCGATATTTGAGAACTACTCCTTTCCGGCGAAATTTATCTGCCATAATTACGCAAATGCCCAAATATCTTTTTTCCGATAATCCCGAAGAAGAAAAGAGTTTCTTATAAGGAATCCCCTGACGCGTTTCGCTTTCATACAAAACCTGTGGACGGAAAATTTGGGGGTGATGTATCTTTCCGCCCTTTTAAAATCCCAAGATCACGAGGCCCGGATATTCATCGATGTCCGGGGCAATAACGCTTTTAAGGAGGTTATCAATTACCGACCCGATGTGGTGGGAGTGACCTGCACCACCGGCCTGCATCATTGGGGAGGGGAATTTTTGCGCTCGGTAAAAGCGGCGAATCCCCGTATCGTCACTATTATGGGCGGTCCGCACGCGACTTTTTGCCCGGAGACTGCGCAGGAAGCGGGGATCGATTATGCGGTGCGCGGCGAAGGTGAAAATGCCGTGCTCGGCATCGCTGAAGCAATGCAAAACGGCGGGGGAATCGAAAAGCTGGAGAATATTGTTTATTTCCGGGAGGGGCAGTTGACCATCAATCCGATGGGCAGATTGATAGAAGAACTGGATACTTTGCCTTTCCCCGACCGTTCGCATTACGACAGGTATCCTTTAACCCGGAAAGAAGGGTCGAAAAATTTCATCGCCGGGCGGGGATGCCCCTACAAATGCACCTTCTGCGCTAATTTTGAATATCATAACATTTACCGGGGGCACGGCAAATGGGTGAGATACCGTTCTCATGAAAATGTGCTGGCGGAAATCGAAGAAGTCAAACAGCGTTACGGCATTAAATTCGTGGGCTTTTCCGACGATACTTTAATTTTCAACCGCAGTTGGCTGCTGCCGTTTTTGGATAAGTACCGCGAGCGCATCGGACTGCCGTTTTTATCCACGGTGCGGGCGAACCTCATCGATGAAGAGCTGGTCAAAGCTTTGAAACAGGGCGGGTGTATCTCCTGCGTGTTCGGATTGGAATCGGGCGTCGAGCGTATCCGCAACGGCGTTTTGCAGAAAGGCATCAGCGAAGAGCAAATCCGCCGGGCGGCTTCGCTGTTCCGCAAATACAAAATTCAGTTCGGAACTTACAATATGCTGGGATTGCCCACGGAAACTATCGCCGACGCCTGGCAGACGGTAAAACTAAATGCGGAAATCCGTCCCGATTTCCCCTGGTGCAGTATTTTACAGCCGTATCCGGGGACGAAGATCCATCAGGATCTGGAAAAATCGCTGGGGAAGAAAATCCAGTCTGATGCCATTCAAGCTTCATATTTCACCGCTTCGGTAATCGACAATCCCGATATCAAACAGATGGAAAATCTACAGAAGCTGTTTCATCTGGCGGTGAGAGTACCCCTGCTTCAGCCGCTGATAAAACAGGCGGTCAAACTGCCGCCGAATTTTTTCTTTACATTGGTATTTCAGGCGTGCTACGGCTGGCAGCTATTAAGACGGTCGCATTTGAACCTGCTGCAGATGTTCCGTTATTGGTGGAGTCAGCAGGGGATGTTTAGTAAAAGACGGTCGGCAAATCTGAAAGTCGAAAGTCAAAAACAGCTTTATACATAAAGTAACCTATTATTGTCATTGCGAAAGGCTGAAAGCCTTGAAGCAATCTCTCCAATAATTAAGATGATAGAAGTTATCCCGGCGCAGGAAAAACACCTCGAAGCCATCGTGGAAATCTGGCAAGAGTTTATGGATTACCATAAACCTTTGGATGTTTTGTTTACGCGGAGGAATGATGGGCATAAAAGATTTCGGGAATTTCTGACCGGTTTGACGACTAGAGACGATGCGTTAGTACTTGCAGCGTTAGAAGACGATAAGGTAGTAGGTTATTCCCTTACTCTAATCGACAGCTATCCTCCGGTATTTAAGATTGAGAAATACGGGCACATTTATGATATGGCGGTGAAGGAAGGTCAGCGGCGGAAGGGCGCGGGGGAAATGATGATGCGGGAAATCGAACGATGGTGTAAAGAAAAGGGATTAAGCAGGATGGAATTACAGGCGGTGTCGAAGAATCTGATAGGTTTGAATTTCTGGCGGAAAGCCGGATTTAAGGAATATATGAAGAAGATGTGGAAGGAAATAAGAAACTAACAATAATATATGGGACGTGGTATGGAAGTAAGAGATCCAATTCATGGAATGATTGAATATGATAAAACGGAAGAAAAAATTATTAATTCCGAACCTTTTCAAAGGCTGAGGAACATAAAACAACTCGCCTTAGCTCAATATCTTTATCCGGGCGCACATCACACAAGATTTGAACATTCATTAGGAGTGATGCATGTCGCTTCAAGAATGTATGATAAATTAAAAGAGAGAGGGGAGAAGGATGGAATTAGAATTGAGGATTTTGGTTATTCGCGGGAAATTATCAGAAAAGCCGCTCTTTTGCATGATATAGGGCATGGACCTTTTTCCCATGTTTCTGAAGCAATTTTTTCTAAAATCACAGGAATATCTGAATTAGAAAAAATTACTGGGAAAAAAGATGAAGAGGCTCATGAATTTTTAAGCTATAGAATTGTAGAGGAATTTTTTGAAGAAATATTATCCGAAGATGATATTAAAAGGATTAAGCAGATTATTAAAAAGAGTAATCCCAATGCTTTATCCGAAATCATTTCTGGTCCTTTAGACGCGGATAAACTTGATTATCTATTGAGAGACTCTTATTATACTGGGGTAAAATATGGAATCTATGATTTAGAACGAGTATTGAATACACTTTTTATCTTAAGTGGCACTAAAACGACACTTGGAATTAAAGAGGAAGGAAAACATGCTATTGAACAGTATATAATGAGTAAATATTACATTACTAATCAGGTATATGGACACATAAACAGACAAATCACTGACCATATGTTGATAAGGTGTATTTACTTAGCTTATCTTGAAGATATTGAAGCGATTAAACAGCTATACACATTAGTAGATGATAAAGAAATTTTTAAATATTATCTCTCTTATGATGATAATTCATTAATTGATTTAATCTGTACTGAATCAAGAGGTTATGCAAAAGAATATGCAGAAAGACTCAAAAGAAGACAACTTTTAAAATACTCTAAAGCAATTAATCTTAATGACCTTGATAATACTGATGATGGAATTAAAATTATTGATATATTATCAGATGATAAAAAACGCGAAGAGTCTGAGATCAAATTAGCTGAGCATTTTGAAATTCCAAAAGAGCTGATAATAATTTTATATTTATATCCAAAGAATCCTTTTGCAAAACTCTACTCGACATCTTATAAAGACATCAGCGACAATATTTTAGTTCAAACAAAAGATAATAAACGAAAAACATTTACGAAAGTATCTGATTTGGAAATTAATCTCAAAAAAGAAATCTTAGCAAAAATCTTTATTCTAAAACCCGACAATCAATCCGATTATGACATTATTGAAAATGAAATCATAGATTTAATTCTAAAATAGCAAGGAGCCTTTATGGAAGCCCATGAGATAATAATCGCCCTTATTAAGCATAACGGCGGTGAAATAAAAGGTCGAACAAAGCTCCAAAAATTGGTATTTTTTGCTAACGAGATACTAAAATTGGATATAAGCTTTCGACCATATTACTTTGGTCCGTATAGCGATGATGTCGCTATATCGATGGATTATATTAGGGCTTTAGGTATGATTACTGAAATCGAAGAGCATTTTCCTGACATGAAATTCGGCAACTCATACGAAGCAGTCAGATATAGTTATAAACTGACCTCAAATGGGGAAAAATATTTTAAATATTTATTAGAAAAATATCCCGAGAAAATATCTGAACTTGATAAAATTATCAAATCTGTAAATGCTTATCAAGGTTCTGAAGTATCATATAAAGAGCTTTCTATTGCGGCTAAAGTCTTCTTTATATTAAAAAATTCTACTCAAGACTTAGACATAGATAAATTTCGTAGCGAGGCAAAGTCTTTAGACTGGGATATTTCCAAAGACCAAATCATAAAATCATTTGACTTACTTAAAGCAATACTTAACGCAGCTTAATGAAAATCCTCCTGATAAATCCCCCTTCTCCCGGCGATTATCCCTTCACCCGGGAAGGGCGCTGTATGCAGAAAGAAGGGGTGTGGACTACCGTCTGGCCGCCGATTTCGCTGTGTACTATCGGCGCGGTTTTGCGGGAAGCTGGTTTTGAAGTCCGCATTAACGACTGCCCTTCCGAAAGCATCGACCGCGAGGGATTGGTGGGAATTATCCGGGATTTTCAGCCGGATTTATTGATTAGCAACAGCGCCACTCCTTCCATCAAATTCGATGCGGAAATCCCCGCGCTGACAAAATCCGTTTTGCCGGATATAAAAGTTGCCATCTTCGGCATTCACGCCGGAGTGAGGCCGGAAGAGGTTTTTGGGATGTCCCCGGGTTTAGACTTTATCATCCGGGGAGAACCGGAATTTTCCGCTTTAGAACTGGCGAAAAAACTGTATAAAGACGATGCTGCTTCTGAAGTTTCCGGGATTTCCACCCGTTTGAACGGAAAAGTCGAACATTATCCGGCCCGGCAATTTTATCCCGAACTGGACGATCTGCCGTTCCCAGCGTGGGATTTGGTGGATTTGAAACATTATTCTCTGCCTTTCACCGGTAAAAAATTTACAATGGTGATGTCCAGCCGGGGCTGCCCTTACGACTGCACTTTCTGCGTGGCGCAAAGCTATTACGGCAAGAAAATCCGTAAACGCAGTCCTCAGCGTATCCTCGACGAAGTGGAATGGACGCGGGAAAAATTCAGCGTGGAAGATTTCTTCTTCTGGTCGGAAAGCTTTACCATTGTCAAGAAAAATATCCACAATTTATGCGATGAGATTTTCCGGCGAAATCTGAAAATCCGCTGGGTGTGCAACAGCCGGGTGGATAATGTGGATTTGGAACTATTACAAAAGATGAAGCAAGCCGGATGCTGGCTAGTGTCTTTCGGTATCGAATCGGGGGATCAGGGAATTTTAGACCGCAGTAAGAAGCATATCACTATCGAACAAGTCCGCCAAGCGGTGAAATACGCCCGCCAAGCGGGATTGCAAATCGCCGGACATTTCGTGCTGGGATTGCCCGGCGAAACCGAAACCACTTTGAAAAAGACCGGGGAATTTTCCCGCGAACTGGATTTGGATTACGCGCAGTTCTACTACGCTTCGCCTTGGCCCGGCTCGAGGTTTTACGAGGAAGCGGTGAAGGAAGGCTGGCTTAACACGCAGGATTGGAATCTCTTCGAACAATCTGTCTGCATTTTGGATTACCCGGAACTTTCCGCCAAGAAAATTATGGAAATGCGGGATAAAATGACGCGGGCTTTCTATTATCGGCCAAGTATAGTCTGGAAGACGCTGAAAAAGATTAAATCGCCGGCGGAATTGAAAAATTTTCTGGGGATGGTGAGGAATTATTTAAGCTGGATTTAACAGAAGTAACAAGTTGCAAGTAACAAGTAACAAGTGAAAGCAAAAGAGAAAAACATTCACAGGCGATTAAGGCAATTAAGGTAAAGAAGAAAAAACAAGTATGCATTCCCACGCTGGAGCGTGGGAACGAGAAAAAATAGAGCAATGTATCGTGGTGTCAGGTGTCCTCACCTGACACCGGCAAGCTACAAAACTTAGGGGATGGTGTCAGACGAGGGCGTCTGACACCACGGTTATACCAATGCTAAAAAGTCTTTTCGCATGTTTTTGTAAGGGCAATTCATGAATTGCCCTTACATCGGAAAACTATTTCAAGAAACAGTATAAAAGAAAAGTGGTTCGTTTTTCTATTTGTAGTGACGAGCCAACGACTCGTCAAGCTATTTGGACGAGGCGCTGAGCCTGTCCCACAATGCGCCGCAGACCCGTCATTCCCGCGAAAGCGGGAATCCAATCATTTGTAATTTATAGAGATATGGATACTGGCTTTCGCCAGTATGACGCCC
>Ga0172368_10004504_pt1 | contig 16104 bp, 16 predicted proteins | sample Lak11m_FD_114540 | JGI IMG/M metagenome (GOLD analysis project Ga0172368, IMG submission 114540) | Freshwater microbial communities from Kabuno Bay, South-Kivu, Congo - kab_022012_11m | ecosystem: Environmental > Aquatic > Freshwater > Lake | place: Democratic Republic of the Congo: South-Kivu...
ATCTCCGGTAGGTAATTCCTCCGGCTAAATACTCCGCTATAATTTTTTCTTTTTCTTTCATCATATCTGTTTTGTCTGTGGTAAATTTACATTTTTTTGTAAACCTATTTCAGGACAAGACACGAATAAAATAACTTTAAGTCTTGACCTTTTTTGCCTGTCCCGCCAAAGGCGTGGATTACTTTTTTTAGGTCAAGCTAAAAAAAGTAAGATTAGAATTACTCACAAATCTTTTTTTAAATTATCGTGTTCGTGAATTACCTCGCATATTTTTCATAGATCTATTTATCCGCGGCTCGGAAACCTTTACACAGTTAAATGGACACTCCCAAGAATAGATTTTCTCATGTTACGAACGCAATTTGTCACCCGCTCTCCAAATCCCCCTTCATCCATTTTGTTTTATAAATATCTAACCTACAAAATAAAAACAAGCTGTATCAAGTAAGCCAAGCTTCCCGAAACCAAAAAACTTATCAGTATGCTTAACCGAAAAAAATGGGTACGGTCGCCCATCAACTTCCATTGCTTTTTTTCATTATCAGCATTTATTAGCTGCTTGAATGCTTTTTTTGAAAACAACACAATCAAAAACAGTGTAATAACGAAGAGGATAAGCCAAATTATAAAGATTGTTTTCATGGGTTATTGTTAAATGTTACTTTATCAAAGTCACCGTTCCCGTATAATTATATTCAATCTTATCAAAACCTTTGGCTATATAAATATAAAAATAAACACCATCGGCTGCGGTTTTGCTTTTTTCTATCTTTCCATCCCATGCACCATCGGGCGTATTCCATTCGAACAGCTTTTTTCCCCAACGATTAAATATACTCATGGCTTCAGTCTCTAGTCCTCTGGATTTTACTTTGAACACATCATTAAATCCATCACCATTGGGTGTAAACACATTGGGAATTGAAACGCTCGACGGATCAAAAATCTCTATTGTAAATGTGAATGTATCTTCGCAAAAATTTGGTGAGCCACTGTTAATCGTTAGCGTAACAGTGTATATACCGGGACTTGTATAAACATACACCGGGTTTTGCTGTGTGGACGAATTTCCATCACCAAACGTCCAAACGTAAGTTGCAGCACCTGTTCCATTAAAATAAAAATTAATACTTGCAGGTGTGTAACCCGTTAGTGGATTGGCATAGCCCGAAGCGTCAACCGAATTGCTCGAATTAATAACTTCTGATATTACTACTAAACAGTTATTGGAATCTAGTAGTGTTAATGTATAATTTCCGGCGCATAAACCACTATCTATTGGGGTCGTAGCACCTGAAGTCCACGAATAAGCATAGGGAGGAACTCCTCCGTTAACAATCGAACTTAACACTCCATCACAGCTACCACTGCATGTTTCGTTAACCGCTGTCAGATTCACTGTGATAGCAGTTGGCTGAGTGATAGTAATCGTGCTTGTAGTAGTGCATCCGAAGTTATCTGATACTGTAACCGTATAATTCCCGACAGCTAAGTTTGATAAATCTTCGGTAGTGGCTCCATTGCTCCAGTTATATGTAAAGCCAGGTGAGCCACTGCTGATAGTTAAATTAGCAGCTCCACTCCCATCGCCATTGCACAGAAGATTTGTTCCTGCAATAGTGCTCGATGGTTGCGGATGAATAACTACGGTTGTTTGAGTGGTGTCTTTGCATCCGTTTGCATTTGTAACAATGCAAGTATAAACTCCATCATTAGCCACCGTTGTAGAAGTGATGGATGGATTTTGAGCAGTACTTGTAAAACCATCGGGTCCTGTCCAGCTATAAACGGTTCCACCGTCAGATGTTAAATTTAAAGTTTGTCCTGCACACAATGGAGTATTATTCGAGGATGTAGCAACAGGCAGCGCATTAACTGTTACTACAACGCTATCGGTTGCCGAACATCCCCAAGCATTGGTAACCGTTACAGTATAGGTTGTCGTTATGGTTGGTGAAGCAACAGGATTAGCAATAGTGGGATTGCTTAAATTAATAGTTGGTGACCATGAATAAATAGTGCCACCGCTTGCATTCAGGTTTACGGAATCTCCTATGCATATTGCTTGATCAGAAACAACAGCATTTGGATTTAACGAATTGAAATCTGAGAAATAACCATAGCTACAGCCGCCGCCAATATCACCGTTCAGGATTCCCATTTGGAATACGTCTCCATTAGTAAGTTTTATTATACTTGCAGCGTTAACTGGCACCTGTGTTGTATTAAATGGTAAGTGAGCAAAACTCCACTGCCCGCCTGTTCCCGGAACCAACGAAAACATGGGTGACGTAATATAGGTAGTGTTACCATTTAGTTCAAAAAAGCCCGTTGAAGTAGTTCTGACAACCAGATTCAAATAAAACGGAACGGTTGATGAACGAGTAAAACCTACCTGATTTGACCCAGTACATTCAATCTGCGGTAATAATGCAGCACCTATCTCGCATCCATTACCCGAAACATGCAAACAATAAACAGGATTTGAAGAAGTAATATACCCTGAAGGATTTGCCAACGTAAATTCATATGTTTGTCCTAAACCGATGTTTGCAACAGGTATCGGATTTCCATCCAGATAGATATCAGTATTCGCTTGCGTCCCCAGTATAGCAACACGTTCAATATTTAAACCACCCCGGGCTACAATATATTGCATACCGGTAATATTAACAGGCACAATTTGATCGCCAGCTAAATCAGCACATCCTCCGGGTCCCATTAATAAATCATCACTGTATGTGATAGCAATAGGTTTAGTAGAATTCACCACAGAGCCCTGAAGATGCAACGCTCCAGCCTGACTCGAAGCTGTTGCAGAATATACCTGCCCCGAATCCAATGTAATAACAAAAGGCACTCCGGCAGTATGGCCTACAATATCGTTCGAAGGGCTTATTGTAACATCTGTTCCATCATCAGTGGCTATTATGTTAAACGATGAATAGGGTACTGGACTATAAGATGGTGAATTGTTATAATAGGTTTGCGACGGAATTAAAAAATAAGTGCCTAATGCATTTTGTCCTTTAAGCGCATATATCTCAGGATTGCAACCACAGTAACTGCTGACTACTTCATAATAAACCGTCACTTGTTGTGTAGCCACAATGTGAATTCCATAATTTAGTACTGTATTCGGTGGTTTTGTTTCAATTGTGTTTAAGGATGCACTCAAATCAACAGATGCTGTAGAATTTGCAGGTATTGCAACAACAATGGGAATGAATGAAATATTTGCCGGCTGCGAAACAGTTACTGTGCTTGGCAAATTGGAAGTTGATATTCGCAGCACTATTGGAATATCAAAACTATTGACACTTACTGATACTTCAGGAGCAGCAAACCAAAAAGAAACATCGGTTTGTGCTTGCACTAATTTTGAAAAGAATAGGATCGAAATAATAATACAATACTTTCTCATCGATAATAATCTATTTACTTTCTTATTCAAAGATAAAGAATTAAATTAATTTTCAACCCTGTCAGTAAATGATTTTATTTTTTTGAGCGGTCCATGCTTCAAAAATTGAAATTGCTTGTTCACGCATGATTTGAGCTGTGGGTATCTTTCTTTTTTCAACAGGTGTATCAAGTTCTTTATAAATAAAACTATCATCAAATTGCACAGAACTGGCGTCATTCTTTGAACAAGCGTAGAAAATATTTGCAGGCCTGGCCCAGTAAATAGCTCCAAGGCACATAGGACATGGTTCGCATGTAGTGTAAATGTCGCAACCAGTCAGTTGAAACGATTGAAGATTTTTGCAGGCATCACGTATGGCATTCACTTCAGCATGAGCCGTTGGATCATTATTTGAAGTAACAAGGTTCACTCCCCTACCAATAATTTTTCCGTCTTTAACCACAACCGCTCCAAAAGGACCGCCTTTACCTGAAATTACGTTTGCTAAAGCCAAGTCTATGGCTTCTTTCATAAAACTATTTTCTTGCATATGTTTTTTTGACTCTTATTACAGTAATTATGTTTATAGAATTCTATTTACAAAAATAATGAATAATTTAGTAGCCATATTCCATGAAAAAAAATGTTTTCACAAACTAAATTTTTGTTTACAATTATTGTATCGCTTGTTCTTCTGTCTTCTTGCAAAGTAAAACAAAATGGTATTAAGCCCGATATTGAATTAAAGATACAGCAAACAGGTGGTGTTAATGCAACGTCAGTTGTCTGGAGTCCGGATAAAAAAATGTGGTATACCGTTTTTGGTGGGAATGCTTCATTTCCTCTCGAAGTGTTTGACGAGAACGGAAAATCAATTCGAAAAACATCCGTAGGATTTGATGCCAGAGGCCTGTGGTGGAATTCAAATACAAATCAGATTGAAGGAAACAGCTTTTCAAATCATGGAATTATAGCTATTGAACTTACGGATAAAGGATTTCCAAAAGGCACAGAGATTGTTACTCAGAATAATGAACAACCGGCTGATCAATCATGCGGTGCATTTGATTCGGAGAAAAATGAAATTTTATATTTTTTTAATGATACTGTTTATCGTTATAACCGTAATACAGGAAAATATATTGACCGCATGGGTTTGATTGGAATGAAAGCGCCACTAGAACATATCAATAATAACTCATTAATTTTTACAGGCATTTTAAAAAAAGAAATCGGCCTACTTGACTTCTATGAAAAGAAAATATATTTATTTGATAAGTCAAACGGACAGCTAAGCGAAACTATAGTATTATCTGGTAAATCACCAACGGCTGGCATGTATCGTTTTTCTTATGCAAATGAACATTTCTGGTTGTATGATAAATCAAAAAGAATTTGGTTCGGATATAAAATCATACAATAAATCATGGGTAAGCTATAGCAGGTAATCCCTTCATTTCTATAACTGGATAGTAATATTTTTTTCCATCAACAACAAACTCAATTAAAGCAGCGCATTTATTATCAGGTAATGGATTTAAAGTTGATCTATTTTTTTCTGTTTTGTTTTGGACATCATTAGTTAAGTCATTTTGACCCGGATAATACAACGCACTATTAAAAATAACGCTATCCCCTTTTTGAATTTTGATAGGACCAACAGAACCAGCATAATTGCTACACCACATGTAAGAAGGATTATTATCGAACCAAATGGTGTCAAATTTTATGCTTACATTTTTTTTAAACCTGATTTTAAAACTATAATTGGATCCACTGCCTGAACCTTCAACGCCTCCTGACCAAAATTGACTTGATGCATCATATACATCAAAATATGTTTTATTGATTTGTGATGATGTTATTTTGCTATAAAAAATACTGATCAAAATAATGATACATAACTTGAATGGCAATTTCATTTGCTTGAGATTTTTAATTTTCACATTACAAATATCGTGCATATTTTTTTGTTTAAAGCCCATTTTATTCCAAAAAGAGTATGCTGCCAACATCAAACAAAGGACTATCAAACAACTCAATAATTTCGTAATCTAAATTGTATATAAACGAACGAATTGATTCTCCTTCTTGATGATAATTTAAATTTCCTACCATAAAAATCTTGTTTTCAAAAACCCCGCAAGTACCACCGAAAAAACCATGATTAAATCCGGGTAGCGTAATATTTTCGGGATTTACAAAGAGAACTTTACATTGTTCATTACTCAGAGCTGAAAGTATTCCACGATCGGAAGTAATGAAATTATTTTCCTTTAATGGCAACAAATTGCAGCGGGTGTATGCCTGTTTAACATTTATTTTTTTCTGATTCTGCAATTGGTTATTAATTACTTCATCTGTAATTGCTGATTTATGAAAAATATAATCTTCAGTTATAACTGCATTGTAATGTGCTGTAGCAGGGTATTCCGCTCCTACTTTGTTTTTCCCAACCATAAAATTCAACTTGTTTGATTTTAATATTTCAAAATATATTTTTGGTATGTTAGGAGCTACAACTAAAATACTTGATAATGGACAGAAAAAAATATCTGGATGCCCCGAAATAGCTTCATACGTAATTTCTGAAGTCGAAAATTCAACCATATTTCCAAAATCCGAAAGCCGTCTTTTCGCATCCTGTGGTGCCTTTGCATCAATCAATATCAACATAAAAATTTCGTTTCGTTAAACTTGCATCTCTCAGTACTATTACATTTTTATAATCCTGTAATAATAAATTTTTATTTTGAGAAGAATACCCAATGGCATAATTATATTCGTTTTCCGGAACATGTATCGTGATACTAGATTTATTTTGATTCATCAAAAGAGGTGAAAAAATATCTTTCCAGATGGAACTCAGCACCAATTCCCTGAACGAAGTATGAAAGGGACCGGCCACCAGATTATCGCCATTCAGTAAAGCTTCCGAAGGATGCAAGCCCACTCGTAAAATTTTAATATTTGCCTTTTCAAAAAGTAGGTACACATTTTTTGTTTGTTCAACGGCTTCTTCAATCGATAACGGTTTGTATTTGCCTATTCTAAATTGGTCTGCGAGCTCAGTGTCTTTAATAACCAACAAAGGATAAATACGGGTGTTATCTGCACCAAGAGCAATGATTTTGTTTGCAGTAGAAATATTTTTTTCAGTATCATCACCGGGCAGACCAATCATCATTTGAAGCCCTAATGAGAATCCTGCATTCCTTATTATGGTTGATGCAGTGGTAACATCTGCAGCAGTGTGTCCCCTACCTGATTGTTTCAACACTTCATCATTCATAGATTGTGCACCAAGTTCAATGGTTTGCACATTAAATTTTTTCAACAACTTTAACACCTCTTCATTGATATAATCAGGGCGGGTGGAAATTCGTATAGCATGAATTTTATTTGCAATTAAATATTGATTGGCTAACTTTAAATATTCTTCTTGTTGTGTCATCGGAATTCCCGTAAAGTTTCCACCAAAAAAACCAATTTCAATTTTCGCATTTTCATTGTTTATGGTTTGCAAATGACTTTCAATGATTGCCGTTGTTTCTTTAACATCGGGCGCTTTCATCTGTCCTGATAACGCATGCTGATCACAAAAAATACAGCGATTAGGACAAGCCAATTCCGGAATAAAAACAGGTATGATATAGTTTTTTTGCATGAACAATGTTCAATAATAATGAATGCAAAAATACTTTTATAATTTTATAAAATCAGAAGATAAAAAAGCCCGAACTATCTTGTTCGGGCTCATGAAATTTAATCTAATTATTAATGACAACTAATAATTATAAGTTTGCTCTAAGTGCAAAATAAATATTTCTGCCCGGAGCATTGATACCACTGGCAAAAGTGCGGTACTGTGTATCAAAAATATTTTCTACACCTGCTTGCAATGTTGCATTTTTACATACTTTATAAGACACACGAAGATTAACTGTAAACCATGCAGGCATTCCGTCAGGAGTTGCATATTGTTCATTATCCTCACCATTCAAATGATAATCTTTCAGCTTTTTCCAACCATTGTAATTAATAAAAAAGTCGGAACTAAATTTATCCTTGGAATATGACAATTGTGTTCGCGCCATAAACGGTGGCACATGATCAAGTGGAGTATCCATAGTGTCGGTTTTTATTCTGCCATAGGTATAGCTTGAAAGTAGCGAAAAAACAAAATTCTCATTCAATTTTGAAATTATATTCGAAGAAAAGCCATACAAGTACGCTTCGCCTTTATTCTGATTCGAAAAAACCTGACTCATCGTTCCGTCATACATAATGGAGTCAAGACCATTAAAAGTAGCCGAATCTGTTACTATAGCATCAGCAAATTGTGTATAATAAACAAAATTTTCCCACCTTGTTTTTTCATTGAAGATTTTAGTAACTCCCAGTTCATAATTTATCGTTCTTTCAGGTTTTAAATTTACATTAGGAACAATGACAGCGTTTGGAGCAGAAGTAAAAATCTTACTTATATCGGCTATGTTTGGAACACGATACCCTGTTGAAATTGTTAAAGTTAATTTTACATCATCAGAAGGATTGTGAATCAAACCGATGCTTCCAGAATAAACCGGTGATTTCTGATCGATTGTAGTGTAAGGTAAATGAAATAAAAGTGCCGTATCAATCAAGGTTGAATGAATACTTGCATAACCAAAGCGGACACCATCATTCAGTATTAGCTGATCATTAATTTTCCACGTATGAGTAAAATACATTCCTATTGTATTCATCATATTATCTCCATCGGGGTAACGAGTATCGAGCTTGGTAGCCGTATTAGTAACAATGTTATAATGATTTGCTGTAGACTTTAAACTGTTGATTTGCAAATCGGCGCCAAATCGAATATTGCTTGATTTTATCATTTTCTGAAAATCAAGATTTGCACCCAATACACCTACATTCTCAACCCGGTTGTTTCGGAAATCACTACCAAAATTGCGGTTGTGACGGCTTTCTTCAATATCCTGATAATTTACGCCAAAATGAATACTTTGAAAAGTTCCTTCCTGATTTTTAAAATTCATGTCATAAGCTGTCATTGAACGGAACTGAGGACCGTAATACCATTCAGCACTTTTTAAACCTGCACCCTTTGGGTCAGTCAATCGGTCGTAGCGAGGCACATCTCCTGAATTTGAGAGTTGAAAATTAATACTATGCTGCAGATGCTCGTTTTGCTGAAATAGTATTTTTTCGATTACATCATATTGTTGATACCCACTCCCCACCTGAAGGTAGCGATTATCATTTTTTACCAGTGAGTCTTTGTTATCAAATCTTTTTACATAGTAAGGACGCTCACCATAACTCGTTATATAAAATGGATTTTGATTTTTACCTTCCATTAAATTACCAAATTTTGAAAAAGTGACGGAGGTAAATGAAGCAATCTTCTTTGTTCCATAGTTAAAATCAATATGCTCTGTCATTTCATTGTCGGCACTTCCGTAGCGACTCAACAAATTAAGTTTAATCATATTGTTTTTATTACCTTCTGCAAAAAGTGGTTTTTTAGTGTACATCACAACTGCACCGCCTAATGCATCACTTCCATAAACAGTTGATGAAGGCCCATAAAGCACTTCAACACGGTCAAGGGAATTATTATCAACAGTTACTATATTTTGCAAATGGCCAGAACGATAAATAAGGTTATTCATGCGAACGCCATCAATTATCAAAATATTCCGACTTGCTTCAAAACCACGAATGGTAACACTACCACCACCTAACTGACTTTTTTGCATAAAAACATTTCCAAAATTTGATATTAAATCAGCTGTTGTTTGGGCTTGTGAATTTGCGATTTGTTTGGCCGTCATCATTTGAATTTGACTTCCAATGGTTCGCTTGGTTTCTTCAATTTTATTCGCTGACACAACCACTTCGTCTAATGTAACAGACTTGTTTAGTGTAGTATCAGGTTGTGTTTGCGAAAACGATAATTGAAAACGTAAAATTAGCAATGCAATGATTGCATAACTTGTATACTTCATATAAAAATTTTAAATGTTAATAAAATATAATGCATGGAAATCCACACATATAAATAAATTTGAAATCGAGTTATAGAATAGCGATTTGCTTAGGCGGAGGGATTAATACGTCAAGATTTAAAGTTGTAAATCTAGAGTTAACACTAAATGATGCTAGGTAATTAAATTCAGGACAGAAAATTTCCTGCACTGGGTTCAAAGTATAAACACTTTGTATGAATTTTTTAAATAACTGATGAACATCATTTTTCTGAGATGAGTTTCCTGCTATGTTTTCTTTTATATATTTGTTCAATGTGGCTCTAAGCTCAGTTTCTTTTGAGTCTGAAATGCAATAGTAAGTCACGCTATTAGTTTTTTTTTCCGAACGAACAACATCATACATTTTGCCTTTATACATAAACTCTTTATCTGTTTTATACCAAGTCAGTTGATTTACATTTGACAAATCAGTTTTGATAGCTATCAGCTGACTTTCCGGAATTTGTTTTTTCAGAAGCGCTTTAATATCCATTTGTATATAATACTTCGATACTTCAAATACCACAAAATATCCCAACGTGTAGAATAATATTAGTACTAATAGTGATATCGATAATATGCGTTTCAAATGGATGCTTACATTTATCCGCTAAAATACAAAATAATAATAACGTCACACGAAAAAAGCACAAAGTGATTCTTATAAAATATTCGTGCCATAACAAACTGTTATAGCACGAATGATTTTTATTCTAAAAGAAAAATTGATTAGTTGATTTCGATTTCTTTTACTGGCTTACGCTTTGCTTCTTCCTTTTTGGGAATTGATAGACTCAATACTCCATTTTCGAAATAGGCATTCACTTTATCAGCTTCAACATTTTCTGGCAAATTAAATGAACGTTTGAAGGAGCCATACGAAAATTCCCTGCGGGTATAGCGGGTATTTTCTTCATTTTTTTCTTCCTTACGATTACCACTAATGGATAACACATCATTATCCACTTGAATTTTAAAGTTGTCCTTGCCCAATCCGGGAGCGGCAACATCAATTTTAAAGTTGTCGTTTGTTTCGGAAATATTAACAGCCGGAACCCAACTTACCATGTCTCCACCCATCAGTTCGTTACCGAAAAAACTGTCAAATAAATCAGAAAATACAGAGGGAAACATTCTTCCCGTTTCCACTGCTTTGTTGCTGTCATTCCATTTAACGAGTGTCATAAAAACCTCCTTTTTTAAGAATTTGTTATTAATTTTTTTTTACACACCTCGTTTTACAAAATATATTCCAATGAAATATGAATGTCAATTTTTCAGTTTGGAAAAAGAGTTTATGAAATATTGTCTTAGTCTTATGGGCGATTCAGTCAAATTTTCAGTAAATTGAATAAATTTTTTTAGTATAAAAAAAATAATTATCCTTTCAATACTTGAACCCTTTTATTTATTGATTGCAAATGTTCTTCATCTGAAAGGTCAGGATCCTTTAAATCGTAAAACTTTTTGCACGGTAGTTCTGCACATTCGCCACAATGATGCAGTTGTTTGGAGTTGACTGAGCAATCAAATAATGTACAAACATCATCAGGCAACAAGTCTTTTGCCCAAAAAGTTTTGCCTTTTACCTTAAAATAACCATCGCAATTTTGATTATAAAAAGGGCAAACATCACAATGAATACCACATGCAGAATGGGTCATCAGGAATAATATTATTCAGTAACTTTAACTACTAAATCTGGAAGAGTAAGTGTGCGTTTGTAAATCGTTGCATGAATATTTTTGAAAGTAATTGTGCTTCCCGGTCTTGTCTTTTTTATTATTCCTAGCAAATTCGGAGAAAATTCTTCTGATGGTAAATCAAGTTCAACCAATTTTCCATTAACTCCATCCGAAGGAATGGTTGTTGAAAAGGAAAAAGAGCCAATGGTATAAAGCGAATCAGTTACATCAAGTTTTTTAACAAGTAGTAGTGTTTTTTTTGAAATAACATTGTCGCCTTTATATCCATCAAAAGTAGCATTAATGTTTGAAGCTACTGATTTTGATTTTGCCGGAGTAGTACTTTGTGTAACTTGTGCCTGCAAAGAACAAGTAAAAACAAAAATTGCAATTAAAGTGATGATTTTTTTCATAAAAAAGAGTTTAATTATTTATTCAACAATAGTAACAAATAACGGTGAAAGCGAACGAGTATCGTCATTTACTTTTACTTTAATGTTTTCAAAAGTTACTTTATCACCTACTATTACACCATTGATTAAGTTTAACATTTGAGGTGTTAATTCATTTGAATTGGAAGTAACTTCTTTGTTCATGCCATCATGGGTAACGCTCATTGTAAAAGATGAGACTTTGTATTTTATATCTGTTACATCTATCGTTTTAACAAGCAATAATTTTGCTTTTGTAATTGTTCTTACAGTGTTGTAACCAACAAAGGTAGGATACAAAGCAACAGCAGCTGTATGTGCAGCTGTAGTAGTAGTTGTTGTGGTAGTGTTTGATGGGGCATTAGTAGTAGTAATTGTAACCTGTGCTTTTGCAGAACAAGCAATTACCAAAATAATGGATGTAACAATAAGTTTTTTCATAGCATTAATTTTACAATTTATATCGTACAAATATACAAAATAATAGATGCACAACATTCTTAAATTAAAATTCTTCACATACGTATTTCAAAATGTAGTGTTGGTCAGCCCCAGTTCCATGGCGGTCAATAAAGACGGAGCTTTCGATTACCTGATTATCGGCGTTATACACACGTTCCACACGACTATTTATATCTCCGGCACTATTGGTTTCAATTTGCTGAAGAAGATTTTTACGTTCATCGTAAACAAAATTGGTGGTTTTTGTTCCATATGGAGTTTCTTCTGACATTGAAATTAAATTTCCGAGTGTATCTTCTACAAAAACTGTTTTCTCTACCAATTGTCCTTCATGGTTGTACACCATAGTCTGCTTGCGATTCCCGTTATCCAGATACTGATATTTGTATGTTATCTTTTGATTATCGTAAGTATCCCATTTAGCTTCTTCAATAATATTTCCTTTGCTATCATATTCGTAAGTACTTTCTTTAATCAATTTTCCCTCGCCATTATACTCAGATTCTTTGATGAGTAAACCACGGTTATATTCAAAGATTTCCTTAGGACTTATTTCTGATTCGTTGTCGGTCATTACTTTTTCTTTCAACAATCCATCCGCATTATAGATATGTTCTAAAATATCATCAGCACCTTCTTGATAATGAGTTAGACGTTTTTTTATTCGACCGTCATCATGCAATTCATAACTGATGTGTTCAATAATTTCTTCTTCATCGCCAGCATACAATATCTCTTCTATAAGGAACCCCTTATCGTTATATTTGTTAATGGTAATCTGTTCTATTTCGCCATCGTGCGTATAGGAAATCTCTTTCAATATTTTACCATTTATATCGTATTCGGTTCGGTACGATGGAATTGGTTCAACTTCTACTTCTTCATCATCCAGGTTATCGAGCATGCTCTCATCAAGAAAATCGTGCTTAAGCACAGTAATGGATTTATATATTTTTCCCATTGTTTATTTATTATTATTTTTGTGAAATTATTGATTTATTTTATACCTATGTATAAAATAAATAACAATATTTGTAATATTGCAAAAATCTTCAATAATCTAAATCAAATAAAGACGATTAAATGATACATAAATTTTTGTTTTTAATTCCATTATTAGGAGCGTGTTTAATTATTAAAGCTCAAGAAACAAATAGTTTTACGGATTCAAGAGATGGTAAAAAATATAAAACTGTTAAAATAGGTTCGCAAACATGGATGGCTGAAAACCTTGCTTACAAAACTTCGAATGGATGCTATTCATACGACAGCTTAGACTCAAATGTAAAAATTTATGGTTACCTTTATAATTTCGAAGTAGCGAAAAATTCTTGTCCTAGCGGTTGGCATTTACCCTCAGATACTGAATGGACAACATTGACCACTTTTTTAAATGGTGATAGTTTGGCTGGATGCAAATTAAAAGAAAGTGGTATTAATCACTGGAAAAGTCCTAACACAGGAGCAAATAACGAAAGTGGTTTTACTGCACTACCCGGTGGATATTTGAGCAATAACGGAGAATTTTACACAAGTGAGCTTTATGGTTATTGGTGGACTTCCTCCGAAAGCAATCCTTACTTTGCCTGGCTTCGATATTTGAGCTCTGACTTCAGCACAATTGGCAGATACGATCGCAGTAAAGAACTTTCTTTTTCTGTAAGATGTATTAAAGATTAATTGAATTGAATATTTACTTTGTTTAAAAATGGTATAACTACATTTATTCAATTAGATAGAGTAATAAATTTATTTTCAAAACTATGATTGATATTGATGAAATTGAACGGCTAAATAAAAATTTCTCAAAGCTAACACCAACCGATGTGCTTCGCTTTGTAGCTGAAAAGTTTAAAAACAAAATTTGTTTTGCAAGCAGCATGGGTGCCGAAGATCAGGTAATAACTGATTTGATTGCCAAGGCAGGATTATCCATTCCTATTTTTACACTAGACACAGGACGATTGTTCGAAGAAACATATCAGTTGATTAGTGCAACTACTAAAAGATATGGAATCAACATTGAAATTTATTTCCCAGTTGCTAAAGAAGTACAAGAAATGGTCAATACAAAAGGGATAAATTTGTTTTATGATAGTCTCGAAAGTAGAAAACTTTGTTGTGAAATTAGAAAAAAACATCCTTTAAAAAATGCATTTAAAGGAAGAGTGGCATGGATTTGTGGTTTACGAAGCGAACAAGCAATAAGTCGTTTTGCAACTAAGCTATTTGAAGATGATGAAGCCAATGGATTAATCAAAATCAATCCTTTAGTGCGTTGGACTGAGAAACAAGTATGGGATTATATTAAGACCAACAACGTTCCATACAATAAATTGCATGATAAAAATTTTCCCAGTATCGGATGTGCATGTTGTACGAGAGCTGTAAATCCAGGTGATGACGTTAGGGCAGGTCGCTGGTGGTGGGAAGAGCCAGAACAAAAGGAATGCGGACTACATACAAAGCATTAAATTAGTATTAACCTAAAATAATTCTATGTCAGAGAACAGAAGGAGTTTTCTAAAAAAGGCAGCACAACTCAGTGCCGTAAGTCTTTTGCCATTTTCAGCTCTAGCAGAAAAAAGAACAAGCATCCCTTATGTAAACTTTACAAAAGCAAGTCTGTATGATGAAAATTTTTGGAATATGCTTCGAATGCAGTTCCCTCTTGATACAAAAAAGATATATTTAAATAACGGAACCATGGGACCTTCTCCCTACCCTGTAATTGATGCTGTTTACAAAAAAATGATGCAGGTTGATAGCACCGGTGAATATGGCGGTTGGGATGAAAGTCGTAAACTGCTTGCAAAATTTGTGAATGCAACAGAAGAGGAAATCTGCCTTACTCATAATGTTACCGAAGGAATCAATATTATTTGCTGGGGTATTGATTTGAAAAAAGGTGATGAGATTTTAGTTACAAATCACGAACACGTGGGTGGTGCTTTGCCGTGGCTCAATCGAGCTAAAATTCATGAACTAAAGGTTGACTATTTCGAACTCGGAAAAACAGCAGATGAAACCATTGCTAACCTTAAAAAGAAAATTACAAAAAAAACAAAAGTAATAGCTGTACCACATATTGTTTGCACGATAGGACAAATTCAACCAATCAAAGAAATTGTTGAATTGGCAAAACAACAAAATATTAAAGTATTTGTTGATGGTGCGCATGGAACCGGAATGCTAAATCTGGATTTGAAAGATTTGGGTTGCGATTATTACGCTAGTTGCTGCCACAAATGGTTGTGCGGACCTAAAGGTACTGCTTTTGTTTACATTAAAAAAGAAGCATTAGATACTATTCAACCCTATTTTGTTGGAGGCGGAAGTGACAATGGCTGGAATGTGATTGACCCACCTGTGCCATTTATTAAAGGATACGCGGCAACAGCTCATCGATGTGATTATGGATCTCAAAATGCTTCTATATGGTATGGTGTAAATGCAGCTATCAAGTTTTTTGAAAGTCTTACTATGGCTATAGTTCAAGCAAGGGTAAAATACTTGGCTTCCCATCTTCAAGAAGAATTAATAAATCTGAAAAGTAATAATCTCATAATGCTGACCAGTACAGAAGAAAGGTCAAGAGGGGCGGTCATTGCATTTAAGCTTCTGAATATGGATTACACAAAATTCCAAACCGAAGCTACAAGTGCTAACTTTAGGATTCGTGTAGTTCCTGAAAACGGAGTAAACTGTATACGCATCTCTACACATATTTACACTTCGCTTGAAGAAGTAAATAAATTCATAAAGTTTACTGATGAAATGACTAAGAAGTAGTCATCACAAAATGTAATTCTTGGTCAATAATTAGGCTATCAGGGTAAAACAAGAGACTGCTCATTAAACTGTGTCAAATTAATAACCTAAATTTGACATTAATATGAAAGAAAAAATTAATTGGGATGAATTCAGCCAAGAGGCTGCTAAACAAATTCGTCAAAGAAAATCGCTAACAGGCGAAGGAGGCATATTTACTCCACTGATAAAACAAGTTGTAGAAGCTGCCTTAGAAGGCGAGTTGGAAGATCATTTAAAACAAACTCGAGAATCAGACAGTAACCGACGCA
>Ga0172368_10004515_pt1 | contig 16073 bp, 12 predicted proteins | sample Lak11m_FD_114540 | JGI IMG/M metagenome (GOLD analysis project Ga0172368, IMG submission 114540) | Freshwater microbial communities from Kabuno Bay, South-Kivu, Congo - kab_022012_11m | ecosystem: Environmental > Aquatic > Freshwater > Lake | place: Democratic Republic of the Congo: South-Kivu...
TCCAATAAACCTTGTCCTTCACGCGGTAGGAGACAAAGGCCAGTTTTGGCTGTGCGAGCGTCACGATGTGCGCCTGAGAGACAGAGAATCCACGGTAGTGTTCAAGGACGACCGGGTCTCTTGCCAGCGCCTCGGTCAACTCTGTGGCGTTTTCGATCCCGCCGGGCACGACGGAATATGGGTAGATGAGGCGCGGTTCACCCTGGCTCGGAGGTAGCACGGCCACGCCGCCGTCCGAGGACTCCAGCGTGGGCCGCCACGGGACTGTCTTCCATTCCGGGTACCGCACAGAAGCCACCGCCAGGCAAAGGCCGAGCAAGACGGCCGGGATGGTCCAAGCGCGCTTGGCGCCGGCCCGCCTTGGCCTTTGTCTCGATCTCGACGTCCGTTCTTTCAATGACCCGTCGCTCCAAGTTCCTTGCGAGTATGGCCGCCCGCTGCCGCGAGCCGGTCAAGTTCATGCTAAACGGTTGAAACGAAAGACGAAATACGGCCCTGTACCGGAACCGGGCGCCTAGTACGAACTCTGGGGGCCCTCTGCTTCGGGCAGCAACACGTTCAATATGAACAACATGGCGGCCGGCCCACGGCCGGAATGGCCCCAGGTATGCTAGAAGCGTGGACCTCTCAAACCCCTTGCTGGCCGATCTGAATAGCCTGCCGTTCGATCAAATCGACGCGAGCCATGTGCGTCCGGCCTTGGATTTGCTCATTGATGAAGGGCGCCGCCAAATCGAATCCATCGCAGCGCCAGTCGAGCAACGGACGTTCACGAACACCGTCGGCGCCCTGGACCGTGCGACGGACAATTTGGACATCGCAGTCGCGATTGTGCGGCACCTTGAGGGGGTGGCGACGACGCCGGCGCTGAGGGAGGCATGGAACGAGGCTCAGCCGCTGGTCACCCAGTTTTACAGTTCGATCCCGCTGCACCCCGGACTGTGGACCGCGATCAAGGAGTTCGCGACCACGGCGGAGGCGGCTGCGCTGACGGGCGTTCGCCGCCGGTTTCTTGAAAAGACCGTTGAGGGTTTCCGCCGGCACGGCGCTGACCTGTCACCAGAAGACAAGAAAAAGTTGGAGGCGATCGACATTGATCTGGCCACGATCACCACGAACTTCGCCCAGAACGTCCTCGATGCCACAGTGGCTTGGGAGTATGTGATCACCGATCCGGCGAAGCTGGCCGGATTGCCCGAATCGGCCATCGCCGCCGCCAGAGATTCGGCGGAATCGAAGGGCTTGGACGGTTGGCGCTTCACGCTGCAGCAGCCCAGTTACGTCGCCATCATGACGTACTTGGACGACGCGTCGATCCGCGAGCTGTTTTACCGCGCCTATAACGCACGCGCATCAAAAGAGAACGCACCCCTAATTGTCCAGATTCTCGAGTTGCGCCGGCGCAAAGCCCAGCTCTTGGGATACGGGGACTTCGCGGACTTTGTCACGGCCGATCGGATGGCCAAGTCAGGCGCCGCCGCCGCGGAGTTCGTCGAAGGGCTCCGTCTTCGGACCGAGGCGGCCTTCGAGCGTGAGAATCAGTCATTGCTGGAGTTTCGCCGGGCAAAAGAGGGGCCGGACGCGGTGATGAATGCCTGGGATGCCGGCTACTGGGCGGAGAAACTACGGGCCGAACTGTACGAATTCGACGAGGAGGACCTACGGCCCTACTTTCAGCTTGATCACGTCCTCGATGGACTCTTTGAACTCTGCACCCAGCTTTTCTCCATCAAGATTGCCGCCTCGCCTGGAGCGCCAGTCTGGCATGATACGGTGGGCCGCTACGAGATCAGGGACGCGAACGGCGCGATACTGGCCCATTTCTATACTGACTGGTTCCCTCGCGAGACCAAGCGGGGCGGCGCCTGGATGGATTCGTTTGTGACAGGCGGGCCAGCCGAGGATGGATTCCGGCCTCATGCAGGTTTCGTTTGTGGGAACCTGACCCCGCCATTGCCTGACCGCCCTTCCCTGCTCACTCACAACGAGGTGGAGACGATCTTTCACGAATTCGGGCATCTGCTGCATCACTGCCTGAGCCAGGTCGAGATCCGGTCGCTGGCCGGCACCAACGTCGCCTGGGACTTTGTCGAACTGCCGAGCCAGATCATGGAGAACTGGTGTTGGGAAAGGGAGCCGCTCGATCTTTTCGCGCGCCACTACCAGACGGGAGCGCCCATTCCCGACGAACTATTCAAGAAGATGGTGCGGGCGAGGACGTTCCGTGCCGCAAACGCGCAGATGCGGCAACTCGGATTCGCTACGCTTGACCTCAAACTCCATCGAGATGCGCTCACCGGGGAGCATGTGGTTGAACAGTCGAACAGGATTCTGGCGCCGTTCGCCCCCGCGCCGTTACCCGAAGGCTACGCTATGGTCTGCGGGTTCAGCCACCTATTTGCCGATCCCGCCGGCTACGGCGCCGGTTACTACAGCTACAAATGGGCCGAAGTGTTGGATGCCGACGCGTTCACCCGGTTCCAGCGGGAAGGCGTGTTCAGCCACGAGACCGGTATGGCGTTCCGGACGTGTGTGCTGGAAAAGGGGAACAGCCAGGAGCCCGGCGACCTGTTCCGGGCATTCATGGGTCGCGACGCGGACGCGTCGGCGCTCATGAAACGGTTGGGGCTTGCATAGGCGAAAAGCCGCCGGCTCCCGGTTGCCGGCGATCAGCGAGCAGCGGCGGGCGGCGGCGGTTTTTTCTATTCCGTCCTGAGCGCTTCGGCCGGGTCCAGGCGCGCGGCGCGGATGGCGGGCGCCAACCCGGAACAGACACCGACGAGCATCAGCACCGCCACTGAGACCGCGAGTGTTTCCGGTTGGATGCCCAGGATCAGGTCGCCCTTGCCGGAATCGTCCCTGAACAGGGCGCCCAGCATGGGGAGCGGCGGGACAATCCACACGATCAGGTAGGACAGGGCGACGCCGAGCACGCCGCCCGCGGCTGTGATCGCCAGCGCCTCGGCCAGAAACTGCCAGGCGATGTGACGCCGCCTGGCGCCCAACGCGCGGCGCAGACCGATTTCGCGGGTACGTTCGTTCACCGACACGAGCAGGATGTTCATCAATCCGATGCCGCCAATCGCCAGCGTCAACGAGCCGATGAACAAAAGCAGCACCTGCAAGCCGATCGTCAGGCCGTCGATAATGGGCCGGATGTTGGAGGTGCCGAACCCATCCAGCGCCCGTTTGTCGGTGGGCGAAAAGTTGTAGCGCCTGGCGATAGCGGCGCGAAACTGTTCTTCGGCCTTCTTTTCAAATTGTGGATGGATCGGCTGTATGACGACGGTCGAGACATAGCGCGAATTCCAGACGTCGCCCGCCGCCGAATACGGGATGAAGGCGCTGCGGTCGTCCGGCCCCCAGTAGTTCCCGAATGAGATCTTAGTGTCCATGATCCCGATGACGGTGAAGCGGACGCCCTGAACCGTCACCGTCTCGCCCACAGCCTGGCGGCCGGAGAAGAGTTTCTTTTTCAGGTAGTCGCCCAGAAAAACCACCCGCCGCCGCTCCGTCTGGTCCTCCTGCGAGAGCCAGCGCCCCTCCATCGCGGCTTCGGACCGGATATCGCCATACTCAGGGCACACTCCCCTGACATTCGCCTGGTAAGTGACGTCCTGGTAGACCAGTGGAACGCGCCGGATCGTTTCCGGGCAAGCCTTGCGGATCAGGGGCGACTCCGCCTGGGCCATTTCAAGGTCGGCCGGTTCCAGTTGGATACGGCGGCCGGCGCGCTCGCCTCCGGCTTGTTCCGAGGTCTGGCCGGGGAAGAGAATGATGGCGGACTTCGAGAAGTTATGCATCACGCCGATCATCAAACTGCGGAAACCGCTGCCATAAGACATCAATAACGTCACCGCGGCGATGCCCCAGACGATGCCCAGCATCGTGAGCAGGCTGCGCGTCGGGTTGCGCCGGAGCGAGTCCCAGGCCTGGAGGAGGATCTCCTTCGGCATGTCAGCCTCCCGCCTCGAATCGGAGGGCTTCGATCGGATCGACAGAGGCCGCCCTGGATGCCGGGTAGAGAGCGGACAGGAAGGCAACCAGCCCAAGCAACCCGATGCAGGTCAGAGCAACCTGCCAGGTGGCATAAAGTCCGGCAAAGAACTGCGGCATCTCCAGGGTGTTCACGGCGGCGCAGATGCCGTGAGCAAGGGCAAACCCGGCTCCGCCTGAGAGAAATACGATGATGAGCGTCTCAGCGAAGAACATGATGAGAATGGCCCGCTTTGTCGCTCCGACGGCTTTTCTGATGCCGATTTCGCGCGTCCGTTCCCTGACGGCAACAAGCATGACGTTCATGACGCCGATGCCGCCGAGCAAAAGCGTCACCACGCCCATCGCTCCGAGGAAGTATTTCATGCCGTCGGTCATGGCCGCGAAAGCCCGCATCTCGCGGACGGTGTCCCAGACGTCGGCGGCGTCCTCATCCTCAGCGTCAAAGCCATGGATGCGAGCCAGAGCGCGCCGGACTTCCTTCAGGCAGGCGTCATGCTGGTCGAGGGTTTTCGCCTTGCCAATCAACTGATCGATGGTGTTCGGAGGGTAGGGCTCCGGTTGCGGCAGGTCGCGGATGATGGCCCCGAAGGGGATGAATACCTTTTTCACGTCCTGACCGTCGTAACTGGAGTCCTGCTCCTTGGACTCCATGACGCCGATTACACGGTACGGAACGCCATTGATGGATATCTCCTGAGCGACTGCCGCGTGTCCGGCGAACAGTTGTTTGCGGACCTCGGACCCGATGAAGGCGACCCGCCTGCCTTCCTTTTCGTCTTCCCATGAGAAGAAGCGTCCCTCAGCCGCTGGCAGATGCCGGAGGCGTTGGTACGGCGGTTGCGATCCAGAGATGAGGAGCGTGGCGGAATTGTGGGCGCTGCGGACAGCCACGTTGCCGCGCGTCAGTTCCGGGATCACGAACTCGCAGGATGGGACATAGGGGGCGATCCTTTCGTGGTCCTTCACCGTCCAGAAGATGGACCGGCCGGCGCGCTTTCCGCCAGCCTGCTTGCCCGTCCGGCCGCGGAAGACGATGAAAATGTTCTCCCCGAACTGTGCCGCCACCTGACGCTGGCCTTCTCTGAAACCGTCGCCGGCCGCCGTCATGAGTGTGATGGACACAACACCCCACATCAGGCCGAACATGGTCAGGCCGGTTCGCAACTTATGGGCGGCCAGCGTACGGAAGGTGTCGAGCAGCAGGTCCCTGAAGCTCATAGCCGGTCTACTGGAGAATGACTTTTTGGCCTTGCTTGAGGCCAGCGATCAATTCAGTCTTGACTCCATTGGAGATGCCGAGCGTCACGCCCACCTTGCTGCGTCCCTTTTCCGCCGCAGGGTCGGGCACCTCAACCGAGGCCTTGCGCTGCTTGTCGTAAATGACGGCCGCCTCAGGGACAAGCAGCACGCCATGCTTTTCCTCAAGGATGATCTCGGCGTTGGCGCTCATGTTCGCCTTCAGTTCGTGCCCTGGGTTGTGGATGGACACCTGGACCTCGAATGTAGTGACGTTATCCTTTTCGACGCCGAGCGGCGAGATTTTGTAGACCTTGCCCTCAAATTTACGGTCACGGAAGCTTTCGACGACGATCCGCGCCAACTGCCCGTCATAGACTTTGCCGATGTCGGCCTGATCCACTTTGCCGCGGACGAAGACGTCACCGACATCGCCGAGCTTAAACAGCAGAGTCGCGTTTGAGCCGAGAACGAGAATGGAACTGACGGCGTTGCCGATTTCGACGTCACGGGAGAGCACCAGCCCGTCGATCGGCGAGATTATTGTCGAGTTCCGCAGGTCCTCCTCGGCTCTCTCAAGGATTGCCCTCGCCTGCGCCACCTGCGCTTTGGCGCGGGTGATGTCGGCACGGGAGACCGCCAGCGCGCGTTGCGCAGCCGACGTTTTGTTTAACGCCATTTGATACAGCTTCTCAGCGTCTTCAACAACACTCTGGGCAATCAGGCCTTCGCTGTGCAGTTTCCTGGCCCGGTCCATACCCGACTTCAGGAACGGCAGGTCCGGACCTTCGGCTTCAACCTTGTTGCGTTCGAGCGCCGCCAGGGCGGCCTCTCCCGCTGCTTCAGCCGCCTGAAGGCTGGCGTTGGACTCGCGAACGCGGGCCTGCAACTCTTCCTTGTCCAGTTCCGCCAACACCTGGCCCTGCTTCACGAAGTCGCCGTAATCGACATACAGTTTCTTGACGATGCCCGATGCCTTCGATTTCACTTCAACCGTCGAGCGCGGCTCGATCTTACCTGTGGCGACGACCGACTTGGCAATGCTGCCCTTTTCGATTGCCGCGAGCTTCGACGGATCGATCTCCTTTGACGGCTTCAACGCCGCTCTTACCCCGAATGCCGCGCCTGCCAGCACCAGTACCGTCACCGTGATCCAGATCCACTTCCTGGACCGTTTTCCATTCCTGCCGTTAGAAGCCATGATGAATTCCTGCCGTATGGTATCAACCTAGAAAAACGAGCCGCGGGCCTCGGATGTTCCCGTTAAGATATGACGAATGAGACGCCTTTCAGTTCTCCTCGTTTTGTCCGCGATCTGCCCGGCGCAACAGCCCGGCCTCGCGGTCTTGAAGCAGGCGGCCGCTGAGATGGTGCAGGGCCGCTCCAGGTTCACGCAACAGATGGCGGACTCCATCTTCAGCTTTGCAGAATTGGGCTATCAGGAGGTGGAGACCAGCCGCTACATCACAGGCCTTCTCGAAAAGAACGGCTTCCGCGTCACCCGAGGTGTTGCCGGTCTTGATACCGGCTGGGTGGCGGAATGGGGCGCGGGCAAGCCCGTGATCGGATTGATGGCCGATATCGACGGATTGCCGGAAACCTCCCAAACGCCGGGCGTGGCATATCACAAGCCCCTGGTGGAGGGCGCGCCTGGCCACGGCGAGGGCCATAACGCCGGACAAGCGTTGCAGGTGACGGCGGCGCTGGTCGCCAAGGACTTGATGGAACGGTACAAGATCCAAGGGACGATTCGCGTATACCCCGGCGTGGCCGAGGAGTTGATCGGCAGCCGCACGTTCATGGTGAATGCCGGCCTGTTCCAAGACGTTGATGCCATGCTGTCGGCGCATATCGCCTCGGATTTTGGGGTCACTTGGGGTCCTTCGGGTACCGGGCTGGTCAGCGTCGAATACACTTTCCGCGGGCGCAGCGCCCATGGCGCGGCCCCTTGGAATGGGCGTAGCGCCCTGGATGCCGTGGAACTCATGAACGTTGGCTGGAACTACCGGCGCGAACATCTTCGGACCGAACAGCGTTCGCACTATGTCATCACCGCGGGCGGCGATCAGCCCAACGTGGTGCCACCCGTCGCCCAAGTTTGGTATTTCTTCCGCGAGTGGGACTTCCCGCGTATTCAGGAGATGCACGCCATCGGCACGCGCATCGCCCAGGGCGCCGCCATGATGACCGACACCGCCATGGAGGAGCGCGTCCTTGGCGCCGCTTGGCCCGGAATGTTCAACCGCCCCATCGCCGAGGCGCTCGGCCGCAACATCGCCGCCGTCGGCATGCCAAAGTGGAGCGACGACGATCAAGCTCTGGCCCGAGCCGCCCAAAAGGAACTCGGTGTGAAGGAATCAGGTCTGAAGACCGAGGTTCAAGGCGTCCGCGACGGCCAGCAAGGAGAACGCAGCTACGGCTCCGACGACATCGCCGAGGTCGGCTGGAACATCCCCACGGTCGTTCTTCGCTACCCAGGCAACATCCCCGGCATGATCGGCCACCACTGGTCCAGCGGCATCGCCATGGCCACCCCCATCGCCCACAAAGGAACCACCGCCGGCGCCGCCGCCCAGGCCATGACCGTCCTCGACCTCATGCTCGACCCCTCCATGCTCGCCGAGGCGAAGAAGTTCTTTGCCGACCAGACCCGCGAAACCAAATGGAAATCCCTCATCCCGCTCGAAACCAAACCCCCGACCTACCTCAACCGCGAACGCCAGCAGCGCTACCGGCCCGCCCTGGAAAAGCTCTATTACGATTCGTCCCGCTACTCCACTTATCTGGAGCAACTCGGCGTCACATATCCGACTGTCAAGAAGTAGGTCATTCATCTACGTGACTCACTCGGTCATCCTCACCGCCCGGTTGGTCTAAAATGCGGGTGTGCGAAGGACGCCTTAGACGAAGCAATGAGGAGGTTTCCATGAGCGCAGCGCAGATTGGCATCTTGGTCATCGCACTCGCGGTCGGCTACCTTGCAGTTTCCAGCCGATTCGTGGGCACACGGATGTGCCCCAAATGGTGGGAACAGTTCATTCTGAGCCACAGACGTCGCTGAGACTGGGCGGGCGGGCTAATCAATGCCGGAAGTAGAGTCAGAAGCAAAGGATCCGCGCATCCGTTGATATACTCGCCTCGTGAATCTGTTCCGCCTCGCCGCCTTCCTGGCGGCTCTTGCCATGCCCTGTCTCGCTGAACTCGCCATTGTCGACGCCAACGGCCGCCTCGCTGCCCTGTTGTACCGCGGGCAGGACGCTCAAGTCCGCACGGACCTGGTTTTGCCTGCCAAGGGCTGGTCGAAGACCGTTGGGCTGTCATCAGCAGAAGGAGTGACGGTCACACGGGGCGAAGAATCCACGTGGGAGGGCCGGCTGGCGCTGGACGCCGCGCACAAACTGCAATTCCGCCAGACCGTCGCGGAAGCCGGCGGCAGGGTTCGCATCTCAGTGGCTTACACGGCGCTGGCGGAGCTGGAGGCCGAGGGGCTGTATTTCCGCGTCAGCATCCCCTGGCAGGAGTTCAACTCCGGCACAGCCGAGATCGGCGGCCGGAGTGTCACCCTGCCCTCGGAGCGGCCTGCGAATGTGAATCTGCTCTATAGCTCCGCCGCGTCGCATCTCGGCGCCATGAGCCCCGCGGGAGACGTCTGGTGGTCAGCGGAACTGAGCACCGACCTGCCTGTCAACCTGCAGGACAAGTCGGCCGAGAGCCCGAAGAACTTCACCTTTTGGATCTACGCCCATCGTGGGACGCTACCCGAGGGGACGCAATCGTCGTTTTCGATCGACCTCGCGATCGATGGTATCCCCGATACAAACTCCGCCAGCCTTTCGATCGAAGCCGAGTCCAGCCGCTACTTGTTCCACGGCTTCGGCGGCAACTACGCTTTCCAGATCGAGTCGCCCGTCACAGCCTACACCCTCGAACACATCCAATCCCGCTGGGCCCGCACCGAAATCACCCTCGTCGACTGGGAACCTGAGAACGAAAACAGTTCCACCGCCGACACCGACTACGGCCGCTTCATCGAAAACGACAAGCCCGGCACGCGGCTCCGCCATGAATTCGAGCTGATGCGGACCCTCAAGCAGAAGGGCATCCCGTTCATCGCTTCCGTCTGGCGGCTGCCCGAATGGATGCTGGCCGACCGCGGCACGAAAGGACCCGACGACCGCCAGCGCATCATTGACCCGGCGATGTTCGACGAAGTGGTCGAATCGCTCACGGCCTACATCCTTTACGCCCGCGATTTCTATGGTGTTGAGCCGGATCTTTTCTCCTTCAACGAACCGGATCTCGGGATTCGCATTCTCTTCACGCCGGAAGAACACCGCGAGGCGGTGAAGCGGATCGGCGCGCACTTTGCCGCCATGGGTCTCAGGACGCGCATGGTGCTGGGCGACACCAGCCATGCCCGCGGCACCCATGAGTATGTTCTGCCCGCCGCCGGCGACCCCGAAGCGCTGCAATACGCAGGCGCCATCTCGTTCCACTCGTGGAACGGCGCCTCGCCCGAGCAGTACCAGGCCTGGGCAGACCTCGCCGAACGCCTTGGACTGCCCCTCCTTGTCGCCGAACTCGGCGCCGACCCCGGCGCGTGGAAGGGCCGCGCCTACGATTCCTACTGGTACGGCATCAACGAACTTCAGCTCTATCAGGACGTCCTCACCCACGCACGGCCACAGGGGACGATTTACTGGGAGTTCACCAGTGACTATTCGCTGGTCCGCCTGAACGGTGACGAAATCGAGCCGACAGGCCGGTTCTGGCTGACAAAACAGATGGCCAATCTGACCCCGCCGATGGCGACGGCGCTGGCATCGGCCTCGTCGCACGCGAAGGTCAGCGTCACCGCTTTCCGCGCCGGAGACGTTTACACCATCCACATCGCCAACATCTCGGCTGCCCGCGATGCCAGGTTGACGGGCTTGCCCGCGGATGTGGCGTTATGGCGGGCGATCCTCACCACCGAGGATGCCGGATTCCTTGAACTCGATCCCGTGGCCGCAGAGGCCGGCGGTGTCTCGCTGTCGCTCCCAGCCCGCTCGCTGCTCACGCTGACGACTCTGCCTGCGCCGCGAACTGATCCAGTTCAGGCTACCCCTTGACCACCAGGTTCAACATCTTGCCGGGCACATAGATTGCCTTCACGACGGTCTTGCCCGAAACGTGCACCTGTACGTTCGAGTCGGCCAGCGCCGCGGCTTTCACCTCGTCCTCCGTCGACCCATGCGGCACTGCCACCCTGGCCCGCAGCTTGCCGTTCACCTGCACCGGAATCTCCAGGGACTCTTCCTTCGCGAGTTCGTCCGACCACTTCGGCCACGCCTGCTTGAACAACGGCCCGGTGCGCCCCATCAATTGCCACAGTTCCTCGGCGGCGAACGGCGCGAATGGCGCGATCATGAGCGTCACCTTCTCGGCGCACTCCTTGCGCACCGCCGGCGACAGCCCCGCCTCAGCCGCATGAAGCTCGTTCATCATCTCCATCAGCGCGGCGATCGACGTGTTGAAGTGCCAGCGGTTGTCGAAATCGTGGGTGATCTTGCGGATCGTCTGATGGACTTTCCTCAGCGCCCGCGCATCGGATTCACCCGTCCCCTCGCCGCCTTCCATGTTCCGCGTCACCCACCTGAACAGCCGCGACAGGAAACGGTACTGGCCTTCCACCGACGATTCGTTCCAGTCGATGTTCTTCTCCGGCGGCCCGGCGAACAGCGTAAACAGGCGGCTCGTATCGGCGCCGTACTTGACCACCATCTCGTCGGGATCGACGATGTTGCCCTTCGATTTCGACATCGTCTGCCCGTTCAACTGCACCATGCCCTGCGTGAACAGGTTCTTGAATGGCTCGTCCACCGAAACCAGACCGATGTCGCGCAGGAACTTGCACCAGAAGCGCGCATAGAGAAGGTGCAGGATGGCGTGCGTGACGCCGCCGATATACTGATCGACGCCGAACCAGGGCTTCACCTTGGCCGCGTCGAACGGCACGGACGAGTTCCTGGGATCGACATAGCGCAGGAAATACCAGGAAGAATCGACGAAGGTGTCCATCGTGTCGGTTTCGCGCCGCGCATCGGCGCCGCATTTCGGGCAAACCGTGTTCACGAAAGAGGAAAGTTGCGCCAGAGGCGACTTGCCCTTGCCGGTGAACGCCACGTCTCTTGGCAGCACCACCGGCAACTGATCCTCCGGCACGGGAACGATGCCGCACGACTTGCAGTGGACCACGGGGATCGGCGTCCCCCAGTAGCGCTGCCTTGAGACGCCCCAGTCTTTCAGGCGGTAAGTGATCGCCGCCTTGCCGAAGCCTTTCTCCTGGGCATGGGCCGCCATCCGTTTCCGCGCCTCGGCCGAATCCAGCCCCGACCACTCGCCCGACGCCTCGACGACGCCGTAGTCGCAAAACGCCAACTCCATCGTCGCGCCGTCGGCCAGCGCGCCGTCCACCGGCCGGATCACCGGGACCACCGGGATGTCGTACTTGCGGCAGAACTCGAAATCACGTTCGTCGTGCGCCGGCACGGCCATGATTGCGCCCGTCCCGTAGCCCCAAAGCACGAAGTTGCCCACCCACACTGGGATCTCCTGGCCCGAATACGGATTCACGGCCTTGTGGCCGGTGTCGAAACCATCCTTGACGAGCTGATCGGGGTCCTTGCGGCCCTGATCGTCGATCATTGCTTTCAGCTTTGAGGCCAGGCTACCCGTGCACAGTGTCTTTGCCACCGGGTGTTCCGGCGCCAGGATCACGCACGTCGCGCCGTAGATCGTGTCCACGCGCGTGGTGAACACACGCAGCTTCTCGCCTGTGGTCTTCAGCGTGAAGTCGATCTCCGCGCCCTCGCTACGGCCGATCCAGTTGCGCTGCATCGCTAGGACCATGGGAGGCCAGCCGGCTTCGATCTGCGCCATGTCGTCGAGAAGCTGGTCGGCGTAGGCGGTGATGCGCAGGAACCACTGTTCGAGCTCGCGCTGCTCCACCGGCGTCGTCTCATGCCGCCAGCAACAGCCCTCGACAACCTGTTCGTTCGCCAGCACCGTCGCGCACTCAGGGCACCAGTTCACCAGAGACGACTTCCTGTAGGCCAGCCCGCGTTCAAGCATTCGCAGGAAGATCCACTGGTTCCAGCGGTAGTAATCCGGCTCGCAGGTCGAAATCTCGCGGTCCCAGTCGTAGGCGAAGCCCAGACGCTGAAGCTGTTTCTTCATGTGGGCGATGTTCGACCGCGTCCAGTCGCCCGGATGCAGACCGCGCTTGATGGCCGCGTTTTCAGCCGGCAGGCCGAAGGCGTCCCAACCCATCGGATGAAGGACATCGCAGCCTTTCATCCACATGTAGCGGGCCAGCGTGTCGCCGATCGAATAATTGCGCACGTGGCCCATGTGCAGCACGCCCGAGGGGTAGGGCAGCATCTCCAGCACGTAATAGCGCGGCTTCGATCCGTCGTCAGCCGCCTTATAGAGGGAGGAGTCCTCCGCCCAGGCGGCGGACCACTTCAGTTCGATCGGTTCGTGTGAATAGGGGATTTCCGGCATGGCTTGTTCAGGTATGCGCGCCCAGGGCGCGGTGCCGTAAACATGCCTGTTCTGAAGCCAGCCGCGCGCGTCGATCACGCCATCCCATTCTCTCACGCCGGTGCGGCCCCGGCTCGGAATCAGTCCAAGCCCAGCGGCTTCGGCGGCGGCTTCGACGGGTCGTCTTGCTTGGCCTGTTTCAGGAGTTCGTCAAACTTCGCCGACAGGACATCCTTTGACGATTTTACCTGTTCGAAAGACTTGTTGAACGCGGCTTCCCGCTCCGCCTGGGCGCTTTTCAGCTTTTCCACGCCTGCGCTGATGTCGTCGATTGTCTTCTGCCGCGGCTTCTCCTTGTGGCTCAGCACGGCCTTCACCGTTGCGTCCACCTTCAGGGTTGCTCCGCAGCAAGGGCATTCGACTTCAAATTGGTGAGCCATGGCGTCCTGACGCTATTTTACGTCAGGAGAACGCCGCTACTCGGCGCCGCCCACGGTTCGCCGCAGCGCATCCGCCAGTTCCGCGGGCAACAGCACGGCGCGTTCGGTCTCCACCGAGATGCTGACCGCTGTCATGCGCCCGCACGCGACCGGCGCGCCGTCCTTGGATGCATCAAAGTACAGCGTGAACGCCTTCTCCCCCACCCTCTCGACGGTCACTTCCATGTCCACAACGTCGTCATAGTGGAGCGGCGCCATGAACTGCGCTTCGACGTGAACTCGTGGGAAGATGACTCCCCGCGCCTTCTCGATGGCCGCGTAAGGCAGCCCGGCAGACCGGAGAAATTCCTCTTCGGCAGCCTCCATGAATCGAAACATCGCCGAATAGTGAATGCGCCCAGACGCGTCGGTGTCCGAAAACCTGACCCTCAGACACCACTTGAAGGCAACCGGCATGGATCTATTTTGCGACAAGAATGCCCGAATTTGCGACCAGAAACGTATCTGTCCGCATCGATCCTCCGCGGCGCCGGCGCCGGTCCGGAAAAAAGAAAGGGAGCCGGACGGGGCGGGCTCCCTTCAACGGACTTTCGAATCGGGTGTTTACCCCTGTTTTTTACCCTGTCTGGCGACGGCTTCCATTGCCGCTTTCACCTTTTCCGCGTCGCCCAGGTAGTACGACTTGATCGGCTTCAGATCCGCATCCAGTTCATACACCAGCGGCATCCCCGTGGGAATGTTCAGCTCGACAATGTCGGCGTCGCTGACCTGATCCAGGTACTTCACCAGCGCCCGCAGGCTGTTGCCGTGCGCCACGATCAGCACCCGCTTGCCCGACTTGATCACCGGGGCAATCTCGTCGTGCCACAGCGGCAGGAATCGCGCCACCGTGTCCTTCAAGCACTCGGTGAGCGGCAGATCCGCCGGCGCCAGGTCGGCATAGCGCGGGTCTTTGCCGGGAAACCGTTCGTCGTCCGCGGTCAGCGGCGGCGGCGGAATGTCGTAGCTGCGGCGCCAGATCTTGACCTGGTCCTCGCCGAACTTCTGCGCCGTCTCGGCCTTGTTCAGTCCCTGAAGTGCGCCATAGTGGCGTTCATTCAGCCGCCACGACCGCTTCACTGGGATCCACATCTGGTCGAGCTGCTCGGTCACCAGGTTGTAGGTCTTAATGGCCCGCTTCAGCAGCGACGTGTAGCTGGCATCGAATACGTAGCCTTCGCGTTTGAGCACCTGGCCGCCTTCGATGGCTTCCGAGACGCCTTTTTCGCTCAGGTCCACGTCGGTCCAGCCCGTGAAACGGTTCTCCTTGTTCCACGTCGATTCGCCGTGGCGGATCAAAACGATCTTGTACATAGCTGACGACTCCCGGCCCTACTGCTTGTACGCCTTTCGGCCCGCATAGACGGCCGACGAGCCCAGTTCCTGCTCGATCCGCAGAAGCTGGTTGTATTTCGCCAAACGGTCCGAGCGGGAAGCCGAGCCCGTTTTGATCTGGCCGCAACCGGTGGCCACGGCAAGGTCGGCGATGAAGGAGTCCTCGGTTTCGCCCGAACGGTGCGAGATCATGCAGGTGTAGCCGGCCTTGGCGGCCATTTCCATGGCATCCAGGGTTTCGGTCAGGGTGCCGATCTGGTTCACTTTGATCAGGATCGAGTTAGCCACCCCCTTCTCGATGCCCTTGGCGAGGATGGCTGGGTTCGTTACGAACACGTCATCGCCAACAAGCTGGATCTTGGAGCCGAGTTGATCGGTCATCTTCTTCCAGCCATCCCAATCGAACTCCGCCATGCCGTCCTCGATCGACAGGATCGGATACTGGTTGCACCAGCCGGCCCAGAAGGCGATCATCTCGTCCGAGGACAGTTCACGCTTGTCGGACTTCTTGAAAACGTACTTGGACTTCGTCCGGTCGTAGAACTCGCTGGCCGCCGGGTCGAGCGAAATTGAGATCTGCCCGCCCGGTTTGTAGCCGGCCTTCACGATCGCTTCGAGGATGACCTCAACGGCTTCATCGTTGGACTTTAAGTTCGGCGCGAAACCACCTTCGTCGCCCACGGCCGTCGAATACCCGCGGCCCTTCAGCACCGACTTCAAGTTATGGAAGACCTCTGCGCCCATGCGAATCGCTTCGCCGAAACACGCCGCGCCATGCGGCGAGATCATGAACTCCTGAACGTCGACGCTGTTGTCGGCGTGGGCGCCGCCGTTGATGATGTTCATGTTGGGCACCGGCAGCACGCGTGCATTGACGCCGCCCAGGTACTTATAGAGGGGCAGGCCAAAGGCGTCAGCGGCGGCGCGGGCGGCGGCCATGGAGACGGCCAGGATCGCGTTTGCGCCAAGGCGGCCTTTGTTCGGCGTGCCGTCCAGCTCGATCATTTTGTTGTCGATCGCCCGCTGTTCGGACGCGTCCATGCCAAGCAGGGCCGGCAGGATCTCGTCCTCGACATGGCGGACCGCTTTCTGCACGCCCTTGCCCAGGTAGCGCGCCTTGTCGCCGTCGCGAAGCTCAACGGCTTCGTTCTCGCCGGTCGAGGCGCCTGACGGAACCGCTGCGCGGCCCATCGATCCACTGCTCAGGTAAACGTCGGCTTCAACCGTGGGGTTGCCGCGGGAATCCAGAATCTCACGCGAGACGATATCAACAATCTCAGTCATAAGTGCTTGCTCCGGAGGGGTTTTTATCTACAGCAGACGGCCAAGTCCTATTCTACACGTCCGCCGGACCGCTTCACCGAGGCGTGATACAACCGTCGGCTGGTCTCCCGGATCTCGCCACCCCTGTGCAGCAGCCTCAGCCACTTCCCGGGGATCGCCGATGCCCCATAGTAGGCCCCGGCAAGCTGCCCGTAGATCGCCCCTGTCGTGTCGGCA
>Ga0172368_10004516_pt1 | contig 16070 bp, 11 predicted proteins | sample Lak11m_FD_114540 | JGI IMG/M metagenome (GOLD analysis project Ga0172368, IMG submission 114540) | Freshwater microbial communities from Kabuno Bay, South-Kivu, Congo - kab_022012_11m | ecosystem: Environmental > Aquatic > Freshwater > Lake | place: Democratic Republic of the Congo: South-Kivu...
AGCTCCAGGAATTGCGGGTGCTTGAATTTCTGCGACGCCTCCAGTATCTGCGAGTAAAGCTTGCCTTTGAAGAACGCCTCCATGACATATTGCTGAGGGGGTATCCCGGTTTCCTCGCTCCTGCGCTCGAGTGCGGGCGGGACGAATTCCAGCTTGAGGTTCTTGGCAACTTTGCCCAGGTCCACTGCTGCAAGCGAGGCATCCTCCGCCTCGGTCAGGTTCATGAACAGGCACTTGAGCTTGGTGTGGCCTATGTCGTCCCCGCGCTCCAGCCGGAACGTCTCAACAAATTTCCTTTCCTTCAAGTCGGTTTCGTACTGGAAGCCCAGCATCCGGTAAACCTGCGTTTTCCTGCCATAGCGCACCTTCTTGAGGAACGAGTACCTGTCAGTCGAGAACATCGAGGCGGCCGGCACTCCGAAGACCAGCTCGAGGCGGTCCTGTACATCTTTCAGCGACTGGGCGTGAAGGTTGTAAAGAAGGAAAATTCCCGGCTGGGTATTGAGCATGTTGATTACTCCCTGTATCGCCACCCGCGAGCGGATTTCGTTGATTATGACGCAGGCGTCTCCCATGCGCAGCGCCGCATTGGTCATGGAAACCAGGTCCAGCTCCGAGCTTCCCACCTCGTCCCGGTCAGACGACTGGACCTGCACCGCGCCCACATGGAACCCCCGCTTGCGGTAGGCCTTGGTTGGGATTTCCTCAATGTCCTGTATTGGCAATATCCTCTTCTTGGTGCCGATCGCAGCGATTTTCGCCGAAGTGAACGCGGTCTTGCCCACTCCTTTGAGCCCCAACACCGCCTCCGAGCAGCCCAGGCCCACCATGACATCATCGTAGCCTGCGAAGAACGGGCTCATGGAGTTGAGCTTCAGGTACATGGGGTAGGTGAACGGCTGGTCGCGCATTATCCTCAGCGCGGCTTGCAGCTCGCCGAACGTGGCCGGCGGCCTCTGCAGGTGGCACCTCATTGCCAGGCGCGTGAGCACCACATCCACCACTGGCTGGTTCTTGTCGAATTTGCGCGTGCCTTGCGAGGCAGCCACGATGTTCTTGAACGAGTTCTCCATCATCTCGTGGTTGTAGCGCCACAACGTGTGGCACAGCCCGTATTTGGCATGCTCCAGGTAAATCGGCGAGTTCTCGCCGTCAATGTAAATGTCGGTTATGTTGTCGCGGTCCAGCGCAAGATTCTCAAGAGGCGCTCCCAGGCCCACCACCCACGCAGCGGCCTCGCGCCCCATTGCGACGGCCTGCTCCTGCGTGATTGGCACTTTCTCCAGCGTAGCCTTGTCAATGAAAGACTGGGTGAATTCGCGCGTGCGGTCGTCGAAAACCGTGGAGTAGTCGGTGGTCTGGCGGACTTCCTTCAGCCCATCCTGTATCGCAGAGCGCAGCAGCTCCTGCAGTTTCTGTGGCAAGCCCTCCACAACAGGGTTCTCAATGGTGTATAGGTGCGCCTCCCCCCCTGGCACATCGTAAATTTTCACGTGCAGCCCGCCTGAAAGCTCATAAGACGCATCCTTCGCATCGAGCTGCACCGCGTCCTTTGGCACGGAGAGCATGAAGTTCTGCATGAACAGCAAACTCTTGAGCCCAAGAAGCGCGAGGAACGCGGCCCGCAGGTCGCCGGTTTTCTGGCACAGCAGGTAAAGCGAGGATTTGGCGTACGCGTCCATTATGCCGTTCATCCAGGCCTGGAAATTCCGGTAGCCCTCCACGAACACCGCCTTTTCCGGGTAAGGCTCGCTGTATCCCTTGAGGACCTGCGCTGCCACCATGGGGTTCATGAACATGTAATCGTAGAATTCCTTGAGCACCTTCTTTCTCTGCAAGTAGTATTCGTCCTCGGGCCTGCCGTACGTCTTGGGGTTGAGCATTATTGACTCGACCTGGCGTATCAGCCCGCCGTACTCGGCGATTATGGGGCTTTTGTCCTCGTCCAGGTCAATGACCACTTCCTCCTCATAGCGCATGGTTTTCCATTGCTTGGGGAGCTGTGAGGTGACCCTCAGGTGCGAGTTGATGCACTGCGGCGTGGTCAGCCCCAGCCCGCAGGTCGGGCAGTCCATCACCAGCCGGTTCCCCTGATAACTAGGTCTGCAGCCCATGCGCTAAACACGCATTTCAGCTTTTTAAATCATCAGTCGGATTTGCGTGGGAGGGCTGGCTTGCGCTGAGGAGGATAAAAAATACAAAAGCGGCGAAAGTTGCCCTCCGCCGCCGCATTCCAAAGACGTTATATGGGCACTTAGGCGTTCTTCAACTTTGCCTTGTAGATGTAGCCGTCCTTCCCAAGGTAGTACATATAGCCCTTCTGCTTCTCGACTTTCTCGCCGCCGACCTTCTTCTTGCGGCCGCTCTTGTTGTGCTTCATAGGCGCAGCCCAGACGTAGCCGTCCTTTCCAATGTAGTAAAGGTAGCCGTCTTCGCGCTTTATCTTCTCAGATCCAATTTTCTGTCCCATTCAAGACACCTCCAAAATAGATATCCGGGGTTTCTTTCCCCCGTCGTGTCTTCGTCGGCACAATTTATAAACGTATCTCCGTCGTAATAACGTCGTAATCCAAAAAGAGCTTTTCAGCGCCGCTTTGCAATCTCCAGAGTCACTCTGCGCACAGGCGTGTCAGAGCGGCGGTCATTGCCATTTTTCCGCATGTGCTGCCTTGCAATGCATTCAAGGGCAGGGGGTTTCCCTAGCTCATAGGAAAAGCAGCAGCTGTGCTGCGCCAGTATGCGCCCGTCAGCAGGGCCCTTCTTTGCTTTTTCCAGGCAGGCGATTATCCTTCCGCTGAAGCTTGTGTGTTCATCCTGCGGGGCGAGTTCCTTGCGCTCAACAACCGATGATATTGATTCGAACAGGCACTGGCGCCCAAGCGCAGGCAAATCATCGAACACCACAATGCGCCCAAACAGCGTTGGCAGGATGCTGCAGCCTTCAATCCTGGAAAGCTCCAGGTAAATCTGCTCTCCTTTTGCCTTGCCGAATTCGCCCTCCAGGGCAGCCTTCAGGCTCTGCTCAAAATTTTCAGGATCTTTCTAGCAAATCATCTAAATGCGAAACACTTGCATTATTGGGAAAGAAAGCGTAAAAAGCGCTGTGCCAGAAAGCGGCGATAGGCGAAAACGCCTTAAAGCCTTCCAGACAGGGTTCTACAAAACACGGGGTGGAATCTCGATGGCGTGTGCACTTAATTCAGGGACAGTGGTTGTGGCATTCGGAGGCGGCCCATCCCCCGTGGTGAACGCGACATTCTCCAGCCTCGTGCTGAAACTCAAGGAAAAAGGCGCGCAGCGCATACTCGGCGCGCGCTATGGGCTGAACGGGCTTCTCAAGAACGAATTCTACGAGCTTCACTCGCAGCCCGACGAGCTGCTGCACAAAATAGCCGCAGTTCCTGGCATGGCGCTTGGCTCGACACGCAAAAAGCCCGAAGGCAGCGACCTTCTTGCGGTTTTCGAAACGTTCCGCACGAAAGGCGTCCGATACTTCTTTTTCATAGGCGGGGACGACACTGCGTACGCAGCCAGCATCATCCAAAAGGAAGCTGCCAGCGTGAATTACGAGCTTTCATGCATCCACGTGGCAAAGACGATCGACAATGATTTGGAGCGGCACGACCGCACGCCCGGCTATGGCAGTTCAGCTCTGTTCATAAGCAACGCAGTTTCTGGCATAGACATGGACAACCGCGCCATTCCAGGCGTGCACATCATAGTCACGATGGGCAAGAACTGCGGGTTCCTGTCGGCAGCTTCCACCCTCTCAAAAAAATCCGACAGCGACGCCCCGCACAAGGTTTACATTCCAGAGCGGGACTTTTCAGTCGACAGTTTCATATCTGACGTGCAGGACACGCTCTCAAGTTTCGGGCGCGCAGTCATGGTCGTATCAGAAGGCGTCGGGGTGCGCAATGGCGCAGGAAAAGTGGTGGAACTCCTCACGCACATCAAGAAAACAGGCGGGGACGGGTTTGGCGGCGTCTCGCTGTCTGGCACTGGCGCGCTTGGCGATTTCCTCGTAGCGCGGGTCAAGCAGGAGCTTGGCATAGCCCGTACCCGGGCGGATACGCTTGGCTACTCCCAGCGCTCGTTCTTCGGCATGCGCTCAGCCTGCGATGTTTCCGATGCGATGCTTGTCGGCTCAGATGCAGTGGAATACGCGACGCTGGATGGAAACGGGGGGAGCGTGGCTCTCCTTCCATTGGATGGCGGCAGGCACAAAACAGCCCTGGTCCCGCTCGAGCTGGTTGGCGGAACCAAGCGCGAAATGCCTGCCGAATTCATATCGGGGAACGGCTGCGGGGTAAATCTTCCCGAATTCCAAAAATACGCCCTCCCGCTGGTCGATTTCAATGTGCCCCAGCTCGCCGAGCTTCAGCCAAGAACGCCGCGCGCGTGAGCCGGCTTCTATTTTTAACCTTATTCCGCCCCCAATATTTCAGGTAATGCCATGGACTTAGGACGCTCGCTTCGCCAGGCTATTTCGAAATTCACTGGTGCGCCGGTTGCCGACGAAAAGGCGGTGAAGGCGCTGTGCCGCGAGCTGCAGCGCGTGCTTATCTCCTCGGATGTGAACGTGCGGCTGGTTTTCGACCTCACGAAAAAAATCGAGGCGCGCGCTCTTGACTCCAAGCTGGCGAAAGGCCTGTCATTGCGCGAGCACGTGGTCAAGGTCGTTTACGAGGAGCTTGCTGCCATGATGGGCAGTGAGTACACGCCGAAAATCTCCCCGCACAAGGTTCTTCTTCTTGGCCTGTACGGGAGCGGCAAGACCACCACTGCGGGCAAGCTCGCGCATTTCTACAAGTCGCGCGGGCTCTCGGTCGGCGTGGTGGCTTGCGACGTCGACCGCCCTGCGGCATACGAGCAGCTGGAGCAGGTGGCAAAGATGTCCGGCTCGGCATTCTACGGAATCAAAGGCGAAAAGGACGTGGCCAAGATACTCTCGGATGCGTCTGCGAAGTGGAAAGAGGACATAATAATCGTCGATTCTTCCGGGCGCAGTGCGTTCGAGCAGCCGTTAGTGGAGCAGTTGAAGCAGATAAACCAGCAGTTCTTCCCAGAAGAAAAATTCCTGGTCATCTCCGCGGACATCGGCCAGGTGGCCGGGAGGCAGGCCGAGCAGTTCCACCAGGCAGTAGGGCTGTCTGGCGTGGTGATAACCAAGCTGGACGGGAGCGGCAAGGGAGGCGGCGCTCTTTCCGCAGTTTCGGCTTCGCAGGCAAAAGTCGCATTCGTCGGCACCGGAGAAAAGATGGACGCGCTGGAGCCGTTCAACGCGCAGAAATTCGTAGGCAGGCTGCTGGGCTTCCCCGACCTGGAGGCCCTGATGGAGAAGGTCAAAAAAATCTCTGAAGAAGAGCAGCTGCCGTCGCAGATGGACGACAAGCTCACCCTGAAAGTCTTCTACGAGCAGCTGAAAGCCGCCAAAAAGCTCGGGCCGCTTTCAGGCGTCTTTTCCATGCTTGGCGCGGCGGACGTCCCGCAGGACATGGTCAAGAACAGCGAGGACAAGCTCAAGAAATTCGAGAACATAATCAACTCAATGACTCCTGCTGAGCGCAATGACGCGTCGCTATTGAAGAAGAGCCGCTCAAGAGTAGAGCGCATTGCCAACGGCTCAGGCACCTCGGAAAAAGACGTGCGGGAACTGCTCTCCCAATTCGAAAAAGTCGAAGGCATGTTCAACCAGTTCAAGCACAACCGCGGCTTTCGCAAGAAGATGGAGAAGATGATGAAGGGCTCCAACATCGACCTGTCCCGCCTGGGCGGCTGACCGGCTCTTGGGCAGAGCTTGCGCTAATTCTCTTCAAAAAATAACATAAACAGGCCTAAGGCATCCTGGGCCTGGAAAGCGCGGTCTCCTTTGAAATGAGCTCCTCAAGCACTTCCTTTGCAATCACGCGCCTGCCGCCGATCTTTTCGTGCGGTATGCGGTTGCGGTCCAGCCTCCTTTCAAAAGCGTTCCTCTTTATCTTGATGCCCCGCGAGGTCATGACCTGCACGGCGTCGCCGACATCATAATAATTCTTGCAGATGTGCACCATGCCCTCGATTGCGGACTTGGGCACCCAGCGTTGCGTGCCGATTTTCAGCGAGGGGACGGAGTTCTTCTCAATCCTGCCTATGAACGCGCGCAGGTTGAGCTTCTCATGCTTCTTCAGCTCGGTGTACGCCTGCTTGACGCTGTAAAATTCATTTGCTAGCGCAATCCAGTCGTGTATGACGGGCTTGGGGATGAGCCTCTTGTTCCCGATTTTCTCCGAGTGGACCGAGCGCCTTTCCACACGGCCGCCGAATGCGCGGAAGGACAATCCCAATCCGCCCTTCTTCAGCTCGTCGTACGCCTCGTCCAGGGTGTAGAGCCCCATGCTGCGCAACCGCTCCTTCTCCAGCTTGTCTTGGGAATAGAGCTCCTTTGCGCGGTCGACTATTTCGCCTATGTTTTCATGGAGTTCCCTTTCAACTCCGACGCGCTTGCTCTTGAGCTCCGCTATCTTCATTGATTTCAGCTTAGAGACAACTGGATCCTTAATGGCTTTTTCTATTACGATCCTTTTTCCACGAGGCATTACGGTCACCTACACACTGTTTTACCATAAATACATAATTTACCAATACTTTTAGGGGCAACTTATTTATAAGGCTTATGTCTCTCCCCGAAGTTGCCATTACCGCTCCAAAGTGGATTGGGCTGTAATGTTTAAATACTCTTTCCAGGAGCTTTTCGCATGCGAAATTTCACCCTCTGCCGCGCTTGCGCCGCAAGATTCCAAAAAAGTGCCAGCATCGGCGTGTCCGAGGCAGGTTCGGGCTGCTTCATCTGCAAAGGCGTGCTGTCAAAAGCACCCCAGCTAATCGAAAGCGCAATCGGGCAAGCGGGGCAGTTCGAATGGGAAACGTTTTCGGTTTCCTCCTCATTCCCAAAATCCCTGCTGGTGGCTGAGCAGGAAGTAGCCGATTTGTTCCAGCCCGGGAATTTTACCTCGATAAAGAATTCCGCAAATGCTTATCTTGTGGCGGAAATTTCACGCGCAACAGGGAAGCAAAACAGTCCGCGCAGCCCCCATGCAACATTCGCATTCGACTTCATCCGGGGTGCAGCATCGTGCCGCCCGGCTAATGCGTACGTCTATGGCCATTACCAAAAGCTTTCAAGGGCGCACTGCCAGAGCCGGTGGCACTGCAGCGACTGCGGCGGCAGCGGATGCGCTTCCTGCGGCGGCAGCGGCAGGAACTACCCTTCTGTGGAAGACGAGCTTGGCGCAGCGCTAATCCCTGTTTTTTCTGCGCAAGGCTGCACACTGCACGCAAGCGGCCGCGAGGATGTGGATGTGCGCAACCTCGGGGGCGGGCGGCCGTTTGTCCTGGAAATCACATCTCCAAAAAAAAGGAAAGTGGACCTGGAAGCCGTTGAAAAAACGCTGCAATCCAACCCCAGCGTCCGGGCGACCGGCCTAAAGGCGGTTGGCAAAAATTTCATCGACGCAGTCTGCAATTCGCATTTCGAAAAGGAATACTCCGCGCTCATCGGCGCGGACAGGCAGCTTTCGCAATCGGACTGTGAAAAGGTTTCCGCACTCGCCGGTGCGGTCATCGAGCAGCAAACCCCCAAGCGCGTGATGCACCGCAGGGCGGACCTGGTGCGGAAAAGGAGAATCATATCCATCTCGGCAGAACCGGCCCGCGGCGGAAAAATCCGCCTGAAGCTGCTTGCCGAGGCAGGGACCTACATCAAGGAATTGATAAGCTCCGACGGCGGCAGGACCACGCCGAGCATTTCCGGCATTCTGGGCTGCTCGGCTGCCTGCGAGGAGCTGGATGTCATCGGCATACGCGATTATTTCCTGCAGACAGTTCGGACTGATTAAATAGTTTGCCCCGCCACTGCTTTCCATGTTCCAAATTTTCGATGCCGCGCAATCTGTCCCGGGGCTGGAAGCGCGGATAGCGGTTGCAGTGGTTTTCACTGCGGCTGCCGCATACTTTGACGTCTTCAACAAAAAATGGGTCCCGAACTACCTGCTCTATGCTTTTATTGCATCTGCAGTGGGCGTGAACCTAGTATTTTTCGAAAGCTCGCTTTTCTGGCAGGCAATCGCTTTCGGGGTTGCAGCATTTGCGATATCCTACCCAATTTACAAGATGGGCCAGCTTGGTGGGGCGGACGTCTACACTTACTCGGCAATCGCAATGGCGGTGCCCTACCTGCCCCAGCCGCTTCTGGCAGGGCCGCAGATGGTGCCCTACCCGTTCATATTGTCGGTGCTGGCGCCAACCGGGATAGCATTCATAGCCCACATGTTCCTGCGCTTCCTGCCCTACATTTGCGGCCAGGCCAAAAAAGGGAAAATTTCCTTCAGCGCACAGAAGCTTGCGGCCCCGGCCATAATCTCCGCGGCGTTCATATTTTTTGCGTATTCGCTGTCCACCCTCCCGGTCGCGCTTCCATTCACCTACGTCGCCATTCTTTCATTCCTGTTCGTGACCCTGATCTTCTTCTCCTTTTTCAAGCAGGAAATCAAGGACAGCATGGTGGAAAGCATCCCGCTCTCCCGCGTGCAGCCAGAGGATGTGCTTGCGGTTGAAAAAATGGACAAGCGCGCGCTGTCCAAGCTCAAGCTCCATGCGCTTCTTGACGAGCGTGCCATCGCCGCGATGAAAAAGGCGGGCATGAAAAGCGCGCCCATATACACGCAGATGCCGTTTTTCCTTCCCTATCTTCTCTTCGGCCTGCTGTTCAGCGTGCTCTTCGGGGACCTGATGTTCTACCTGATAGGCGGCTTGCCGCTTACCGGCTAGCTGCCTGTGCAGCCGCGGAAAGCTCGCCCAGCTCCGATGCGCCATAGCCGAACTGCCTCATTCCGTTCGAGACTGCGAGCAAATAGGGCCTTGAAGGCGCGGCAGCGGCGGTCTCCCCTGCAAGCACGAATGTTACGGCATCCACGCTTTCCCCATCAGCGCACTGCGCTTTCAGGGGGAGCAGCCGGTAAAATCCGCCGGAACCCGAGGCTTTCCCAAGTTCGGAAAACTGCTCGCTGCTAAGCGCATAGACGGCCCCGTTGACGCGGCCACCCGGTTCCTCCGCCAAGTTCGCCACTCCGAATTCGCTGTGCTTATTGGTTTGGAACGCCAGCCTAAATCCGCTTGCAGTTGCCGCGGTTGCGTTTGAAAACCCGCCGGCACGCGCCTTCATGGTGGCCGAATCAAGGGACGCCCCATAGGCGAAAAAATAGACGGGCTTGCCTGCTTGCGAATGCAGGCAGAATATGGACACTGCAAAAATGGCGGCTGCGATGGCGAGCGTTGCAAAAACGAGCTTTGCCGCATGCATCCTCATGGCGCCACCTAGAAAAATGCAGACAAGCCCTTCTGCTCCCCCTTGAATTTCAGGTCATCTTCGGAATAGCCCAGCTCTTTGAGTATCTTGAGCACCGAGGGCAGAATCTGGTTGTCAATATAATAATTGGGGTCATAGTCGGATGCAAGCTCGGCAAGCTGCGCCTTTTCCGAAATCGTATTTCCCTTTTTGGTTATTACGTAACCGATCACAGAACCCTTCTCAATCTGCATCCCTGATGCAATCGCTTTCTGCGCAGCGGAAAGCTCGGGGGACTTTATGTCGTATTTCCTCGGGTCTTTGCGCATCTGCGTGTAGATCGTAAGCTCTTCCAGGGGCACCTTGCCTCCCTTCAGCCGCCCGATGACGTCTTTCACTTCCTTGACTGCCATCTCCTTGCTGCCGTGCTTGAGTATTGCCTCCAGCACCCTGCGCTGCGTGACCTTTGCCACGCTGGACCAGTCGCGGCGCACCAGCTCGAAGCCGCGTATCTTTATTCTGCCGTCCTCGCCGATGAGCGCGTATTTCTTTTTCGCGCCAGCGCCCTCGGCGTTCTTCTTGGTGACAAACACCCCGCGCGGGTAGAACCCCTCCAGCTCAAGCTCCATGTCGCCCGGAAGCTCTTTGTTGATTTTCTTCATGAATGCAAGGGCTTCCTCCTTTCCCTTTTTCCCCATGAGCAGGAAAATCGAGTCGGTGTCCCCGTACAGGACTTCAAACCCGCACTTCTCGGCCTTTTCAATAGTCTCCTGGATGAAATGCCTGCCCCACGCGGTGACAGACTCGCCGCAGTCGCGCGAATACCACCTGGAGCGCGGGTAGGCGAGGTAGCCATAATACGAATTCGCAAGTATCTTCAGCGACTGCACGCGCGCGAAGAGCATTTCGTATTCCATGGTGTCCTTCTCGACTTTCTTCAGGCGGTTTTTCATCTCAGAGCGCATTTTGATGAGCTCTTCGAGAACAAGCGGCATGAGCCCTTTTGGCTTTTTGAGGAACCTGCTTCCAGTTGGCGAAACGAAGCACTCCGAGCCAGGGACTGTTTTCGGCGGGTTGAGCGTAAAGGGGTCGATGTTGTGCGAGGTAATTATCGAGGGGTACAGCCCGCGGAAGTCGAACACCACCATGTTCTCGTAAATTCCCGGCTGAGGAAGCTTTACAAACGCGCCCTTGATTGGCCCAAGCTCCCGTTCCTGCGCCATTGCATCATCGGGCTTGTTCGGTATTATTGCCCTGTTCTCAAAGCTTTTGTGCATGAGCAAGGACTCGACCAGCTGGCCGGCAGTCGCATTGGTGACGTCGAAAAGCGGCAGGCGGGTCAGCCTTCCCATCTCTATTTCAAGGGGGAGCAGCAGCTTGCCGATTTCCATGGTGGCCTGCGAGTCAAAGCGCGAGTAGTCGGCAAGGAGGCTTACCAGCTTTTTGTCATCCCACATTTTCCAGATCTCGAGCTTTTGCACCATGAGCTTCTTCTTGCCCGTCAGCTCCTCGTACGCATTCTCCAGGGTGTACTTGGAGATCTTGAACGCCCCGATGAACCCCATGAAACGGACCAGCGGGTACAAATCCACATGCACCCTGCCGGTTATTTCGGCAACGTCGCGTATTCCCTGCCTTCTCACCCTGAAGGAACTCCCGTCCCTGCCTATTGAAAACTCCAGCCCGTTCACATCCGCCCTTGCCTTCAGGTATGGCAGGTCGAACACCGTGCTGTTGTAGCCCAGTATGACTTCTATGCCGTTCTCCTTTATCACGTCGAGGAATTTCTTTATCATTGCCCGCTCGTCCTTGACAACGATTGCAAAGTCGCGCCCCACGTCCTTGCTTGTGATGACTTTCCGCTCCCCGGTCTCGCCAAGCTCGTAGGAAATCATGATTACCTCGTCCTTCTCGGGGCGGGGCATGCCGTTTGGGTTGTAAGTCTCGATGTCAAATGCAAGCGTGCGCAGGTTCACCAGGCCCTCCCGTTTCCCGATTATTCTCTTCAGCTGCCTTCCTTCCCTTTCGTAAATTATGGTGGTGAAAGGCGAGAGGCCCCGGTCTATCAGGTACCTTCTCCCAAAGGCAATCCCGTTCTCGTAAGCGACATAGCCTTTCATGGCAGCGCTGACGTGCGGCACATCATAGGGCCGCTCGCAGAAAACCTTCCACAATTCCTTTTCATGCCCGAGCACGGAAAATTTTGCGCGCTCAAGGCGCGTGGGCGAGACCATCCTGTCCCTGCTGGGGACCTTTGCGGCCATTATCTCCTTTTCCGCCCCGCCTGGCGCGTCCAGGTAAAAGTAAGGCTCGTACTCATCGTAAAGGCGGAAGAAGCTCTTGCCCTTCATGAGCAGCCGGACCACTGTCCTATTGCCGATTATTTTGTAGTCTACGTCAATGAGGACAGCGCGCTTTCGCACAACCCCGTTTTCCCTTGCCACGCAAATTTGTCACCAGGAAACATCTTAAGCGTTTCAACAGGCGCGTGCCAGTGGAAAGCCAACGCAAACCGCCGGTTAAAGGTTAATATATGTTGTTTGCTTTCTCTTGCTGTGCGGTTTATGGAAAAGCACCTGGTTCTTCTTGCTCTGGCGGAATTGCTGCTGCTGTGCTTTTCCGCAACCTACCTCCTGGAAGGCCAGCTGCTTTCCTGGGATTCCATCGGGCATCGCGCAGAGGCGATCGTCTACAAGGAAAACATTTTTCCCGGCCTTTACGGGTGGAACTCGTATTTCCTATTTGGTTACCCGATTGAAAGCTACCCTCCGCTTTCGCGCTACCTGCTGTCGATGCTGATGGTATTTTTCGATTCCGTCCTTTCCGCCAAAATCCTCACAATTGCAGCAGTCCTGGCAGTCCCAGTTTCAACCTATTTTTTCCTCCGGAAATGGGGCTACGAAAAATCCGGATCGTCCTGCGCAGCGCTGCTGTGCGCGGCATTCATGGCGTTCTTCTCCTCGAGCAACGGCGTTTCCTTGTACAGCGCGCTTTTCGTGGGCGCGCTTGCGAACTTCATTGCGCTTCCGATGACTTTCCTGGCACTGGCTTATTACCGCGAGAATCCGAAATTGGCGGCAGTCTTTGCCGCGCTCGTGATTCTCGCGCACCTGATATTCGCAATCAACATGCTGATCGCCCTGGCTGCAATCTTCCTCTTCCACATTTACCGCACGGGCTTCAAGGCAAACCAAGCCGCGAAGTTTTCGATATTCCTGCTGCTGGCATTCGCGCTATCCTCGTTTTGGGCGTTTCCGTTTGCCGAGCACCTTCTCCACATGCCAAAAAACGTCTCTTACGTAACGCTTGCGTTTCGCCCAGAGCCAATGTGCCGCTCGGTCATTGGGCTGGCGCTGTGCTTAGGCGCGCTTTTCATCATAAAAACGTTTGAGAAGCACCGCGCCCCACTCTTCCTTGCAGCCATATTCGTGATGTTCTCCCTGGCAAGGCTGATTTTCCTGTGGTTCTTATTCCCAAGCTATAACTTCTCCATCTGCCAGCAGGTCATAACTCTCTTGACCGGGGTGTCCCTCCTCTTTCTCATACGCAGCAAAGATAAGGGCATTTCCAGCCTATACTTCATTTTCCTTGCCTGCTATTTTACCGTCACTTCAGCACTGTTCGGCCTGTCTTACTTGCAGATCCAGCATCCATTCCAGCTGCTTATCGCGCACATCAACCGGTTTGACTCATTCCTCTATCTGATAGAAGCCGGAATCGTGGGCTTGGCAATCCCGAAAATAATCGGCGGCATTGGCAGCATGTTCGGAAAAAATGGGAAGGAAAAGTATGCGGTGCTTGCCTGCTACTTCGCAGTGTTCATTGCTTTGTTTGCAATGTTCGCGCCTGCCGCACCTTACAAAAACGGGGCAGACCAGCTGCTGGATTTCCCGAAGATGGACATGTTGGGCAGGTCATTCGTGATAGCGCTGCCGCACAACGGGGCTGGAGAGGAATTCTCCAACTCGCAAGACTACCAATTATTCTATTCCAGCCGCAAGCCCATAGTCAGGGGGTTGTTTGTAGAGGAAGCTGCAATGGCAAGCACGGCATTCGGCCAGATATATTCCTCGATGTCTTACTTGCTGGGGTATGAAAGAACAAATTGGAGCTACCTCTCCATTCCCACTTCCTCGTATTATTCCAGCAACTATGGCGAGTCGCTTCGGTTCTATTCCGACTTGTTCTGGATTACGGACGTGCTGGTGGAAAAAAGTTCAACCAGCCTTGTCGGGGATTACGATGCGCTTGGCAGGAATTTCCAGCTGCTGGGAACGGTCAATGCCTCGGGCCGCGAGTTCCTGCACTATAGGCTGGGCAATTTCTCAGTCGTGCAAGCGCGCCAGGCGCAGCAGGTATGCTTTGACGACTACGGCAAATTCAACTCTCAATGGTTTGCCTCAGGAGAAACGCAGTTGTACTATTATTCGTGCGGTGTGCCGGCGCCAAGCGGCCCAACTGGGCGCGTCGAGCTTGAGGAATACAAAAACGGATACGTTCGCTTCAGGGCAGAATCAGATTCAGGCCTTCCCATGCCAGTGCTGTTCAAGGAGGCTTACCAGGAAAACTGGAAGGCATACGCGAACGGCCGCGAGATTGAAATATACCGCGCCACGCCCGGTTTCATGATGGTGTTCGCAAACGGGGAAGTGGTCATGGAATACGGGCCCGGCCCCGCGCACTACGCAGGCTTGGCAGTCAGCGCCCTTGGCGTCATTGCGCTGATATTCTTCAGGATTCCCCCTGGCGAGGAAAATGAAGTATGCCGTGCCACTCCAAATTCACCAGAATCAATCGCACCATGCCGGGAAAAGGCGCCAAAAAAGCGCAAACGAGGCTAACTGAAAAGCGGCGGGAGCGTTTTAAAGCTGCACCTCGAATTCGTTTAACTACTCAACTCAGGGGTGCTATAATGGCGTTGAAAGTGGCTGTGAACGGATTCGGAAGGATAGGCAAGCTCGTGGTGCGCGCGGCTTTTGAGCGCGGGTTTGCCGGCAAAAAATTCGACATAGTGGCAATAAACGACACGCACGACCCCAAGCTTTCAGCCCATCTCTTCAAGTACGATTCCACCCAGGGAAGATTTTCCGGAACAGTGGATGGGAAGCAGTTCGCACTTGGCGCAACAGGCGGCAAGGTGGCTGGGCAAGTAGGCAAGCTTACGGTCAACGGCCACGAAATGGCAATCGTCGCGTCCCGCGACCCTGCCACCCTCAACTGGGATGCAATGGGTGTGGATCTCGTTCTTGAGTGCACTGGGGCGTTCACCGACCGCGCAGGCTCGTCCAAGCATTTGCAGGCGGGGGCAAAGAAAGTGCTGATTTCCGCGCCTTGCAAGGGCGGCGAAGCGGACGCCACAATAGTGCTGGGAGTGAACGACGAGAAATACGACAAGAAAAAGCACAACATAGTTTCAATAGGATCCTGCACCACCAACTGCCTGGCTCCGGTGGCAAAGGCGGTTGACGACGCGTTCGGGATAGAATCCGGCTTCATGACCACGTGCCATGCCTACACGAACGACCAGCTGATCCTGGATGCCAACCACAAGGACTTCCGCCGCGCCCGCGCGGGGGCGGTAAATATCATTCCGACTACAACTGGGGCTGCGAAGGCAATCGGCGAGGTCATCCCCAAACTCAAGGGAAGGATGGACGGGCTCTCGCTCCGTGTCCCGATTCCGGTCGGCTCAATAAACGATTTGACATGCCTGCTTTCCAAGGAGGCAGCAGCCGAGGAAATCAATTCTGCGGTGAAAAAGGCGTCAGAGGGCAAGATGAAAGGCATACTCGAATACACAGCGGACCCCATAGTTTCATCCGACATCGTGCACAATCCCGCAAGCTCGATATTTGACGCGCTGTCCACCAAGGCAATCGGCAGGACGGCAAAGCTCATGTCGTGGTACGACAACGAGTGGGGCTTCTCCAACAGGATGGTGGAGATGGCAACCAGGATGTTTTAGGCAAAAGTGGATTTTTTGGAACTGACTCACAGTCTCGGAGGCAGGCTATTGCTGCTGATTCCCCTGGCCTACTGCATATTCGTGCTGCTGGACAGCCAGGACAGGAATGTGCGCCTGGCGGCAATAATCGCGCTTGCCCTGATTGAGCAGGTGCGCGAGTGGCTGCTGGTGTCAGGAATCAAAGGAGCCGCATCGGGCAAGGGTCATAGTAATAAAAAGACTTAGGGGTTGTAAAAGAACACAAACACCCAGCGGATTTGTTCGTAGGGTCGCAAGCTCACACTCACAGGTGGGCGTTAAGAAAAGTAGGCCAGCGCATCAAGCGCTGGCAAGGCGACCAGTTTTCTGTCAGAGACAGAAACAAAAGACGGGCATTTCTCTAACGTATCATTGATGTTGGATTATATATAAAGGTTTGCATACATCTAAACATAAAATACGACAATAAGGTAATTCTTTGGACGAAAACAAAAAGGGCAAGCAACCTGTTGTGGCAAGCCTGCCTGAAGCCATCAAGGAAATCGCGGCTCCCCCGTCGGAGCAGCCCGCATTGATCCCTCCTGTGGATGGCAACAAGGAACCCCTTCTTCTGGCAGAATCGCACACTCCAAACGCCGCCGAACCGCAGCAGGCGCGCCCCAGAACCCAAAAGGAGCAGGAGCTGGACGCGCTGATCGCAAATCGCCAATCCATAATCGAGCAGCTCAAGGCGAAAAATCCCATGCTCAACGAGGCCCGCAAGGCAGTTGCGGACATAATCCCGTCCATACGCGGGAAAGG
>Ga0172368_10004519_pt1 | contig 16066 bp, 13 predicted proteins | sample Lak11m_FD_114540 | JGI IMG/M metagenome (GOLD analysis project Ga0172368, IMG submission 114540) | Freshwater microbial communities from Kabuno Bay, South-Kivu, Congo - kab_022012_11m | ecosystem: Environmental > Aquatic > Freshwater > Lake | place: Democratic Republic of the Congo: South-Kivu...
CACCATGCTCTCCTCCTACCTCGCCGGCGCGCGCTATATCGTGTGGGAGGGCGGCGTCTTCGACAACCTGCCAGTCTACAACTACCTGCTTACCGAGGAAAGCTGGCGCGATTATGGCCGGCGCTACCACCACCCGGCGCTGGTCGCCATGCGCGAGAACTTCCGCCGGCTGCTCGACCTGCACCGCGCGCAGCAACTCCCCTCCCCCACCGTGCGCTTCGCCGTGCTGCACGGTAAAAACGATATGTTCGCCGGCGCCTTCCAGTCCACCACCAGCACGCTGGGCGACATGTCGATGATTCGCGCGTGGTCGCTGCTGAAGGTCTGGCTGCCGCACTTCTCCTGGGGGCGCCACGGCACCGACCATGGCCGCCCGCACCGCCGCTGGTACTCCGGCACGCCTTACGGACAGGTGGATGTGATTCCGGAGCACGCGGAAATGGCGCACTATCAAAAGTATGGCCTGCTGGCGCTGCTCGGCTGGAACACCATGACCGACGCGCAGTATGCAAAGCTGCTGCAATACGTGAAGAATGGCGGCACGCTGTTCATCTCGCTGCCGCATCTCGTGACCGACACCCGACAGCAACACCTGTGGACCTTCTATCGCGGCGGCGACCTGACGGAACTGTGCGGGGTGCGCGCCCGCGACATGGGCCGGCGGCTGGAGACGGTACGGTTTCATACCGACCAATTCAGCGCGCACTTGCCCGCGGAGATGGTGCTGTCGGAGAAGAATCCCCTTTTCCCGGAGGATTTCGACGAAATCTACCCGGTCTTCAGCCTGGACGTGACCTACGTCACCGGCGACGTGGAAGTGACCGACGCCGAAGTGCTGGCCGCCAGCCAGGCCGGCCAGCCGGTCCTGCTGCGCAAGCGCATCGGCCAGGGCGCCGTCTACCTGCTCAACACCTACCATCATCCGGGACGCGGCCGCCTGCTAGATCTGGCGGAAGGCATCCTCCGCACGCTGGTGGAAACGCAACCCGCCCCCCTCCGCCTGCACGACCCCCGCGGGGTGGTGGCCTGGTTCGAATATCCGACCGACGGTTTCACCCGCTATGTCTTTCTCAACACCGATTGGACAACCGAAGGCAATGTCGCCCCAGTGACGGTCACGGTCGGCGAGGAGACGATCAGCTTTGACGTGCCGGAGGGGACGCCGGTGCAACTGCTGAGTGATGGGAAGCGCTATGTGCTGGTGACTGACCCGGCAATACAAGTTTTAGAGATGGAGAGCCGGTAAGTCATCTGTTATAATTGATGCAGAGGGAGAATGCCGATGACGCTACCGATCCCGATCAACCATGACGAAATCGTTACCTTTTGCCGGCGGCATCATATCCGCAGACTCGCGCTGTTCGGCTCGGTGCTTCGCGAGGATTTTCGGTCGGATTCCGATGTCGATGTATTGGTCGAGTTCGAGCCGAACCATATCCCCGGTCTAATCAGCCTGATGGAGATGCAACAGGAATTTTCCGACCTGATTGGCCGTGAGGCGGATTTCCGTGCTCCGGGTGACCTGCACCGCGCATTTCGCGATACGGTTGTTGCCGAAGCCGAGGCGCTGTATGCCGCATAATGACAACCGGCTGCGTCTGGAGCATATGCTGTCGGTTGCGCAAGAGGCGCTGCAATTCACCGAGGGCAAGTCGTATGACGATTTGCTCGCTGACCGTGGTCGGTCTGCAATATATCTGCATTCACTGCCTGGAACTTATCGGGGAAGCGGCTACCCTCGCTGACAACTACATCGTCATTATTGAGGAAGCGGATTTGCCAACCGAATGCTTCCATATTATCCGTCAGCAACTGTGTGGTGATCTCACGGTCTGCGTCGGTTATAACGTGTAGATCGAAACTCACAAGGCACCTCTTTAATAGTTGACGGATTACCCTACTACGAAGTAAGCGAATAACAAAGAAACCGCCCCTCCCGGGCAGGAGGGGCGGTTTCCAGTTTGTTTACTTCGCGTATTCTACCTGCCGCGTTTCCCGTATCACCGTCACCTTGATCTGGCCTGGGTACTGCATGTGCTCTTCGATCTCGTGGGCGACTTCTTTGGCGATGAGGTAGGCTTGCTGGTCGTCCACTTGATCGGGTTTGACCATGATGCGGATTTCGCGGCCGGCCTGGATGGCGAAGCAGCGTTCGACACCGGGCTGTTTGACGGCGATCTCTTCAAGCTTCTGAAGGCGCTTGATGTAGTTCTCCAGCGACTCGCGACGAGCGCCGGGGCGGGCGGCGGAGATGGCATCGGCGGCCTGTACAATAACCGCTTCCACCGTTTCCGGATGCGGATCGCCGTGGTGGGCGGCGATGGCGTGCAGCACGTCGGGATGCTCGCGGCAGCGCTTGGCGATCTCGGCGGACAACTGGTGGTGGGCGCCTTCGTTCTCGCTTTCGGCGCATTTGCCGATGTCGTGCAGCAGCGCCGCGCGCTTGGCGAACTCGATGTTGGCGCCCAGTTCTTCGGCCATCATGCGCGCCAGGTGGCACACCTCGATGGAGTGATCCAGCGTATTCTGGCCAAAGCTGGTACGGTAGCGCAGGCGCCCGAGCATGCGCACCAGCTCCGGGTGAAGGCCGGTGACGCCGGTGGCCATTACCGCGCGCTCGCCGGCCAGTTTGACCTGCCGATCCACTTCCTGCTGCGCGCGCTCGACGGATTCCTCGATGCGCGACGGGTGAATGCGCCCGTCGTCGATCAGGTTCTGCAGGGCCAGCCGCGCCACTTCGCGGCGCACCGGGTCGAAGCCGGAGATCACCACCGCCTCCGGCGTATCGTCGATAATCAGGTCTACGCCGGTCAGCGTCTCGAAGGTGCGGATATTGCGCCCTTCGCGTCCGATAATGCGGCCTTTGATCTCGTCGCTGGTGATGGGCACCACCGAGACGGTGCTCTCCATCGTCTGATCCACCGAAATGCGCTGCACGGCGAGGGTGACGATACGGCGGGCTTCCGCGTCGGCGCGTTCGAGCGCCTCTTCTTCGATGGCGCGTGCGGCTCGGGCGACATCCAGGCGCGACTGGTTGCGCACCTGCTCGAGCAACTCCTCTTTCGCCTGCTCAAGGGTCAGGCTGCTGATCCGTTGCAACTCCTGCTGCTGGCGCTCAATGAGAACCTGCACATCCTGTCCTTTGCGCTCCACCTCGCGTTCTATTCCGTCCAACTCGCGCTCGCGGCGGGACACCTGCTCCAGTTTGCGGTCCAGCGTTTCATCCTTCTGCACCAGGCGGTTTTCCAGCCGATGCATCTCGGCACGGTCTCTTTTCTGCTCCTGCTCCATCTCTTCGCGAATGCGCAGGACTTCATCCGCCACCTTCAATTGCACCTGTTGTCGTTCGGCTTCCAGATCTTTTTGTGCGAGGTCTCGCTCTCTTTCGGCTTCGTGTAAAGCTCCCTCCGCGGTTTTGACATTGCGCTGGAGGAAATATGCAACAACGGCACTGCCGACGATAATTCCGCCCAACAGGCCGATTCCCAGGAATAGGTATGGAATGGGATTTCCCTCCTCCCAATTATAGTAACGCGCGCCGGGCTGATGGCACGCGATTGACCGGAGTTACTCCGTCCAGCCCTCCTCTGAATTGGATTGCTCGTTCAGGCGAGCACACACGCGATTCACGATATCGCGCGTAAAGCCCCGCCGCAACAGCATCTGCCGCAATCGTAGCAATGCCGCGCGATCCCGGAGCACATCGCCGTGCAGCGCCTTCCTGGCTAATTGCCATGCAGTGGTGAAATCATCCGCTTCCGACCGCAGCGTGCTTATCGTATCTTCCGCAAGGTCGGCATCAATTCCTTTTTGCCGCAACTCATACCGCAGGCGGATCGGTCCATATCCCGCGCGCGAGGCGACCCAGCCGCGGGTGAATTCGCGATCGTCAAGCAGTTCCAGCCGCGTCAACTCCATCAGCGTGCGGTCGGTCACCTGCGCGGAAAAGCCCTTGCGCTGCAGCTTCAGGCGCATCTCCCGCTCGCTGCGCGCACGGTACCCGAGCACGCGCAAAGCATACTGCATGGCCCGCTCGACCTCGGGATCCGGCGTTGATTGTTCGCTATCGGGAAAATCAGTCACCATATCCAGTGTGTATGCCGGTCGTTAACAAAACGCGCAAGGGCGCCGCAGTCGTTGAAACGACTCCGCAGCGCCCTGAGCATACCCGAATCCCAAACCGGCCAACCGCACGGCCCCGCACGGAGGGGGCGAAGCACGCCGGCGTTACCGTTTCCGCAAGGCGATGGCGCGAATGGTGATCAGCAACAGCGCGAGCACCGCGCTGCCGGCGACTATCAGCCGGCTGAGATCGACCGCCGGCACCCAGATCTCTTCATCCGGACCGATCACCCAACACCCCAACGGTCGGATGCGCATGCCGCCCCCGCCGCCCCCGCCGCCGCCTTCGCCCTGCTCGGTATTGACCTTGCCGCTGCCTCCCCCGCCGCCGCCACCGTAGGCGACCTCGGCGACGGGGATTACCACGCGTTCGCCGACCTGCACCGGGTCGCCGACGGCCGTCGAGACGCGCGCCCCGGCCTGCACCTGCGAGAACAAATCACGAAGCTGCCCGATATCCATTCCGCGTGCCCCCCTTATAGTATAACCGCTCCAGCGCTGACGCATCGCTTCCGAGCATGCGCTCGCGATTTCGCCAGATGAAATGTGGCTCTACTATTCGGCGCCTCCGCGGGATGGCCGGATTACTCCTCGTCTGCTTCGTCCGTCTCGTCAGCCTCGACGGCGGCAGGGCTTTTGGTCACCGGCCCCGGGTGGGTCATCACCATCTCGCGGATGCGCTGCTCGATCTCCTGAGCGATTTCCATATTCTCCTCCAGGAATACGCGCGCATTGTCGCGACCATGACCAATCCGCGTGTCGTTGTAACTGAAAAAGGCGCCGGTTTTGCTGATCAGGCCCATCGCGGTGCCCAGGTCCAGGATGCCGCTACCGCGGCTGATACCCGTGCCATACATGATGTCGAAATCGGCCTGCCTGAAAGGCGGTGAGACCTTGTTTTTCACGATTTTCGCGCGCGAGCGGCTGCCGATGACATCGGTGCCCGATTTGATATTTTCCACACGGCGCAGCTCGATGCGCACGGATGACCAGAACTTCAGCGCGCGTCCACCCGGGGTGGTTTCCGGGTTGCCGAACATGATGCCGACCTTCTCGCGGATCTGGTTGAGGAAGACGCCCGCACAGCGGCTCTTGTTGAGCGAGCCGGCCAGTTTGCGCAGGGCTTTCGACATCAGGCGCGCCTGCAGGCCGACCTGGTTGTCGCCCATCTCCCCTTCCAGCTCGGCGCGCGGCACCAGCGCGGCGACCGAGTCGACCACGAAGATGTCGATGGCGCCGGAGCGAACCAGCAGGTCGGCGATATCGAGCGCCTGCTCGCCGTAATCCGGCTGGGAGAGGAGCAGCTCATCCACGTTTACCCCGCACTTGGCGGCGTAAAGCGGATCGAGGGCATGCTCGGCGTCAATGAAGGCGCAGATACCGCCGGCGCGCTGCGCTTCAGCGATCACGTGGTAAGCCAGCGTGGTCTTCCCGGACGATTCATTGCCGTAAATCTCAGAGATACGGCCGCGGGGGATGCCGCCCACGCCGAGGGCGATATCAAGCGGCAGGCACCCCGTCGAGATCACCTCCGTCTGGATGCGAGCGGAAGCTTCGCCCAGACGCATCACCGAGCCTTTGCCGAACATTTTATCGATCTGCCCCATTGCCAGGTCCAACGCACGTTCCTTCTCATTCATCGTACTCTTCGTCGTTGTAGCCATCGTCTCTCACTCACTCATACTTAATAGATTCCGGGAAGACACCCCCGGCGGCTATTCAATTGTTACGGAAGGTTGGAAGAATGGAAGATCGGAAGGATGGATATTCAATCGCGCGTAACAAGCTCATTTAATTATCCGTTGTTCCGGTCTTCCCACCTTCCAATCTTCCACTCATCATCCGTCCAGCACGGCGCGCCTGAGCGGAGTATAGGTTGCACCTTGCGGCGACAGGTCGCTGCGGAACAGAATCACTTCGCGGACGGTCATCTCGCCAAAGCGGTCTTCGGCATGCGACTGCATCAGCGACAGCAGGCGTTCCAGATGGTTCGGCGCTTTCACGCGCCCCAGCGTCAGGTGTGGATTGAACGGCCTGTCTTCCGGCGGAAAGCCCAGGGCAGTCACGGCAGTATCCACCGCTGCCGCCAGCGCGATCAGCGCCGCGCGCCCTTCGTGCACTGCGGCCCACAGCACCCGCGGGCGCCGCAGGTTCGGGAAGGCGCCAGCGCCCTCCACGCCGATGTGAAACGACGCCCGGCCCGCGACGGCATCCCGCAGAGCGTCGCCGATGCCGGAAATCTGCCCTTCCGGCACATCGCCGAAGAACTTAAGCGTCAGGTGCATCTCGGTCGGACGTGTCCAGGACACCGGAGCGTCCGCGTGCCACAACTCCTGCTGGAGCACCGCCAGCCGCGCGATGATCTTTTCGTCCACGGTCACGGCAATGAAAGACCGAATATCCGCCATGAAATTCGACTCCCTGGACAACGGTGAGACTTCCCGCTCATTTCCTGCCACAGTATATCACTGAAACGCACGTTTGAATAGTACAGAAATGGCGAACAGCAGGTTAAATTTGCGGGCAAGACAAGCGGTTAATTCGACACGAAGAGTCAATTTCCTGCCGTGGTAGGAACCGGGGGTTGGACAAGGTTTGAAAAAGATTAAAATGATGATAAAGATTGATGCCAGAGGGGACAGTCCCTGCGGCGGCGTTAGTGTTAACAGTCGGGCGTTAAATGCGGGGAAAGTCCCCGGAAGGCTGGCCTGTTTACGGCCAGATGCGGGGGCGGATGCCAGAGGGGACAGTCCCTGCGGCGGCGTTAGTGTTAACAGACGAGCATTAAATGCGGGGACAGTCCCCGGAAGGCTGGCCTGTTTACGGCCAGATGCGGGGGCGGATGCCAGAGGGGACAGTCCCTGCGGCGGCGTTAGTGTTAACAAACGAGCATTAAATGCGGGGACAGTCCCCGGAAGGCTGGCGTGGTTACGCCGCTTTGCGCTGCGCGATGCGGTTCAGGTATTCCCCGCCTTGTTTCAGCAGATCGGCGCGCTGCTGGGCGGGGAGGGTGATGTCGTCGATGGCGAGAACCAGCGGGCCCTCATAACCGATTTCCTCCAGCACGGCGAAGATGGCCGGATAATCGAGCGTCCCGAGGCCGGGGGGCAGGTTGAAGCTAACGCCATTGGTGTCGCGCAGCACCACGAAGGCGACGGCGCTGCCCAATCGGTGCAGCGCATCTACCGGATCCTCGCCCATGGCCAACAGATGCACCGGATCCACCGCCAACCCCACGTCCATCACGTTCAACAGGCGCAGGAAATTCACGCCCTCTTCCGAAGTGCGCAGCAGGCTGCCGGACTGCAGCGCAATGGCGGGCAGCATGCCGGCGTTGCGCGTACGTTGTGCCGCCTCGTGCAGCCACGGTTTCGCGTGCTCGGCGGTGCCGCGCCAGTGCGCGGGGGCGGGCGCCGGGCTGCCGGGGGGATAAATCAGAAACCGCGCCTGCAGGAACTGCCCGAGCCGCACGTAGGCGTCTACCCCTTCCACCCAGTCATCGCCGTTCAGGTGCGACGCCAGTGGATTATCAGGATAGGTGGTGATGCTGACAGCGTGCATATCATGGGCCGCCACCAGATCGCGGACGCGCGCGCACTCCTCCTCGCCCACGTCCACCAGCAGCGGATCGAAATGGTCGCAGTAATGGCGAATAGCCACCAGGTCCAGCCGGGTGAAGCCGAGATCCCGCAACTGCCCCAGCGCCTCCTCCAGCGGTTCATCCCGAAAGGTCACACTCGATGCCGCCAGCCGTCCGATCAGGTCCATCAGTCCGCCCCCCTCATAGTCAGTGTCCCCATTCGGATGGGCGAATCATGTGCAGAGTAAGGCCATTATCCACGGGAAAATCTTGCCGATCATTGATATCGCCGTAAGTCCGCCATTCTCTATATTCAGGTTGAGGCCAGCCGGGTGAAGCCGATGTTCGCCTACCACCGACCATGCAGCGAGTGGGACGCACGAATCAAAAACTTACGCGCGGGGAGATGCAGCGGTTGGTGGAAGACACCACCGACATGGAATCCACAGAACCCGACAGTGGGTTAAGGTCACGATACGGCGCGTGCTCTCCGGGTGTTATTCCGCGCTCGCCATACCGCCGGTGCTGATCTTCACGTCTTCGCGGTCTTGCAGGCGTTCGAGTTTGCCGTCGCGAATCCAGGCAATGCGGTCGGAGATGCTGAGCATCTTCACGTCGTGGGTGGCGGTAATGATGGTGACGCCATGTTCCTGCTGCAGGCGTTTGAGGAGCAGAATGATTTCCTCGCCGGTTTTCGAGTCCAGGTTGCCGGTGGGTTCGTCGGCAAGGATGATGCTGGGGTTGTTGGCCAGTGCGCGGGCGATAGCCACGCGCTGCATCTGGCCGCCGGAGAGCTGCGACGGCAGGTGGTCGGTGCGATGACCGAGGCCGACGCTGTCCAGAATATCCGTCGCGCGCTTGTGCGCCTGCGCTTTCGGCTCGCCGCGCAGGATCATCGGCAAGGCCACGTTCTCCAACGCGGTCATCACCATCACCAGATTATACGTCTGGAAGATGTAGCCGATTTTGTTGCAGCGAATCCAGGCCTGCTTGTCCTCCGGAAGCGAAAACAGGTCCTCGTTCATGAATTCGATTTTACCGGTGGTGGGGATATCGAGCGCGCCAATCATGTTAAACAGCGTGGATTTGCCCGAGCCGGACGGCCCCATGATGGACAGGTACTCGCCTTCAAAAACATCGAGAGAGATCCCGTGCAGCGCCCAGACCACATCCTCACCCAGGCGGTAGCGCCGGGTGACATCAAAAACGCGAATAATGGTATTGTCCGTATTCATCGGAGTCCCTCATCTCAATACGTTTAGAAACCACAGATTACGCAGATTACATTGATTCATAATCTAAATCCATTCAGTTTATTGATGAAATGGTAACGGCATCAACATCGAACAGTGAATCGTACCAGACCGTTCACCACCCAGCTTCCCAATCCATCGGAAAGCCTTTCGTATAAGTTTTTAATCATATTAATCTGCGGAATCTGCGGTTTCATATATTCATCGCTGCTGTGCGCTCTGCGGCACTTTCAGCGCGAGCATGTTCATGGTCATCAGTTTTTTCGTGAACAGGATGACCGCTTCTTCGGCTTGCCGGGGCTCGACGCCCAGCTTTTCGGTCAATTTTTCCACGATCACCGCAAGCGGTGTCTCGCCATCCACGTGGCTGTAGTAGAAGGTGCCGTTCTCGTCGAGTTCGATCTTCCGCGAGTAATCGTAGCGCAGCCAGTCGGCGATTTTCTTTGCAACTCCCTGGCGCTCGATGTGCAGGCGGAGGTGAATCATGCCGCTGCTGTCACGGCGCTGATCCACGTTCTCCGGCTGGACGGGGATCGCCGCGAAGGGATCCCTGATCACCGGTACCGGGGTTTGCACGGCTCTGGCCATTAATGAATCTCCTCGAGTTTGATGTCCATTTCGTCAGCGGTCGAGACGCGCTTGATCAATCCGTCTTCGATCCACACGATGCGGTCGGACATCTTCAACATCTTCAGGTCATGGGTGGCGGTGACCACCGTCACGCCCAATTCGTCCCGCAACCGCGCGAACAATTCGATGATCTCCTCGCCGGTGTGCAGGTCCAGGTTGGCGGTCGGCTCGTCGGCAAGGAGGATAGCGGGATTGTTCGCCAGCGCGCGGGCGATGGCGACGCGCTGCTGCTGGCCGCCGGACATTTCCGCCGGTTTATGCAGCGCGCGGTCCTGCAATCCCACCATTTTCAGGATTTCCATCCCCTTGTCACGGGCATCTTCACTGGTTACTCCCGCGAAGGCCATCGGCAGCGTGACGTTTTCCAGGCACGACATCACCTGAATCAGGTTGAAGGCCTGGAAGATATAGCCGACCTTGCGGCAACGCAACCAGGCCAACTCGTAGGGGTCGAGCTGCGCGATGTCCACCTGATCGATATAGACCTTCCCGGATGTGGGTTTGGACAAACCGCCGATGGCATTGAAAAAGGTGGTCTTCCCCGAGCCGGACGGGCCCATGATGGAGATATACTCGCCGCGAAAGATGTCCAGTGTGGCGCCGCGCAGGGCGTGGGTCACATTGTCCCCGCTGCGAAACTCCTTCTTCACGTCCACCGCGCGGATGACGTACTCCCCCTGGCCGGAGACGCCGCCGGTATCGAATAATGCATCCAGATCTAAGGTCGGAACGCTCATTATACTTGTCCTTATCATCCGGTAAGGCCGGAAAACCGAAAACTGGTCGCTTCTATATCAGTTCTAGTGATTAGTAATAAGGTTTCTGATAACTGATAAGTATCATATTTAGAGCGGATTATAGGACACGCTTTATATATAGATTGCTAATTGACTAATCACTAATCACTTATGACACCTCATTACACGTTCGTCCGCAGCGCCATGGCGGGGATCATGCGCGCGGCGATGGTTGCCGGATAAATGGCCGCCAGGATGGACAGGAGGGTACCCGCGATCAGGCAGGCCAGACTGACGACGCCCAGATATCCAAAATCGATGGCGGCGAAGAGATTACCGAAACCGTAGATAAAGCCGTAGAGCACAACCGGGAAGAGCACCCCGATGAGAATCCCCAGCACCGAACCCACCGCGCCGATGACGGCGCTTTCAATAAGAAAGAGCCGGCGGATGAAGCCGGACAGCGCCCCCAGGCACTTCATGGTGCCGATCTCCTTGAAGCGCTCGGTGACCGACATCAGCATCGCATTAGCAATCCCAATGATGGTGACCAGCAGTGAGATGGTGACGATCCAGAAGCTGCGAAATCGCTGCTGGCGCATGCGCTCCTCGTTCTTCTTTTGCTCATCCGCCATCCGCTTGCCGAAAAACAACTCGCGCCGCACCCCGGAAAGCTCCGTATACGGCAATTTGTTGAAGGTCCGATTGTCCAGGGAATCCAGGATGACCTTCTGCTTCATGGGTTGTGTCAATGCTCCCGGGGAGAGCGGGCAATCCACGCCATCACCGAGCAGCAACACGGTGTTAGTGCCCTGGGTGAGTTCGGACAGCGGCACCGATTTGACACCAGGCAGTTGCAGATTATATGCGCGAATCTGATAGCGACCTTTTACCAGTTCAGCGACCGCAGCCTGTTCATAGGCCTGCACCGTGCCGGACGCGAGCACGGAGATCGGCTGGGTCTTCGGACTTTCGATCTGCATCTTCACCAGCGAGACCATCATATCGCGCTTCATCCGCATGTCTTCTTCATTCTTCATTGCCGATGAGATATGCGCGCTGGCCATCACGTTCATCAGGAAGGCAATGCCGAGGACTACGCCCGAGATGGTGACCAGGGCGCGGCCCAGGCGGATCCTGATGCCCTGCAGGGCAATCTGCACCGCCGTGTTGATCGGGAGTCTGACCTGTCTGCCTATTGCTTCCATTCCATACCTCACGTGAAGGGCAACTTGCCATTATTCAAGAGGACGAATAGGGTTTACGGGCCTTATAGGTCCTTATACCGGGATGATGCGATTTACACGAGACGCTTCAACGCAACCATCCATTCAGCCATCCATCCAATCAGAACGGCGCGGGCGAGATGGCCTTGATAATCAGGGTGAACGCCACCCCGATGAGCGCAATCAATCCGACGCCGGTGCTGTAGCCGGCCACGATCACCGGCGCCATCTGCAGGAATTGCGTCTGCCCGTATCGTTTCCAGAAGTAGAAACGACCGAGCAGGGCACCTATTATCAACAGCACATAGCCATGGGGCATATATCCTATCCCCATAATAAACCCGTATACCGCCATGGTCGGCAGATTGAAGAACGATAGAATACTGAACATGATGATGGTGAACAGCAGCGCGCTGCCGCCCACCACCACTCCGCCGACCGGCCCGCCGCCAGCGACATTCGGTTGCAAGGCCTGGAAGAACAAGGGCTGCGCGCCGCCGGACGGCAGCGTCATCGAATAGTTCAGTACCGTTTGCTTCGCCTGCAGGTCCCACATCTTCTGCGCCCACGGGAAGTTTTCCGAGGGGATGGCGCTGGCATGCCAGATAAACCCCCAGAACAGCAAGCTCAGGATGAAGCTCAACGGCACGATAACCAGGCTGGCCTTCACGTAGGACCAAAAATTCGTGCCGGTCAGTTCGGTCACACGGAACGCCTGAGCTTGCCCGGCATACGAGTCGCCGAGGGGCAGCGGCGCCAGCCAGATCTCCACGCCCTTGTATCCAGACAGCAGGAATGCACCCTGTGCAAGCATGGGGATAACCACCTGCTGGCCGTTGATGGCGATCAGGCGCGTGTTGATATACGTAAAGAACGGCGTATAGAGCAGCGCGAAGAATAGCAGGAACCAGATGATGTTTTTCGAGCCGGGATTATCGCGCGGCAGCAGAATGAAGCACAGCGCCACCACGGTCAGCGCACAGGCGAAATACAGCATCAGCGCCACCCAGGGCGAGAAATCGCCTCGTCCGAACGGCGGTGTGCCCCAGATATTCTCGCGCCGGGCCACGCCGCTGGCGGTGGTCTGACGTACCTTGCGTCTTTCTCGCGCCTGCCGCAGCAGGTCGCGTCCCATCTGGTAGAAGGCGATGATGGCCACGCCCAGCGTGACGCCGATGCCGAAGCAGGTCCAGAAATCGACGTTATTACAGAACTGGGTATTGATGGTATCCATTCCCGGCTGCCAGCGGGTGAGCACCCCGAACTTAAACAGCAGCGGATTCATCACCAGGGTGAGCAGCACTGCCGCCGTCATCCCCATCACCGACCAGAAGGGCATCACCATGCCGACCAGCAGGATGCCGAGATCGATGGTCACACCGGTCGGCGTAGCGGGCATGAAGCCCTGAGTCGCCGTGGTGGCATCATAAAATGGTAAAGGTATCAACTGAATAGGTTTCGTCAGCAAGGCGCCGGTGATAAGTGGTATGCCGATTTGAATCGTCGCGAAGACCAGCCCGATGATGGCGCCGATGGAGAAGGCCCGCCATTTCCACGTCTGCTTCCGCTCGCCGGATTCCGCCAGCGCCATCGCCCCCTGCGCGCTGATGGGCGCGAAGGGGAACGGCAGCCGCTCGACATCGGAGGTCAGGCGGAAGAAGAAATAGCCCAGCGTGTAGCTCTGCATCTGGCTGATGATGGCCATGAACAGGATGAGCAGGATCGGCAGCAGCCATTCGATATGGAACAGGTTGCGCTCCAGAATCGCCATACTGGTGGGTTGCGGCGCCCACCAGGCGGGGAATTTGCCGAACAACCCGATGTCCTTCACCGCGTCCGACTGCACGAAATATTGGCGGAAGATCAGATCGGCAATGGGACCGCCGGTGGCCATGGCGCCCGCGACATAGAGCAGCACCACCAGCTCCTGCGTGTTCAGCGACTTCAGCGCCCGCCGGCTCACCTCGGTGAAGATAATCACCGTCACCCAGGAGGCATTAATGGCGCCGCCGGTGATCAGGCTCAAATAAATCGAACCCGGCATCATCAGCAAGCCGCAGAACAGCGCGCCGGCGACCGTGGTCCAGGTGAAGCCGTTTTTGAATTCTTTCGGCGGCTGCAGCAGCGAGCGGTATAACTCCAGCTCTCGGTCGCGGATCGACGACGGCGCGGTCGTCTCTTCTACCGCGACGGCGTCCGGCATATCCCTGTTCTCGTTGACCGCCACGGCGTCCCGGGCTTCCTTACGAGCGCGCTCTTCTTCTGAAATGGGATTAGACATTCATGGTCTCCCCGATATGGGCGTTCTTCGCAATCCATACCTTGTATATGGGATCAGACACTCGGTCTCCCGGTCATGGTCCTGCGCAATCCGTGCCGCGATGGCTAGACCGACACCGTCTCGTGCGTTTCGGCGTCCGCCGGCTGCAACTGCGCGAACAGGGTCTTCGCCTCTTCGAACATTTCGGTTCGTTCCTCGTCACTCACCGCGCGCCAGTTCAGGAATTGTTTACGTAGCGCGCCAAGGAACGGCATCACCGCGCGCTCCCAGCTCGCAATCGTGCCTGACAGGCGCTCGATGGTGATGTGCGCGATATACTCATTCGTCTCCGGATCGGTCGGCAAATCGATGGTCAGGCGCTGCGAGACACCCAGGTCATAGGGCTTGAGCCAGACCGTGGTCTCGATGGCCGGTATTAAGCCGCCACTGCGTGTTTCCCGCTCGTCATGATCCAGCAGCAACTGCGGCGGCGCACAGTAGAACGACCCGGAGCTGCCTTCACCGTTGGCATCGAGCCAGCGATTGAAATAGCTGATGATGGCAATGCGATCGTGCGGGCTGAAGGTGAACGGCAGGTTGAAGCGCATGATGTCGCCCTCCGCCTTCGGCACCGACCAACTCATCTCATCGGACGGCAGCGCCATCCGCGATGCCGTGCGCGCCGGAATAATGGTCGATACCATCACGGACACCACGATCGCCAGCGAGGCGTATATGGTCTCGATCGAGCTGTAATCCATGTTCAGCCCGCCGGTCAGATTGAGCGCCACCAACACCGAACCCGTCACCTGACTCAACAGATAGCCGAACATGGCGCCGATGACCGCATAGACGCACGCCTCCGCCATGAACATGAAGAACACGTGGTTCGGCGCGATGCCGACCGCGTTGTAAACATAGATTTCATCCTTGCGCTCGTAGACCGAGCCGCGCATGGTATTGAACACCGTCATCGCGGCGATCAGGATGGGAATCAGCAGCGCGAACAGGCCCTCCAGCGTCTTTTTACGCGCCCGGTAGCCGTAATAGGCGATGCCGCCTTTCGCGTAATAGGTACCGATACCCAGGCGCTCCAGGTATTCGGAAACCACGTCCCGCTGCGTTTGCAAATCAACGCCGTTCCGCATCGGCAGATCAGCGCGCAGCCGGTATGGCTGATCCGGCAGCAGCACCGAGCAATAGACAGCGATATTCTGCTCTTCCGGCTGCAGTGCGGAGGCCGGCAGCGCCGTGCTGAGGATGACGACCTGCGCGGCTTTCAACCGCTCGATGTCCTTAGGCCGCGTCATCGAGCTGCTCTCGGCCTGGTTGGCCGCCGTATTCGTGGAGGCCATGCGGCCCATATTCGTGGCGCTGTTCAGGTTGTAGGGTAGAATGGATTGCCCGTCCATGCCCAGCATCGTATCCAGCTTTACATCGTCAAAGATGCCGCGCACGATGTATTCCTGGTTGCGGATCAGCACCGTCGGCTCGCTCGTTTCGACATCCTTGATCGTCAGGTTCAAATCCCGGGCCATGGAGTCGGGGATGAGCACGTAGTTTTTCACCGAGGCCGGCGGGGCGACCGCAGCCATATTGGGAGGCGGTGGAAACAGGGCGCGCAGTTTATTTTCGGGCTGTGCGGTCAGCAGATATTTATCGATCCCGGTGAATTGCGGCTCATTCCATTGCAGGATCATCGCCGCGTTGGCCGTACCGCGCTTGCTGATATCCTGCGTGCCGACCATGAATTTGCGATCGATATAGATGGTGGTGTTGAGCTTCTGCAGCGCGGTCGGCGCCCCACCGACAATCCAGCGCTCAACGGAGACCGGATAATCAAGCCCGTAGGCCGACTGAATGTTCTGCAGCTCCGCGTCGGTGATGGGTTGGAAGGTGGGGTCACGGCGGACGATGCCGTTCGACGGCGCTTTACCGGTCGGGTATTCGACATCCACCAGATTGGTAGAGACCGAGGTAAAGCAGATCATGACGAAGGTGATGAGCACCAGCGTCACGCAGGTCAGCCCGGTGCGCACCTTGCGCCGGCGCATATTGTTCAAGCCGAGCATGAACGCTGTGCCGATAACGCCGCCGCGGTTGACGTCCGCGCCTTCGACCGCGCCTTCTCGCCGTCGAACCGACTTCACGACCTGCTGAAACTTACCACTAATCATGACGGTGACGGTCAACGACAGCAGGAAGATGATGAACCCGAGCAAGATCACCAGCGGATTGCTCACCATTTTGAACGCCGG
>Ga0172368_10004520_pt1 | contig 16064 bp, 15 predicted proteins | sample Lak11m_FD_114540 | JGI IMG/M metagenome (GOLD analysis project Ga0172368, IMG submission 114540) | Freshwater microbial communities from Kabuno Bay, South-Kivu, Congo - kab_022012_11m | ecosystem: Environmental > Aquatic > Freshwater > Lake | place: Democratic Republic of the Congo: South-Kivu...
GCTATTTGCTCTCCGCCCAATTATGGCGACGTAGCCAAGTGGTAAGGCAGAGCTCTGCAAAAGCTCCATTCGGCGGTTCAAATCCGCCCGTCGCCTCTCTCAAAACAACGAGCCTTCGCATGAAGGCTCGTTTGCTTTTTATTGTTTGTTGGTAGCGTGGCGTTGCTTGATCAGATCGGGAAGTTGAAAGATGCTCATGGTCAATACTCGTTGCGGCAAAAGCTACGCTCGCTGCCGCGCGATCTGCGCCAAATGGATCGCGTCATGCGAGACAATATGCAGGGTGTGAGTCGCTATCGTGATGCGCCCTTGTTCGGCGTGGATGCCGACACGCTCCCACGCGAGAGGCGGCAGCACCGTGAGCTCGGCAACGTGCGTGGCGCGAAAGCTCAAAAACAAATCAACGGCGTTGCGTAAATCGGCGGCGGCATAATTCCGTTCACGCGACCAGGCTTCTTGATCATATCCTGCTAGGGTGGGTTCATGCTGGTCACGCATCAACCGCATACGTTCAAGCGCTCGCTCTTCAGCATCGCGTAGATGGCACATCACTTCGACACTAGACCAGTTCTCATCGCCGCCACGAAGCGACATCGCCCGCTCTTGAGTTAACCCATTCAACAGTTTTTTAAATACGTCAGGCGTTGCGTGCAACGCCTCAAGCACATCTTGATGAGAGTCGTACATAATCAGTTTTGGATCGCCGCCAGTTGCAGAGTTGCCACATCGAGCTTAAAACGCGAAATCGCTTCGGGTTCGCACAGACTTTTGGCGTTCAACGCCTGCTTAAAAGTTAGCTCCTTGTTGTCCGGCGACCACGTGATGTCCCAGGCTAACAAGTTTTCAAAAGGGAGATTGATGTGGCTTTCGAGGCGAGTGAGTAGATCGCGCAAAACTAAGTTGCCGCTGTAACTGAAGTAGGCGAGCAGTTTCTCGTCGGACGAGAGCGATAGATTGACAGCAATCGGGGCAAGGATTTCGATAACGTTTCCATCGCGCAGATCGAGGCGATAGAGGTCAGGAGTGTAATCGAACAAAGCGCAGCCATCCGGTGTGGCGGCGTTGCCAAAATACAAATACTGCATGGTGTTCGACCATTTATGTACCGTGGGAAGTTCTTGACCTAAACCTTTGGGTTCCCTGCGATCCATCGCCACCCACTCCATTGACCCATCTGTTCTTCGAACCACAAAACGGATGTGATCATCTTGATCCGAGTCGGTCATGCGGTGCTGCATCTCGGCGATCCACTGCCCGTTGGGTGAAGGGAATGTTTTGACTTGCGTTTCAATCAGGGCGGCTTTCGACGATTGCGTCGCGGGCGGCGTCAGGGCATGAGTCGGCGCCACCGTTGATCGCGCCGTGGTTGGCGTGGGAGTTGTCACACGGACGAATAAGACCGATTGCGTGGGTGTGCGCGGATCACTGCACGAGGCGATCAGCGCGGCGGCGATCATCAAGACGGTAATGTATCTCATTGGCTCACCTGTGTTAGATACAAGATTAGCAATCTGCGCTTAACGTGTCAACCACTCTTTGAGGGGCGTCTATCAGGTTAACAGTTGCAGTTCTTTCGCTCGCTTCACCGCTTGAGTGCGGCTATGCACATCCAATTTGGCATAGAGATTCTTGATGTGCCACTGCACGGTGCTTAACGCCACAACCAGAGTTTGGGCAATCTCCTGACTCGATTTGCCGTCGGCGATCAGCTTCAGCACTTCTTTCTCGCGCTCGCTGATCGTCTCGTATAAGACTTTAACTTGCGCCGCGTCGCGCGGACTCTTGAGAGACACATACTCGTCAACAAACGTCCGCACGTAGCCTTCTGGCTCCGCCAAACGCAATGCCCGCTCCAAGGCAGACATGGCTTTGGAGACGCTGCCTTCCATTTGAAATGCTAACGCTTGTTGGATCAAGATTTCAATCACACGCCCCATGCGTCCCCCCGACCCTGCCGAGTCGTTCAAGCGATCCAGTAAGCGCATAGCGTCTGCAAGAAAATTAGCATTGGGACGGTATCTGCCTTGAGCCACTAAAACGCGCGCCAGCGTAATGTGCTCAAACTCGCGCAGAAAACTGAGCGCATCATCTACTTTCACGTCGGTTTGCTTCGCCCAGTTATAAGCCGACTCGACTTCTCCCTTAGCCAGCAACATGCGCGCATGCCACGCTGTCAACAACATTCCATCTTGCACATTGCGGCTGCGGTGTGAGACCTGTTCTGCCTTCTGTATAAATTCCAGACAGACGTCCCAATTCTTATGGGCTTGCTCAATGCGAGCGCGGGCAATGTAGCTGTCACGCAAGAAAGTAAAGTCGCCGCCCATTTCGGCAAGGCGCAGACCTTCGTTCACGTACTGTGTCGCACTCTCCAGATCGTTCATCTCGCGCAAGATCGCGCCCATGCCGATCAATTCGATGCCGCTGTAGGAGAGCTTTAGCACTTCCGTTGTAAAGCGATGCGCTTGCTGATAATAGGCCAACGCCTGACGCGGCTGCCCCAAAACAAAAATCAGCTGACCCAAATAACTCGTCGCGCTTAAGTATGCCGCGCCATGCCGCATACGCTGAGTCGCATCACGGGCTTCGATCAACATGCGCGTCGCCGCATCCATCTCGCCGTTCAAGATCAGCGCATGACCCAACATCACCATCGCAATGCCGCGAGTCGAACGGCGATGATATGGAATCTGATCGAGCGCAGCGCGACCTAAAGATACCGAGACGCTCGGTGTTTCGTGAAAGCGAGCGACAAACACGCGCAAGATGGCGACTTGCGCCAACGTGCCTTGCGGTGAGAACGACCACGTATCCTCAGACATCCACGACAAATCTACTTGATAGGCGTCTTTTACAGACGGCAATAATTTTTCCGCCGCGCGCAGCATCGGCTCCACATCATCCAGCTGTCCGCTAATGGCATACGCCCAAGCGCGCAAAATACACAAGCGCGGTTGCGAAAGGATCACTTGTTCCGGTATCACGCGCATCCAATTCAGCATCGTCAGAATCTGGCTGCGCCCCCACAAGGCGTCAGAGACGCGCTCGATCAACCGCGTGGCGAGAATCCAAATTCCTTCGCCGCCAACGCGTGACGCACCGCCTCTTCCATGTAATCGTGATGCTCATACCAATCCGCCGCGCGCCGATCCAATTCTGGGATTCGATCCGCTTGAGTCTGAGCCAACCGTTCGCGCAGCACATCAACGAAGAGAGGATGATAGCGATACCATTTGCGTTCATCATCTAACGGAACAATGAACAGATTCGAACTCTCCAGCCGCCTTAACACGGTGATGCCGTCGCCTTCCCCTGTCACCGCATCACACAATGAACCATGGAGCCGATCCAGAATGGACGTTTGCAACAAGAATGATTGAATCTCTGGCGGCTGGCGATTCAGCACTTCGTCCACCAAATAATCCAGCACGTAACGGTGACTGCCGCTGAAGGTCGCAATGAAGTTGGCGGCGTCACGTCCCTGCATCGAGAGCGCGGCAAGCTGCAATCCGGCGATCCATCCTTCGGTGCGTTCTTCCAACAACAACTTTTTATCCGCCGGAAGGTCTAACCCCATGACCTGACTCAAAAATTTAGAAATCTCCTCTGAAGTGAAACGCAGCTCATCGGCGCGCAGCTCGTAGAGGCTGTTGCGGGCGCGGCACCAAGTTGGCGCGCGGCGGCGGGATACGAATCTTGGTTGCCAGAAGAGAGGTTAGCAAAGTCATCCTGTGACGAGTCGCGTGCCGCACGCTTGGCAAAACAACGCATCGGAGGTGTGACCACGCCCGCACTTAGGACAGACACGCGGCAGGTCGGCAGGCAGTGCGCCGCCGCACGACGCGCATTTTTCTAATTCAGGATCATTCGTCGTGTTGCAGAACGGACACACTTTGGGATTCTTGGGCGCGTTCTTCTCGCCCGCGAGTGAACGGCTCAGAGCGCACAGATCGTTGATCGCATCCCAAATTTGTGGAGCGAGATTCTCTTTCTGCATTTCTTTGAGAACGTCCGGCACTAAAGAGAATAACGCCAATGGGTTGCCGCTCGCGGCTTGTTTAAAAACTAACTCGCTCACGTCGCCGCCGGTCTCCAGCCAATCGCGCTCTCGTCCGAGTGTGACCATCACCCCACCCTCGATGTCGGCGATGTGCGCCGTGATCGGCGTGCCGTGTTGGCTTCCGATCTGCACCACCGCGCTGGCATCGTGTCGTTCAATTTTGACGCGACGGTTGCGCTCGTTGAATCGGGCGGCAAGTTGATCGGCGAGCGCCACCGCGCGGATGCCGCCATGGAACATGCGTTGATTTGGAGGAAGGTTGGTCATTGGATCACCTCAATAACGCCGAAGAGGATAACATAATTTTAAAAACGTAGAGACGACCCGGCGGGTCGTCTCTACACAAGGTATTGAATCTATTTTTCCAACGGCAGCAAATAGGTATGCGATGGCTCTGCCGAAACACCGACACGATCTCCTGCGGCAAAGACGCGCTTCGGCTCGTAATCCACGACCAACAAGATCACCCCATTCACTTCGACTTCGTATTCCACCAACGATCCTAAATACGCCGCCGTCTTCACTTCGCCGGTGACGCCGTCAGCCGCCGCGGAAAGTTTGATCGATTCGGGACGCACCATCGCGTGCGCTTGCGTGCCTGCCGGCACTTTCGGGCTGCAAGGCAGAGTGATATTTTTGCCGAACAGAGTCACTACGGCATGAGCATTTTTAATCTCATTCACCTTCGCATCTACAAAATTGGCGCGACCAATGAAGTCAGCAACGAACTTCGACGTGGGGCGTTTATAAACCGCCTCGGGGGTGCCGGCTTGCTCAATGCGGCCTTGATTCATCACGACGATGCGATCCGAGAGTGCCATCGCTTCGGCTTGATCGTGAGTGACGTAGACGCTGGTGATTCCAAGATGCTGCTGCAAACGGCGAATCTCGAAGCGCATTTGCGCGCGAAGCTTAGCGTCCAAATTCGAGAGCGGTTCGTCGAACAACAACACCTTGGGCTCGACGACGAGCGCGCGGGCAAGCGCCACGCGCTGCTGCTGTCCGCCGGAGAGTTGATTGGGGGCGCGGTCTTCGAGCCCGCTGAGCTGGGTAAGGTTCACCACTTCGTCAATGCGCCGTTTGATTTCGGCGTTGGAGAGCTTTTTGATTTTTAACCCGTAGGCGATATTCTCGAATACATTGAGATGCGGGAAGATCGCGTAACTCTGAAACACCATCGCCATCGTGCGGCGATTAGGCGGCATGTCATCCAGACGCACGCCGTCGAGGGTGATGCGTCCCGATGTGGGAAATTCAAATCCGGCAATGAGTCGGAGCGTGGTCGTTTTACCGCAGCCCGAAGGACCGAGCAGTGTGACGAATTGTCCTTTTTCAATACTCAGGGAAATATCGTCTACGGCAGCAACTTCGCCCTGCCTGCCGCGCGGTGGAAATTTTTTAGTGATGTGGTCGAGTGTCAGGTACATTTTATCCGGCTCCCAAAGAAGTCTCCATGCCTGTGGTTCGAAAGGCACGCCCTGCCCAAGCATACATTAAGCCAATCGCTGCTAAGACGATGAAGATCAGAATCATCGAGTACGCCGCCGCCAGACTCGTGCCACCCTGCTCGACTTCACTCATGATCAACGCGGTCAGGATAGGCCACTTCGCAGTGGAGAGGAAGATGATCGCCGAAAGCGAAGTCATGTGCCGCGCAAAACTAAAAATCAATCCGGCGACGAAGGCAGGCAAAATCAAGGGCAGCGTCACTTGGCGGAACGTGAGTTGCGCGTCCGCGCCCAAGTTGGTGGAGGCTTCTTCGATGGAGGGGTCAATCTGCTGTAGAGAGGCGACGCCCGCGCGCACCGAAGCTGGAAGCGAGCGAACGGCATACGCGGCGAGGATGATGTAAGGCGATCCGACGAGCGCCAGCGCTTCACCATAAAAAGTGAGCGCGGCAAAGACAGCAAGTAATGCCGTGCCAGCGATAAGTCTAACGAACGGGGACCAGCGTTCCAGCATAAACGCGCTGATCGCAATGTAAGTGAATCCTAAAATGGCTAGAGGCGGTTGAAAGAACAGATTGAGCCACCCGGCAAGACTGGCGAATATCTTGGGCCAATAAATTCCGCCGAGCTGCTTGCCCCACACCACGAGCGGCGCCGTCCAATCGGTGATGACTTGGCGCGTGAGCAAGTACGCCGCCATCATGATCAGGGTGACAAAAATTACTCTGCGCGAACCTGCTTGGGCAAAGACAAGAGATAGTATGGCGACGACGATCATGATCGCGGCAAGTATGTTCAGCCACATTTGCAATTCCATGATCGGCAAATTGCCAAACGGCGCCATGAATGGATAGGATAACAACGGCTGGCGTCCTTTTTCGTTGGTCGCCAAAAAGTTGATACCTGTGCCTATCAAGGTCGCAACGAATATGATCAAAGTGCGCCCCCAAAATCTTTTCGCTAACAGACTCGCCAGATAATAGGCGAGCGCGAGATAGATGATAAGCACCACGATCAACGGCGCTTGAATAAAGGCGATGATGTAGCCGATGCCGAGAATAGTGCCCGGCACAGCGCCGCCGAGGTTCGAGGCGAAGTCTAAAGATTCTTTGCCGCTAAACGCTTTACGCACGACAAGGTAAGCGATCACCATCCCCGCCAGCCCGGCAATCGGCGTAGCAAGCGCCGAGAGGAAGGAGGTGTCGAGAATCGGTTTCAGGCCACGATCCAATGCGTTGGCATAATGCGTGAAATCGAAAGAGTAATCAATGCCCCACAGCTTGGTGATCGAACCCATAAATATCGCGCCGTAAAGCAAAACGATCAACGCCAGAATTAAAAAGGTCAGCGAGATAAATGTCCAACGGATCAAAGGTTCTTTGACAAACCCCGTGCCGCCGCCGGTGGGTTTACCCGTCACGGCGATATACGATTTGCGCGAGACCCAGTAACGCTGCAAAAGAAAAATCGTCAACGTCGGCAACAACAAAATCAGCGAGAGCGCCGCGCCTTTCTGCTGATTAAATTCGCCGTTGACCGCGATCCAGACCTGCGTTGAAAGAACGGTGACGTTGCCCCCGATGAAAATGGGATTGCCTAAATCGGCGAGCGATTCGACAAACATCAACAGGAACGAACCGGCGATGCCCGGAGTTAACAACGGCAAGGTGATCGTCAAAAAAATGTGCCACTTACTCGCGCCCAGCGCAAGCGCGGCTTCTTCCATTGAAGGGTCAATGCGTTCAAGCAAGCCGCGAATGATGAGATAGGCAACCGGAAAAAAGGTGATGATCTGGACGAAGATGATGCCGTACAAACCGTACACGCCAGTCTCGCCCGGCTTGTATTGAATATGCAAGAGTTCCTTCGTGATGAGTCCCGAACGCCCGAACAAAAGGATTGTGGCAAGGGCAATGGCAAACGGCGGCGAAATAGTCGGAACAAGTGTCAGCGCGTGGACGGCGCTTCTAAACGGCATCTGACAGCGCACCATCGTATAGGCAAAAAGAAAACCAACAACGGTGCTGCCGAGGGCGGCGCCAATGCCCATTTCCATTGTCCACCAGAAAATGTACCAATACTGCTCGGCGTATTTGGGATTCAGGTAGTTCTGAAAATATTCTAAGCTAAACGCGCCTTCGTTTGGCTGCCCTGCGCCGACAAAAAACCCTTGATAGATGACACGCGCCAAGGGCCAAACAATAAAGGTGAGCATAAAAGCGCCCGTGACAAGCAGGCTGACCAGAAGCACCGGGTCGCGGGCGATCAATTTAAATTCGTGATAGCGACGTACAAGCGAATCGAGCAGTGAAAAGCGAGCAGGTGTTGTGATCATAATCAGAATTAAACGTAGCGGGGCGGGTCTGACCCGCCCCGCCCCAACAAAAGATGGTTTATTTGGCTAGTGATGCCGCCGCGATTTCGTTGGAGAACTTATCAACGAATGCTTTCTTGTTGTTGCCGCAATAGTCAAAGTCGTAATTGATGAGTTTGACTTGCAACAACTCGGGCTTGGGCGGCGTTGCGCCTTTGATCGTCAAGCCTTGATAGGCGGTGTACTTCTTGCCGAGCTCTTGGGTCTTCGGTTCAATCGCCCAGTCGTACCACGCTTTGGCAAGTTCGGGATTCTTGGCGCCTTTGATGATGCCCATGCCGCCAATTTCATAACCCGTGCCTTCAGCCGGGAACGTCAGAGTCAGCGGGTAACCTTTCTCAATACCGGCGACGATGTCGTGCGAAAAGACCACACCCACAGCCGCTTCGCCCTTGCCGACATTGTCAACAGGAGCCGCGCCACTCTTCGTCCAGATCAAAACATTCGACGCGAATTTCTTCATATACTCCCAACCGTCCTTCTCACCTTTGGTTTGGAGAATGGTGCACATGAAGGTGTACGACGTTCCCGATGACGCGGGGTGCGCGATGACGACCTGCCCTTTGAGTTCGGGCTTGATCAGATCGTCCATCGAGGCGGGAGCCTTGATCGCCGTTTGCTTTGTGTTCGTGGCGAAGCCGAGCGAACCGACGTAGATGCCGACCCATTGCGGGTTCGCATCTTGGTCAATCATCAACTTGGGATCAATGATATTGGCTTGACCGGCGGTCTTATACGGTTCAAGCAATCCTTCCTTCTTCGCGGCAATGAACGAGTCGGCAGGACCACCCCACCAAATATCAAACTGGGGATTGGCTTTCTCGTTGCGCAAGCGGGTCAACGCTTCGCCGCTGGAAAGGCGCACGAAGTTCACGGTAACGCCTGGATACTTCGCCTCGAACTCTTTCTTCATGCCTTCACACCAAACTTGTTGGGGGGTGCAAAGCAAACTGAGTTCGCCCTTGAGGGGAGCCTTCGTCGCTGTCGGCGGCACTGCGGTCGGTTGAGGGGCAGTGGTTGCCGCAGGCGCTGAGGTGGGCTTCGGCGCTTCCGTCGGCTTGGGCGCTTCAGTCGTCGGAGTCGCACACGCGACTAACACCAACGACAGCACCGCTAACAATGAAACTGCTTTAAACAACTTGGTCATAGTCTCCTCCTTAAAGAGATTAGAGTTGGAAAGAGCATATCATTAAAATGTCAAATGACAAATGTTAATTTGGTTAATCAAGGCAATGACACAAAGCCAAGAATAGTTTTTGGATGCTCATCCGTCGCAATTAAAAATCCCCGCCCTTCAAGCCGCGCAATGCCCTCCCAATTGCGGGCGTCATTCTCCAGGTGTAATTGGATCGGCGGAGCGCCCGTCAATACAATGCCGCCCGGCGCATATTGAAATTCCACCAGACGCTCTACGTGTAATTGTTTAGCATGAGTCGCGCCCTTGCCAAATTTTTTCGCCAAGGCATCTTCGCCTGTCTTATATTTAACCGACTCGGACGGAAAGAAATAATTGATTGCCCAAAACTTTCCATCGGCGTCCGCCGCCGTGGCGTCGGTGATGCGGTATTCAATGTTGGGGAACGGAATCGGCGGCATCACTTCCAGAGTCGGCAAAGCGAAAGCGTAGCCAATCGGTTTGGGATTCAACTTCGCGCCGTTGCCTTCATAGAACGAAATCAGGCGATCATTCACCAACATCAACGACTCGTGGGAAGCATTGCTCACGTCGGCTTGTGGTTTCATTTCGATCCACACATTCGCGTCGAGCCGCACTTCACTCAAGTCGGGTTTGATTGCGCCGCTCACCAAATAACCCATCATGCCGCTCGACTCCGCTTCAATCGTCAGATACACACGATCATCCTTAAACGCAATCGCCTCAAAACCCTGATAGCCTTTCACCTTTTGCGTGATGCCCGACGCAAAAAACGGAATCTCCTTTTGCGGAATCGTCTTCACCTTGCCATCCAAAAACGCAATGATGTCACTCTTCGCCATCGCAAACAAACGCCCATCGCCCGACGCGCCTCTAAAGTTTGGATACTGCGGCATGATGATCAAAAAATCTTTATACCAAGCGAGACCCGACACTTCGGCTTTTTTATCTTGGAGATCACCAGATAATGGAAGGAGAGTCACCACTTGCTCGACAGGTTGCGTTTGAGTCGCCGCCGTTAAAGGAACAGGTGACGCCGCCACTGCTGTGGAAGCGAGTGCCTGCGTTGCGCTTGGTGAGGGTGTGGCGGCAACGCAGCTTGAGGCGAAGAGGAGAACGAGCAACAAGATGAGACGTTTCATTTTTTAATCCTTTGATTATGCGAACTACCCTCCCGAAGGTTTTGGAACCTTCGGGAGGGTGATTGAACGCGCGCATGGGTAAGAAGCGTAAATGACAGTATACTTAATCTCAACGAGGTGAATCATGAGCGCACAAACATTAACTCTTGAATTGAGCGGCTTATTTTCTGTGCCAGAGGCCGAACTGATTCGTAAGGGGCTCTTGGCGTTGATTGAAAAAGAAATCCGCCTTGCCGAAAATGAGATCGCCTCTATTCGTGAACGATACGATGTCTTCTCAAAGGAGTCCCTCTATAAAGCGATTGAAGAGAAAAAGGTTGCGGAGCATCCAGCGTGGGAAGATTATATCGTTTGGAAAAACAAAGAAGCGCACATCAATAAGCTGCGCCAGCTTGCCGAACACCCTTAAGCCATGCTTGAGACGTATCAAACTTTAGCGCATCTTGCCTCAGCAGAGTTTAGCGACATCGTGACAAACTCGCAATTCATCGGCGGCACGCCTGCCGACCCCAACAAACTACGCCTCCTCATCAAAGACGAATCTTATTTGGACATCTGGCTCTCAGATGATAACGATTACGCTTATCATTGGGAACATCGTCGTCAAAGCGGGAAAATTTATCGTTGGGATAACGCCCCACATCATCCCAAAGTTTCAACCTTTCCAAAACATTTCCATGACGGCGACGAAAATACAATTAGCGGTAGCGAGCTAACGTCAGATGCTCAATCGGCGTTACGAGACGTTCTCAAGTTTGTGCGAGAACACTTAACCACTTGAAACGGTCTTACGCAGTTGTCGCTTCACTTGGCACAGAGGCGGCGCGGGTGAGGCGGTGCAACATCAAGAATCCGCTCACTGCCATCACTCCAATGAGCCCCGCCACATACCACAACAAACGTTGATCGGTATGATCCATAATTTGTCCGGCGAGATAAGGACCAATAGCAAACGGAATACCCCACGAGAAACCTGAGACCGCCATATAGCGCCCACGCATGTCTTCGGGCGCGAGACGGGCGACGAGCGCCTGCGCCACCGGCGAAACAATCATCTCGCCGACAGTGATGATCGCCATCGCCAACAGAAACAGAACGTAGAGCGAGACAAACCCATACATCGCAAAGCCAATGGCATACAGCGCCGATCCCAACGCCATCATCAACATCGGCGGGTATTTCTCGATGCGGCGCGTTGTCCAGAATTGGAACAGGACAACCATGAAAGCGTTGAGGCTCAAGATAAAGCCGTAACCCGATTCGGGGACTTGATGCGTGTCGCGCAAATACACGCCGAGCGTGGTGTTCATGTTCATATAGACCAACACCATGAGCAAGCACGCGCTAACAAACAAAATGAACACGCGATCTTTGAACACCAAAAAGTAACCGCGAAAAGTATCGGCAACACTTTCGGGTTTGGCGTCGGGGTGAGGCGCGGGTTTGGTTTCGGGCAAATAGAGGTAGACCAATGCGGCGGTGATCAAGCTGATAACAGCATCAGCGATGAAGAGAGACAAATAGGAACGCGCCGCCAAGAATCCGCCGATGGCGGGACCAATGGTGACAGAAAGATTGAAGGCGACGCGGATGATGCCGTAGCCTTCGGCGCGTTTTTCTTCGGGCAACAAATCGGCAACCATCGCTTGATGCGCCGGTCCGCCTGCTTCGTTAAAAACCCCGACGATCAGTGCCAGTAAGATGAACATTTGGAATGAATCAACCAAGCCCATCAGCACATTGCTGATCGAAGTTGAGATCAGGCTGAAGATGAGCATACTGCGCCGCCCCAGCCGATCTGTTAATGCGCCGCCAAGAAAGATTCCGGCGAAACTGGAAAACGAAAATACGGCGAACAGAATCCCCACTTGGGTCATGCCCACTTTGAAACGATGGGTGATGTAGAGGGCGAAGAAGGGAAACAACAACGCCCCGCCCAAACGATCAATGAAGGTCACTAACGTCAGTGTCCAAAAAGTTTTGGGGTATTCACGATACAGCGCAACAGCCTCTTGCCATTTGTTTTGAAAGAACATTCAAGTCTCCTAAGTGGTATCAGTCGATCACGAAAGCATCCCGAGCGGAGCGATGTGCTTTTCATCGCGCAGTCGAGGACGCGGAGAAAGGAAGGATTCCCTGCCCTCCTCGACTGCGCGGCAGAACCACACTGCCGCTCCGCTCGGAGTGCTTACTATAGGCGCATTCGTCACTCGTCATTCATTTCACTTCCTCTTTTTACTACATCCTTGCCAAACTTCGCATCCAACTTATCCAATGTCTCTTGCAGTTTGCGTTCGCGCTCATTGCTGTCGAGCAAGCTTAGCTGCTTATACATTTCACCTAAGCCGCTCACACCCACGCCGATGAGACGCACGGCTTGACCTTTCCATAATTGGTTGAAGAGGGATTTGACGACTTGATAAATTTCATTTGCCTGATCGGTAGGTTGGCTCAAAGTTTTTTGGCGCGTGAGAGTCGTGAAATCACTCCAACGAATTTTAAGTTTAACGGTGCCGCCGCCAATTTTTTCGCGGCGCAAACTGCGCGCCACCTTGTCGGCTTGTTCGTGCAACGTGCGGCGCAACACTACCCCGTCGCACACGTCGCGTACAAAGGTGGTCTCTTGCGAAATGGATTTGGGTTCGTACGAGGTGACAATGGGGCGATCATCAATGCCTTTAGAGTGACGAGCGAGATCATAACCGTGCTTACCAAAAAGCCGAACCAAGTCGCCCTCAGGTTGGCGGGCGATGTCGCCAATCGTCCGCATCCCCTTGGATTCGAGCTGCGCGGCAGTTTTCGGCCCCACACCCCACAAAGCTATCACGGGCAACGGCGATAAAAAGTGCGCTTCGCGTTTCTCTTCCACAATTTGAATCGCGTTTGGCGAATCGTTGGATCGCGCCGACGCTTTGCCGACATCGGTTGCGATCTTGGCGACGAGTTTGTTGGTAGCAACGCCGAGCGAGCAAGAGAGATTCAGTTCATCACGAATCTGTTTTTGCAAACGGCGGGCGATGGCTTCGGCAGGTTCGGGAAGATCGCTCACGTCGAGGAAGGCTTCGTCAATTGAAATCTGTTCGACGAGCGGCGTGAGGTTGTGTAGACGCTGCATCACTTGCTCCGAGACTTCGGAGTAGGCGCGATGACGCGCGGGGACGATGATGAGCTGCGGGCAGATTCGAATCGCGCGCGACATGGGCATGGCAGAACGAACACCGAGTCGGCGCGCGGGATAGGAACACGAAGCGACCACGCCGCGCTCGTCGGGTTTGCCGCCAACGGCAAAGGGCTTGCCGCGCAGTGAGGAGTCGCGCAGTTCTTCAACAGCGCAGAAGAAAGCGTCGAGGTCGAGGTGAATAATTTTTCGCAAGGATTAAAACCTTTAACCGCGAAGGGCGCAAAGAACGCAAAGATTTACAGAAAATTTTTAGCGCACTTTGCGTTCTTTGCGGTTCATTCTATTTAGCAAACAGAGTATACTCCGCGCATGAAAGGACACAAATCATGGACTACATCAATCTTGGCAAGACGGGTTTAAAAGTTTCACGCATCTGCTTGGGCATGATGTCTTACGGCGACCCGATCAACTGGCGACCTTGGGTGTTGAACGAAGAACAAGCGAAGCCTTTTGTGAAGCGCGCGGTGGAAGCGGGCATCAATTTTTTCGACACCGCCAACGTATACTCGCTCGGCGTGAGCGAAGAGATCACCGGACGCACGTTGCGCGAATATATCAAACGGGATGAAGCCGTCGTAGCGACGAAAGTGTTTAGCACGATGGGCAAGAAACCAAATCAACAAGGTCTCTCGCGCAAACACATTATGGAACAAATTGACGCTTCGCTGAAACGGCTCGGCATGGATTACGTTGACCTGTATCAAATCCATCGCTTCGATCCCGAAACGCCGGTTGAAGAAACAATGGAAGCGCTGCACGATGTGGTGAAGGCAGGCAAGGCGCGTTACATCGGCGCCTCGTCTATGTATGCTTGGCAATTTGTGAAGCTGCAATACGTCGCGGACTTGCACGGTTGGTCTCGCTTCGTTTCGATGCAAGGACATTACAACTTAATCTATCGCGAAGAGGAACGTGAGATGATTCCGTACTGCCGCGCCGAAGGCATCGGGTTGATTCCATGGAGTCCGTTGGCGCGCGGATTCTTAGGCGGCAACCGCAAACGCGGATCGCAAGATGCAACCACGCGCGAGAAAACGGATCCTTTCGCGCAGAGTATGTATTATCAAGAACAAGATTACCAAGTGGCGGATCGTGTGGCAGAGCTCGCCAAGACTCGCGGGGTGACTCCGCCGCAGATCGCGTTGGCGTGGATCTTAAACCAGCCCGGCATCACCGCGCCGATCATCGGGGCGACGAAGATGAATCATTTGGAAGAGGCGATTGCGGCGGTGGATGTGAAGTTGAGCGATGATGAGCGGAAGAGGTTGGAAGAGCTGTATGTGCCGCATGGGGTGTTGGGACATTCGTAGGGAGTGCGAAGTCTCCGACTTCGCACAAAATCAGAGATTTTGCACTCCACAACAAAATGCAAGAAGACATTTTTAAAACAGCGTTACATAACCCGCCGCACTTGTTCAAAGAAAATGCGGTTTACATCATTACTGGCGCAAACTACTTGAAGCGAAATTACTTGAGGATCTCCGAGCGAAAACATCAATGGCTAAATTCGTTTCGCAAAGCAGCAGAGATTTACGAGTGGGAAATTATTGCGTGGGTCGCTCTCGACAATCACTATCACGTTCTCGTTCGTGCACCCGAGACAAAAGCCGACAACTTGCCTAAATTGGTAGCCAGTTATCACAAATTCACATCGCGAACATGGAACGTAGCAGATAACGAAGAAGGACGTCAAGTGTGGTGGAACTATTGGGACACCTGTATCCGCGCAGAGAAAGATTATTTTGCGAGATTAAATTATATCCATTGGAATCCTGTAAAGCATCGTATTGTGGATCGTCCAGAAGATTATCCTTTCAGCAGCTATAGAGATTTTCTGGGAACACAAGAGCCGATGATTCGAAAGATAGAAACAAAATACCCTTACACCGAAGTTGATAATGTGCCAGATGACTTTTAAACTGGGAGTGCGAAGTCTCCGACTTCGCGCAAAATCGGAGATTTCGCACTCCACTGCAAATAATGACTCTCTCACTTGAAGACGCGATCAATAAAGTTCCAATGTGGCGCAATAAAAAGATCGCCACAACATTTCTCGCAGGCGGCATCACGAATAAGAATTATCGCGTCGAAGTGAATGGCGAATCGTTTGTGATTCGACTCGGCGGGGCGAACACCGAACATCTCGGCATTGATCGTAACGTCGAACGTGATGCCACTGCGGCAGCCGCCTCTCTCGGCATCGCGCCCGAAGTGATCTATTTCCTTGAACCCGAAGGCTCACTCGTCACCCGCTTCATCAATGGTCGCCCCTTACCCTTGCCTGAGATCACCCAACCGAAAAATCTCAAACGAGTCGTGGACGCACTCAAACAAATTCACGCTTTGCCCGCCATCCCAAGATCTTTTTCGCCCTTCCGTGTAGTGGAGGATTATGAGCAAACGGCGAAAACGCACGGCGTCAACTCTTTCCCTGCTAACTTCGATTACCTTTTAACCAAGATGCGCCAAGTGGAAGCCATCTTCCACAAAGAACCGTTCACGCCCCAACTGTGTCACAACGATCTGCTCAACGAAAACTTTTTAGACGACGGGCATTTGCGGATTATCGACTGGGAATATGCGGGCATGGGCGATGTGTTCTTCGATCTCGCCAACTTCGCGGTTAACCATCAACTCAACGACGAGCAGGATCGGCTACTGCTTGAACTCTATTTCGGCGAAGCATCCGCCAGACAATTAGCA
>Ga0172368_10004523_pt1 | contig 16054 bp, 13 predicted proteins | sample Lak11m_FD_114540 | JGI IMG/M metagenome (GOLD analysis project Ga0172368, IMG submission 114540) | Freshwater microbial communities from Kabuno Bay, South-Kivu, Congo - kab_022012_11m | ecosystem: Environmental > Aquatic > Freshwater > Lake | place: Democratic Republic of the Congo: South-Kivu...
CAGCGTTCTGTCCTGCTGATAACATCCTGTTTAGCTGGACAGCACAATGTGCTGTCCCTACAATTACTGCGTCTTTATCAGATCCCGTTAACGGAATTACCCACACGATTCAGCGAAGAGCCAAATTTAAAAGCACAGATAAAGGCACAAGCAATTTAACATCGGATACTCAGGATATTCAGGATTAAAAGCAAAGATTTCACTGGCGATTATGCCGATTTTGGCTATTTTCAGGCAGCTGGCAGCAAGAAGCTGACAGCTATTTAAACCGCAGATAAAAGCTGAAAAAGCCTGATTGCGCTGATTAAAGCAAAGATAGAAGCAAAAGCATTTACCACAGAGACACAGAGAAAAGCAAAATTATTCACTGGAAATTATGGAAATTATGGAGATAAAAGATTAAATTTGAGGGGGAATATTTGCTGGCTATTAAAGCGTTATGGCTATTTTCAAGTAACTGCCAACAAGCGCCTGCAGCTATTTGAATCGTTGATAAAAGCTGATTACGCTGATTAAGGCAAAAGCGATTTGACAGGATTTACAAGATTGACAGGATTAGGAGTAAAAAGCGACAATAGCCCACAGTTTTAGCTGTGGGGAGACAAACAATGGGAGAACAGGCTTTAGCCTGTTCGGACAGACTAAAGTCTGTCCTCCGATATATAGCCACAAATTTATTCGTGGGGGATTATTTGAACCGCTGATAAAAGCTGATTAAAAGCTGATTGCGCTGATTGAAGCACATAGCAAAGAAAATAAAGTTCAATAATTAAAAACAGCCGCTTCGCGGCGGGAGAAAAAGATGGCACAAGAATGGTTTAAATTGTATTGGAGAGACAGATGTTTTGATCGACTTCTATTGATAGTAGAGAGGCCACAAAAAGATCACACTTCAGACAAGCTATTTGTTCAAGTAAAAATTTATAGAGAAGGTGAATACGAAGGCGTTTTTAATTTAATTTTCTCTTTTAAGAAGATTATGGATAATTACACAGATATTGACGATTTCAGTGATTATATCGAACGCAATGCAATAATAAACAATATACTATATGAGTATCTGATGAATTTTGTGCTTAGTAATAGAGACAATACTAATCAATATAAAAGCGTGGAGATTCCGGAGAAATTTTACTTAAATCCAGATGAATACAAATATTTAAAGCCAGTAATTAGAGCAAAAATTAATCGTTTTACTCGAGAGCTTCTAATAAGAGAATTGTATTTTAACGAAAGACCTTTACGCGTAAATAGTGCAGAATGGGGTGAATTTCAACAAAAATTAGGATTTCCTATAAAATTTGTTGTGAAAGCATCTAATACATTACAAAGTTCAGAAAAGATTATAATATTCCCAGAAATTGCCAGCTACGGACTATCATTAGAGACACAGATAGAATTTGAACAAAAACTTGTATCCCAGTTCAACAATAGAGTTTTCCTTATAGCTAAATGCTGTGATGAGATAGATAAACTTATCGAACTTGTTTATAAACCGGTTGCTGAAGAACATTTTGGATTTAAATTAGTATTTCAAGAAGAAAGCGAACCCAAAGATAAAATACATGACGATATTTGGGAAAATATTAAAAGATGTAAATTGATATTGTGTGATTTAACCGGCAATCGACCAAACTGCTATATCGAATACGGTTATGCTTTGGGAATAAATAAAGAGAAAATTATTCTTATGGTCGAAGATTCGGAAGGTAAAGATATTGAAGGAAAATTGAAAATGCCTTTCGATACACTTACGCAAAAATTTTCATTCTGGAAAAAAGAATGGCTTGACGATCCTGAAGGCAAATATAAACCGGAAATCGACAAATTTAAACAGGAATTGACAGACCGCATCCGGCAGAAATTGGAAATCATCGACTCCAAAGCCGATATATAATAGTATTTCTTTCTTTAATCCTGAATATCCTGTCTATCCTTGTTAAATTGCTTTTGCTTTAATCAGCGTAATCCGCTTTTATCAGCGCAAATCAGCGGTTCAAATAAACAAGGGTCTCGGAGGTCTCGGAGGTCTCGAGGGACGGGCGGATATTCACTGGGAATTATGGGTATTAGGGGAATTATTTTTATCTTTATCTTTATCTTTTAGGGCCTTCGCTATTTTGTGTGTGTAGTTTGAATAATTTGTTTTTAAATCCCCCTTTAATTCCCCCTTTTAAAAAAGGGGGAAAGTGAGGTGGAACAGCTGTTTGCTTTTCTCCCCTTTATCCTGAATCAAGTTCAGGACAAGCTTAAAGGGGGAATGGGGGGATTTTCACCAAAAATACCTACAATACCCTTAATCTGATTGTCCCTTGTCTACATTAATCCGGGAATTTTTACCCGCACGATTCAGCGAAGAGCCGCTTTTATTAATGAAGGTGTCAGGTGAGGACACCTGACACCACGCGGGAGAATTGAGTAGGGGCGAGGTTTCCGCACCCGCAGACAGGGCGGCGAAACGCCGCCCCTACAAATCCTCTATACCCTAAACCCTGCATTTATTGCCATAATCGCCAGTGAATTCAAATAGCCACAATAGCCTTAATAGCCAGTAAATTAAAATCCTTTAATATGATTCCTTATGTCAAGTAAACTACACATATCCGTCTTAGGGGCGGGGCATTTGGGGAAGATACACGCTAAACTATTACAGCAGATCCCGGAAGTGGAATTAGCGGGGATTTACGATATTTACCAGAGCAAGAGTCAAGCTGCGGCGGCGGAACTGGGCTGCCCGGCGCTGGAAAGCGAGCAGGAGGCTTTGATCAAGTCGCATGCTTTGATCATCGCGGCGGCAACGACGGCGCATTACGATTTGGCGCTGGACGCCATTTATCAGGGCCGGCATATTTTTGTGGAAAAGCCGATAGCGGCGACGGCGGCGCAGGCGGAAGAAATGGTGCAGGCGGCAAAGGAGGCTAAGGTCAAACTGCAGGTGGGGCATATCGAACGGTTCAATCCCGCTTTCCAAGCGATTGCCGGGATGGAACTGCGTCCGCAATTCATCGAAGTGCACCGGTTAGCCGCGTTCAATCCGCGGGGGGCGGATGTGGCGGTGGTGATGGATTTGATGATCCACGATTTGGATTTGATATTGATGATGGTGAAAAGCCCGTTGAAAATGTTACACGCGTCCGGGGTAGAAGTGGTGTCGTCCGGGGTGGACATCGCCAATGCGCGGCTTATCTTCGAGACTGGGTGCGTGGCGAATGTAACGGCTTCGCGGCTGTCGGCGAAGAAGATGCGGAAGATGCGGATATTCCAGCGGGACGGGTATATTTCGCTGGATTTCGCGGAGGGCAAAGCGGAAATATTCGAATTGCGGGATGGAGCGCCTCCGGCGGGGGGATTTATTTTAGGCGCGATCGACCAAGGCGCGCATAAACGGAACATCGTTTTCCGGCAGCCGCCGATAGTGCAGGTGAATGCGATGCTGGAAGAACAGAAGTCGTTCGTGGATTCCGTCATCAATGATAAACCGACGGTGGTGAGCGGGGAAGAAGGATTGGAAGCGCTGAAGCTGGCGGAAAAGATACTGGTGGAAATTGAGAAAAGCAGTCGTTAGTCGTTGGTCGTTAGTCGTTAGTAAAAAGCAAACATAAAAGCAAAAGCGAATTAACATCGGATATTCAGGATATTCAGGATTAAAAGCAAACATAAAAGCAAAAGCTTTACCACAGAGCCACGGAGGACACAGAGTTTCACAGAGAAAAACAAAAGCGATTTTGTTTCTTATTATTATTCAACTTTTAATTGATAATTTTTAATTCTTAATTTGAAAAGCGTTTGTGTCATAGCGGGTGAAAATTCGGGGGATATGCACGGGGCGAAGCTGGTGCGGGAAATGCGGGCGCTGGATCCCGATTTGCGGTTTTTCGGGGTCGGCGGGGATGAATTGTCTGCACAGGGGATGGAAATCCTCGTCCATATCCGCGAAATGAACTTTATGGGATTTATTGAAGTTATCCGGCATTTGCCTAAGATAAGGCGGACAATGGATAAAGTCCTGCGGGAAATTGCCGCGCGCCAGGCGGAAATGGTCATCCTCATCGACTACCCCGGATTCAATCTGAAATTGGCGGAAAAGGTCAAGGACGGTCGGTTTCAGCCTGCGCCGAAAATATTTTACTACATCAGCCCGCAGGTGTGGGCTTGGGGAGCGAAGCGGATTCCTAAAATTGCGCGATTGGTGGATCGGATGGCGGGGATATTGCCGTTTGAAACTACTACTTATGCCGGGACCGGATTGGATTTCCATTTTGTGGGGCATCCGCTGTTGGATGAGGTCAAAGATTTGCCGGAAAGAGAGGATTTTTTCCGGGACAATGGTTTAATTCCCGATAAGAAATTAATTGCTCTTTTGCCGGGCAGCCGCAATCAGGAGGTGAAACGGATTTTACCGGTGCTGTCATCGGCGGCGGACATTATCCGGGAGAAAATCGAAGCGCAGTTCGCCATAGGCGCGGCGGAAACGGTGGATGCGGGATTGTTCGGCGGATTATCGGGAGTGACGATGGTACGGAAACAGGCGCGGGCCCTGTTGAAATACGCCGATTTAGTATTGACCAAATCGGGGACTTCCACTTTGGAAACGGCGGTGATGGGAACGCCGATGGTGGTGGTGTATAAAATGAATCCCCTCACCTACTCTATCGGCAAGCGGATGGTGAAGATTAAGAATATCGCTTTGGTGAATGTGGCGGCGGGGAAAACTATCGTCCCGGAATTGATACAAGGAGCGGCGACGGGGGAAAGGGTGGCGCAGGAAGCTTTGAAGATTTTACAGGATGAGGAACTTTATGCGAAGATGAAGGCGGAATTGCAGGAAGTGAGGAGGAAATTAGGCGGTCCGGGGGCGTCGAAGCGGGCGGCGGAATTGGCATTGGAGGGGCTAGGGGGTGGGGACTAGGGATTGGGGAAAAGCAAGACGAACATTGAATGTAGAAGGAAATGCAAAGGCGGAATTAACAGGGATGAAGGGGATAAAGGGGATAATAAGTATTAATGAGACTATTGAAGAAAAACAGCGATTTTAAAATAAAATTAGCCGCGGGACTTGCCTATTTTCTGTTAAATCTCATCGGCAGGTTAGTCCGCATCAGTTATTTGGGCAAGGAGCACCCGGAAAAACTTGGGGCTGAAAACAAACGCTACATTTTGACGCTGTGGCATGGACGGATGTTCATCCCCATATTCGTACAGCGTAAAAAAGGCATCGTGGCGATGGTGAGCCAGCATGCTGACGGGGAATTCATCGCCCGGGCGGTGGAAAAGATGGGTTACAAAACTGTCCGGGGAAGTTCTACGCGGGGGGGGATGCAGGCTTTGCGGGAAATGGTGAAGCTTATCAAAGGCGGCGTTAACGGGGCGATGATGGTGGATGGGCCTAAGGGACCAAGGGGTGAATTCAAGATTGGGACTTTGGTATTGGCGCAGTTATCCGGGGCAAGTTTGATACCGATGACTTATGCTTGTTCCAGGGCGAAAGTGTTCGACAGCTGGGATAAATTTGTACTGGCGAAACCTTTCAGTAAAGTGGTGGTAGCTTACGGAGAACCGGTAGAAGTTCCGCGCGAGATGGGAGAAGCGGAATTAACCAAATTGAAAACCGAAATGGAAGCGAAAATGGACACTTTGGTCAAGCAAGCTGAAGCGGCAGTGAGGCAGACGCGATGACGGGCGAATTTAGAGTTATAACCAGAGCAGTACTATACCCTTTTTATGTTCTTTTCCGGTTTTTTATGTTCTTAAGGAATTGGATTTTTGATTTGGAATGGATGAAACCTTTGAGATTCCCGGCGCGGGTAATATCCATCGGGGGTATTTCTTTTGGCGGGGCGGGGAAAACTCCGATGACAATTTTTCTAGCGGAAACTGCCGAAAAACAGCGTAATACTCTCGGTCAAACGGCAGTAATCAGCCGGGGTTACCGGCGGACCAGCAGGGGATTAGTGATAGTTTCGGATGGGAAAAAGATTAAAGCTTCCGCGGCGGAAGCAGGAGATGAACTGTTTCTGACCGCGAAAAGATGCCCTAAGACTTTAGCTGCGGCGGATGAGACACGGTTAAAAGGAGTGGAATATGCGATACAAGCTGGCTGTCAAATGATTTTGCTGGACGATAGTTTTCAACATCGGGGGATAGGCCGGGAGGTGGATATTGTGATGCTGGAAGAGGAGGCGGTATTGCATCCTCATCGGTCCTTTAAGCGGGAAACCTTGAAGTCGCTCAAGCGGGCTTCGGCGATAGTGATTTTGGAAGCGGCGATCGACAAGCGCGAAGTGATAAACCGGAAGTTGTCAAAGGTCAGCGGCGCGCCGGTATTTTGGGGGAGGCGGATTCCGCAAAAGATCAAGTCATTGAAGGGGAGCGGCGTAATATCCGACGAGGCTTTAAAATACCGGAAAACGGCGGCGTTTTGCGCATTGGCTAATCCGTTGAATTTTGCCCGCATGCTTAATGGATTGGGAATTTATCCGAAGGAGCTATTGGCTTTTCCCGATCATTGCCGGTATAATCCGATCGATTTGGACAAAATCGCCAAGTATTTTGTCACATCGGGGGCGGAAATATTATTGACAACGGAAAAGGATGCGGTCAAGCTGCCGCCGATATTGTATAGTTTGCCGATATATTATTTGACCATCGGATTGCAGATTGAAGAGGCGGAAAAGCTGTTAAAATTGGCGTTCGGGCAAGATATTAATTTCACATAAAGCGTTGGTGCAACTTTTTCTCCGGGGATGCCGTCTTATTATTTAGAAGGCAGTAATTCATTTAAATAACAAGATTCACGGAGAAAAAATGTGGAGTAAAGTTGCAGCAGGGCTATTGATCCTGGTGATAGCTGGCAGTGTGATGGCAGGACCGGTGGATCTGCCAAATTACAATGTCAATTCGACCGACGAGGAGATTAATCTGGGTGTCAAGCGTATGGTGCCTCCTCCGGCGGTGAAAACCGATGACATATTGCAGCCGACCGGATTGACCAGACCGATTCCTTCGACGCCGACACCGGTATATGATTTTTTGTGGTTTTTGCTCAGAGGTTCCAAGTGGGCTGATTGACCACCGTCGACAGCTGAATTTGCGAGCCTGACAAACAATCGCGGCTGGCAGGATTTTTCAGGTAAAACTAACCAGATTTAACCAGGATCGATATTGAAGACAAACCGGAAAGGGCAGTAATGAGGAGAGAAGCAGTTGCCGTCGAACGCGGCGCAAAGTAAAAACCCTCTTGAAAGATGAATTCGAGAGGGTTTTTCTTTTTTAGCTGGCAAGTTGGCAAGTTTACAAGTTGGCAAGTTTGCCGGTTTAAGTTGCATCAGGCAGCGTTCCGAAAGCCACTGTGAGATAGGCTTTTACTATACTGTTTCTAAAAAATCTTTTCGCATATTTAGGTAGGGACAGAACAGTGTTCTGTCCCTACAATCGGAAAATATTAATCAGAACTGGTATAATGCCCAATGCCTGATGCCGAAAGACTTAGTGTTTGTAGTTGGGATTGGTTTCCCAAAGGCCGAAGGCGTTGTTTTCGGAATCAAGGCAGATAGCGAACCAGCCCATACCTTCCACCGGCGTTTTTCCCATTACCACTTGTCCGCCTAAGTCTTTGACTTTTTGGGAATAGGTATCGACGCATTCGACATCGATGTAGTTCAGGATGGGATGCTGAGGATTTTGGCGTTTCATCATTCCGCCATTGACAGCTTTACCTTCTTCGCCGGTCATTATTCCCCAATAATCCATTTCCGGATAATGTTTGAATTCCCAGCCGAAAAGCGTTTCGTAGAATTTTCTCGCCCGCAGTAAATCGTCCGCAGGGATTTCGAAGTGACAGATGGTAGGCATTTTGCCTCCTTTTAAATAAGGGTTGATGATGAGATTTATTAATACTGTAATAATGTGCAGTTAATATACAAAAGTTCAGTGAATTTGTCAAGTATTTTTTGAATTATTTTTAGGAATTCGGAGTTTGGGAAAAGCAAAAGCGGTTTATACCGGTTCTTAAAAGTCTTTTCGCATGTTTTTGTAAGGGCAATTCATGAATTGCCCTTACATTGGAAAACTATTTCAAGAAGCGGTTTAACAGGGATGAAGGGGACAAAAGCGGATAAAAGCAAAGATTTGAACCGCTGACAAAAGCAGAGATTAGCGAAGAGTGAATAGCGATTAGCGATTAGTGAAAAGCAAAGATAAAAGCATGCACAACAGAGACAGAGATAAAAGCAAACCCTCATAGAGGGTCTTAGATCGCGATCCTCTACAACTTAGGATGAAAATTCCCGGCTCGCGAACAGCGTTCCGGCTATTTTCATGATAAAAAGCGGAATTAGAATATTGTCTAACGGACACAAGGGATTTTTTTCCAGTGGGATTTTAGGAGGGCGGATTCGATTTCGGGGTGAGGGATAAGATAAAAAGCCAGTAATCGATAACCGTTTTTTAAGGGAATTTCCAGCAGAGAAGCGTTGGGAGGTATTTCATGGGGATTTTTCAAGGGCACGCGGAAACGGTTGAAAGCGGTCAGAGGAAATACTGCAGGAGTGGATTCATCTTTGCCGATGATTTGGGGGTGGGCGATTATCAGGTTGACATTTTCCTCCAGCAGGTGTCGAAGCGTGGTGATTTTCCGATGCCCGGGTTTGTCGCGGTAAGGGACTCCGTTAAGAGCGATCCATTTGTCGCTGAGTCCCAGCATATCGACGGTGCGGAGTTTGGAATAAAAGGGTATAGCTCCTGCCGCGGTGACAGCGATAGTGATGTTGGAGCTATAATTCAAGTCGCGGCCGAGGATTTTACCGACATCGGCCCAGCTAATGTCAGGGGCTTCCACTTGATGCGTAAGTTCTGTAATGGAAGCGATTTCCGTAATAAAAGTAATTTTGCCAAAGGTAAATTGATGATGGAATGAACCGATGACGATGAGGAAAATCAATGTAGTGCGGATAAAACGCTGGATGACTACTTTAAGGATCAGCCAGATATAAAGAATCACCAGAAAAGGCAGGATGGGGACAAAAAAGCGGAATTCCATAAAATCGCCGCCGATTTTGATTATGTATGCCAGCCATAAGGTGACGACTCCCAGCAGAAAGTACCATTTTCGGTTGAAGGCCGGGAGGATTTTAGGCAGACCGAAAAAGAAAAGCACCGGGAAGGGGATTAACAAGTTGGAAATAATGAACATATAGATATATTTCAGTCCGTAGAGGACATAATTTGTGTGAGCGGCTTTCAAATAATAAGTGTTGGGAAGTATATCTCCGAAATACTTCCATTTCCAATAGAGCCAAAAACCGATAATTAAAATTAAAGGCAAGGAAAACAAAAGTAAGGATACGATTTTTTTCTTAGCCGGACAAGGAGATTTAAAACAACAATATACCAGAAAAACGAAAACTACCGGAACAATGATGGCGGAATCCAGACGGATCATCAGACTTAAAGCGAGGGCAACGGACAAAATAAATAAGTATAAATAGTTTTTTTCCGGGCGGCTGCACACAAGAAAGGATAAGTAGATGGAAAAAGCGAAAAGGCAAGTTTGCAGCATAGTTTCCAAGCCGCCGGTGGCGTAACAGCTGAAAGTATAATTAACGCCGGTCAGGAAGATAATCAGAAGGGCTAAATCGGAAGATTTGAAGACAAATTGGGAAATTTTATAGATTGTAAGAAGAGTAATGAGGAAAAAGACCAAACCCATTATTTGTGAAAAAACCACCGGTTCTGCGCTAAAAAAAATCCCCGCAGCGATTATAACGGTCCAGAGAAAATTGCTAAAGCCTTCGATACGATAGCCATCGTTCCAAACCAATCCTTTTCCTTGGGCAAGGTGTTCGGCATAGCGGAAGGAAATAAAAGCATCGTCCTGAACAAAACGGTTGAACCAGGCGAAAGCAGTTAAAGCAAGCAGGAGCAGCAGAAAGATAAGGCGGTAGTTTTTATGATAGATCAGGGCGATGCGGTCGACTATGGGGTAAATGCAGCGCATAAAAGCAGGATTTGGGATTTGGGATTTGGGATTTGGGAAAAGCAAAGATTTGAACCGCAGATAAAAGCCGATAAAAGCATTCACCTCGGAAAGGTTAAGGGCAAGTGTTTGCTTTTACTAATGCCCGATGCCTAATTCCTGATGCCGGTTTCATTGGGATTTTTGCCGAAGATTTTTAGCACCAGCCACATAGTAATTAAAGCTAAAGTCAGAGATATGAAGGGATTGACGCCGAATCCTGCCAGCAGATCCCCAAAGAAAATCGACACCAGCGCCGCTAAAATGGCGTAGGGCATTTGGGTATTGACATGGTCGATATGGTCGGAGCCGGAAGTCATCGAGGACATTATGGTAGTATCGGAAATAGGACTGCAATGATCGCCGAAAACGGAGCCGGCTAAGACCGAGCCCAGGGAAGACAACATAATATGCCAATGAGTTTCGATGTAGGTGACAGCTTCGGCGCCGGTGACATTTTCCGGGACGGCAAGATTATAGGTGACGGGGATGATAATGGGGACTAAGATGGCCATTGTTCCCCAGGAAGTACCGGTGGAGAAGGAGATGAGGGCGGCGATGATGAAGGTTAAGGCGGGGAGCATCCATAGGGAAATGGCGCCTTTGACAATACCGGAAACATAGACGGCGGTGCCCAGATCGTCACAAGTCTTGCCCAGCGCCCAAGCAAGGATGAGGATGACCATCGCCAGCACCATCGATTTAGCTCCGGCGATGAACGCATCCAGAGTATCGCCGAATTTCAAGGGACTATTGAAGACGGCTAAGATGACGGCGGCGACAGCGCCGGTGAATGCCGCCCACATCAGCACGGAAAAACTGTCCGCGGCGCCGATGATGTCATATAAGGGAGCGCCTGGGCTTGCAACGTTTTTACCATTGAAATATAAGCCAATGGCGGTAATGATAATTACCAGGGAGATGGGAATAAGCGCATTCCAGCCGCTGGAAACGAGCCCTTTTGCGGAAGTGGAAATGTCTTCGGCGAGGGGTTTTGCGCCGTCGCGGAGGACTTTACCGGTGGAACGGGCGCGTCTTTCCGCGGTGAGCATAGGGCCTAAATCCCGGCCGGTTAAAGCGATCATCGGCACTAACAGTAAAGCAGTGAGGCAGTAGAAACGGTAGGGGACGCTTTCCACAAAGGTTAAATAGACATTTTTGTCGAGGCCCAGTTTGGTGAAAGCGTCGCCGATGAGCCCCATTTCGAAGCCGATCCAGGTGGAAATGAGGGCGATGGAGGCGATGGGAGCGGAAGTGGAATCGACAATGTAGGAGAGTTTTTCGCGGGATATTTTCAATTTGTCGGTATAGGGGCGCATAGTGTTGCCGACGATCAAAGTGCTGGCATAATCGTCGAAGAAGATGACCATTCCCATTAACCAAGCTGCGATAGCGCCTGATTTAGGAGTCTTGGCAAACCGGGAAATCAGATTGACAATCCCGGCGCTTCCACCGCAGGCGGAAAATACACCGACCATCCCTCCTAAAGTCATTGAGAAGAGGATAATAGCGGAATGGTCGTGATCGGCTAAGGCATCGACAATGCAGCTGTCGAGCGTGTGGAGGAGGCCGGTCAGGGGATTGCCGCCGTAATATATGGTCGCGCCTAAAATGACGCCGATAAGGAGGGAAGGGAGAACTTGCCGGATGAGCAGAGCCAGAGTAATGGCGACAAGCGGAGGAAGGAGGGATAACAGTCCGAAATTTCCGGCGGCGGAATCGGCGGCGAAGGCGGCGGAAGGTGAGATTAAAGCCAGGACAAGCAGGAGTATTCGCATAGTCATTTACCGTGGATCATAGGGACAAATCTGACGGGAAGCAGGTTTTGTTCGGTGATGCCTTGAGGAGTTTTACGGTACAGGCAGAGGTTCTGGAAATAATCGCCGACGGGGATAATCATCCGTCCGCCGACACGAAGTTGATCCAGCAGGGTGCGGGGGACGCTGACTGGGGCGGCGGTGACGATGATAGCGTCGAAGGGGGCATATTCCGGCAATCCTTTATAGCCGTCACCGGCGAAGACTTTTACATTTTGATAGCCCAGTTCTTTCAGCTTTAATTCTGCGGATTTCGCCAGTTCCGGGACAATTTCGATGGAATAGACTTCCGGGCAGATTTCCGCTAAGACGGCGGCTTGATAGCCGGAGCCGGCGCCGATTTCCAGCACGCGCTCAGAGCCGGTCAATTTCAGCGCTTGGGTCATATAGGCGACAATATAGGGCTGAGAAATGGTTTGATCATAGCCGATGGGGAGGGGATAGTCTTCGTAGGCTTCACTGCGAAAATCCGGAGGGACAAACAAATGGCGGGGGACTTTATCCATTATTTTCAGCGTCAAAGTATCGGTGATGTCCCGCGCCTGAAGCTGTTTTTCCACCATCGCGTGTCTTTTGCGGGCGTACCATTCATCGTCATGTTCGACCGCGCTGCAGGAAGACATTGATAGCATTATAGGTAGTATTAGAAAGGGGTAAAGGGATTTCATAAATAAAATAGTGTTCAAGTGGACAAGTGGACAAGTGGACAAGTGTTCAAGTGAAAAAAAACCGGAATTCGGGAAAAGCAAGCGTAAAGCTCAAAGCTTAGATTACCTCTTCACAGCCATTAAAGCAGGCGAATTCCTGTAGTTTATCTTTAAAGAGCGGCATAAAATCGGATTTTTCGCCGAAACCGGGTTCGAAGGTCAGTTTCCGGACTAATAATTGGCGTTTTTTGCGGTCGGCTTTAGCGTCTAAACGGGCAATGAATTTATCTCCCCATAAAACGGGGAGGACAAAATAGCCGTAAGCGCGTTTTTTTGGCGGAAGATAACATTCGATGACATAATCGAAAGCGAATAGTTTGTTCAGCCGTTCCCGCTGGATGACCAGGTTATCGAAGGGGGATAAGATGTGGATATTTTCGGGAATTTGATAATCGGTTTGGCGCAAGATTTCCGGGAAAGTATAATACTGTCCGGGGCAATTTTCAATTTTAATTTTAGCTATTTCCGCAGATTCCAGCATCGTTTTCAGGGCGGCGGAAACGATTTTACGGTTACCGGCGTGGATATAAGCGGTGATTTCTTTTTCCGTGGCGGCGGCATAAGATTGTAAAGCTCGTATAACCAAAAAGCGGCCTAATTCTTCATCGGAAGGAAAAGTGGTGTCTATTCCAACAGGCAGAACGCTTTCCGTAAGGTCATAGACTTTATGGAAACTATTGCGGGCGGCAACCATCAAATCGCCTTGCCAATAGAGCAGTTCCAGCGCGGTCTTCATTCCGTGCCAATCCCACCAGCCTTCTTTCCTCTTTTTTCCTTCAGGAAGTTCAAAATCTTTGGAACTAAGGGGACCTTCATTACGAATCCTTTCAAGGATGGGCTGCATCAAATGACCATATTTGTCGCGGCGGTCTTTTTCCCATTTACCGATGGGGTCGTGGAAGCTTTTCATTCTGGGGAGGTAGAAGCGGTAATCCTGCATCGGTAAATATGAAGCGGCGTGCCCCCAGTATTCGAAGATTTGCCAGTCGACTGATTGCAATTCTTCCAGCATTCCGGGGCGGTAATCGGGAATGCGGTTCCAAACGGTGTGATGATGAGCCCTTTCAACAACAGAAATAGTATCGATTTGGATATAACCGAGATGACGGACGACTTCCAGCGCGCCGGTTTTGCCGGAGGAGAGATGGGTATCGAACAATAGCGCTTGTTTCAGCGCTAATTTGCGGGCGGCGGGAAGGGAAAGGGAATCCATAATAAAGTTGGCAAGTTAACAAGTTGGCAAGTTCGCAAGTTAAAAGCAAAACAGCCAGAGTATTACAGGAATTTAACTGTCATATTAAAGTAAATGCCGGGGGAGTATTATGCAAGAATTTAGGTGAGAAAATGGACATTAAATGTCAAGTATCAAGTATCAAGTGCCAAGTAAAAGCGATGGATGGTGGGTGGTAGAAGGTGGAGAGTGGGCATTCCCAGCTGGAGCGTGGGAACGAGAAGATGAAAACAGTGTGCTGTCGACCATCTGAGGTCGACAGCATTAATCCAAAATACAAGTAAGTGGTGTCGACAGCGGAGAGTTGACACCACACTTTAATAGCAAGGGTGCCTAACACCATAAAAAATGCCGCAGCGTGCGGGGACGCTGCGGCACAATTAAAATAATCAATTTTCTTTAAGCGCGTTGATCAATTCCAATATGGCTTTTTTACCGTCGTTGAAAAACATCACGGTGTTATCATTAGCGAAAAGCGGATTGGGGATACCGGCGAAACCGGGGGATAAACTGCGTTTGATCATCACCACGGAGCGGGCTTTATAAACTTCCAGAATGGGCATCCCGGCGATGGGGCTTTTGGGATCGGTTTGCGCGGACGGATTGACTACATCGTTAGCGCCGATGACAAAGACGACATCGGTTTGTTCGAAGCTGGAATTGATTTCATCCATCTCTTTTAATTTTTCGTAGGGGATATTAGCTTCGGCCAGCAGGACATTCATATGACCGGGCATCCTACCGGCGACCGGATGAATGGCGAATTCGACATTTACGCCGCGGCTTTCCAAGAGGTTGGTCATATCGCGGACCGCGTGTTGAGCTTGGGCAACAGCCATACCGTAACCGGGGGCGAAGACCACTCGGCGGGCGCCGTCCAGCATCATGGCGATTTCTTCGGCGGTGACGGATTTGATTTTACCATTGTAAATCTCATCGGCGGAAGCGCCGTCTTCGGAAGGGCCTATCACGCCGAAAAGGACATTGGTCAAGCTGCGGTTCATCGCTTTGCACATTATCTGCGAAAGGATGATGCCGGAAGCTCCGACCAGAGACCCGGCGATGATGAGCACATTGTTATTGAGCACGAAGCCTGTAGCCGCTCCCGCCAGACCGGAATAGCTGTTGAGTAAAGCGATGACCACGGGCATATCCGCTCCGCCGATGGGGATGGTAAGCAGCACTCCAAGGATGGAAGCGGAGAATACTAACAGCCAGTAATAGATTTGTTCGGTGGGATAAAGCACAACTAAAACGCTGAATAACAGGGAAAGCGCGCCGAAGAGGGCGTTGACGACTTTTTGTCCCTTAAAGTGAATAGCGGCGCCTTTGAGGAAGAATTCCTGCAGTTTGTCGAAGGCGACTAAACTGCCCCAAAAGGTGACGGCGCCGATGAGCCCGGAAGCGGCGGTGGCGATGGTGAATTGGGTGTCGATGCGTTCGGGATGGATGGCCGCTTCGAGTAAAGCCGCTCCGGCGACTAAGACAGAAGCTCCTCCGCCGAAGCCGTTCAGTAAAGCCACCATTTGCGGCATACCGGTCATTTTGATTTTAACCGCTAAAAAGTAGCCGATGACGCTGCCGATGAGGATGCCGGCGAAGATGAATTTAAAGTCGATAATATCGCGGTAAAGCAGGGTAGCGACAATGGCGATGAGCATCCCCAGCGCGCCGATAAAATTGCCGCGGACGGCGGTGCGGGGATGAGCTAATCCTTTGAGGCCGAAAATGAACAAAACAGAGGCGGTCAGGTAAGCAAGATTGATAATGGTGAAACTCATACTAATTCCCCTTTTTGAACATTTTCAGCATACGATTGGTAACCACAAAGCCTCCGACCACATTGATAGCGGCGAAGATGACAGCGATGAGCGCCAGAATGGTGGTCAATTCCGTGTGTTTGGTACCGGCGGAAATGATAGCGCCCACAATGGTGATGCCGGAGATAGCGTTGGAACCGGACATCAACGGAGTATGCAGTATGGGAGGGACTTTGTTGATGATCTCAAAACCGACGAAAATCGCCAGTACGAATATGGTTAAAACTAAAATGAAGATTTCCATTTTTTCCTTAAAGATTAGTGTTCAAGTGTTCAAGTGACTGAAAAATTGGATTAACAGTTTGCGTTAGCTATTAATTTTTAGATGACTTCATCAGCTATCCATACCGGTTCTCAAAATAATTTTCCGATGTAGGGGCGGTTCGCGAACCGCCCCTACGGAAAACATGCGAAAAGACTTTTTAGCATTGGTATAAAAACAGCCCCGTACCGTCTTCCCGCCGTAC
>Ga0172368_10004524_pt1 | contig 16050 bp, 13 predicted proteins | sample Lak11m_FD_114540 | JGI IMG/M metagenome (GOLD analysis project Ga0172368, IMG submission 114540) | Freshwater microbial communities from Kabuno Bay, South-Kivu, Congo - kab_022012_11m | ecosystem: Environmental > Aquatic > Freshwater > Lake | place: Democratic Republic of the Congo: South-Kivu...
CCCGGGGCGGATAGGGCCGGTTCTGCACGCCGGGCCAGAGGTCGTAGACGGAGTTCGCGGTGATGCGCACGACGCTCTTGAGCGGCGGCAGCCTCCATTCGCGCTGTGCCCACTCACAGCCTACCCACAGGCGGCGGGCGGCTACCTGTTGTCCGGGCCGCCGGCCGGTCCATGGGCAGGTGCCGGCATGAGTCGCAGGCCGCGCTCCGCATCGGGCCGGCTCCGACCGTGGTCACGCTCGATGCGACCTGCGGTGGTCGTGCCGGTCAGCCGCCGCTCTGCAGCGCGTCGTAGGGGATCGGGCGCCTGTGGGCGGCGGCGCCGTTGAAGAGGCCGTAGATGAGGTAGCCGTCGCTGCAGACGGTGATGACGACGGCGCCGTTCAGCTTCTGCGGGTTGGTGCCGGTGAACGGGAAGTGCGTCGTGAGGTTGACGCTCGCCATCCTGGTCGTCGTCCGGTCGGCGATGACGACGGCCGCTGAGGTCGCCGCTGCGGCCTGACCCGACTGGATGATGGCTTCGCTACCGCTGACCGGGTTGCGCACCTGTCCGGCGTAGGTCGCCATGAGAGCGTCGCGCAGGGCGATGCGCGGGTTGACGGCCGGCGGCTGCGGCGGGTCGTCCAGGGCCACGACGTGGGTGACCATGTTGCGCACGTTGCTCTGCAGGGCCGCGTCTTTGGCGGAGTCCCGCGCGCTCGCGTACAGCGGTGCCGCGATGGCGGCCAGGATGCCGATGATGATGACGACGATCAGCAGCTCGACGAGCGTGAATCCGTGCCGATTGCTGCGTCTGCGCGACATGCGGGTGACTCCCGGAGTGCGATGGCGATGAGGACGGCCCAGCGCTGTGCACTCCTAGTCTGCCCGCGACCGGGGAGCCGCGCCTGGGCCATTCGTCCAGCGCGGGTCGCCGGGCCGGCTGCCGAGGCGGTCCCGGACGACGGCTGACGCGGGGCTCGCGCCCAGCCTGCTGCAGCCTCGCGCGCGAGGCCTGCTTCGCCTCACGCGCTCGGGGTCACAGCATCCCGCGGAGCGCCGCGCGCTGCGCGTCCCAGCCCTCGTGCCCCGTCGCCGCATCCGCGTCGCCGTCCTCGAGGGCTTTCGCCGCGGCCTCGAAGGCCGGTGGGTCCTGGCCCAGGAACTTGTACGACTCGTAGGCGTGGTCGTTTGCCAGCCACATCAGGTAGTAGGCGTAGCTCTTGAGCAGCCCGCAGCGCTTCTTGAACAGGCGCTGCTGCCTGGCGGTCGAGAAGTAGCGCTTGGCCTTGCCCTTGAAGGCGTCGATCGACTTGCCGAACGTCATGCTCAACTGCATCGGCTGGTCCTTGAACGTGTTGTACATCTCGAGCGCGGCGCGTTCGTGCCTGAGCAGCGTTTCTCTCTGTGCGGGGTCGCCGATCATCGGCGCCATGATCTCGGCGCGGTTCCGTGAGTCGGCCGTCCTGTTGTCGTAGCTGATCGCGAAGCTCGTGAACGCCTTGTCAAACAAGGTGATCTGCCGCTTGTACTCGGCGCGGTACTTCGCCTTCACGTGCGCGCCGGCCGTGCCGGGCACGGCGAGCAGCGTGCAGGCGGCCACCAGCGCGAGGATGACGAGCAGACGCCAATGATGTGATCTGCGGTCAGTAGCTGCCGAACGAGACGTCGCCAGGATCATGATCTCTCCCTCCGTTGCTCCCCTGCGACCCATCTCACTCCGCCGCCGCACGTCTGTGAATGGCGACCGGCGTCGGGCGGCCGAGGCGCGTCACCCCGGCCGGGGACGCGGCTCTCAGGGTAGAATCGACCGCGTCATGACACACGAAGAGACACTCGACCCCCAGGACTGGGCGGCGCTGCGGGCCCTCGGGCACCGCGCCCTCGACGACGCGATGGACTACATGGAGTCGCTGCGCGACCGCCCCGCCTGGGAGCACGCGCCGGCGCGCGTGAAGGCGCACTTCGACGCGCCGGCGCCGGCGGGTCCGCAGCCGATCGAGGAGATCTACCGGGAGTACACCGAGTACGTGCGGCCCTACCAGCTCGGCAACAGCCACCCGCGCTTCTGGGGCTGGGTGCTGGGCAGCGGGACGCCGATGGGGGTGATCGCCGAGATGCTGGCGGCGGCCACCGACTCCGTGAGCGGCATCTACTCCTACGTGAGCAACAACTACGTCGAGCTGCAGGTGCTGGATTGGTGCAAGGAGATGCTCGGGTACCCGCCGAGCGCCGGCGGCCTGCTCACCAGCGGCTGCTCGGCCTCGAACCTGATCGCGCTGGCCGTGGCGCGCAACGCTGGGGCCGGGTTCGACGTGCGTGGCGAGGGTCTGGCCGGCGCGCCCGTGGGGACGGGCGGCGCGCCGGCGCGCCTCACCGTGTACTGCTCGGCCGAGGCGCACTCGTCGCTGACCAAGGCCGTCGAGCTCCTCGGCATGGGCACGCGGTCGCTGCGCCGCGTGCCCACTGACGGCGCCATGCGCATCGACCTCGGCGCGCTCGCGGACATGGTCGCGGCCGACCGCGAGGACGGGCTGCTCCCCGTCTGCGTCGTCGGGGTCGCCGGCACCACCAACACCGGGTCGGTCGACGATCTGCCGGCCCTCGCCGACTTCTGCGAGCGCGAGGGCCTCTGGTTCCACGTGGACGGCGCCTTCGGCGCCTGGGCCGCCATCACTCCCGGGTCCCGGCATCTGGTGGCCGGGATGGAGCGCGCCGACTCGCTGGCCTTCGACCTGCACAAGTGGATGAACCTCACGTACCCCGTCGGCTGCGTGCTGATCCGCGACGCCGAGGCCCAGCTGCGGACCTTCTCCCTGACCCCGTCGTACCTCGCCCACGGGGAAGGCGAGCGCGGGCTGACCGGGGTGGACGTACCCTGGCTCTCGGACTACGGGTTCGAGCTCTCGCGCGGCTTCCTGGCGCTCAAGGTGTGGATGGCGCTCAAGGAGCACGGTACGGAGAAGTTCGCGCGCATGATCCAGCAGAACATCGACCAGGCCCGGTACCTCGAGGGCCTGGTCGCGGCCGCGCCGGAGCTGGAGCAGGCGCTGCCGGCGCAGCTGAACATCGTCTGCTTCCGCTATGTGGGGCCGGGGCGGGGCGAGGCCGCCGGGACGGCCCCGGACGACGCCGGTGGGGACGACACCGGCCGGGATGGCCCCGTCCTGAGCGATGCCGCGCTGGACCAGCTCAACAAGGAGATCGAGCTGGAGCTGCAGGAGCGCGGCATCGCCGTGCCCTCGGTCTCGACGATCGGCGGGCGCACGTACCTGCACGTGTCGGTGGCCCACCATCGCAGCCGCCGCGAGGACTTCGACCTGCTCGTGCGCGCGGTCGTGCGCCTGGGCGCGGAGCTCGTGCACGGCTGACGCAAGAGGCCGTGCGGCTCCATCGCCGGCCCGTCTGTGGCGGGGTCCGATGGCCGGACATACAATGGCGAGTGCCCATGACGGTAGGGACCCTGTGGGCATTGGGGGCGACATGGTAGGCAAGGGCCGGCTTCACAGGGCGTTCGGCGGGCTCGGGCGCGGGGGACGCACGCCTGTTACGGCGATCCTGGAGCGGCAACTCGAAGAGACCGCCAAGGCCTGCAAGCTGGCGCGTGCCGTCGCGGAGGGAAGTGCCGTGCCGGGCGAGGCCCACGAGAGGATGGCCGAGATCGAGCGCGGGGGCGACGTGCTGCGCGGCGAGCTCGTGACCAGACTCGCGGGGGCGGTCGTCTCGCCTCTCGACCGGGAGGACCTCTTCCGCCTGTCCCGGTCGATCGACGACGTGCTCGACAACCTGCGCGACTTCGTGCGCGAGTGGGACCTCTACCGGTTCGCCGGCGCCGCGTCGTTCGTGGGGATCCTGGACGCCATCGCCGCCGGAGTCGACGACCTGCGCCTCGCGGTGCGGACGACCGTCCGGGGCTCAGACGACACGGGCCAGTCCGCCCTTGCATCCAAGAAGTCGGCCGACGAGGTCCGGCGTCTCTACGACGCCGAGGTCGCGCATCTGTTCAGCGGCGAGCTCACCATGGAGGTCCTCAAGTCCCGCGAGCTGCTGAGGAGGCTCGACGTCGTGGGGCTGCGCCTGAACGAGGCGGCCGACGTGCTCTCGGACGCGGCCGTCAAGCGCCGGGGCTGACGCGGGGCGCCCGAGACGAGCTTCGGGGACTCGACACGCGCGACGTCCTGCGACTCAGAGAGTGTCTCGTGTTTCCTGATAGGGACTGGTGCTACGGGTGCGAACGCCTTCACGCCTCCGGTTCGTGACGGCCGCGACTGCGACGACGCTGCCGGGTACGGGCGACCGTCTCAGGCCCAGGTCTTGATCGCCGCGTCCGACAGGCGGTCGGCGGCTTCGCCGAGGCGCAGGCCTACGACGTCGAGCCGGCGCAACAACTCCCTGTACTTGACGACGTCCATGCTGAGCTCACCGTGGAACAGCCGCGCCAGCTCGGAGTCGTAGCGGCGGCGTATCTCGTTGCCGGATCTCTTCGCCGCCAGGACGGACCGCAGGTCCTTCGGGTCCTTCGCGATCGCCTGGAGTGCCTGCTGCAGGTCGGCGATGCCGTCGGCGGTGGCGTCGAGCAGACCGACGAACGACCCGGCCGCTTCGGCGTTGTAGAGGTCCCACGCGCGCACGAAGTCCCGCAGGTTGTCGAGGACGTCGTCGATCGACCGCGACAGGCGGAAGAGGTCTTCGCGGTCGATCGGCGCGACCAGCACTCCGGCCAGCCGGCTCACCAGCTCGGAGCGCATCGTGTCGCCGCGATGCTCGATCTCGGCGATCAGCCGGCGAGCTTCTGCCGAGTCGATCTCACCCTTCACCACGGAGCGAGCCAGCCGGCACGCGGCGGTGGCTTCGGCGAGCTGGCCCTCAAGCGCGGCGATGACGGCGAGCCGCCCGTGGAGACAGTGCCGGACCGCTGCATCGACCGTCAGGAAGAGGTGGTCCTCGCCGAGCAGGTCCAGCAGGCCGCTGCGTGCGAAGACGTCGACCACGGCGGAGCCGGCGCGGGCGAACACGATGTCACGCCCGCTGTCGCGCAGGTCGCGCACCAGCCGGACGAGGGACTCGACCGCGGTCACGTCCACGTCCGTCGTCGACTCCAGGTTCCAGATCACGACCCTCGGCGGGGGCTGCGTCACGCTCAGGAGTTCGTTGAGGCGGTCGACGGCGAACCCGGCATTGGCGAAGAAGAGCTGGCCGTCGAGGCGGTAGACGAGCAGACCCGGGAAGGTCTCGTTCTCGGGATGACGGGCCATGTCGCTGTACGTGGTCTGGTTCGGCACGCGACCGAGCAGTGCTGGGTGCGGCCGGCTGGCGCGGTAGATCAGGATGGCGAGCGAGAGACCCACGGCGACGCCGAGGCCGGGCAGGACGCCGAGCACCAGGACCCCGACCAGGGCGGCCAGCGCCGGAAGGGCGTCGGCGCCGCGGATGCCGGCGAAGCGGTGAAGCGCCTTCATGTCGATGAGGCCCCAGACGGCGCGCACCACGATGGCCCCGAGGATCGCCTGGGGGAGATCATGCCCGACGCGCGTGGCGGCGAGCAGCACGACGAGCATGACGGCGGCGCCGATGAGGCCGGCCAGCTGCGACCTGGCGCCGCTCGAATCGTTGAGAGCCGACCCCGACAGCCCCCCGCTGACGACGATGCCGCCGAATGCCCCGGAGCCGATGTTGGCCAGACCGAGGGCGACCATCTCCTGGTCGGCGTCGATCCGGTAGCTGTGCCGGACGGCGAAGGTCCGGGCGCCGCTCAAGGCCTCCGTGTAGACCACGATGGCGATACCGGCGGCGCTGGGCAGGAGGGCGAGCAGGTCGGCGCCGTGAAGGCTCGGCAGGTCGAAGGCGGGAAGGCCGCTCGGAATGGCGCCGATCGTGGCGACCCCGTGTGCCTCGAGGCCGAAGACGGCGGCGACTACGACTCCGAGGACGAGGACGATCAGCGCCCCCGGCAGGCGCGGCCGGCGGCGAAACGCGAACAGGAGGATGAGTGCGACGAGGCTCACGATGGCGGTCGCGAGGCTCGTTTCGTCGAGGTGAGCGACGCCCTGCCAGACGATCCGCACGAAGTTCGTGCACGGCGGCACCTGCAGGCCGAGCAGCTTGGGCACCTGGCCGGCGATGATCGTCACGGCCAGGCCGGTGACGTAGCCGCTGACCACGGGCCGAGCGAGGAACTCCGAGATGAAGCCCAGCCGGGCGATGCCGGCGGCCAGGCTGACGAGCCCCACGAGGACGGCGACCATGGCCACCAGCGCGATCGTCTGCTCCGGGGCGGCGGCGCCATGGGCGGCGACGACGGCCGCCGTCATGATCGCGGCCGTCGATGTCGGCGAACAGGCGATCTGGCGCGACGTTCCGAAGAGCCCGTAGATGACGAGGCCGGCGAGGGTCGCGTAGAGGCCGGCCTCGGGGGGTGCGCCGGCGATCTGCGCATATGCCATGCTCTCCGGCACCAGCAGGCCGATCACCGTCAGCGCGGCGATGGTGTCGAAGCGCAGCCAGCGTCGCTGGTAGCCGCCCACCCACGAGGTGATCGGCAGCCAGCGATGCAGGCGCGCATGCGGTGTCGCGGGCGACACCGCAGCGGCGGGGCTGCCTCCTGGTGAGGTGTCCTTTGCGTCTTCTCTCGGGTGTGTGCTGCTCATCGGCTCCGGTCGGTCGTCCGCTCCACATAGTAGCGCGATGACGTCGCTCGCGTGATGGCCGGCGACGGCCGCCACGCCGCCGTACGCCTTGGTCTATGCTCGTCGCATCATGGAGATCGACGCCCCGGCAGTCGCAGAGCGCATCGAGGAGTTCATCCGCCGGCAGATGGACGCCTTTGAGCGGGACGGCGCCGTCGTCGGGGTCAGCGGCGGGATCGACTCCTCCGTGGTGGCCGGCCTGCTCGTGCGCGCGCTCGGGCCGGAACGCGTGCTCGCGCTCGTGCTGCCCGAGCGCGACTCGAGTCCTCAGAGCACGGCCGACGCGCGGCGCGAGGTCCGGCGTCTGGGGCCGGCGCACCGCGAGGTGGACCTCACGCCGATGCTCAAGGCCCTTGGCGTCTACAGGCTGCTCCACCTCGACGTGCTGATGGCCCGCGGGGCCAAGGAGGCGGTCGTGCGGTGGCAGCACCGCAGCCACACGGATGTGGCCGGCGAGACGCCGTTCCGCCGCGGCATCTTGGGGACGCGCGGCCTGGGCAGGGAGAAGGCGACTGTGGACAAGGGCCTCGCCTACGCGCGCGTGAAGCCCAGAGCCAGGATGCTCGTGATGTACTACGTCGCCGAGCAGGAGAACCGGCTCGTCGTGGGCACGACCAACCGCAGCGAGGCGCTGACGGGCTTCGTCGCGAAGTGGGGTGACGCCGCCGCCGACATCGAGCCGATCCTGCCGCTCTACAAGACCCAGGTGCGGCAGCTGGCGGCGTACCTCGGCGTGCCGGACGAGATCATCCGCAAGGCGCCGAGCCCGGACGTGCTGCCGGGCATCGTCGACGAGGCCGCGCTGGGGATCGACTACGAGACGCTGGACAGGATCCTCGACGGCCTCGAGGCCGGGTTGGACCCCGCGCACGTGGCGGTCACGCGCGCCGCGACCGACGCCCAGGTGCGCGAGGTGCGGGAGCTGGTGCGGCGGTCGCAGCATCTGCGGGATCTCCCGCCGCACCCTGCTCTCGACGTCCTCAGCCCGGCCGACGGCGCCGCCGGCCCGGCGCGGCGCAGTGACGCCCGGTCCGAGTAGCCTCCGGTCTGCCGGGGTAGCTTTGATCGCGATACGCGGGACGCGACGCGCCCCGCACGGAGAGGAGGCACACGACATGATCCAGCCCATCGAGGGTGCGCCCGAGGGCGTGCTGGCGTTCGAGGCCGTGGGTGAGGTGGAGGCGCAGGACTACGAGGACGTGCTGAAGCCGGCCATCGAGGATGCGCTGGCCGGCGGGAGCAAGCTTCGCTTCGTCTTCGAGATCGGCTCCCAGTTCGACCGCTACACGGCGGGAGCCGAGTGGGAGGACATGGCGCTGGGCTTCGCCCACCTCGGCGACTGGCAGCGCTGCGCTGTGGTCACCGAGGTCGACTGGGTGCGGCACGCGGTCAAGGCGTTCGGATGGCTCATGGGCGGCCGTATGCGGGTCTTCGACATCGACGAGCTCAAGGCGGCCCTGGAGTGGGCGGCGTCGGACGACTGACGCCGCGCGCGAGCGCGCGACGCTGGGCGGGGAGGCCGCATCGCACCGGCCGGCCGCACACGACCCACCTGCGCGCGGCCTGCCGCACGTGCCCCGTTGCGAGTCATAGTGGTTGATAATCGTCCAGTAAGTGGTTGAAATTCGTCCACGTATGGCGTATGGTATCGGCATGCTGCCGCGCGCACTCACCGATTCCCTGCTCACGGCTCTCGGCGACACGCCGGTCGTCGCGCTGCACGGTGCGCGTCAGACCGGCAAGAGCACCTTGTCCAAGGCGATAGCGGATTCGTCACACCCCGCCGCCTACTACACGCTGGACGACGCCTCGGTGCTCGCGGCGGCCACGGATGATCCCACGGCTTTCGTTGCCGGGCTGGCGGGCCCAGTCGTTCTCGACGAGATCCAGCGGGCGCCCGGCGTGCTGCTCGCCGTGAAGGCTGCGGTCGATCGCGATCGCACGCCCGGCAGGTTCCTGCTCACGGGGTCCGCGCAGCTCATGGCGTTGCCACGGCTTGCGGACACCCTGGCCGGGCGCATCGAGATCCTCACACTGCACCCCTTCACCCAAGGCGAGATGGCCCAGTCGCGGGAGGCGTTCATCGAGCGGGCGTTCTCCTCGGCGCCTGGGCTTCCCGCGCCGTCCGGAGCTCCGCTCGTCGCCGACCTGCGAGAGCGCGTCGTGGCCGGAGGCTACCCGGAGGCCGTCGCGAGGAGCAACGCTTCGCGGCGGGCCGCGTGGTTCCGCTCCTATGTGGAGACGGCCACCGAACGCACGGTGCGCGACGTGGCCGAGATCACCGGTCTGCCTGATCTGCGCCGGCTCCTCGCCGCACTCGCCTATCGATCAGGGTCGCTGGTGAATGCCGCCGACCTCTCTCGCACGCTCGGACTCCCCCAGACCACGCTCAAGCGGTATCTGGCGCTTCTCGAGATCGCCTTCCTCGTGCGGCGCCTGCCCGCGTGGTCCGCGAATCTCACAACACGACTGGTCAAGACCCCGAAGGTCTTCATCACCGACAGTGGTCTCCATGCTCACCTGCTCGGGGCGGGTGCGCAGCGCCTGGGCGACGAGCCCTCGCTCTTCGGTCAGGTCCTCGAGGGCTTCGTTGTGAACGAGGTCGACCGTCAGTCGACTTGGAGTGAGGTGCCGGTCCGGCTGCTGCACTACCGCACCCATGCTGGGCGAGAGGTCGACCTGGTACTCGAGGACGAGCGCGGCCGGGTCGTCGGCATCGAGGTCAAGGCGACCGCCTCCCCGACCGCGTCCGACTTCAAGGGTCTGGACTCGCTGGCCGAGGCCGCGGGGCAGAGGTTCCATCGCGGCCTGCTGCTCTGTCTGGGCGGAGGCGCGGTCCCGTTCGGCGAGCGGCTGCAGACGCTTCCGGTGTCGGCGCTGTGGGGCGGCTGAGGACCACTCCTGCCGGGGTGCTGCGGCGACGCGCGGCCAAGGTCCGGCTCAGGATCTACAAGGGAACCAGGCTCAGGAAGAAGCTGACGGCCGGCACCAGGACCACCGGCTCGACACAGTCCTACAAGTGGACCTGCAACCTGCCCAAGGGCAAGTACACCTGGAAGGTGTACGCGACCGACCGGAACGGCCGGGCTGCCGTCACGGTGGGATCCAAGAAGCTGACGGTCAGGTAGAAGGGGTGAGGGTCGGTAGCGGCGCTTCGGCGGCTACCGACCCTCACGGCCCCCTTCTCGTCTGCTCAGCGTGCCCGCAGCGTCGTCACCGCACGCGCAGCGTCGTCACCGTGAGCCCGCGCTGGAAGTTCCCGGCGCGGTCCATGGCGCGGAGCGCCACCCGGTAGGTGCCGGGCGCGAGGGCGCGGGTGCTGACGCGGACGGTGTGCCAGGCGTTGGTGGTCGCCGGGCGCGTGGACGAGCGCGTCAGCACGCGCCCGCCTGCGTCGGACACCACGAGCCGCACCAGCGCGCGGCCGCAGCCGGGGCGCGGGTCGCGCACCCGGTAGCGCAGCCGCGCCGTCGAGCCGGCCGCGCCTGCGGCCGGCCGGGCCTGGACCTGCGGCCGCTTGGAGTCGATACGCACGGTGCGCGTCACCACCGGCCCCGGCGTGCCGTTCACGTCCACCGCGCGGACCTGCACGCGGGTCACGCCCTGTGCCGTGACGCGCAGCCTCGACGCCGGGGTCCACATGTGGGTGACGCCGTCGATCCAGTACTGCGTCGCCGCCACCGGCGCCCCACCCTGCGAGGGGATGGCCATGAACTGCAGATTCGCCGGCCGCCGCTGCCAGCCGTTTGCCGGGCCGTTGATCACGGCCGAAGGGCCTTCGGAAGGCACGTACAGGTAAGCGGCGCCCTGGGCGGCCTTCCCGTCCACGGTGGCCCCCGGCGCGCCGACGAGGATAGTGTTGCCCTCCGCCTGGATCCACCAGCCGAAGTTGTCGTCGGCGCCGCCGTCGCTCGCCACCAGCTGGGTGGGCGCACTCCAGGTGTCGCCGGTGCGGGTGTACACGTAGGCGGCACCCTGGGCCGTGTTGCCGCCGATCGTCTGATGCTGGGCGCCGATCACCGCGACGTCGCCGTCGACGCCGGCTCCGCTGCCGAACAGGTCGCCGGGGACGAGGCCCGGCACTGTGAGCTCGGCCTGCTGGCTCCAGACGCCGGCGGTGCGGGTGAAGACGTAGGAGCCGCCGGTGCCCGCGTTCGCGGAAGCAGCGCCCACGACCACCGTGTCGCCGTCGATCCCATTGGTCCACCCGAAGGAGTCGTTGGCCGCTCCATCGGCGGCCGTCAGCGTGGCCTGCTGGCTCCAGACGCCGCCGGACTGCGTGAAGACATAGGAGGCACCCTGGCCCGCGTTGGCGCCGACCTGATGGAACTGAGCTCCGGCAACGACCGTGTCTCCGTCGATGCCGAAGGTGAAGCCGAGATAGTCGAGCGGCTGGCCGTCGCCGGCCGTGAGGACGGCCTGCTGCGTCCAGGCGTCGCCGGACCGCACGAAGACGTACACCGCGCCCTGGTACTCGTTCGCGCCCACCTTCCTGCTGGGCGCCGATACGGCGATGGTGTCGCCGGAGATGCCGACGAACGTTCCGAACTGGTCGCCGGCCGCGCCGTCGCTCGCCGTGAGCTTGGCCTGCTGCGTCCAGTCGCCTTCGGAGTACCCGAACACGTACACCGCGCCCTGCTCGGCGTTGCCCCCGACGTCGTGACCGGGCGCGCCGACGACGACGGTGTCGCCCGAGATGGCCGTGCCGTAGCCGAACCAGTCGCCCGGCGCGCCGTCGCTCGCGGTCAGCTCGTCCTGCACGAAGAGCTCGCCGGAGTGCCGGAACACGAACGCCGCTCCCTGTTCCGCGTTGCCGCCTACGCTGCGGTAGGGCGCTCCGGCCACGGAGACACCTCCGGAGTAGGCGACGTCAAAGCCGAGTTCGTCGCCCGCCGCTCCGCCGAGGGCGACCAGCTTGAGTTCCTCGAGCGGCTGCAGGCCCGCGCCGGCGTCGGCGGGCGGGCCGGCGAGCGCGGTCGACGCGAGCAGCGCCGCTCCGAGTGCGACGAGGATCAGCAGGGTGGACCATGGACGCGGATGCATTTCGCAGCCTCCTTCTTGCCGGCGGAATCCCGACAGGACTTCGCCGTGAGGAGCGCGACTCCCCCGTCGTCGGCCCGAGCGCGGACACCAGGTCGGACCTCCCGTCCGCGCGCCGCGCCGGGGCGCGGCGGTCAAGCGCGCGCCGCGCCGCGCCGATACTCTCGGCATGAGCAGCGCGGAGGGCAGTGAAGCGGTGAACGCCGGCGCAACCGGCCTGCCCGGCGCGGGCCCGGCGCAGACCGACGCCGCACCCGCCCGGCCGGTGGCTCCGGCGCAGGCCCCTGCGCCGTCCGTGGACGACCAGCGGCGGCTCTACCGCATCATGCTGTGGAGCTTCTTCACGCTGTTCCCGCTCACGGCCATGTTCATCGTCACCGCCGTGCTCACCGACTCCGCCGCGGTGGTGGTGTACATCCTCCAGTGCCTGGTCGCCGTGACCGTGCAGGCCTTCTCCATCTACGCGATGCGTCAGGTGCTGCGCGACGACGTCTTCCGGTTCCCCTACGGCGCCGGCAAGCTCGAGGACTTCGCCGCCTTCCTCTGCGGTGTGCTCTACATCCCCTCCGGGCTCTACATGATCTTCGACGCGTCCGGCCGCCTGATGGATCCTCCCGCCGTGGGCTACCTGCTGGGCATGGTCCCCGTGGCGGTGGAGACGGCGCGCCAGGTGACGCTGTACGTGGCGATCGTGCGTCTCTCGCGCCGCACGCAAGCCCCGTCACCGCTGCTGCGCTCGTACCTGCTCGACTACCGCGTGGGCTCGCTCACCGACCTCGGCGTGCTCGTGGCCTTTGCGCTGGGGTGGCTGCTGGTGTCCTCCGGCCGGCCGGGTCTGGGTGACCGCGTGGACCCGGCGATCGCCCTCGCCGTGGCCGTCTACATGCTCTGGGTGGGGGTCTGGCTCGTGCGGCACAACTTCCGCTCGCTGATGGACCTGCCGCTGCCGGAGGCGGAGCAACTCCGCGTGCTGAAGGCGCTGGCGGAGCACTACGTCGAGTACGAGGACATCGGCTGCGTGTACACGCGTAAGAGCGGCGCCCGACGGTTCGTGGAGATCGAGCTCGCCTTCCCCGCCGGGCGCACGCTCGCCGAGATCGAGGCGACGAGCGCCCGGATCGAGGAGTCGCTGGCGGCCGGCGTGCCCGGCCTGCGGTTCCGCGTGGTGCCGGTGGTCGCGGCGGCCGGCTGACGGTGCGGTAGGCGGTGTCCGCCCGGCGCCGGTCTGGTGGGGGTCTTGTTCCGTCCTCCATCGCGATTTTGATAGGGTCGCGTCCGTACTGCCCCGCCGCTCGCGTGTGGCAAGGAGCCGGCGGGCACGTGGGGCGGACGATCAGCGAGCCGCGGAGGATGGTCGGCGGCGGCGCCTACCTTCGGAGCCGCTGCCCGGATGACGGGGGGGACATGGGCAAGCGCACGAGGACCGGAGAGCGTCCGCGGACGACGCAGGCGACCAAGGCCGGGACTCGTCGGCCCGCGGTGCCCCTGCCGGCGGCGCTCGCGCTGGCCGCGCTCCTGCTGGCGGCGCTCCTTGCGGCCGCGGTCTCGGCGGCGCCGGCCGGCGCCGCGGTGTCGGCGACGCCCGACCCCGGCACCTGGGTCACGAACGGCGCCGTGAGTGCGATCGCGACGGCCGCCGACGGCACCACCTACATCGGCGGCGACTTCACCTACGTCGGGCCGAACACGGGCGGCGGCGCGCCGCTCGACGCGAGCGGGAGCGTGGTCGGAACCCCGCTGCCCATCGCCGGCACGCTCCACGCGACGGCCGCCGACGGCTCCGGCGGCTTCTACATCGGTGGAAGCTTCACCAGCGTCGGCGGAGAGGCGCGCAGCAACCTCGCCCACATCCTCGCCGACGGCAGCCTCGACCTCAGTTGGGGCCCGTCCGCGAACAGCACCGTCTACGCCCTCGCCGTCTCCGGCGGCACCGTCTACGCCGCCGGCGCCTTCGCCAGCATCGACGGCGTGAGCCGCAGCCGCATCGCCGCCCTCGACGCCACGAGCGGCGCCGCCACCGCCTGGGACCCCTCAGCGAACGACACCGTCCGCACCCTCGCCGTCTCCGGCGGCACCGTCTACGCCGCCGGCGCCTTCACCAGCATCGACGGCGTGAGCCGCAGCCGCATCGCCGCCCTCGACGCCGCGAGCGGCGCGGCCACCGCTTGGGATCCGTCCGCGAACAGCACCGTCCTCGCCCTCGCCGTCTCCGGCGAGACCGTCTACGCCGGCGGCTACTTCACCACCATCGGCGGCGCGAGCCGCAGCCGCATCGCCGCCCTCGACGCCGCGAGCGGCGACGCCACGGCTTGGGACCCGTCCGCGGACCAGGTCATCTACGCCCTCGCCGTCTCCGGCGGCACGGTCTACGCCGGCGGCTACTTCACCACCATCGGCGGCGCGAGCCGCGGCCGCATCGCCGCCCTCGACGCCGCCACCGGCGCCGCCACCGCCTGGGACCCGTCCGCGGACGGCTTCGTCGACGCCCTCGCCGTCTCCGGCGGCATCGTCTACGCCGGCGGCCACTTCACCACCATCGGTGGCTCGAGCCGCGGTCGCATCGCCGCCTTCCACTCGGAGTTCACGATCACCCCGAGCGTGGTGGGCGGGGCGAGCGGCCATGGGGCGATCAGCCCCGACGCGCCGCAGACCGTGGAGGAGGGCGCCACCCCGACCTTCACCTTCACCTCCGACGCCGGCTACGAGACCGACCAGGTGCTGGTCGACGGCAGCCCGGTGACCCCGACCGCCGAGAACGAGTACACCTTCCCGGCGGTCGCCGCCGACCACACGATCAGCGTCAGCTTCGCCGCCAGCGCCGGCCCGCCGCCGGTGACCACGGTCTCGGGCGCCGTCCGCGGCTGGTCGAAGCGCCCGGTGACCCTGCGCTTCACGGCCGTGCCCGCCCCCGGCGGCGCTGCCGTCGCCTACACCGAGTACCGCCTCGGCGACGGCGAGTGGCGGCAGGGGACGAGGCTGCGCCTCACCCGCCAGGGCACGACCCGCGTCGCCTACCGCTCCGTCGACGTGCTCGGCGACGTCGAGGGCGCCAGGGTGGTGCCCGTGCGCATCGACACGCGCCGCCCGCGGGTGGTCGCCCGCTCGGCCACCGGCCGCGCCGGCTCCATCGTCCGGCTGCGGTACAAGGTCGGCGACCCGCGCCCGGGCTGCGCGCGCGCTCTCGTGCGCCTGGTCGTCGTCGACTCCTCCGGCCACGCGCTCACGCGCGCCTCGACGCGCCCGGCGCCTGCCAACGCCTGGCGCACGCTGCGCGTGAGCACGCGCGCCCTTGCGCCCGGCGCCTACACCGTGGTGCTGCGCGCCGTGGACATCGCCGGCAACTTCCAGCGCGGGGTGACTCGCACGCGGCTGACGGTGCGCTGAAGAGGCGCGAGCCGGCACCACGAGCCGAGTCGGGCCGCCCGTCGGCCCGCGGCCGGGCGGCCTTCCGCGGCCTGCCGCTCAAGCCGTGCCGATAGGGGCCGGCGCGCTCGAGGCGCCGGATCGCATCAAAGTCGCCTGAGTCCGGGTACTGAGCGGCCCTCAGGCCGCCACGGCGGCGCCGGCCCGGCGCTCCGCCTCGGCCTTCAAGGAGCGCAGCCCGTCGCGCAGGCCGGAGCGCAGCGTGCGCTCCATGCGCGAGCGGAACAGCCGCGCCAGGAGGCCGTCCCAGGACTCGCGCTGGCGCACCAGCGTGCCGCCTTTCGACGGCTCGAAGCTGACGGCGTCGACGGCTCTGATGCCGAGGGTCACGCCCGTCCAGACGGTGCTGCCGGGGGCGCCCACTTCGGCGATGCGGGACTTGATGGTCCCCGGTCCCGCCTTCCAGTGGAACGACGTGCCGGGCGCGATCGGGCCGTGCACCGCCACCGAGCGCACGGCCTCGTTCCGGTCCGGCCAGTGCTCGATGTCGCTGAGCGCGTCCCAGACGGTCTGGACGTCGGCGGCGATCAGTAGCTGCTCGTGCTCGATCACGGGTGCGTTCTGGTCGATGTCCATCGGAGCTTCCCTCCCAGTTGGGTCTGCTGCTGGTGGGGATACCCCGCCGGGGTACCGACGGACGCCGCGACCGTGGTTCAGCCTCGCATCGTGGGCTGCAGCACTCCAGAGACCAGGGTGTACGCGACGAACCCGTAGTAGTCGGGGCGCTCGAGCAGGCAGTCCGCGGACCCGGGCTGCGAGAGGCGCATGAACACGTTCCAGTCGTCCGGCGACACCTGCGTCTCGAGCCTGCCCCACAGCATCTGCAGGCAGTACGCGAGTCCTTCGCGCTGCCGCCCGGGCAGCGGGCCCTGCAGGTCGGCGACGTAGGTCTGCGCCCGGACGTCGGTGAACCCGGCGGCCGC
>Ga0172368_10004526_pt1 | contig 16045 bp, 19 predicted proteins | sample Lak11m_FD_114540 | JGI IMG/M metagenome (GOLD analysis project Ga0172368, IMG submission 114540) | Freshwater microbial communities from Kabuno Bay, South-Kivu, Congo - kab_022012_11m | ecosystem: Environmental > Aquatic > Freshwater > Lake | place: Democratic Republic of the Congo: South-Kivu...
AAGACGTGTAGGCTGGGAGAACATCAGGAACGTCTTTCGGTAGTTTATCCACATCAGTTATTATCTAAGACACTGTTTTTGAGGGTTAATTGTCAATATTCTCATTTTGATTCGGAGATACTGACTTAGTAGTAATGGATTATGGTCGTAAGAAAAAACATATCACTTGAGCAAACCCATTTGAAAAAACTGGACTCTCTGGTACTGAAACATAATGGCAATCTTAGCGCAGCGATAAGGGACGCAATTGATGTCACTGAAGCATCACTTAAGCGTTACGGTTCTGTTGAAGAAGCAATAATTGGAATTAACTCGGACAAAAAATCACTGACTGTTATTGAAGAATCCATACATTCGGGAATCAATGTCCTTTTAAGCAGACCTATTTTCCTCTGGATGTTAAAATGGGTAAGAGGCATTCCTTTTGAGAACGAAAAATTTGAAGACGTTCTTGACCCCCTGAAGATCAACACGATATCGGCACTGGATAAGCGGATAAACGATATCAGCCGTGAATCCGGCTGGAATTGCCAGGTATCCATCTTTTGCATTGATGATATAAATCCTGCATCGGCGACAGTTTCAATTGCAAGCGATAATGAATTATATCGTGAGTTTGTCGCTCAACTGGTCGTGATGTTCCTTGCAAATTATAAAGGTCTCGATATAGACGTAGTTCACAAAAGAGCCACGAGTATCAGGATCGATCTGAAGATAAGGGATGCAGGAACCCAACCCGTTGCAGCTATCAAATATTTTGGATATTTGAAAGATATTATAAACGAATTAAGGTCGAAAGAAGAATTCTGGAAAAACCTGATGGAAATATATAGTGCTGTTAATTATAATATGGTATCTATATATAAAGGCAATTATGATGATCTGCTTGCCTGCAATTTACCTGTAGAACCTGGAATATTCGAATCGATTTCAAAAAAACATATTGCAGATATCCCACATCAGGATTTCCTGAAACTATTAAAGAAAACCGAAGAATCCCTTATGGTAGTGGATAAGATCGAGATAATGAATGATGGGATCAATATTTATCACAATTATAAGAACGAGACCGCTATAAAAAAGATCCAGGATCATTACATATCACTCATGAGGGCGAATGGACATGAATATGCAGCAAAATATTCCACGAGCCTGATAGTATTAAATCACGTTTGCTGCAAGAAATAGATAGTGCAATATTTAGACAATAATGATTTTTTTCGAAATAGCTTTACATGCAGGCATAAAGTGAGATGGATCCACAGCCGGAAAAGCGTCTATCAAACAAAGATCACAATCCCTGACGGCCATATCAAGTTTCCTGATATCGCCATGATACACCAGGACTTGCGCGCTGCCTTGCGCTGTTGCCAGTAACACGGGTTCATCGCCGATCAGTTTATGATAGTCCGCCTTTTCAAAATTGATCCTGATCCCAAGAAGGCTTGAGTTCGCCTTGAGATTCAAAATAGTGTTTTCTGATGCGGGAAGCCATGCATCGTTGAACACCACCTTTTGCGCTCCTGCAAGAATGCATAACATGCCAAGCGTTCCAGGACCGCAAAGGCCATCAACGATTTTTGCACTTTCGAGTTCACCTTTAAAGAATAGCTCTTCCATTTTTGCGATTTTTGTGTTATTGAACTCTATATGGATCTTTGACTGGTTCTTATAAACGCATAGTTCCCCGAATGTTGAAGAGACTACATCACATCGCATATCACACCCCGCAAGTAATTCATAGGTATGGGGAGAGTTCGTCGTGTCAAGAATTCCTATGCTCTGGGATTGCCTGCCAACTCTTTTGACCACACCCTTCACTTCAGGTACCTGGCTCATTATTTCATTTGCGACGTCCCGAGTCACAGAATCCATTATAAGAACAAGGCTTTTAGTATCCAGCCTTGGCGGATAGGGCACCTTAAAGCCAAAAGCAATAAGAGGTGTTCCCACGTCTCTGAGCGCGGCGTCCCCGGGAAATAACCCGTTTTCCTTTACGATCGTAAGGACATTCCCGATTACGAAATCCAGATGCCTCTTGCCGCATTTTGGGCACTTTCCAGAATTGCTATCGAGCTTTTCCGATAAGGCTATGGATTTATTGAATCGCGGGTCGGGAGGACAGGCGTTGCAGGCCAGGTACTTCCCGAAAATCTCATCCAGTACTTTATCAGGGGGAACTATGCAATCCCCGTTGCATGTAGGGCATTTCATAACAGATATATTTTAATTCTATTTCAAAAGGCTTTTCTTGTTCGCAAAAGGTTTCAAAGCTTTATACCAATTATATGAAAATAACAAAAGGGTAACAATTGCCATCATCTCAAGGAATTCAAAAAGAATCATTGAATTGGGTATTTCAAATCCTTTAAAATTCAATCCTTCAAAAAATTCGTGAATTATGAAGAAGGTGCTGAATAAAAAAACATAAACACAATTTGCCCTAAAAAATGATTCACTTGCTAATGATCTTAAAAACATTTCATTTTTTTCAATATCTTTCCATAGAAACCATATCTGTACCAATAAATAGATGAAAATTAAATAAATCGAAAAAATAAAAAATTCCATATATTTATATAATATATATTCATTCATGACTTTCTTCCTGGTATGGCAATGATACTAAGGTCAGGATAAATGTTTCGGTCATTTTGAAAGGCACATTTCAAGATCGGAAATGAACAACTCAATTGACATCTCATTCAGGTGAGGCATTACGATTATTCTCATAGCTCTGGGATTTCGGGTTATTGAGGTTATCCAGCCTTTTGCCCGTAATTTTTTCCTGACCTCATCCAGCTCAGGAACATCAAGCGCCACGATGTTCATCACTGGCTCTATAAGCGGATCCAATCCGAGTTTTCGTGTTCCCATTACAAGCATGTCTGTCATTTTCATACAATTTTTTACGATATTGCGGTACCCATCCTGTCCAAGGTGCTTCATAACGGCATAAGTTGCCGCTACTGCCGCGCCGCTTCGTGTGCCTGCCAGAGAATGCTGTTTTCTTATAGTAAGGTATGGTGTATCTATTTCAAGCGGAAAAAGGCAGGCTTCATCCTTGAAAAGAAGACCTCCAGCTGGAATGGTGGACATGCCCATTTTATGCGGGTCGGATGTTATTGACGTGACCCCCTTAACTGAAAAATCAAAATCATATTTCTTCTCCAGGAAAGGAATAACAAATCCCCCGAAGGCTGCATCCACATGCAAGAAAAGGTCATTTGATAAAGCAAGTCCTGCCAGTTTATCAATTGGATCGATCTGCCCGAATTCCGTTGAACCTGCAATACCTACAAGGGCGATCGTATTTTTGTCAATAAGATGTGCCATAGAGTCAATATCCACCTTAAATTTCCTGTCCAGGGAAGCTTTTCTTATTTCAATTCCGAGAAGATCTGCTATCTTGTCGAAAGAAAAGTGGGCTGAATCCGGAACTATCATGTTTGGATGCCTTCTCTTTTTGATATTCCTGGCAGTCCTTATTGCCTGTATGTTGGATTCTGTTCCTCCTGTTGTTAAATAACCGCATGCATTGCCATCACCGAGCATGCTGCCCATCATTCTTATCACTTCTTCTTCGAGCTCCTTTGTTCCCGGGAACAATCCAAAGTCGCCCATATTTGAGGAAATGAATTGCATATGGGCTTTTATTGCTATTGCATGTGGTTTTGTGCACATGGCGCTCAAGACCCTGTCATATGAAGTATCTTTTTGCCTGGCTTTCGTAAGCAGAGACAATACTTCTTTTTCCGGGAGCCCTTTCTTGTTCATGTGTGCTAACTCAAGAATACTTGTTTATAAAAGTTTGTTTATTGCATCACTTGTTCCGGTTGAATTTCAAGTCGTTTCGATAAACTCATAGAATTTATCCCAATCAAGGACAGTCGAAACACATCCTGCCTTTTCAAGGATAAGTCCTTCCCCATGGAGGTTTAATTTTTCACACATTTCAAGTCCGGCTTTTATTTCCGTTATGCAGCCAACACCCAGGATGGCATAAGGCCTGTGTTTTCGCACAAGCCGTCTTATAAAGCTTGAACCGGGCACAATGAATACCTTATAACCAAGATCCTCGGCAGTTTTTTTTGCCTGGCCGACCTCACAATTGCCGCAATTTATGCATTGCATCCCTTCAGGGCTCAATTTAGAGGGGCAATTGACCGCTCTTAAGCATTGGGGGAAGAATATGAGGCGTTTATCGATTGGCGTATTCTTGAATTTTCTCATGGATATCTTATTTTTCAAGGCAATGCCCACATCATCCACAATCGAATCATCCATATTTATCAACCTGAACAATGCCTTTACAAGGTTTTCAAGAAGAGTTATGGCGAAAAGCATAAAACCGGGAAATATGAACTTCTCGGTCTTGAAGGAATAAGCTATGAGAAATGAACCCAGGATCGCTACTAACAGTAGGAAACATGTAAAATAAACGACAGCTTCGCCAATAATTGTGAATAAATATTCTATTTCAATTGCCATTTATATAGTATGAATATTTTCTCAAGCTTAAGATTTTCGCAGGCCAGGTTCAAATTTCAAGAATAGTATTTATTTCAGGAAGCGCCTTTGCGTAAATGCCAATTTTTCTTAAATAGGCTGCAAGTTTGAGGGGGCGGTTGCCTCCGGGATGATATGTTATAACTGCAGATGGCGCGCACTGCTTCGTCATATCAAGAAGACCATTTACATCCATGTGGTCGCTGATATTGATCGTGGGGAATTTAAAATCCTTTCGCCCCGTAAGTATGAATTTCTTTTCTGCTTTAAGTTCTGTTACTCCATCAGGTGTGGTTATTTTTATCCCGCAATCGGCTTCAAGATCAACAAGCTGCCCCGGATCCTGCATCAATCCTTTAGTAAGTGCGCATGATACCGCATCCATCCCGATGGCTCCATCATAGCCTGATTCCCGGATGAGCTTAACAGCCCGCTGGGCTTTGCCGAAAGAATAGGCTCCAAAAGCAATGTCCTCTGAATCAAGGGACTTCCTGAATGCGTCCAGGTCATCCTCGAAATGGCATTTAGGGTCATCAGGATCACCATAATTTGCTTCCGTAACAAGGCAATCGCATTTTGGCAGGTTTTTTGAATCCTTGACATCCCCTGTTACCATGATCTTTGTCCCGAGCTCGTTCTCCCAGTAAAAAGCGCATGAGCCGATGGTGTGATGTGTCGGGTACGTTTTTACAGTTACGCCTGCGATTTCAATGGATTCACCGATCTTGAAAGTCCTGCCCGCATATTTCTTGCCATAGATGATCTCAAGTGCTTGCGCCGTCTCCCTGGAACATATGGCATTTTCAGAAAGCATGGCAGATCTGCCGTGATGGTCTGAATGCGCGTGGGTTATCAGGTATGCATCCGGCTGCCGGGAACGGGAATTCGTAGTATCCACGGCAAAAGTCAATCGCTTGCCTGCATTGAAGACAAGTGAAACATGGGGTTTGAATCCCTTATTTGTCCTGTGCCTTATCGGAAGTACACCAAGATCAAATAAAGGTTTCAATTAAACCACTTTATTTTAAAGCTGCATTCAGGTCGGCTTCGAGAACGTTAGTCCGGGTTACGCCGGTATATCTCTTAAAAACGACGCCGTCTTTTTCAATTACAAGGGTCGGAACGGCATGTACCGTGAATTTTGCGGCAAGTTCATTATTGTTATCAACGTCAACTTTTTTAAATTCAACTTTATCGCCGAATTTTTTCTTAAGCTCTTCGAGGATAGGGTCCTGCATCTTGCATGGGCCGCACCATTCTGCAAAAAAATCCATTAGAACAACTTTACTCATTTGATTTCCTCCTATAGTTTATTTTATACCTTCCATATTACCTTATAATACACTTATGATTTAAAATTGTTGTCTATTAAAATTTTAGATATTCAAAAATAGATATGGACTGGGAATATGGAAAGGCTGAATAAAAATAGTGCTATTTCAACAGTATCGCTCGTGAAATGCCAGGATTATGAAAATTCGAATGTAGAAACAGGGATCGAAAAAGCCCTGGAGTTTATCGGAGGCATTGGAAATTATGTCAAATCTGGCGATCAAGTCCTCTTAAAGATCAATCTCCTGACCGGTGATGTTCCTGAAAAAGCGGTCACCACCCATCCGGCGATTGTGCGCGCAATGATACACCAGGTGCGAAAAGCCGGAGGCATCCCTTTAGTTGGTGATTGCAGTGGTTATGAAGGGAAGCCAAATCAGAAGAGGTACTTTGATGCATGCCGCAGTTCCGGTATAATGCAGGTTTGCGAGGAGGAAAAAGCACAGATAGTACACCTCAGCGCGGAATCTGTTGAATTAAGAAATGAGAACGGTCGCCTGTATAAAAACTTTATTTTATCAAAGCAGGTCATGGATGCTGATGTATTGATCTCCCTGCCAAAACTCAAGACCCATGGGCTGACATTATTTACAGGAGGAGTGAAAAATAATTTCGGTTGTATAACCGGGCTCAATAAGGCAAAAATGCATCTTCGCGCCCATGATCCCGAAACGTTTTCCCAGATGCTTGTGGATCTGCTTGGCATAGTGCGGCCTGATCTGACCGTAATGGATGCAGTTGTTGGCATGGAGGGAAATGGTCCAAGTAACGGCACGCCAAGAAAGGTCAACGCGATCCTTGCGAGCATTGACCCGGTGGCGCTTGATGCAGTAGCTTGTAAGATGGTGGGAATTGACCCTTTCATGGTGCCTTCAACTCGCCTGGGGCATGAACAGAGTTTGGGAACAGGTGATATTTCAAACATCAATGTTGTGGGAGAATCTCCTGGGAACATGCAGATTGATGATTTTAAGCTCCCTTCGGGTACGGCATCATTTTTCCGCGCCAGGGGCTTGATGCATTTTATCCGGGGCTTGTTAGTGGCAAAGCCCTATCTGGTAAAAGAAAATTGCCAGAAGTGCTGGATATGCGTGGAACACTGTCCTTCGGGCGCCCTGTCCAGGAAGGGAGGTTATCCTTCATTTGATCATAAAAAATGTATCAGATGCTATTGTTGCCAGGAATTATGCCCGGGAAACGCCATTGAATTGAAAACACCTTTCCTGGCGAGGTTTGTGTGAAAAACACATGAATTATACTAAATTCAATTTGTGCTAATTATGACCTGACATCACCCGACCTTCGCTACCAATATGATAGTATCATATGCAAAACCCAATCTCCCATTTTCAAGCCTTACACGAAGACCTGTGCTGTCATCCGCAAGACTTTCCATCATCAAATGCCTTATAGTCCCGGTCTTTAAATCATCTGCTCCCGCTCTTTTCATCCATTCCTCGAAATCCTGGGGGATATCCCAGTGTGATATGTATTTAATTTCTGCCCCGATATCAACGAACATTCTTTGTATTTCACTCAAAGCGTGAATACGGACATGCGATGGGTCTCGTATCTTTTCAATTTCATTATGGAATCGACTTTTTTCACAGTTCTCCGATGATACGCCATCCACGAACACTATCCTTCCCTTGCATACCCTTTTCATTTCATTCAGTGCTTTCTCCGGATTGGGGAAGTGATGGAATGCAAACCTGCATGAAACGATATCGAACGCCTTATCTGGAAAAGGCAATGATTCAACATCACTCAGAAGAAGTTCAAGACCGTCCAGTCCTGAAGATTTCTGTTTCTCCCTGGCATTAAGCAGCATTTCGCGCGTAATGTCACAACCCACAACAAAAAGTCCTTTTTTTGCAAATTCAAGCGCGAGAAATCCTGAGCCTGTGGCGATATCAAGGACCCTGTAATTTTTCAGGATACCGCTTCTTTCGACGATTTTTGAAAGATGAAATATGTCTACAAAAATATTAGCTTTTGAGTATACGTCTGCCTGTTTCCCGAACTGCCTCATGGCATTTTCTTTGATTCCCATTGCAGTGAACACTATGGGAAATAATAAATAATTTATGCAAAGGGAAAAGATACATAGGGAAAAAACAGCTTTACAAAAAAAGTTGATCAACCACCCACAAACCCAACCCGCCATCTTTTCATAATACCACGGATATGGTAATGATTATTAGGTTTAAATGATTTTTCCCAAACTTTGCCCTATCCGATTGATTACCAGGATGAGCATTAGATAGCCATGCGCCAATTTTGATGAATAAATTTATGTACTTGAATACAACTTAAAGATAAGTTGTGAATAGGAACGGTTTTGCCTCCTTTCCCTTAGAGTCAACATGGAGATGTAATTATGGATAAAATGCTCGGAAGCATAATTGACGATAATACACTATATAGAATTTTTCAAGGAATTATAATAATACTCTCAATGTTCACGGTTTATATAGGTATTCATATAGCTCTGACATGGAAATTTATAACAAAGTTTCAGGGAAATCCGGTTGATATAATTTCGCAGAAAGGAAGTTTTATCCGAAGCAGTATATTCATAACGATTACAGGTTTCTTTATGCTGTCTCATGAAATTTTTGAAGGACTTGAGGAATTGACGCCGGATTCCACAACTTACGAATTATTTGAACTCATAGCATTTTCCGGATTAGTATTGTTTCTTTATGAATGGTATAAAGTATTTACTAAGGTAAAAAAAGACTTGAGATGAATTTGCATGATGTTTGAGCGGCAGGCACAGCTTTATCAACTCAGTGCTTTTTTGTAATATCTTAATCAACCTCAAGCCAGATTTGTCCGGAGCCGGGAAATATCTAAATTATTAAGTGCTTGGTTTGGAAAGGTGATTTCCTGCACCGCCTTATAAAAACAAGAATGGGCCTGACCGGATTTGAACCGGTGGCCGCCCGGTTATGAGCCGGGCGCTCTAACCTGACTAAGCTACAGGCCCTAAAATTGTTGTCCGATCATTTGTTTTATATGCCAAATAATAGACGCCACCAACAGGGCTCGAACCTGTGACATCCTGGTTAACAGCCAGGCACTCTACCAACTGAGTTATGGCGGCATTTTTGAGGTGACCCCTAAAAGGCATACTCTGATTTAAGCCTTTTGTTAATGCTACCTGTACACGACTCTGGCTTCAATAAAATTCATCATCTGACCCACAACTTTTCATAATGCTAACAAAAGGCTTAAATGCATTAAACCCCTTAAGAGAAATCCCTCAAAGTCCGGATAGTGTAGCGGCCTATCATGGAGGCCTGTCGAGTCTCCGACCCGGGTTCAAATCCCGGCCCGGACGTTTTTTTCTTTTATCTGACAAAAACACAAAATATATTACTTTATCCCCTAATTCCAGTAGTCCATGGGAACAGAGAAATCACGAAAATTATTCGATGAAGCAAAGAAATTACTGCCAGGAGGCGTAAGCAGTCCGGTTCGCGCTATCAAGCCATACCCTTTTTACACAAAACGCGCGAATGGCTCAAAAATTACAGATATTGATGGCAATGTTTACATTGATTACGTCATGGGTTATGGGCCACTGCTTCTTGGTCATAACCATCCTGCAATAAAAGAGGCTGTGATCAGACAGCTTTCTGACGGCTGGCTTTATGGCACTCCATCCGAACTTGAAGTGTCGCTTGCAAAAGAGATAACCAAACTTTATGCCAGTATCGATATGGTGCGTTTCGTATCCACAGGAACAGAAGCGACCATGGGCGCGCTTCGTTCTGCGCGAGGGTTCACAGGGAAGAACAAGTTCATAAAGATCGAAGGCGGCTTTCACGGCGCTCATGATGCAGCACTCGTAAAAGCAGGTTCTGGCGCAACAACACTGGGTACGCCGGACTCCGCGGGAGTACCTAAGGATTTCACGAAAAATACGCTGCAGGTTCCGTATAACGATATCGAAGCCATGACAGAAGCCATCGTTGCATATAAAGACGATGTGGCTGCGGTCATAATGGAGCCAGTGCTCGGAAATATCGGTCCTATCCTGCCGGAAAAAAATTACCTTAAAGAAGTACGCGCTGTCACAAAAGAAAATGATGTCGTTCTCATTTTCGATGAAGTTATCACAGGATTCAGGCTCGCCATGGGCGGGGCACAGGAGTATTATGGAATAACCCCGGATATGACAACGCTGGGAAAGATCCTGGGCGGCGGTTTTCCCATTGGCGTAATTGGGGGAAAGCGAGAGATAATGGAGAAGATCTCTCCGGCTGGACCTGTTTACCAGGCAGGAACATTTAACGGCAGCCCGGTCTCGATGACGGCAGGACTTGCCATGATAAAAACATTGACGAAAGAAAAGGTTCATGATAAAGTCAATAATGCCGGGGAAACGCTTCGCAAAGCCTTAACCGATGTAACATCTGATCTTGGACTTGATTACAGTATAAGCGGCGTTGGCAGCATGTTCAAGGTATTTTTTGGAGATATGCCCCACAATTACAATGAAGCCCTGAAAAGCGATACGGGTAAATTCAATATATTCTTTAAGAAAATGCTAAATGACGGCATTTTCCTTCCGCCATCACAGTTTGAAACGAACTTTCTTTCCCTGGCTCATTCTAAAGAAGATATTGACAAAACAATAGATTCTTACCAAAGGAACCTGAAATGAAAACTCCCGGAAAACCATTGCGAATAGGGACACGGGGCAGCAAGCTTGCCCTGGCCCAGGCAAATCTCGTGAAAGATCTTCTTTCTAAAAATGGCGTTCTCACAGAGATCATTATAATCAAAACAAGCGGCGATACATTCACGGACAGACCTCTGCATGAAGTGCAGGGTTTTGGTGTTTTTGTACGTGAGATCGATGATTCCATGCTTGCGGGTGAGATCGATATCGCGGTTCATAGCATGAAAGACGTTCCCACGGAACGCCCATCCGAACTCACGATAGCTGCTGTCATGAAACGCGATTCACCTTATGATTTCCTTCTAACCCGTGAAAATACGAAATTAAAAGAGCTTCCCAGGGGTGCGATTATAGGAACCACAAGCCTTCGAAGACGCTCACAGTTAAGCCGGTTCAGGGATGACCTGGTTATTAAGGAATTGCGCGGTAATATCGACACAAGGCTTCGAAAACTTAAAGAAGGACAATACGATGCCATTTTCCTGGCAGAAGCAGGACTTGAAAGGTTGAAATGGGACCTTCCCGGAGAACGCCTGGGCCCGGATGATTTCGTTCCATCCGCAAACCAGGGAACTGTTGTTATTGTTACGAGAAAAGATTCAGAGGCACAAATCGCAGTTCAGGTGTTAAACGATGCACAGACACGTCTTGAGACAAGGATCGAACGAATAATTATTGGTATACTTGGCGGCGGCTGCCTTGTTCCCATAGGGGCTTTTGCAAAGACGGAAGGCGACAGGATCCACATACGCACCGAAGTTCTCTCTGTTGATGGAAAACGCTGTGTAAAAATAGATGAATTTATAAACCCCGCAGAATATGAAAAGGAAGCAACGCGAATTGGTAATGAGCTGAACAACAAAGGCGGCGGCAAACGTGTTGAAGAAGCTGTAAAGATGTTTGCTGCAAAAAGAGGCTAAAATGAATGAGAAAGTTTATCTTGTAGGCTCAGGTCCCGGTGACCCGGAGCTATTGACAGTCAAAGCAAAAAGACTGATAGAGAGCGCTGAGGTTATACTTTATGACCAGCTTCCAGGTCAGGCCATACTTGCAATGCTTCCGGAATCTGCAGAGAAAATCGATGTCGGAAAATATGCAGGTAATCATAAACTTTCCCAGTGGCAGATAAATGAGTTGCTTGTCAAGAGGGCTAAAGAAGGAAAGATCGTAGTGCGCCTCAAGGGGGGAGACCCATATCTTTTCGGACGCGGAGGCGAAGAAGCCCAGACGCTTGCAGCGGAAGGTATTAAGATCGAGATAGTGCCGGGTATTACCTCTGCCATAGCAGTTCCGGCATATGCCGGAATTCCGGTTACACATCGCGATTACGCATCCATGGTCACATTTATAACAGGGCATGAAGATCCTGAAAAGGATGAAACCGCTCTTGATTGGGAATTGCTTGCAAGATTCCAGGGAACACTTGTTATCCTGATGGGTGTCAGCATGCTTGAGAGGAATGTGAAAGAATTAATGAAACATGGAAAATCGGTTGATACTCCTGTTGCTGTTATCGAAAGGGGCACCCGTCCCGACCAGCGTGTAACCATCGGCACTCTTGCTGACATCGTGAGCCTGTGCAAACAGCGAAAGGTAAAAGCGCCGGCAATAACCGTAATAGGCGATGTTGTAAAATTGCATCACGAGCTTGCACCATAAAAGATCAAAATGAAATTAATAGCCATTATGAGACCCGCCGGTTACCTGGCAGAGTCCGTCCGGCTTGCAAACTCCATGGGATTTTCGGCCATCACCGCGCCCATGATCGATGTGGTTGACAGGACAGATTCTAATTTTGTAGGGTTTGTAAATCGCATAAAGGAAGGAGACTCGGATTATGTTATATTCACAAGCGCAAATGGTGTTGAGTTCACATTATTAAAGTTTAAAGACCCTGATGAATTCATCGAACGGCTTAATAAATTACAGGTCGTGGCAATAGGCCCAAAGACCAGGGATGCTCTTTTAAAAAATGGGATTCATGTAAACATCATGCCTGGTTCCTACAGCTCGCATGGGCTGGTGGAACAACTCACAGGAATTGAGGGTGCGGTCATCGAGATCGCAAGAAGCAGCCACGGGGCGCCTGAACTTGTGAGAGGTCTTCTTGAAAAAGGTGCAGTGATTTATGAGACTCAGGTTTACCAGATAATAAGCCCCAGGGATGAGCGCCATGAAATGCTTATGAAGCGTGCACTTTCCGGGGAAGTAGATATTTTCGCTTTCACAAGTACTATGATGGTCAGGAATTTCATATCGATCGCTGATCAGATGGGGGTAAAGGATGAACTTATCAGGATCATGAATGAAAAGACCGTGGCTGCTATCGGGAAGCCCACGGCGGATACTTTATCAGGTTTAGGGGTAGAAGTTAAGGTAATGCCGAAACATTATACGTTCGAGGAATTGTTGAAAGAGTGCAAGAAGTTTGATTGTTGAAGATGTAATTGATTTATTTAAATCCGCATTAATCCGGGTATAAATATCCATGCTTATCATTTCAAACCCAACAATAATTTATATGTCTAAATATATGATATAAGAAAATGAGATTCATTATATGAAAAAGATAAAATTTCTTGCCAACGTAAATGTAGAAAAACCATTAATAGATTTTCTTAATGAAAAGGGATTTGATGTAAAATGGGTGACAAGTATAGATAAGCGGATGCCTGATGATCGAGTTTGTGAAATAGCGAATTCCGAACAAAGGATCATAATCACCAATGATAAGGATTTTGGTGAGATTGTTTTTTATCAAAAGAAGATAGCTTATGGCATAATACTTATGCGAGTAAAAGGCCAAAACTCTTCTGAAAAAATTATTTTGTTAGATAAATTGCTGGAAAATTATCTGGATAAAATTGCCAATCATTTTGTTGTAATAACACAAACAAAATTTAGATTTATTCTAATAGAGGTGTGATTAATGTGTAAAAAGAATCTTTTGAACAGAATAGAAAGAAATCCTGAAATAATGTTTGGCAAACCTGTTATAAAAGGGACTCGTTTGCCCGTGGATTTGATTTTAGAAAAACTTGCTTACGGCTATACCGAAGAAAAGTTGGAGGATGAATATCCCTTTATTACAAAAGAGGATATTCAAGCAGTATTACTTTACGCCTCCAAAGCTATCTCCCTGGAGGAGGAGATTTTACTTGCATAGTATTTCTATGACTACTCTTGAAGGCATCTTCCATATCAACCATGGCTCCAGTTGACGCCGCACAAATGTCATATCTGCAAATCGCTGGTCGATTTTGAGATGACGATAAATTTAAAACAAAAATAAAAGGTATGGTATTCATAAATAATGAGGAAAAAGAAAAGGCAATTCAGGATTTAAGTGATAATATTCATGAAAATTATCTCAAAAAGGTATGGGATAATGCAGATTATTTGATTGCTCATCCCCCTTTCCACTTTAGGCGTTTGGCGTGGGCTTCGGGAGAATGCGCTTCGTATCCGTGAATATCCGCGCAATCCGTGTCATCCGTGTTCTATTCAAAAGCTATGCCACAAACTAAAACCAATATGAAACCCCAGCCTCATTTCCTCCCCATGTCGATGCGTGAAGCCCGAAAACTGGGCATCGAAGAATTTGACATAATCCTCGTAACAGGCGATGCCTACGTTGACCATCCATCTTTCGGGACAGCATTGATAGGACGAGTCCTATGGGATGCGGGATTCAGTGTAGGTATCATATCCCAGCCCGATTGGAAGACCGAAACCGATTTCAAGAAACTGGGCAAGCCGCGGCTGTTCTTCGGGGTCAGTTCGGGGAATGTTGATCCTATGGTTAATAATTATACTGCGAACCTGAAGATACGCAGCGATGACGTTTATTCACCTGGCGGGATAGCTGGACTCAGGCCAAACCGCGCTGCGATAGTATATTCTGATAAGCTCCATTCGATCTTCCCGCAAACGCCGATCGTACTTGGAGGTATCGAAGCAAGCCTTCGGCGATTTGCACATTACGATTACTGGTCAGATACGGTGCGCCAGTCAATACTTGCGGATGCGCCAGCCGATATGGTTGTTTTCGGGATGGGGGAAAGGCAGGTCGTTGAGATCGCTTCACGCCTTTCAAAAGGCGAAAATATTAAAGAAATAACAGACATCGCCGGAACATCCATCAAAATGGAACTAAGCAAATGGCGTACCATCGGGCATGAGAACTATATTGAAATACCCGGTTTTTCCGAGGTTTCAGGCAATAAAGAGCTTTATGCAAGGGCTTTTTTCCAGCACTACCAGCAGCAGGACCCGATACGAGGAAGACCTGTCGTGCAAGCGCATCCGAAAACGATCATAATCCAGAATAAGCCTGCGATGCCTTTGAATTCTGATGAACTCGATCATATATATGAACTGCCTTTTACGAGGATGCAGCATCCATCATATAATAAACCGGTGCCTGCTCTTGCTCCTGTCAAATTCTCGATCGTAAGCCACAGGGGCTGCTTTGCTTCATGTTCTTTTTGCGCCCTGACACATCACCAGGGAAGAATAATTCAGAGCAGGAGCATTGGATCAGTTGTTCGTGAAGTTGAAAGAATGGCGAAGATGCATGATTTTAAGGGAATTGTTCCGGATGTAGGAGGGCCAACTGCAAACATGTATTCGATGCGCTGCAAGCGGTGGGAGAAGGAGGGCGCATGTTCCTATAAAAGATGCATGGATTGTGCAAGTGTTGACGTGAATCACAAAGATCAGGTAGAACTTCTCAGGCGCCTCCTGGAAATAAGAGGAGTGAAAAAAGTGTTCATCGGTTCAGGGATAAGATACGATCTTGTCCTTAAGGATAAATCGGATTACATGTCACAGCTTTGCGAACATCATGTGAGCGGGCATCTTAAGGTCGCGCCTGAACACATAGTTAGGCATGTGACTGATTTTATGCATAAGCCCGGAAAAGAAGTTTTTGATGATTTCAGGAAGAGATTTGACGACGAGAATAGGAAAATCGGGAAGAAGCAATATATTCTCCCATATTTCATGTCAGGACATCCCGGATGCACCGTGGAAGATATGGTCGAACTTGCAGAATATATTCGTGATAACAACCTTTACACGGAGCAGGTGCAGGATTTCACTCCGACGCCCATGACAGCTTCTACTTGCATGTATTATACGGGCATAGATCCCTTCACTATGGAAAAAGTGCATGTAGCGAAGGGACGTGAAAAAAGGATACAGCGGGCACTTTTGCAGTACAGGGATGAAAATAATTATGGATTTGTCGTTGAAGGGCTAAGGATTGCAGGGAGGGAAGACCTCGTGGGGAGTGAACGGAAGTGTCTTGTAAAGCGGAGACGGACGATTAATTAACGATCCTCTCAAATTCGATCATATTTTAGGGTTTATCGTTTTCGTTCTTACATCCTGACATTCAGGGTTTTATAGACTACTTCCCGGAAAGCAGTTTATCGTTCAAACCCAATTTCTCAATAATCTCTTTTTGTTCCTTCGTAAGAACAGTGATTTTATCGATCTTCTCTCCTC
>Ga0172368_10004527_pt1 | contig 16042 bp, 19 predicted proteins | sample Lak11m_FD_114540 | JGI IMG/M metagenome (GOLD analysis project Ga0172368, IMG submission 114540) | Freshwater microbial communities from Kabuno Bay, South-Kivu, Congo - kab_022012_11m | ecosystem: Environmental > Aquatic > Freshwater > Lake | place: Democratic Republic of the Congo: South-Kivu...
CCCGGTCATGTCTTTCAGGGTCGTTTTAAGGCAATCCTGGTAGATAAGGATAATTATCTGCTGGAACTCTGCCGCTATGTGGTTTTGAATCCGGTGCGAGCAAAGATGGCGGAAAAGATAGAGCGCTGGACATGGAGCAGCTACCCGGCCACTGCAGGTCTCAAAACATCGCCGACGTATCTCACGACAGACTGGATATTAGTCTCTTAAGACTAAATTTCTTGCAAAAATGGAAAGAAAAATTAAAAATCTGGAAGTCAAGAAATCAGGAAATTTTAGTTTTTACCTTTGTGAGTTCCTGAGTTCCAAATTCAATCTTCTTTGTTTCTTTTTTAGTCTGTGCGGTTAACGTTGGTTCCGGCTTGTCCGGGTTAGGTTTATTCAGTAATAAAAGGGGAACTGCTCAAAGAAAATATCGGGTGTTTGTGCAGGAAGGGCTGCGCACAGAAGCGCCGTGGGGGGAACTCAAAGGGCAGGTTTTGTTAGGCAAGGAAAATTTTACGGAAAAATTCAAAGCACTGCTATCTGCCAAAGAACATATCAAGGAAATCCCCCGGTATCAGCGTTATGTAACCAGACCAGGGCTTGAAAAGCTGTTTAAGCCAACAGACAAGAAGGATAAAAGAAACAAAACAGTCTACGCAGCCCACGTAAACTATGGCTATAAACTTAGTGAGATTGCAAATCATTTACAAATTCACTATACTACCGTCAGTAAAATAATAGCAAAGGTTGAAGCGCAGCATAGCTGATAATTCAAGACCTGACCCCTAACTTATTCACACTCCCACACTTCCTATTATCTTCAATAAAAAAATTGACAAAAATTTTTTTGAAAGCTATAAATGTGTCCATAAATGTCTATGGTATTGGACATAATAAGCACTTAAGGTTAAGAATAGGCAGCGATGGTGTAAAATGAGACTTGGTATCAGGGATTTGTCCGAACTGTTAAATATTTCAGAAAAAACAATCCGCAGATGGATTAAGCAGGGAGATATACCGGCCTATCGGATAAATGGACAGTATCGCTTCAATCGCACCGAAATTCTTGAGTGGTCGACATCACGTCGTATCAATATTGCTGCAAAAATATTTGAAGCCCCTGAAGGCGAACCCGTTATCGGACTTGCCGATGCCCTCGTTGCGGGCGGAATTTTCTATCGTGTCAGCGGTTCAGATAAAGAATCGGCCCTTAAATCAGTGGTAGAGCATATGCGGCTTCCCGAGGATACCGACCGAACAACATTATTACAGTTTCTTCTGGCAAGGGAATCCATGGCGTCAACAGGGATCGGGGATGGGATTGCAATTCCACATGTTCGAAACCCCTTTGTGCTTGAGGTCCCCCAGCCAATAATAACGCTATGCTTTTTGGAAAGTGCCATTAATTTTCTTTCTCTGGATAATCAGCCGGTAAATTGTCTCTTCACCATTGTAGCCCCCACGGTCAGGTCTCATCTCTACTTGCTGTCCAGACTCTCGTTTGCCCTTCGCATCCCTGCTTTTAAAAAGGCAATTAAGAAACAGGCCCCGCGCGAGGAAATACTAAAAGAAGCCCGGCAGGCAGAATTAAGTTTTTCCCGTGATTCAGGAGAAGAGGCATAAATGACCCCTCTCCTGATTGCGCTGGGAATAATTATCATCAGCGGATGCCTTGCGCTGATTGCCTGCAAAAGTCCCCGCGTAAGCTCGTGGGTCGGCGCAGGTGGAACTGCTGCCGGGTGTATTATAGGTACAGTTCCCGTTCTACAGACATTATTTTGCGGCAGCAGCGCCTCAATCCATCTGGCGTGGGACATCCCTTACGGATCTTTTTTTCTTAAAATCGACCCGCTTTCAGCATTTTTTTTGCTGCCGGTTTTTATACTTTCCATACTTACCGCTGTCTACGGCAGTGCCTATCTGATGGCCTATCGGGATAAGAAATGGCTTGGGATATCATGGTTTTTTTTCAGCCTGCTGGTTGCAAGCATGGCGCTGGTATGCCTTGCGTACAATACCCTGCTGTTTCTTATATCCTGGGAGGTCATGTCTGTTTCTTCTTTTTTTCTTGTTGCCTTTGAATATGAAAAAGCAGCCGTGCGCAAGGCCGCCTGGACGTACATGATCGCAACCTATCTTGGCACAGCATGTCTATTACCAATGTTTTTGCTGTTTGGAACATCTGCAGGTTCTTTTGACTTTGCCGGTTTTGCCAACTGCCTTTCACCGCAGAAAGCAACTATATGCTTTATCCTTGCCCTTATCGGATTCGGAACAAAGGCCGGCATCATGCCTTTTCACGTATGGCTCCCGGAGGCACATCCCGCGGCGCCAAGCCATGTATCGGCGCTCATGTCGGGTATAATGATTAAGACGGGCATCTACGGTCTTGTCCGTGTACTTACCTTTCTGGGGACGCCGCCTTTGTGGTGGGGTTGGCTGTTGCTTGCCGCAGGGATAGTATCCGGTGTGCTGGGAGTGCTTTTCGCGCTGGCGCAGCATGACCTCAAACGCCTTTTAGCATATCACAGTGTTGAAAATATCGGCATTATCATTATGGGGCTGGGAGTCGGTCTCATCGGCTGGAGTGCCGGCGTTCCATCTGTGGCAGCACTGGGAATTGCAGGGGGACTTTTTCACGTAGTTAATCATGCGCTGTTCAAGGGTTTGCTTTTTTTCGGTGCAGGTTCGGTTTTTCACAGTACCCATACCCTGGAACTTGATCACCTGGGCGGGTTGATAAAAAAAATGCCGTACACAGGATTCTGTTTTCTTATCGGGGCAGCGGCCATCTGCGGGCTTCCTCCTCTCAACGGTTTTGTGAGTGAGTTTCTCATATATTTTGCATCGTTTCGCGGGGCAATGTCAATGACGCCTAATCCCTCCATGTCGATGGTGTGTGCGACAGCAGGACTTGCGCTTATCGGAGGGCTTGCCGCAGCCTGTTTTACCAAGGCATTTGGAATAGTTTTTCTTGGAGAGCCACGCTCAAACAAAACCGCAGCTTCTCGCGAGTCAAGTTTCTGGATGACCATCCCCATGATGCTTCTTGCCGCAGCCTGTGTTGCTCTTGGGCTTTTGGGGCCGCTGGTAATTAAAATCATGCAGCCGGTGGTGGGCACCGTGCTCGGCGATACTCACGCAGGGGAAATCCTTGTGGCATCGCACTATCTTATGTATGTCACCACCGGGGCTATTGCCTTAATAGTTTTACTGGCCGTGCTGGCCGGATTTCGTTCTTTCCTTCTTTCCCAGCGCACGATTGGCAGCGCAGTGACATGGGACTGCGCTTATGCCGCGCCTTCTGCGCGGATGCAGTACACCGCATCATCATTTGCACAGCCCATTATTGATCTTTTTCGGTTTTTTTTAAGAACTAAAAAACACATTACTATTCCTGAAGCGTATTTCCCTGCAGCAGCAAATCTTGAGACCCACACCTCTGACCTCGGGCGCGACCGTATCTACAAACCTCTCTTTACCGGAATCGAGATGTTTTTTTTGCAATTGAAATTTCTGCAGGAGGGCCGCATTCAGGTTTATGTCCTCTATATTGTCGTAACGCTGCTTATTCTTCTTGTTTGGAATATGAGGTAGAGCATGCATACCGCTTCTATGATCAATTTCGTTTTAGGTCTGGTTCTTGCGCCGATGCTTCCGGGAATTATCAATCGGACGAAAGCTTATTTTGCCGGCAGACAGGGCCAGCCGCTGCTGCAGGCTTATTATGATATCATTAAACAGCTTAGAAAAGGGGCTGTGTACAGCACCACAACATCATGGATTTTCAGGGCCGGGCCGGTGGTCGGGCTGGCATCTGCGCTTATAGCGCTTGCCATAATACCACTGGGCGATGTGCCCGCGCTTCTTGCCTTTCCGGGCGATCTATTGCTGATGGCGTATATTCTGGGGCTCATGCGCTTTTTTACCGTTATTGCAGCGCTTGATACCGGTTCAAGCTTTGAGGGAATGGGCGCCAGCCGGGAGGTGCTGTTTTCAGCGCTTGCAGAGCCGGCGCTCTTTATGGGGCTTGCAGCAGTGGCGCGCAAAACCGGCATGATTTCACTGTCAACAATGCTTCCCCTGGCATCTGCTTTTTCTCCGGTAATTGTTCTGGTGACCGCATCCTTCCTGGCAGTGTTTCTTTGCGAAAACGCGCGGATTCCCTTTGATGACCCCACTACGCACCTTGAACTGACCATGATCCATGAAGTCATGGTGCTCGATCACAGCGGCCCTGATTTTGCTTTCATCCAGTATTGCTCCGCTTTGAAACTGTGGGTGCTGGGAGCGCTCATCGTGGGAGTTGTTTCCCCGCCATACAGCGCAGGAATCTGGCTGCTGCCGGTTGTTACCGCCCTCTGCGGGCTCCTGTTACTTGCCGTTATAGTAGGAATCATTGAATCAACTATGGCCCGGCTGCGTTTGATACGGATTCCGCAACTGCTGGTTGCAGCAGGAACGCTGTCGGTCTTTTCGTTTATCCTGGTTATGAGGTAGCGCCATGGAATCCGCAATAGAAATAATGATGATACTTCTCGTACTTTCTGACCTGGCGCTGCTTGGCCAAAGCCGTTTGCGGACCTGCATCAGTATTGTCTCTTTCCAGGGCATGCTGCTCGGGGTCTTTGCATTTATTTCACAAATTAATGTGCTCACCCCGCGCATCATAGTGATTGCAGGCGCAAGTTTTGTTATCAAGGGATTTGTATTCCCGTATCTGCTGCGCCGCGACATTCAGGAATCCGGCGCTCAGCACGAAATAGATCCGTTTGTCGGGTATATCCTGTCAGTTCTCGCAGGACTGGTTATGCTCAGTTTTTCCCTGTGGCTGGGGGGGAAACTTCCCCTGAAAACCGTCCTTAATACTACGCTGGTTGTTCCTGCCGCGCTCACCACGATGCTTACCGGACTCTTTCTCATAGTTGGGCGGAAGAATGCGCTTACACAATGCCTTGGTTATATAATTTTAGAAAACGGGATTTACATTATAGGAATTGTCTTTGTAGTGGAAATTCCGGTGCTGGTTGAACTTGGTATCCTGCTTGATATGTTTGTGGCAGTTCTGGTGATGGGCATTGCAATTTACCATATTAACAGGGAGTTTGATCACCTTGACGCTGATCGTCTCAATATCCTGAAGGGATAATTTTACATATGAGTAATGGACTGCTGCTCTGGTTTCTCATCCTTATTCCTGCCGTTGCGGGGGGAGTGTGCGTGCTCATGCCCTCGGTAAAAACAGCATTTGCTGTTATGTGTACCTGCGTCTTTAGTTTGTCATTGCTGGGAGTTTTCGCCATAAACACTGTTTTCATGCAGTCGGGAACAATCCTGTTTGCCGCATCGAGATGGCTTTTCATGGATGCGCTCTCTGCATACAATCTTTTCGTCATGCTTATCATTTTTTGCCTGAGCTCGGTGTATGCCTGTGTTTATTTTGCTGAGGAACTCCGCTGTAAACATTTGACCCTGAAACAGGCGAGAATGTTTACCTGCCTGTGGTGTGAAGCACTGGCGGCCATGATGGTCGTCCTGCTGTCAAACAATCTGGGGATTATGTGGGTCGGCATGGAGGCGACAACCCTTATTACTGCTTTTCTTATTTGTGTGCATGTATCACGCGAGTCCCTGGAAGCAATGTGGAAATATATTTTAATATGTTCTGTTGGAGTGGCATTTGCGTTTTTGGGAACGCTTCTATCTGCCGCTGCTGCAAAGGGGTTTGCACTGGGAGCACACGATGCCTTGCTCTGGACGACCATGCGGGCGCACGCCGCAGAGCTTGATCCAGTGCTTATTAGAGCAGCTTTTATTTTTTTACTGGTGGGATATGGAACTAAAGCAGGCCTTGCGCCCATGCACAGCTGGCTGCCCGATGCGCACAGCCAGTCACCGGCCCCGGTTTCAGCGATATTCTCAGGGTTTATGCTCAATGCCGCCCTGTATTGCATCATGCGTTATGTCCCGATTATTGAAGCTGCGACAGGAAATACCAGCTGGGGGCTCGGGCTGCTTGCTGGTTTCGGCCTCTTTTCCATGATTGTTGCCGCTGCATTTATCATGTTTCAGAACGACCTGAAACGGCTTCTGGCATATCACAGCATCGAGCATCTCGGCATAATTGCACTGGGGTTGGGACTCGGCGGCCTCGGAACATTTGCAGCACTGTTCCATACCCTCAATCATTCCCTGTGCAAAACACTGTCGTTTTTTGCTGCAGGCCGGCTGGGACAGGTCCTCGGAAGCAATGATATGGAAAAGATGTCCGGCGCTCTGCGGGTGTGGCCGGTGTGGGGGCTTGGTATTTTTTGCAGCCTGCTGGCACTTCTCGGCATTGCGCCGTTTGCTTTGTTTATCAGCGAATTTCAAATTCTCAAGGCTGCCATTGACAGCAATTCAGTGGTGGCGCTTGTTGTCTTCCTGGTTGGTGCCGGGGTTGTCTTTGTTGGTGCGCTTGGGCACGCTATTCCGCTTGCATGGGGTACACCGCATGAATCATTCAGGCCATTGAAAACTACTTTTGTAGAATGCGTGTTGGTTATTTTCCCTCTTGCGGTTCTTCTTGCGCTCGGGCTCTGGATGCCGGGGCCTCTCCATACGGCCATCAATGCTGCTGCCGATATTATTCGAACTACCGGCAGTGTAACCTATATTTCGGCAGGGGTGATTCAGTGAGTTTTTCCTCCTGCAAAACCATGCGCAACTGTCAGAGGATAGCTACGGATGATGTCCCGGTCTTTTCTACCGCAGCATTCAGAAATACCGTAATTAATGCTGTTAAAGAGGGCGCACGGATATCTGCTTTTTTCGGCGTGCCACAGGATCGTCTTTTTCCGAAGGGGTTAAATACCCACGCAGATCAGACAGGCACGCGTTTGTTTGCGGTGCTGGCACGTGACCATGAGGGAACACTGGGTGTGATTTCAGCCAATGTGCAGGATTCCTATCCTGCACTGACAGCGGACTGCCCTCAAGCGCACTGGTTTGAACGCGAAATATTCGAACAGTGGGCGGTGATGCCTGAAAAGCACCCATGGCTTAAACCTATCCGGTTTCACAAAAACTACTACGGGAAAGAGGCGCAGAAAAACAATTTCCTGGATCCCGCCGCAGGCGTTGCGGATTTTTATCAGCTTGCAGGGTCCGAGGTCCACGATGTTGCGGTCGGGCCGGTTCATGCGGGAATTATCGAGCCCGGTCATTTCCGGTTTCAGTGCCATGGCGAAAATGTCTACCATCTTGAAATATCGCTGGGCTACCAGCACCGCGGCATTGAACCAGCGATGATAGGAGGTCCTGACAAACGTTCCAAACATTATATGGAAACCCTTGCGGGCGATACGACCATCGGGCATGCAACAGCATATACGCAGAGTGTGGAAGCGCTGTCAGGGGTTGCAATTCCTCCCCGCGCTTTAGCCATGCGCGGGATAGCGCTTGAACTTGAGCGCCTCGCTAATCACACGGGAGATCTTGGCGCGCTTGCTGGTGATGTGGGATACCTGCCTACGGCCTCTTATTGCGGGCGTATCCGGGGTGATTTTCTTAATATGACAGCGCTTCTGTGCGGCAGCAGGTTCGGCAGAAGCCTTATAATACCCGGCGGCACAGCGTTTGATGTTGATGCTGTTCTGGCGAAGCAACTTCATGATCGTATCAATACTGCTCTTCATGATGTAACAACAGCTGTGAATCTGCTTTGGGAAACGCCTTCGGTTATGGCGCGGTTCGAAAATACCGGCAGCCTTTCGACCGAAACTGCTGAAAGGCTTGGCCTGGTTGGTCCTGCGGCACGAGCCTGTGACTTAGTGCGTGATGCTCGTTTTGATTTTCCGTCAGGAATTTTCAAGTTTGCACAGATTCCGGTCTCCAGCTGGAATACGGGCGATGTTTTTGCCCGGGCATATGTACGGTGGCTTGAGATTCAGCGGTCTATAACCTTCATCCAGAATCAGATTGAAATGTTGCCTGACGGCAGCATTAAGACCGAAATAAAAAACCTGACGCCGAACAGCCTGACGGTTTCAATTGTTGAGGGCTGGCGCGGAGAAATCTGCCATGTTGCCATAACTGATCACGCGGGGCAATTCAGCCACTATAAAATTATTGATCCGTCATTCCATAATTGGATGGGACTGGCAATTGCGCTCAGGAACCAGCAGATTTCAGATTTCCCCCTGTGCAATAAAAGTTTCAATCTTTCATACTGCGGTCACGATCTGTAAGATACTATTATGTTGAAAACACTCTCAGCTTCTTTTAACCAGGGCCGTCGAACCATTGCCTATCCAAAGGCTGATCCGGCCTTGCCAGACCGGTTTCGGGGTCTGCCGGTTATAGATTCATCGAAATGCCCCCGGGGCTGTCGGGTCTGCGCTGAGGTATGTCCAACTTATGCGCTCACCAGGGAACTGAACGTTGATCTTGGCCGTTGTTTATTTTGCGGTGAATGTCTTCAAGCCTGTCCCGCGGGAGCAATCTGTTTTACGCGAGACTATCGACTTGCAGCCAGAAAGCGCACAGACCTGATTCTCAAAGACACGAAGTTAAAACTCGTTCAGTCTCTCGATGCAGAAACAAAACGACTGTTCCGTCGTTCGCTTAAACTGCGGCAGGTTAGCGCGGGAGGATGTAATGCCTGTGAAGCAGATACGAATGTTTTAAGCACCGTCGTATTTGATCTGGGGCGCTTTGGCATTCAGTTTGTTGCATCCCCCCGGCACGCCGATGGATTGTTTATCACCGGACCGGTTTCGCATAACATGCGCCTGGCGCTGGAAAAAACCTATGCAGCGGTGCCTTCTCCCAAAATAGTCATTGCAGCAGGGGCGTGCGCAATTTCAGGCGGGCCATATGTTGACCGTCCTGAAGTGCATAATGGCGCAGACCAGGTGCTGCCGGTAGATTTATACATTCCCGGCTGCCCGCCGCATCCTATAACTATCCTGGATGGGCTCCTTCAGCTTCTTGGCAGACGGTAATAGCAGTTGCAGGAACAGGAGCGGATAACTAAACCCTGACCCTTGGTTTGGTTATCGAGTTGTTCAATAAACCGTTCAATCTGAACTGCCCCAGCGCAATGCTCAATGAGGCGAAAGGAGGTGGTTGGCGCGCGAAACGATACCGGTCAAAAACATCAGGGCAAATGGATATGTGGTTTAATCCAAACTAATTCTACAAGGAGGAAAAGGTAATGAAGAAGATTTTGGCAGGACTATTTGTAATGGCTTTCGCAGTCAGTTTAACCGCATGCGCATCACTCAACGATGTCAGGAAATTGGAGGATGAGGCCAAGATGACATTGAGCAAATGTGAGGCTTCAGCAGCAAAAGCAGAAGACGCTGCAATGAAAGCTGAAAAATCAGCGGCCAAGGCTGAAGAAATGGCAAATAAGGCCGAAGCAATGGCTGACAAGTGCGAGCAGATTTTCAAAAAAAGAATGAAAAAGTAGTCTGTCTAATTTATGAATGCTTTCGAAAATAGTTCTTTATCGATGCATTTTGAAAAACTTTTATAATACTGTCCGTGCGCTTTTGACGCTTCGGATAGGCGCACATCAAGGGTGGGATGTAAATCCCACCCTTGGCCAAATTAGGTTTTTACTTCTTTTGAGGGGAAAATAGGAAAAAGTCAGACCGAATGCAGGAGCAATAATGATCAACCTCGACGAATTCACAGAAGCAGAACTTATTACTATAAACCGCAAAATTGTGGAGCGCCTGCGGTTTCTGAACCAAATGCGCGCACATTCGAGGATGCTTGAGTTTAAAATCGGTGACCGTGTCAGCTTTAAGCCGGATGGTCGGCCACCAGTAACTGGTATGCTGACCCGCTATAATAAAAAAACGGTTACGGTTATCACCGATGACGGCCAGCACTGGAACGTGTCGCCCAATTTGCTGCTCAAAGCAGAATCACCCGAAAAAGCGGAATCCAGCAAAGCTATCGTACTGCCGCTTAAAAAGAAATGAACTCGCCATTAAAAAATATATTATTTATACTTTCGAAGCAGTCGGTTGCCATTCTCTCCGCAAGACAATATCTGCTGTAGGCAGAGATCTATAATGCTTTAACAGCAGTCCGAGGCCAGACGGCGCCGGGCTGCTGCCTGTTTTTCTCCCGCATGACGCGGCTGACGCAGCCCTGCTGGACAGGCAACTCAGCCGCCCGATAATCAGCCATACTGCGTTATACCCGCATGTACCCGCCCTATGGTTCCTTTTAAACCGCGCGCTGCTTTAAAAATGTAGTTGACGCCGGCCCCATTTATTGTAAATAGTTGCAGGAGGAGAACCCTTGAGAAAATTCACTGTTTTAAAAGGATGCGCAGTATGGCTCATGTAAAAACCCTGCCGGCAGTTTTATCTGTGCTTTTCACAGCACTTTTTACCAGCGCAGCACCAGCACAGACGCCTCTGGTTGACCCGCAGATTCCCAATGGCGAGCGCACAGTATATGACTCAAAGATCGGCGACAATAAGTTCATTGTAGAAAATACGGTCGCCGTTAAAACAGAAGGCGGCAGGGAGCTGTATGAAATGACATCGCTCTCAAAGCGCCAGGATAAAACCACATTGTTTGACCGCAAAACCATGGCGCTCATTTCCGTGCACACCCTGCGCAAATACCCGGACGCAACCCTTGATTCAACATTGAAGGTGGTGAGCGAGAGGCAGACCTTCAAGGACAGGGAAATCAAGATCGCTGATTTTAATATCCTGATGTATATCATGCGCGGCTATCCCTTCGGCAAATTGTCGTCCCTCAAGATCGGTTACTACGGAGAAGGAAACGAGAAGGGCTACACCATGACCCTCTCCTATAAAGGTTTGGAAAAGGTGACAATCAAAGACAAGACCTATGAGTGCCACAAGCTTGACTTCGGCATGAGCAGTTTTATAGGAACATTTTTACCTAAGCTGAACCTGTGGTACAGCGCAGCGCCGCCGCACTACCTGGTAAAATACGAAGGCCCTGAGGGGCCGCCGGGCACTCCCAAGAGGGTTCTGGAGCTGGTAAAATATGAAGTGAAAGGTGAAAAGTGAAAAGTGGAAAGTGGAAGGTGGAAGGTGGAAGGTGGAAAGTGAAAAGTGAAAAGTGAAAAGTGAAAAGTGGAAAGTGGAAGGTGGAAGGTGCCTTCATATGAAGCAGTCGCGTAGTATATTATATATAGCGCTCCTGCTGTTTGCAGTGACCGGCTGCATGCAGAAAGAGCTGGTGCGGGTGGACCTGGATACGTATCTGAAAAACCAGCAGCAGTATAAAGACAAGCGCGTCGTGATAACAGCAACCCTTCAAGACATAGCGGAGCACTACGACGGTTATAAGGGCCGGGAGATTGAGGTTTCCGCGCCGCTCACCTATTACGGCACCAGCGGGTTCTGGACCTGGTATGTTCTTCTGCAAAAAGACGGCAAAAAACTGCGCTGCTATGAATACAAGTACCGGATCTGGCCGGACCCGAGTGCGGTTGACCTGGCCCTGTCGGCACGGTCGCAGGGAGGAAATGTGACAGCTCAAGGCGGGCTTCTTGGAGACGGGCTCGATCTGAACCGCCTCAAATACAACGGCTATGATGTTGATACCAATTCAGACTTGTACAAGTACCGCGTTGTTCCCCTGGGCCGTTACTGGTAGTCGGGCCTACCGGTTCGGCGGCAAACCGAAGTTGCTGAACTTTTCAAAAACCTCTGCGCGCTTTTTCTGAACTTTCTTATTGAACCCCTCGGCATTAATCACGAACCGCTCATGGGTGGCTTCGGATATTTTATCCACGCCGTCATCAGCCGTAATGGAGAAAACCAGTTTCTTGCCTTCCACGTTTTCCAGTTTAACCTTCACATTCAACGTCAGTCCCGGCGGGGTCGCGGCAAGGTGGTTCAGGGTAAAGCCGGTGCCGACGCTCTGCTCCGATGGCCAGTCCAGATGAGCCGTGAGCAACTTTATGCATGCCCATTCAAAAAGGCCCACCATGAACCCGGTGGCAAGAACGCCGGGCATGATCTGGAATTCAGGGGCCTCGGGGAAAAGGTGCGGCACGGTTTTGTTCTCCGGAACCGTGTACTTCAATTCATACGACAGGCCCGGTTTTAACGTATCTTTCATGTTGTACCTCAAACGGTCTTAATGAGCTTGAGGGCCAGGATTTATTCCTGACCCTCAACCCCGGTTATTTCAGTTCTATATAATAATTATACGACTACTTCGGCAATGCGCCGACAATAGCTTTCACTACGCCATCGCTGCTGACTGCTTCGATAGTCAGCAGATTTCCCTTCTTGCTGTAAAAGTCGATCAGCGGCGCGGTCTGCCTGTTGTAGGTCGCAAGGCGGTTAAGAATCGCCTCCTCGGTCTCATCACTTCGCTGGATGGTGGGGCTGCCGCACTTGTCGCAGATGCCTTCCTTCTTGCTCGGCATGGTTTTCACGTTATAAATGGCCTGGCATGCCGCATTGGAACAGGTGCGCCGGGTGGTGAGCCGATCCAGCACCACCTGCTTGCCGATCTCCATGTTGACGACAAGATCAATGGTAAGGTTCAGTTTTTTCAGCAGCCCGCCGAGAGATTCGGCCTGGGGAATGGTGCGGGGAAACCCGTCCAGGATAAAGCCTTTTTTACAGTCAGGCGCCTGCAGCCGCTCTTCCATCATGTCCATGATCAGGGAATCAGGCACCAGATCGCCCCGGTCCATATATTCTTTTGCTTTTTTGCCGAGAGGGGTGCCCTCTTTCACGTTATTGCGCAGCATATCTCCGGTTGAAATATGCGCTGAGCCGTCATGGGCGATCAGCAGCTTGGATACGGTGCCCTTGCCTGCTCCCGGTGAACCTAAGAGAATGATTTTCATACGTGCCTCCTTGCAATGGGTATAGTATTGTCAAAATATAAACACAGGGAACACAGAGGAAATATTATCTAAAGCTGTAAGCTGTCAGCCATTAGCTCTCAGCTGTTTTGCACCTCCCCTGTGTGTCCTCAACATTATTATTCTGCGCCTCCCTCTGTTGCTTTTTGCTCCACCCCAGGTAACTTGCATCACCATCAATAAACTGCAAGAGCCCTAACCCGGACAGGCCGGAACCAAAGTTAAGCGCAAAGACTAAAAAACAAAGGGGATTGAATGTGGAACGCAGGAACTCACAAAGGCAAATAAATTTCCCGATTTCTTGAGTTCCAGATTTAATCAAATATGTTTTTGAGTCCACAGAGCATTTCTCAGTGCCCTCAGTGGTTTCATTGCGTCTCCCTTTTTCATAAAACTTTTGACAGAACGTGGAATGTACTAAAAAAGAGCCCCTGCTGCAATTAATTTTTTCAGCGCAGGAACGAGCTGATGAACTCCCGCACCTCCTTTTTGCCCTGGTAAACGCCATAGTGTCCCTCGCAGAGAATGTCCGCCTCAAGGCCAAGGAGGAACTTCAACGACCCTATATAGTCCTTGCGGCTGGAAAGAAGGTCATCATGGAGCGGGCCGTGAATATCCTGCCCGAAGAGAACCTTCTTCCCATTAACTTCACTAACCAGCACCATGGAGCCGGGTGAATGGCCGGGGCAGTGATATGCGGTGATGCTGCCGCTGCCGAGCAAGAACGTCTCCTCTTTAGCCTTTATTTTATGATCAACTTTCAGCGGTTCCAGATGCGCGTTGTACCATTGCGCGGCAGTTACCCTGCTGTCTCCTGATTCAAGATACTCCGCATCCAGCTCATGTGCAGCAATAGCGCACCCGTAGTGCTTCCGGACTGCTGCAGCGCCGCCAGCATGGTCATAGTGGCAGTGCGTGAGGAACAGGTAGTGTATCTTTGCGTCCGGGGGCAGGCACTGGGAAATATTCTGCACCAGCTGCTGGTGGCCATTCCCGCAGCCGGCATCAATGATCGCCGTGCTATTATCGAAGCAGGCAAGATAGATTGCCGCGTCGCCCTGTGCAGTCAAATTGTCTCCGCCGACCTGCCAGACATGATCAATAATTTTCATGGCCTGCTGATTCACGATTATTCTTTTATAAAGTAGCTGTGGTACTCTTCTTCTGAAAGGTGTTTTTTCAGAAGCCTGCTGACAAGCGAGAAGATTTCCTCAAGCTCTTCGCTGGCGAGCCGTTTTCTGAGAAGCTCCATGAGCCCGTCATCGGAGAATTTCTGCAGGTAATATATGACCGTGGCCTCATCAGTTTCACGGTCAAGGCCAAAACCTATGAGGCCTCCATAGTGTTCAACAAATTCATGGCAGTGTCTGGACATAATTAAAACCAACGCATAAAAAAACAATACCTGTCTATTGCAAGGCTACGGTGTACTGACGGTGTTCGTCCTTCAGTGTTGAGGCATCAATGACTTCAAGGGTCCTGTTTTTCATGGCGGCAGTGCTCAGAGCGTCAACGCACACCCGGGCAATTTCCTGCCTGCTGACCATGCCTGATATTTTTCCGCCCTCGCCGAATGCCACTGCCCCGGTGAGTTCTTTGTCTGAGAGGCCGCCGGGCCGTAGTATCGTATAGCTTATGCCGCAGCCCCGGATAAACGTCTCTGATTTTTCCTTCATCCTGAGCACCGGGGTCATGAGCAGCCTGAATATAACGTTTATCGCATTTCTGCTGTCCCCGGTGCCAATGGAAGAGATGACCACCATGTGCTGAATCCTTTTTTTCAGGGCAGCTTTTGCGAGGTTCTGGTTCCCCATATTGTCAACCGCGTTATTTTCTTTTGCGCTGAAGGGCTTCCTGGAGCCGATGGCGCTTATGAGAAACGCTGCTCCCTGCAGCGCCCGCTCAAGCGATTCCACTGATGAGAGATCAGCTTCTGCCACCTCAATTCCCTCCTGCTGCCTGAGCGAGACGGTTGCCGCAGACCTGACCAGCGCCCGCACGCCATATCCCCCGGCTGCCAGCTCTTTGACAACCAGCTTACCGGTTCTTCCGGTAGCACCGGCTACCGCGACGATCTGATTTTCATTCCCCATAAGGCTCCCCCTTATATTCAAACTGGTTGTTAAAAAAGTAGTTTTCTCCCAGGCTGGTCAAAAACATCCAGATGCAAGCGCGCGAAATCAACAGGAATAAGGCATACTGTATCGTACATCGCAATGATCCCGATAGCTGCAAATTCATAAACACCTGCTATCTGAACTGCGGTCATCCCTTTCATCGCCATGACCATGCAGGATAATTTTCTGCTTGATGACGCGTAACGTCCAGCGGGCTATTTTTTATAATATCCTGAGCTCCTTTTTAATCAACCTTTTTCATCAACCGGTATCAGGCCGCGCACGACATAGACCCGATGACCAGGATGTATGTAAGGTGAGGCTTGCTTTTATGTAAATAATTTAATATAATAAATATCATTCAAAAAAGCCATAAAAAGAAAAGCCATTTTTATCAAAAATGATTTGTTTAAAAAAATATTTTTCATTCCGATAGATATTTAATCCTGCGTAACAGTGGCAAAAATGACGGCAGGATAAAGAGGGTGCATAAATAAGTTTGCGAACATAATTAATATCTACTATAAATAATCAATTCTATGAAAAAAGACCTCTTGCTCATTAATCCTCCCATAACACTGGAAGAGCGCTACGGAAGCTTCGCGTCTGTCGGCAGTCAGGCACCGCCTCTGGGACTATGCTATATTGCAGCAACAGTGCGAAAGGCAGGTTTCAGCGTTCAGATTATCGACGCGCCTGCCCTGGATTTGGACCTGCCCCAGACCATAGCAGAAATTGCCGGCATCAATGCAGAGGTTATCGGCATCACTGCTTCAACAGTCTCAATTCCCCGGGCAGGGGAACTGGCAGCTGCGATAAAACAGCACGGGATTATTGCGCCGGTTCTCATCGGCGGCCCCCATATTTCTTCGCTGCCCGTAGAGACGCTCCGGGAGTTCCGGGAGTTTGACGTTGGCGTTCTTAATGAGGGCGAATACACCGTACCCGAGATACTCGTCTGCTATAAAAACGGCGGGACTGTCGGTGACATCCCCGGAATTGTTTACCGTCAGAATGGTGAAATCTCTCTTTCCGCGCCACGGCCAAACATAGAAAATCTGGATGCGCTGCC
>Ga0172368_10004532_pt1 | contig 16031 bp, 14 predicted proteins | sample Lak11m_FD_114540 | JGI IMG/M metagenome (GOLD analysis project Ga0172368, IMG submission 114540) | Freshwater microbial communities from Kabuno Bay, South-Kivu, Congo - kab_022012_11m | ecosystem: Environmental > Aquatic > Freshwater > Lake | place: Democratic Republic of the Congo: South-Kivu...
CGCAGGGGTAAGTGCTGGTGGCGTGGGTGAGGATCAGGTCATGCGTGCCAATCACGGCGACCGCTTCCTGGATCTGCTCGAGGGTGGACATACCGGTGGAGAGGATGATCGGGCGGCCGGTCGAGCGGATCTTCTTGAGCAGGCCGTGGTCGGTCAGCGCGGCCGAGGGCACTTTGTAAGCGACCGTATCATACTGTTCCATGAAGTCGACCGACGGCTCATCCCAGACCGAGGCGAACCAATCGATGCCCAGTTCTTTGCAGTAGCGGTCGATCTCGGCGTATTCTTCCGGGCCGAATTCCATCTTGCGCCGGTACTCGATGTAGCTGATGTAGCCCCAGGGGGTTTCGCGCATGATCTCCCACTGGTCGCGCGGGACACAGATCTCGGGGGTGCGCTTTTGGAACTTGACCGAATCGACGCCGTTGAGGAAGGCTTCGCGGATCATTTTCTTGGCGATGTTCAGGTCGCCGTTGTGGTTGATCCCGATTTCCGCGGTGATATAGGTCGGGAAACCATCCCCAATCGTGCGGTGCCCAATCTTGACAGCTCGTGCCATTTTTACTCCTTAACAAAAAAACTTGCGATAATTTTGATTTTACCCCGGAAAAGAGGAAGAATTCACCACAGAGTTCACAGGGGACACAGAGAAGAGAAAGGAAGAGGGAGCAGGGAAGAGGGAGTAGGGAACTGGCAAGTTTTTTTCTCCGTTTTCCTCCGTTGTCTCTGCGGTTTGTTTTCTGCTCTGTGTTCTCTGTGATCTCTGTGGTGAAATCCCTTCTCTTAACCGGAAGTCGGACAGCGGACAGCGTCTCTGAGCTGACAGCTGTCAGCTTTTCTGCGCTGAATCTCCCCTCATTCGCCGAGCTTGCCCATGCGCTGCAGGAGCAGGTCGCACAGCTCGCGCACCGCGCCGTGGCCGCCGACCTGGCTGAGCACGATGTCGGCGCGGCGTTTGGCCTCGGGCAGGGCGTCGGCCACCACCAGCGCGCAAGCCACCAGCGGGAAGCAGGGCAGGTCGTTGATGTCGTTGCCCAGGTAGATCGTATTTTCCGGGCGCGCGCCCAGGTCGCGCAGCAGCCCGCTCAGCGCTTCGCCCTTGTCGGCGATGCCCTGGTAGACGGGCAGGTTCATCTTGCGGCAGCGCGCCGTGACCACTGGATTGACCTCGCTGGAGAGCACCACGGCTTTGACGCCGTGCTGGCGCAGGCGCGCCAGGCCGGTGCTGTCGCTGCGGTAGGCGGCGATCATCTCGCGGCCTTCCTCGCTGACCCACACGCGGTTGTCGGTCATCACCCCGTCAAAGTCAAAGATGACCAGCTCGACCTGCTCGGGCAAAGGCCGGCGGCTGCGCCCGGGGAAGACCAGGTCCAGCCCGCTGTACAGCACCAGCCACTCCGAGCGCGACCAGTCCTTGGGGGTGTCGATATCGACTGTGTAGGCCGGGTCGACCATCACCGGCAGGATCACCTCGCCGCTCATCGAGTTGGCCTGGAAGACGCGCGGGCGGATGGCGTCGATGTGGCCGGTCTGCCAGTAGACCGGCGGCAATGCCTGGCGCGGCGCGTTGTAGGGCTCGGGCACGCCTTCCACGTCGAGCAGGTTGCGCATGCGCCCGCTCCGCGGGTCGATGCGCCACATCTTGTGCGGGTTTTGCCCGGCCGGGACCACCCCGCGCACCGAATCGGCCTCGGGATGTTCGAGCAGGGTGCGCACGGCGTTATCGACCAGGTCGGGCGGGCGCACCGGCGAGGTGGGGCGCAGCTGCACGACGATTTCGGGGCGGTAGCCCTCGTGCTTCTCCAGCCAGTCCAGGGCGTGCTGGAAGACCGGCAGGTCGAGGGTGCGGTCCTGGGCAAACTCTTCTGGGCGCAGGAAGGGCGTTTCGGCGCCGTACTGGCGCGCGACCGCGGCGATCTCTTCATCGTCGGTCGAGACGAGCGTGCGCGTGACGGTCTGCGCGCTCAGCCCGGCCTGGATCGAATAGGCGATCAAGGGATACCCGGCGAAATTCTTGATGTTCTTGCGCGGGATACCCTTCGAGCCGCCGCGCGCCGGAATGATCGCCAGGACCTCGGGCCGTTTGGCGCTCACCATGCCGTCCACCCGCCGTCGACGATCACGTTGCCGCCGGTCATGTAGGAGGAAGCGTCGGAGGCCAGGTAAAGCAGCGCGCCGTTCATCTCGTCCTTCTCGGCCATGCGCCCCATGATCGTGCGGTAGGAGTAGTTGCGCGTGAAAGTCTCGTCATGGTTGTTATACACCCCGCCGGGGGTCAGGCAGTTGGCGCGCACGCGCGTCCCGGCATAGTAAGAGGCGATGTACTTGGTCAGGCCCAGCACCCCGGCCTTGGTGGTGGTGTAGAAAGCCGGTTTGAACTGCTTGGGCTGGCCGGGCTTTTCATAGATGCGCTGGTCGGGCGGGACCAGCCCGTAGGTCGAGCAAATGTTGATGATTGAGCCTTCGCCCTGGGCGGCCATCTGGCGCGCCGCGGCCTGGCAGCACAGGAACACGCCGGTCAGGTTGACGTCGACGGCCTGCTTCCACATCTCGAGCGGGTAGTCCTCGAAGGTGTTGCGGTGCTGTCCGGCCTGCGAGGCGTCGAACTTGGGGTCCATCGCCGCGCTGTTGACGATCACGTCCAGCCGCCCGAAATCGTCCACGCAGGTCTCGACCATCGCGGCGGCCGATTCGGGCTGGGTCACGTCCAGCGCGGCATGGATGGCGTTGAAGCCCTGCGCGCGCAGCGCCTCAGCGGCAGCCAGAGCCAGCTCGGCGTTCAGATCGGCCACCACGACCGCCGCGCCCGCCTCGCACAGGGTGCGGCAGAACTCTTTGCCCAGCATACCGGCCCCCCCGGTGACGATGGCCGCTTTGCCCTTCAGGCTGAATTTGTCAAAAATGGTGCTCATGAGGTTCCCTCCACTTGGTTTCAAGGTGCCTTCTCTAAAATCGGGGGGATTGCTGGTTCAAAATGCGCCCGCTTTTTTGAGAGGATATGTTTCAGGGGATGTTATAACGCTGTTTAATCTCTTGCAGCTGCTCGGCCGTGCAAAAGGAGATGTTTTCCAGGTTGGACGAGCAGGTCTGGACCGAGAGGGTTTGCCCGCAGGCGTCGTAGCAGGAGGCCACGATGCACGGGTCACCGTTCTCATCGATGCGGCACTCCACCTCGCAGGTCTGATTCTGGCCCTTCAGAGCGCAGTTTTCACTGTTATTTGTGATCGCGCCGGAGGGCGGGAAATCGGCTTCGGCCAGGAAGGTCTGGACCTCGCGGACCACCTGCCCGCTGGCGGGGTCGAGGAAGGCCAGGTTGAGGGTTTTGTTCAAAGGCGGCGCGGCCAGCCCCCAGCAGAACAGCAGGCCGGGGTACTGCGCGTCGAGGCTGCAGCTGTACTTGACCCCTGCCAGGATGATATTGTAGGGGCTGCGCAGGTTGGGCAGTTTTATGGTCACCAGCACCCCGCCGACCTGGTTGCGCACCCCAGTGACTTTGGCCTGCTCAAAAGCCTCCTCGGGCGTGGTGCTGGGCGCGGGCGAGGGGATCGGGGTCAGGGTCGGAGCCAATGTCGCAGTGAGGGTGCTGGCGGGGGCGGCTGTCGCGGTTGGCGGCGCCTGGGTGGCGCTGGGCTGGGGCTGGACGGGCGTGGCGCTGGGCGGCAGGGCGGTCGCTACTGCGGTTGGAGCGGAGGCCGCGGCGGGCGCGCAGCCAGCCAGCAGCACAGCCAGCAGCAGCGCGCAGGCCAGCCATATTTGCCCCTTCAGGCGCAGTTGGGCGGCGGTTGGCGCGGCGCTCATGGAATGCTGTAGCGCGCTTTCATTTCTTCAAACAGCTCGGGCGGGCAGGATGGGAAATCCATCGACATATCGGACGGACAGGTGTCGACCGAGAAGAACAGCCCGCAGGCATCGGTGCAGGTGGAAACGACGCACGCGCTGCCGTTGGGCAGCAGGCGGCACTCGGTCTCGCACGAGACGTTCTCGCCGCGGCTGGGGCAGTCGTTCTTGCCCCAGCCCTGCACGGTGGAGGTCGCGCCGAACTTGCTGGAGTAGATCGTCTTGCCGGAATAGACAATTTGCCCGGTGGCGGGGTCGCTGAGAACTACATCCAGGGCGATGTCGGCCGGGGGCAGGGCCAGACCGCTGCAGAACAGGCGGTCTGGCGCTTTGGCGTCGAGCACGCAGGCATAATCGTAGCCGCGGATCTTAACCTGGTAGGCGACCTGGATGCCGGGGATTTTAAAGATGACCTGGATCCCGCCGATGCCGCTGCTGATCGAGATCAGCTGCAGCTGGTCGAAGGCGGCGGGCACGGCCGTGGGGGTTGGCACGGAGGTGGGGGTGCGCGATGGTTCGGGCGTGGCGCTGGGGGCCGGGCTGGGCGTCAGGGTCGGCGGCGGGGTGAGCGTGGGCTGGTCGGTCGCGCTGGGGGCGCTGGTCGGGCTGGGCGGCAGAGCCGTCGCCGTGGGGGCGGGTGTCGCGGCCGGCGCGCAGGCGGCCAAAAGCGCGGCGCACAGGGCGGCCACAAACAAGACAACCCGCGGGCGAGGAAATTGTCGAAGGGAGATCATACGTTTCTTTCATCCGGCAACCGGCCGCGCCCGGGCTTCAGGGTCCGAATGCGTTACTTGATTTGCCGTGCAGTAGAGTTTGCGGACGATTGGGCCCGCGCAGGCGATTATATCACTGTAAGCGGCGGCGGGCCTCCAGGACGATCTCCAGGGCGCGCACGCCATCCTGCAGGCTGCAGAGCGGCTCGGCCTCGCCGCGCGCGGCGGCGATGAAGCTGCGCATTTCCTCGAGGAACAGCCAGTTGCGCTCAAACCCCTCAGGGACGCCGAAGGTTTCCCAGCCGGCTGCCCCGGCGCGGAAAAGGGCCAGCGATCCGTCGGCGTTGTTCCAGCGCAGCGTCCCGCCCGTCCCGGCAATTTCGAGGGTGTGGGTGGGCGGCTGCTGCAGGTAGTCGACATGCACGCTGCCCACTGCCCCGCTGGCAAAGCGCAGGCTGACTTCGGCGGTGTCTTCGACTTCCAGGCCCAGATCGCCCAGGCTGCCGCCCGCGGCCGAGGTCACGCTGTATTCACCCAGCAGCATGCGCAGGTAATCGAAGGGATGGCAAAGCGTGCGCAGCACGCCGCCGCCCAGGTCTTCGCGCGCGGCGTAGCCCTGGCGGTAATCTTCCCAGGGGTGCCAGGCGGGCAGGTATTCGCCCCAATGCGCGCGCGCGGCGTAGGGCTTGCCGATCGCCCCGGCCTGGATCAGCGCGCGCGCCTTCTGCAGGGTGGGATGGAAGCGCAGCTGGAAACCGACCAGCAGTTGACCGCCGCCGCGCGCCAGGGCTGCCTGCAGCTCGCCGACGCGCGCCAGGTCGTGCGCGATGGGTTTTTCCATCAGGATGTGGCAGCCCTGCTCGGCGGCCGGGATGGCTACATCCAGGTGCAGCGCGGTCGGGTTGGCCACGATCAGCGCGTCGGGGCGCCGGGCCAGCGCGGCGCGCAGGTCGGTCTCGACTGGGTAAGCGGCGATCTCGTCGTCGGGCAGGGTGCTGCGCCGCGAGCGATAAAGCAGGATGTCGGTCTCGCCCAGGGCGAGCAGATTGCGCAAATGCCTGCGCCCAATCGATCCAAACCCGGCAATCAGGAATTTCATAGTTGGCCTTTCAATGGGAGGGAAAAAGAGAATTCACCACAGAGGACACAGAGGGCACAGAGAAGGAGGAATTTTGAGAGAAGGAAAGAGGAAACGTTGCCACACAAGTCGTTAAAGATATGCACAGAGCGTGCAAAGTGGCTCTGTGTCCTCTGTGGTGAATTCTTTTCTTACACCAGCCCGGCCAGGTAGGCGCCGGTGCGCTGGCCGGCGGAGCCGTCGGTGAAGGTGCACTCGTCGCGGATGAACTGGCGGCGCTGCTCGCCGTCGGCATGCGGATCGCGCAGATAACGGTCGATCGCCTGCTTGAGCGCCGGCGCGTCAAACACCACCTGCCCCGCCCCGGCCGCGCGGAAGCGCTGGTGGGTCGGCCATTCGCCGATCTCGCTCAGCGAGAGCGAGAACTTGCCCGGCTTGTTCCACCCGCCCGGCACATCGATGCACACGCTGATGATCGGGCGGTCATGCACGGCCGTCTCCACCACCATCGTCGAATAGACCGTCAGGAAAATATCCGAATAGGCCATCATCGAAGCCTTCTCGGGCATATCCTCGCCCGAGTAGTAGCCCAGCTCCCCGCCCAGCGGCACCGGCTCGACCAGGTGCACGTGCGGCATGTCCTGGATCAGCGCGCGCACGCGCTGCGCCTCGCCCTCGTAGAGCGAGCCGGGCTGGAAATGGTTGGGGTGCAAACGGATCAGCAGCTGGCACGGCTCGGCCAGCGCGTCCGACTGGACCAGCTCGGCCAGCGCGGCGATGTTGGCGTAGTTGGGCGAAAAGGTCACAAAGCTGCAGGCGTAAGAGAGCAGCTTGCGGCGCGGGTCAAGGCCGTGCAGGGCGAAATACTCCTCGCGCGGCATGCGCCAGGTGGAGCGGAAATAGCCGTCGTAGGAGGGGATCCCGCCGATGTGCACCTGCTCGGGCGCCCAGTCCGAGCCCAGCACCAGCTCCTGTTTTTGGATCTCCGACCAGCAGGTGACGTACTTCATCGGCGCGCCGGGCAGGCGGTAGCTGGAAGGGTTGTCCCAGCCCACGATCACGGCAGCAGTGTCGATGCCGCGCGCGGCGGCCTCGCGCAGCAGGTAGCGGTCCCAGCGCCAGCCGGGCGTGCTGGCGATGACCAGCGACGGCTTGTACTTCTCGAACAGATCGGCGTAAATATTGGGGGTGAAGCGGCGCTGGAAATCCACCAGCGCGCGGCGGGCCGGGCGCGAGCGGCGCAGCACGCCGGTCAGCCCGCGGATCAGCGGCATGATGCGTTTGCCGTTGGCCGAAGCCTCGTGGCCCATCTGGCGCATATGGCCGTCCATCGCGTTGGTGTTGACGCGGTCCGAGCCGCCCATCCAGCGCAAGAAGTGCGTCCAATGCTGCAGCGAGTGGGCGTGGCTCTCAAAGTAGCGCTTGCATTCCTTGAAGCGCAGCCCCTCGACAAACAGTCCCTCGCCAGCGAAACGCTGCTCGATCTGGTCTTTGATGCCGTCGTCGGTCAGCAGCACGATGCGCGCCCCCGATTCGCGCAGGGCGGGCAGCACGTCGGTTTGCAGAAAATACACAATCGCCAACCCATGGTCGGCCGAGATAAAGACAGTTTTATTGGCGGATGCGTTCAGGGTATGCTCCACAGGTTCGCGGATGAGAAAAGGCGGCCTAGCGCGTGTTGGCCAGGGCCTGGAACAGGCGTTTATACAGCTCGCGCAGCAGCGGGCGCAGGCGCGGGATGCGCGCCAGGCGCTCCAGCAGGCCCGCGCCAGGCGCGACGGGCGCGCCGGCGGCCTGGCCTGGCCTGGGCTGCGCCGCGCCGCTCAGCTCGGCGCGCAGGGCGGGCTCGTAGGTGTTGCCCATGTGGATCACATACGGGCGCAGCAGCGAGAGATGCAGGAAGCCCGCCGCGTCGACCTTTTGGTCCAGGGCCAGGTCTTCCTCAGGCGAGAGGGCCCACTCGGCGCTGAGCGGGATGATCTGGCGCGCCACATCGCGCGGGATCATGAACTGCATGTGCGAGGCGGCCAGGACCGCGCTGACCCCGCTGGCCGCAGCGCGCACGGACGGCAGGCGCCGGTCGCTGTACTTGGCGATCACTTCCTCGCCAAACCCCAGGCCCTTGACGTATTCGGCCACGATCTCACGCGCGGGGGTGTACTCGAAGCGCTCGAATTGGGCCGGGTCGAGGCGGGACGGGGCCGCGCCTTTACCTTTGAGCGTGTCGTAGAAACAGGGTTGGGCCGCGATCATGCCCGCACCGGGAAAAGCTTCGTAGAGCTGGACGCACTCCTCCAGCCAGCCCTGGCGAAAGAAAACGTCCGAATCGCTGAAGACGATCAGCTCGTTGGTCATCGCGCCAAAGATCCAGTTGATCGCCCCGGCCTTGCCGTGGTTGTGCGAGGAGGAGAAGAGCATATCGATGCGGCCTTCGTGTTGCCACTTGAGCAGTTCGCTCTTAACCTCGGCGCAGCTGCCGTTGTCAAAGATCAGCAGGTTGAAGGGCTGGCCGGTGTTGGCGCGCAGGCTGTCGACCTGCAGCTCGAGCACGCGCAGCGACTGCTCGAAGTAGCCGCTCTGCTCGGGGATATAGACCAGCAGCGCCACGCCGACCCGTTCGGGGCGGAAGGCCGGGATGGAGCGTTTGGCCGGGTTTTCACCGATACGCATCTGGTCTGCCTCCTAACGGTCGTAATACAGGCGGAAGATCCAATCATAGATTCCCAGCAGGGTCTTGCGCGCGGGCGGCCAGTCGGCCCAGCCCGGCGCGGCGCGCGGCGCCGTCTCGGCCGCCCGCGCCACCCCCGCCACGCTGCGCAGGGTGTTGCTCATGTTGTCGGCCAGCGGCTGGACGGTCATCAGGCGCAGGTAGCCCGCTTCGTTCATGCGCATGTCGAGCTGCTTGACCTGCCCCATCGGGCGGTCCATGCTGAACGGCAGGAACTGCTGGATCACGCTCTTATAGGCCGTGAACTGCCAGTGCGAGGCCCCGGCGATCGCGCTCACCCCGCGGTAGCTCAGGCGCTCGAAGACATCTTTTTCGTAACCGGCCTGGATCTCCTCCTCGGCCATGCCCAGGCTGCGGTTGAACTCAGCGTAAGGCTCCCAGGCGACGAACCGCCCGCGCTCCAGGCTCACTTCCGGCGTGCTCTCAGCCCAGGCCAGCGTGCTGGTGATGTACTCTTTCTTGGAGAAATACGGCCGGGCGGTGACCATGCCCACGTTGGGGAAGGTTTCCAGCACCTGCAGGCTCTCGCGCAGCCAGCCGCGCTGGAAGAGCACATCGTTGTCGGCGTAGGCCACGATCTCGCCCGGCGCGCCGCCCAGCATGACGTTCCAGGCTCCGCCCTTGCCCAGGTTTTTCTCCGAAAGAAACAGGTACTGGATCCTCCCGGCGCTCTGCTCGTCGGACAGATATTGCTGGACCTCGGAGCAGCTGGCGTTGTCGAAGACCAGCAGGTCGAAGGGCAGCTCGCTGTTCTCGTGCAGGCTGTTCAGGCAGGCCTTGAGCACGTCAAGCATTTCGGCGTAAAATCCGCTCAAGAAGGGGATGTAATTCAGCACCGCCACGGTCACGCGGGCGGGTTTGGCGACTTCTTTGAGGGCTTTGGCGGGGTTTTGACCGATGCGCATGGCTGGCCTGCTCCTGATTAACGCGAGAGGATCTGGTAAAGGTTGTCGTAGAGGCGCAGCAGCAGGCGCCGTCCGGCCGGTTTGCGCCCGAGCGCGGCCAGCAGCTTCCACAGCGGGTGGGCTTTGCCCGGGCGCGGCGCGGCGGTGCGCTCCGGCGCGCCAGCCCCGGCCAGCCGCTCGATCTCGGGCTGGATCTCGGGGTCAAGCGTGTTGCCCATGTGGTACAGGTAGGGGTAGGGCGTGGTCAGGTGCAGGCAGCCCAGCTCGTCGAGCCGCTGGTCCTGGTAGGTATCCTCTTTGCGGTTGAGCGCCTGGGTGGCGGGCAACGGCAGAATGCGCGTGATGACTTCCTTGCGCGCCAGCCACTGCTGGTGCGAGTTGCCGCCCAGGATGGCCTGGACGCCGCTCTGGCGCTCGGTGACGCGGTCGAGCAGCATCGCGCTGTATTTCTGGGTCATCTCCTGGTTGATCCCGCGCGCGCGGCAGTATTCGGCCGCCATCCAATCGTCGGGCTTCCACTGGTCAAACTGGAAGCGCGGGTCGTCTGTCTTGCGGAAGGCGCTGTTGCCCTTGTCCACCTCCCAATCGGGGTAGACAAACTGCGCGCCGATCATGCCCAGGTTGGGGAAGGCCTGTTCGATCTTCCACGATTCTTCCAGCCAGCCGGGGCGGAAGAGCATGTCCGAATCGGCAAAGCAGATCCACTCGTTGGGCATGCCCGGCAGCAGCTGGTTGAGCGCGCCGGTCTTGCCCAGGTTGGCGTCGCTCAAGTACAGCCAGTCGATTTGCCCGTCCAGCTGCATCTTGAGCAGTTCCTGGCGCACCGCGGGGCAGCTGCCGTTGTCAAAGACCAGGTAGTTGAACGGCTCGGGGGTGTACTGGCGCAGGCTGGCGGCGTGGATTTTGAAGATCTCGAGCGATTGGCTGAAATAGCCCAACTGCTCGGGGATGTAGACCAGAGTCGCGATTCCCAACCGCTCGGCTTTGGCGGGCGGCGTGCTGCCCAGTTTGGCGGGGTTTTGGCCCTGGCGCATCTCAGGCCCTGTCCTTCTGGGCCGCCTGGCTGCGTTTCCAGCGCCAGTCGCGGTAGACCTTGAGCGGGTGGAACAACACGTAGAACAGCTCGGCCAGGGCAAACGAGTGCAGGCGCGTCAGCGGGAAGATTTCGGCCTCGCGCCAGAGCCGCGCCCAGGAAAACGGCTGCGGGCCAAGCTGGCCGCCCGGCAGGCGATGGCTGGCGTCGGGCAGCTGGAACACGGCCCGCTTGCCGCCGCCCAGGCGCACGTTTTCAAAGGTCTCGGGCAGCTTGTAGTGCGGCTGCCCGCCGGGCAGGTGGCTGTAATCGTGGTTCTGGTGAACGATCATGATCGCGTCGCTGGCGTCGATGACCGGCCAGCCCGCGCTGCGCCCGGCGAAGATCATCCAGTTGTCCCAGCCGGCCCGCCCGATGGCGAACCTGGGCATATCGCTGAAACATTCGCGCGGGAAGATGAAGTAATCCGAGCCGGTGGCCTTGTGCAGCTGGCCGCGCTGGTGGGCGTCCTGGCGCAGGCGCTCATCCCAGCCCGCCGAAAAATCGAGCGGCTGCGTGACATCCAGGTCCCAGCGCTGGCCCACCATCAGAAAGCGCGCGGCCTGCGCGTGGGCGCGTCGTGACATCTCGATGATCTCGGGCAGCAGCAGGATATCGGCGTTGACGCAGCACAGCAGCGGCGCGTGGGCGTGCTGGCGGGCCAGCTCAAACATCGAGGACACCAGCGGGGTGCCCTGCGCGTTGCGCTCGACCTGCGCCAGGCAGGGCACGCCCAGTTCGGCCGCGGCTTCGGCCAGCCCGGTCTCCTCGCCGAGCAGGATCACTTCCACCTCCGGCCCCAGCGCGATCCATGAACGGATCGCGTTGCGCTGAATCGTGGCGATGTGCGGGTTGGTGAAGGGCTTGGGGGCGGAGAAGATGGTCAGGAGGGGCATCAGAAATCCTTATTGCATGCGCGCGTCGACATCCGTGCCGCTCTTATGCTGCACGCTGGCGTTGATCCGCGCCAGCTGCGGCTCGCGCTCGAGCAGGGCCAGCACTTCTTTCCAGGAGATATCCATGCGCGAACCGGTGCGGCGCACGATCTCGCGCACCAGATCCAGGTCTTCGGGGGTGTCGATCGTCCAGCGCTGGCGTCCGTAATCCGGCTCGTGGTCGACGATGTGGATCTTGAAACGCCCGTCCTGGTCGTAGAAATAGGGCATGACGTGCTCGCGCTCGTGCTTGAGCCCGGCCTCCTTCCAGGCCCGTTCCAGCCCGGCAAAGGCGCACACCTCGGTGTCAAGGCCGATCGGGTAGGTGCGCGGCCAGGGCGGCGGCAGGCGGTTGGCCGCGAAATCGGCCCCGCTGCGCAGGAACTCGGCCACCACCAGGTCGACCACCTGCGGGTCGATCAGCGGGCAGTCGGCCGTGACGCGCACGATCACGTCGGCGCCAAAGTGCTGAGCGGCGCGGTAGAAACGGTCGAGCACATCGAACTGGCTGCCGCGGAAGACATCATAGCCGCGTTCGGCGCACAGCGCCGCGATCGGGTCATCGGCCGGGTCGTCGGTGGTGGCCACGGCCACGCGCTGCACGCTGCGCGCGCGGCGGCAGCGTTCGACCGACCAGACCAGCAGCGGCTGCCCGCCCAGGTCTTTGAGGACTTTGCCGGGCAGGCGGCTGGAGCTCAGCCGGGCCTGGATGATGGTGACGATGTTCATGCCTGGGTTGCCATCCTGTACGCGCCGAGCAGTTTTTGGAAGTTTTCGGTCCAGTTGGCGCGCGCTTCGGCGGTCTGGCGCGCGGCCGGGCCCATCTGGGCCAGGGTCTGCGGCTCGGCGGCGGCGCGCAGCAGCAGGCCGCTCAAGGCCTGCGCGTCGCCCACCGGGAAAAGCCAGCCCTGCCGCCCATCCGCCACCCATTCGCGGTTGCCGGGGATATCCGAAACCAGGGCGGGCAGGCTGCTCGCCAGGGCTTCCATCAGTGAAACCGAGGAACCGTCGCTGTGCGAGGCGCTCACATAGACGTCGGCGGCCTGGTAATAGCGCGGCAGCTCGTTCTGGCCGACCTGGCCGCCCAGGTGGACGCGCTCATGCAGCCCGTGCGCGGCCAGAAGCCCCTGCACCAGCCCCGCCTGCGAGCCGCCGCCCAGCAAGATCAGGCGCAGGCGCGGCTCCTGCGCCGCGGCCTGGGCAAAAGCGCTGACCACCGTCTCCACCCCATAGATCGGCTCCCAGCTGCGCAGCGAGAGGGCCACAAAGCAGTCCTGCCAGCCCAGGCGCTCGCGCAGCTCGGACGGCTGACCGGCCCGCCCGCTGAAGTCCTGCAGGTTGATGCCCCACGGAAAGAGCGTGACCCGCTCGGCCGGAAAGCCAAACTCCAGCGCGGCCGCCTTGACCGCCTCGCAGTCGCCGACCAGCCCGTCGCTGCGCAGCATCACCTGGCGCGTCAGCCACTGCATCTGGCGGTTGGCGTAAGCATCCTTGAGCAGGTCCGAACCCCACGACATGCTGACCAGCGGGCGCGCCCCGGCCAGCGAAGCCACCAGCGCGGCCGAATGGATCGGTCCGGCGTGGATTACGTCGGGCTTGCGCTCACGCAGGATGCGGCGCAGCTCCAGCACGCGCGGCAGCAGATCCTGCCAGCGGAAGGGGCGCTGCCCGCCGCCCCACGCCACCAGCTCGACCCCATGCGGCATGGCGCGGTCTTCGAGCTGGCGCGAGCGCCGCTCCAGGCGCAGGTAGAGCGTTTCCAGCCCGCTGCCGGCCAGGCTGGCCAGGAAGCGGTGGTCGTGGGTGGTGTAGTCGCGGCTGAAATACAGAATTCTCATAGGGGATGTATCCGGCTGTCCGGGCCAGGCCAAAAGGCGCGCAGGGCCAGCCCGGAGGCGCTAGCCGCCGATGTCTTCCCAGCGCAGTTCCTGGCCCTCGGCCTTGGCCTCCAGCAGGCGCTTGCCGATCAGCTTGGGGATGTCATAGGGCATGACCGCGTCGCGCGGGGCGGGGCGCAGCACCTTCAAGTCCTCGCGCGTGAGCACGGCCCCGGCTTCCAGCGCGCGCGCGGCGCGCACGCAGCGGCGCTGCAGCACGACCGTCTCCTGCTCGTTGCCGGCCACGAATTTGTCGGCCGAACCGAGCGCGTTTTCCAGCTCGCGCGTGCTGCGCACCATCACGGCCCAGTCGGCCGGGTTGATGGCAAACTTGTGGTCCGGGCCGACCCGGTCGTTGTCGTCGGTGAAGTGCTTTTCGACCACGCGCGCGCCCAGCGCCACCGCGCCCAAGACGGCGGCGTGGCCGGGGGTGTGGTCCGAGAGGCCCAGGATCAGCTCCGGCCACATGGCGTGATAGGTCTTGAGCACGTTCAGGTGGACGTGCTTGAAGTTTTCCAGGCTGGCGGTGTAGTTGGTGTTGCACTGCATCAGCACCAGGTTGGGGTTGATCTGCCGGATCAGGCGCACCGCCGCGGCCACTTCGCCGATGTCGGAAGCGCCGGTGGCGAGCAGCACGGGCAGGTTCTTGCGCGCGATGTATGCCAGCGCCTCGTGCCAGGTCACTTCGCCCGAGCCGATCTTGATCGCGGGCGAGTAGGGCACCAGCGCGTCGGTGGCGGCAAAGTCATAGGGCGCGGAGAAGTAGTCGATCCCGGCCGCGTCGCACTCCGCCTTCAGGACGGGCGTCCACTCGAAGGGGATCGAGGCGTCGCGATAGACCTCAAAAACGGTCTTCTTCCAGCTGGCCTGGTGCGACTGCTGCCCGCCCAAGTGCTTAAAGCCGTAATCCGAGACGATCTCCGGGGCGCGGAAGTTTTGGAACTTGGCCGCGTTGGCCCCGGCCTGGGCGGCCAGGTGGATCAGCTGTTTGGCGCGCTCCAGGCTGCCGTCATGATTGGCAGCAATGTCAGCGATGAAATAAGTGGGGTGGTTTTCCCCGATCCAATGCCGGCCGATTTGAATTTGCATGGCACCTCCTGACAGAATTGCGCGGGACGCTTGAACGGATCACGGATGCAGGGCCAGCGCCTGGATGCGCTGCGGGTAGCCCTCGTGGAACAGGCGGGTGAATTTGGCGACGCCCGCGGCCTGGCCGGGCATGGCGTGGCCCAGGGCCGCCTCGAGCTTGGCCACCGAAGCGGTCAGGTTGGGCGAGCGGCGCGCCACCAGCCCGCCATCCTCAACTGAGACCGGCTCGATCAGGCTTTCATCCAGGCCGAAGCTGCGCGCGATGTTCAGGCCGAACTGATACTTGCTCAAACATTCGCTGCTGAGCACGTGATAGATGCCGCGCAGCTGCTTTTCGAGCATTTCCAGCAGCGTGTCGGCCAGATCGTTGACCAGCAGCGGGCAGTAGAGCACATCTGTGAAGCCTTTGACGCGCTGGCCGCTGCTCAGATTGTAATAGAAGAACTCAGCCAGACTGCGCCTGGCCAACAGGCTCCAGCCGTAAAAATTGACGCGCGCGATGATGGCCTGCGGGTAGGCCGCCACGACGGCCAGCTCGCCGGCCAGCTTGTCGCGCGCGTAAATGCCCTGCGGGTTGGGCGTGTCATCTTCGGTGTAATTGCCCCTGGAGCCGTCAAAGACGGCGTCGGTGGAAATGTGCGCCAGGCCCAGGCTGTGGCGCTCGCAGGCGATTGCCACCTCGCCCGGCAGCTCGGCGTTGACGCGCCGCGATACTTCGGGCTTTTTCTCGCAGATGTCGATGTGGGCCAGCGCGGCGGTGTGGATCACGAAATCGGGGCGGACGCGCTCCAGGATGCGCCCAAACGCGCCAGGGACGCTCAGGTCGGCCGAGATCACCTCGAAAGGCGGGTTGAGCAGGCTGTGGCTGTTGGTCACCCCGCTGATGCGGTAGCGCCCGCTGGCCTGCAGGCCCAGGTTGATCCCCAGCAGGCCGCTCGCGCCGGTGAGCAGAACTTTTTTCTCGCGTGGCGTGCCTTTCAAGGCCATCATGCCCTCGCTTCTGCCTGTGCCAGGCGGCTGCCGCCGCCCGCCCAGGCGGGCTTTGCGCGTAAATACTTTGCGTATGAAACATGCAAAAGCCCACCCCCTACCCCCTCCCGAAACGGAAGGGGGTAAGAGTTTTTTGGAGATAATTTGTGGCACTCTGTGCCACAAATTATCTCCAAACCTCTGGGCTCCGCCCTGCCAAGAAAGGCAGGGCGGGGGCAAGAACTTTTTTTGTGGTTTATGTGCCGCTGAGCGGCACATAAACCACGTATGATATTTCTCCCCTCCCGCTTCGGGAGGGGGCAGGGGGTGGGTTCTTTTTGAGATTGGCGAAATAGAGAATGGCTCATGGCGCGCAGAGACTTTCTATTTTTCGACTACCACCAGCGGATACTGGCCATTTTCGCCAAACCAGCGCGGGAAACGCTCTTCCAGCGCGTAGAGCAGCTTGAGGAACAGCCGCCCGCCGGTCGGGGCGTGGACCAGGGCGCGCAGCCAGCGCACGCTGACGCTGCGCCAGACGCCGATCTCGATCCGCATTTTGCCGTCCAGCTCGCTGTGCAGCAGTTTGGCGTCGAGTTTGCGCACGAAGGTCCCGGACGAATCGCTGACGGGAGTCTGGTTTTTGGCGCGTTTTTCCGCGCCGGGCTTGCCGCGCAGGCGCGCCACCCAGCCGCCCAGCTCCTCGGCCAGGCGCACCAGGCCGTTGGTCGCGCGCATCAGCGGCGCCTGGGTCCAGCCGTTGACCACCACGGCCGTCTGGCCGGGGGCCAGCACGCGGTGGATCTCGGCGTAGGCGCGCAGCTGATC
>Ga0172368_10004534_pt1 | contig 16024 bp, 17 predicted proteins | sample Lak11m_FD_114540 | JGI IMG/M metagenome (GOLD analysis project Ga0172368, IMG submission 114540) | Freshwater microbial communities from Kabuno Bay, South-Kivu, Congo - kab_022012_11m | ecosystem: Environmental > Aquatic > Freshwater > Lake | place: Democratic Republic of the Congo: South-Kivu...
CTGCGTGGTGCGCGCCGCAGAGCACTGCCATGTCGGTTGCGGTCAGCGAAAGGAAGCCGCTTTTGCTTGCGCAAAAAGAGTATGCGGCATCGTGCAGGAACGGCTGCGGCGAGCCGAATGGGTCCAGCTCCAGCAGGCCAAATTCGTTTTTCCGCAAAAACTTGCAGGCGTCCGCTTTCTTGATTGTGCATTTGACGCGGTTGAGCGCCGCGTTTTTCCGGGCACAGGAAATCGCCTTGCTGCTGTGGTCCGAGAGCGAAAGGGACTTCACGTTCCTATTCTCCTTCATGTATCTCAGCCCGCGCACGCCGCTGGCGCACATGGCGTCCGCAACCGTCAGCTTGCCGGGAAGCGCCCCGACGCAGAGGCTGGAAATGTCCCGGCAAAGCTCCATGTGCGGATTGTAGAACACCCCTGCGCAAGGCGCAAGCCTGATTTTTCCCTCTGAGAGCAAGGAAGACTTTTTCCCCATGACCGTCATATTCGGATAAAGTGATAAAAAGCATAGCTGATACACTTTTCCATGGACATCACGATTCGGCGCTCAATAATCTCGGGCAGGTTCAAGGCGCCTCCCTCGCCTGCGGTGGCACACCGGGCGTTGGTGGCTTGCGCCTTGTCGGGCGGCCAGTCGGTAATCTCCAACCTGCCTTCCACGCAGGACATTTCCTCAACGATTTCAGCCTGCAATTCATTCGGCGCCGACATCATGGCGCAAGGCAGCGTGGCAGACGTATTCGGGGCAGATGAAATTGCGTTTCCTTCCCTTTTGGATTGCGGGCAGTCCAACACCACGCTCAAGCTGATGCTGCCCCTCGCATGCCTGTCCGAGCATCCGGTGAGCGTGGAGGGTTCGGGCTCGCTTTCTGCCAAGAGCTATGAGGCGTTTTCCTCCTACCTGCAGAGGCTGGGCGCATCTGCACAGTGCATTGCGCACGCGTTGCCCATGAAGGTGCAGGGGCCGCTAAGCGAGAGGGAAATAGTCTATTTCCCGCAGTTCGGCTCGCAGTTCCTGTCAGGCATGCTGCTTGCCTCCCCCTTTTCCGAGGCTGGCATGGAAATAGGCATCGAGGGGAAAGTCCGGGGCTGGGAATATGTGGAGTGGACGCTGGAAATAATGAAGGCATGCGGGATAAATTTCGAGGTGTCAGGCGAGGATTTCATACGGGTGGAGCCTGGCCAGGAGTACTCGCCTTTGGCCGAGCTGGAAGTGCCTGCCAGTTCGTACCTGTCATCCTACCTGCTGTTGGCTGGCGCATTGGCGGGAAAGGTCGTTGCGCAAGGGGAGCTGCACCTGCAGCAATTCGAGCGGCTTCTCAGCTCATTTGGAGCGGCTACCCATCAGGGCGAGGCAAGCTTCACCGCTTCCGCAGGCGTAATCTCCGGCATCGAACTCTCCGCGCCCGAGCTGGGGATGTATCTTCCTCACGCGCTGGTGCTTGCCGGCTTTTCAGAGAGCCACACCGTTCTCAACGGGGTTTCCGCCCTCGACCCCCACATGGGCAAAAGGCTGCGCCTTCTCCTTCGCGAGCTTTCCAAGATGGGCCTGAAATACGAGGAGGCAAACGGCCAAATAACCCTCTCAGGCGGGAAGCTCTCAGGAGTTGAAATACAGCCCGAAGGCGACGCGGCGGTGGCAATGGCGCTGTCCGCAGCCTCGCTCTATTCTTCCGGGCAATCAAGGATAAGGGGCGCACAGTGCGTGGAGAAATCCTATCCTGGCTTTTTCAAGGACCTCTCAGCGCTCGGGGCAATAATCCGCTAAATGCGAAGCTAGGCGCATAGAATCTCAAACTGCAATGTAGCTGCCGCTAAAGATATTCCTATCTCTTGGCTTAAACTCCTCAGAGTTCGCCGACGCGGCGCTTCAGCTTGCGCTTCAGTCGCTTGCGCCTCTTCTTCAGCCACTTCCAGCGCATGCGCCCTTTCTTCTTCCATTTCCTTGGTCTTGCTCCCAATAAGTCACCTAAGTGTATCGTAAGTTGTCTTCTATTTAGCCAATACGATTATAAAGCCACCTTTTTCCTCGCCGGTGGGCCTATTCTTTCCACTTTTTCCGGTAGGCGTCAATGAGGCCGTGCGCGTAGTTTATGCAGCCGAACGCGGTCACGTAATCACGTTTCCCCAGGAAATATTTCGTGTCTTCGCAGTAGCGGCGCGCCAGGTCCAGCACATCCCGAGTATCGTCAGTCTCCTTGACCTCCTTCACGTTTGAGTAGAACTGCCCGATGTCAGATTCAATCCTCTCCTTTTCGGATTTTGCCGCCGCTTTCTTCGATGCCATCTAGCCCCTCTCCATGTACCTTGCGCGCTTCTCTATTTCCGAAACCATCTTCACCACGCCATTCTTGCCGCCTGCCTTTGCGTATGCATCCACGAACTTCTGCCCAATAGCACCCAGCGCTTTTTTCATCATCACAATGTCAGTCGCCTTGTCCTCGCAGTCATTGCTGATGGAGCCCAGCCCGAAGTCAATCACCGCCATCCCGTTCCCAGTGCGCATCAGGTTGGCAGGCGTGTAATCCCCGTGCACTATGTCAAGTGCGTGCAGCTTCACAAGTATTTCCGCGGCATCGGCAATCTCCAATGCGGCAATTTTCCGCGTGCGCAGCTCATGGTAAAGCATGCTGCCGCCCAGGAATTTCATCCGGATGAAAAAATCGCCCACCTGGTAAACTACCGGGCACAGCACGCCTGCCTCCTTGGCGCGGGAAAGCAGCCGCGCCTCCTTCTTGGTCCTGCTGCCCCTTATCGCAGCATCCAGTGCAGGGTTGCGGTATTTCTTCTCCACGCGGAGCTTTTCCACTGCGGGCTGCCCTAGGAAAGAAATCCTGGACAGCACAGCCTCGGCTCCCCTCATCAAATCGCCTAGAGCGTGATTGCGCCGAATCCGATGAACGAGAATGCAAAGGCGGCAAGCCAGATTCTCCAGTCCCAGGCCAGCACCTTGCTTCCGTCAAGCGGGAAAATCGGGAGGAGGTTGAACATCGCAAGCCCCATGTTTATCCAGGCGCCCTGCATGGTTATTGTCGCGATTATCACGTTGTCCGAAAACAGCAGGAACATTGCAAAGAAGATAGCCGCAAGGATCCAGTTCATCACCGGCCCTGCAAGCGAAATTATCCCGTTCTCCTTCGGGCTGATGTGCCTCATGGCATAAATATAGACTGCCCCCGGCGCAATGAACAGGGGGAGGTGGAAGCCGAATATCTGCGGTATGATGGCAAGCCCGAGCGCCAGGCCCAGCCCAAGCGGCCAGGCCTTGAATTGCGCCCTTGCCCCATATTTGAGGCCATAGTACTTGTGCGCCATTTCGTGCAGCACAAACCCGCTCCCGATTGTTATCACGTATGTGGCTATCAGGAACAGGAAGCGCGGGGGGTCTATGTTGAGCCCGGCAGTTGCAAAAGTGAGCGCAAGCGAAATTGCCAGTATGGAGACTACTATCTCGAATGCCTCTTCCTTGCCAACGTGCATCTCAACCATATGATTACCTGTACATCGTGTTGCCGTCGCCCTTTGCAAATTTCTTTATCTTCTCAATATATGCCTTGGTCACCGAGGGCTTGACAGTGGAAAGCGCGTCTTCGAAGTCAGCCTTGTTCACTTCCTTCACATCCACGCTCCTTCGGATGGCAGCCATGCCCGCCTCGCGGCAGACGTTCTCCAAATCCGCGCCGGTATAGCCGTCGGTCTTCTTGCCGACATCCTCCAGGTCCACGTTCTTGGCAAGCGGCATGGACTTGGTGTGTATCCTGATTATCTCTATGCGGGCCTTCTCATCAGGAGTGGGTATCTCGATTATCCTGTCGAACCTGCCGCCCCTCATGAGCGCAGGGTCGAGTATGTCCGGCCGGTTGGTGGCTGCAATGACAACCACGTTCTTCAGGCCCGTCAGGCCGTCCATTTCGGTAAGCAAGGTGTCCACCACGCGCTCGGTCACCCGGTTGCCGTCATCCCCGCCGCCCCTGTGCGGCGCAATGGAGTCTATCTCGTCAATGAATATGACGCAGGGCGTTGCCATCCTGGCCTTGCGGAAGGTTTCGCGGATGGCTTTCTCGGACTCCCCAACCCACTTGGAAAGCACCTCCGGCCCTTTCACGGAGATGAAATTGGACTCGGTTTCGGTTGCGACCGCCTTTGCGAAAAGCGTTTTTCCAGTGCCTGGCAGCCCGACAAGCAAAATCCCCTTGACCGGCCTGATGCCAAGCCTAGCGAAAACTTCCGGGTTCTTGAGAGGCAGCTCCACAGCCTCTTTCAGCTCCTTCTTGACGTTTTCCAGCCCACCGATGTCAGCCCAGCGGATGTTGGGCTTTTCCAGGAAAACTTCTCGAAGCGCAGAAGGGCGCACTTCGCGCAATGCATTGAGGAAGTCCTCGCGTGTCACCCTCAGGTTGTCCAGTATTTCGGATGGGATGAACTCCTGCACCAGGTCTATCTTGGGAAGTATCCGGCGCAGCACCTTCATTGCCGCCTCCTTGGTAAGCGAGGAAATGTCCGCGCCAGTGTAGCCGTGCGTTATCGCCGCAAGCTCCTCGACATTCACGTCCTCGGCAAGCGGCATCGCCCGCGTGTGTATCTGCATTATCTCAAGCCTTGCCGAGCGGTCGGGCACGCCAAGCTCTATCTCGCGGTCAAACCTTCCCGGCCTTCGACGCGCCGGGTCGATCGAGTTGGGCCGGTTGGTTGCGCCAATCACTATGACCTGCCCGCGCGCCTTCAGGCCGTCCAGAAGCGTGAGCAGCTGGCTCACCATCCTCCTTTCCACCTCTCCGGTCACTTCTTCGCGCTTGGGGGCAATGGCATCTATCTCGTCCATGAATATGATGGAGGGTGCGTTCTCCTCAGCATCCTTGAATATCTGGCGCATCTTCTCTTCCGATTCTCCCACGAACTTGCTCACCAGCTCAGGGCCGCCTATGTGCACGAAATTGGCTTCCGATTCCGAAGCCACTGCGCGGGCAAGCAGCGTTTTGCCTGTTCCCGGAGGGCCGTAAATCAGCACGCCCTTGGGTGCCTCTATCCCCAACCTTTCGAAAAGCTCGGGGTGCCTCAGGGGCAGCTCCACCATCTCGCGGATTTTCTGCACCTCCTCTTTCAGCCCGCCCACATCCTCATATGAAATGGTCTGCACTGGCACGGTCTCCTTCTCAGGCGCCTCCTTCAGGACAAGCTCGGTGCTCTCGTTCATTATGACAATGCCCGTTGGCTGCACCACCGCGGCAACCAGCGGGAAGGAAGTGCCAAAAACTCCGATGAATATGGTGTCCCCCCTGTTCAGCGCCCTGCCTATCATCTTCTTCTTGACAAACTGGTCAAAGCCAGGCGAGTATTTCATGGGCTGAGTGGGCGCCAGCACCACTTTCTTCGCCTCTTTCAGCTCGGCTTTCTTGACCACAATCTTGTCTCCCAGCCCCACGCCAGTGTTCTGGCGCAGGTAGCCGTCCATGCGTATGATGTTGAGCCCCTCGTCCTGCGGGTGCGCCTGCCAAACCAGCGCGGCAGTGCTCCGCTTGCCTTTCAGCTCCACAATGTCCCCGGTGGAGACGTCCAGGTCCTTGCGGGCTTTGGAGTCTATCCGCACCAGCCCGCGCCCCACGTCATTTTGCAGCGCTTCAGCGACTTTGAGTTCGAGATTTTTTCCCACCATAAAAACCGCCTTGAATTCCCAATTCCGGCATCCGTAAAAGTGCCTCAAAACTTTATAAAGGGGGGCGGTATTATATTGGGCATATGGTTCTGGCCAGCAAGACGGTTTTCTCATCGGCTCTGCGCGCCCAGGGCGCCACCGAATATCTTGTCATCCTAAGCCCTAAGCGTGGTGCTGATAATCAGCCTGGTTTCAGTCTCCCTGCTTGGCAACTCGTTTACCGGCACTGCGGACGCGAAGAACTCCGAGGGCACAATTTACTGGCAGTCAGCGCAGCCGATTGCCATAGTGGAGTCCAACGGGGACGCGAACGGGGCGATGCTGCGCCTGAAGAACAACGGGCCTGACACGGTTTCTGTCCTGGGAGTGGTTTCCGAAGGGCAGTTTTCAGCGCTTTTGCCGCCCGTGAGCATAGCTCCTGGCGAGGAGACGAACAGCTACGCGAATAATGCGCTCAACCACAAGGGCGCAAGCGGGCAATTCGGGACGCTTCTGTTCAAGAATTTCGGATTTTATTACGCAACCATGGTTGAAGAGCGCAGCACCACCCATTTGCAGGGCACTACCAAACCGCTTGAGGTGACTTGCACCTCTGTCTGCACCAGCAATGGAGATGACGTGGTGGGATGCGGCACGGGGTGCGGGGCAGGCATGAGCTGTTGCGTAGAGCGCCAAACTCCGATGCTGGAGCCGGGCGAACCCCAGCCAGACCCAAACACCCTTCCAATGGTTTCTGCCTGCATGCCGCGAGGCGGTTCTTCGGTTAGCTGCGGAGAAATGCCTTATTGCGGCTCCGGCCAGTTCTACTGCGCCAACACCGGCGCTTGTGTTCCAATCGGAACGGTGTGCGACGTTTGCGGCGTGGACTGCGGCGTGGGGAAAGTTTGCTGCCACTGCACCAGCTCCTGCATGGACGTGCAGATTATCGGAAGCTGCACCTGCCCAGAGATGCCCTAGAAAAAGAATCAGTGTTTTCCCCTTTTCTTATTAGAATTCGCTCAGCGTTTTCTGCCCTTCCTCGCGCGGCTTCTCCTTTTCCCCGAATATGATTATCTTCCCATACTCTCCGTCGTAGCCAGCCACTTTTTTCACTTTTCCCTGCTCCACGCGGCGTATCGCCTCCGCCACCCGCTCGCCTGCAGCCTTTTTCAGCTCGGGTTGCGCGGCATGCAGCACGGCAAACTCGTTGCCGAAATGCTTTATAAGCTGGAAATAGTTCTCATCCACTGCCTTGGTAGTCGGTTTTTTCCCAATCGCCTCGCCAAGGACTTCCTTGAGCGGCACAAGGGATTCGAACGGCACCGAATTCTTGGGCACAAACCCGTCCTGCCTGTCGGCAAGCTGCTCCACGCGGTTCATCACGCCTATAGTGAGGGATTTGTGGCAGACAGGGCAAATCCCATTGTGCTTTTTTGTCTCCTCAGGCGCAAAGCTCACGTTGCAGTTGCGGTGCCCGTCAAAGTGGTACTTTCCCTCCTCGGGGTAGAACTCGTAGGTGCAGGCAAGCTTCCTCTTCTCCTTGTAGCGGATTGCCTCGTAAAGCTCGTCGTATTTCAGGTAGTCCAAGTCAAAGACATTGGCCTCCCTGCCGATTTTTTCGGGCGAGTGCGAGTCGGAATTGGAGAGGAGCTGCAGGCGGTCCAGCGCGGAAAGCCGCCAGTTCATCCCGGGGTCTGAAGACAAGCCGGTCTCAATTGCATAAATGCGCTTCTCGTATTCCCCGAATGCCTCTTTGAGCGAGTCAAAACCGCTCATGGAGCCGAATACGGAGAACCAGGGTGTCCAGGCGTGCGCGGGTATCACTAAATTCTTGTCAGAAATGCCCAGCACTATTTCAATTACTTCAATGGCGCTCATGCCAAATATGGGCCTGCCGTCTGATTTGAGGTTGCCACGCTTTCCCAGCGCCTCGTTCACCTGCGCGGCAACTTCCAGCGAGGGGGAAAGCAGTATGAGGTGTATCCGCCTGCCATGCCCTCCCTGCGTGTAGATGCAGGATACTTCGGCGGACAGGCAGAAATTCATCCCGTTGTACTGCAAAAAGCCGCTGTCCGACTCGATTGCCTTTGCTTGAAGCTCGGCAAACCACTCGGGGTGCGTGAAGTCGCCCGTGCCCAGAAGGTCTATCCCCTTTATCTTCGCCCACTTGGAGAGCGTTTCCAGCTCCATGCCGGGGCTGGTGGCACGCGAATACTTGGAATGCATGTGCAGGTCTGCGACTACCTTTACCACGACAATTTCCTCCCGGCACGAAAAATTTCTGTGGAAATCTTCCGGCATTGGAATGGGGTGCCTCCCAGCGCCTAAATCCCAACGCAAGAACTTCGTGCTTCACAATTATAAAACTCCTCTCCGTTTTTCGGGTTATGGAGATACGCAAGATGCGCGCTGCGGATTTGCCCAAGCTTTCGCGCCTGGCATCCAAGATATTCAAAGAGCCTTATCCAAAGGGAGTACTGGCATGGCTAACTGATTCCTTCAAATCCCGCGTGGACGGTGCCTGCCTTGTGGCAGAGGACAAGGGGGAGCCAATCGGCGCAATATTCGGGAACAAGATTCTCACAACACGCCCCGGCACTGCCAGAATCACCGAATTTTTCGTGGCAGGCGGCTACCGCGGCAAAGGGGCAGGCAAGGCGCTTTTCTCATCATGTGTTTCCGCAATGAAAAAGAACGGAATGAAAAGTGTGTCCTTATTGGTGCGGGAGAAAAACAAGCGTGCGCTTTTGCTTTACAAAAAAGCAGGCTTCAAGCCGTTCAGGCTCATGCTTCTGAGGAGATTTTGATGGCAGGCCCAAACATTTTCCGCACTGCGCGCTCAAGCTCGGAGAACCGCATCTTCAAGGACGAGTCAGCTCTGCTGCCTGACTTTTTGCCTGACGAGCTTCCAGGGCGCGAGCGGGAGATACGCGAGCTGGTCTACTGCCTGCAGCCGGCAGCAGAAAACCGCCAGCCTGAGCATGCACTCCTCCTCGGGCCTCCTGGCACAGGCAAAACCTCCTCGTCCCGCCTGGTTCTCAAACAGCTCTCGGAATACTCCCAGCGCCCTCTCACGGTCTATGTCAACTGCTGGGAAACCCCGAGCCGCTTTGCGGTGCTGGGATTTCTTGCAACCGCTCTTGGCGAGCCCATGCCGCGCAGGGGGATAGCGGCAGATGAAATATTCGCCCGCGTAGTTGAAATAGCGAAAAAGGAAGGGAGGATTCCAATTCTTGTGCTGGACGAGGTTGACAGGCTCTCAGCACAGCCAGACGGGGCGCAGGTTCTTTACGATTTGTGCAGGGCAAGCGAATTGCACTCGCTTAAAACCGGCATAATAGCAATAACCAATGACGAGGAATTCCACGCCAAGCTCGATGCGCGCGTGCGCTCCTCCTTTGTGCAACACACGCTCAAGTTCTCCTCCTACACTATGCCGCAGCTCAAGGAAATAGTCTCAAGAAGGGCAAAGCTGGCTTTCATGGACGGCGCGCTTGACTCTGAAGTGGCGCCGCTTTGCGCGGCAGTGGCATTCAGGAACAAGGGCGACGCACGGGTCGCGCTTTCGCTCCTCCTATCTGCGGGCAAGGCTGCCGAGCATGAAAACTCGCCCCGCGTGCTGGTGCAGCATGTTCGGCAGGTGGAAGCAATTGCGCTCCAATCATCGGGCATAAAGGCGGAGCGCAAGCTGTTCGAAATGGATGAGGTAGACCAGAAAATAGTAGAAGCGGTCAAAAAGGCGGGCAAATCTGGCATTGAATCGGGCAAGCTGTATGATTCGCTTTCCAAAATCGCAAAAGAACGCGCTTTGCGGAACAGGATTGAGCGGCTGGAAGAGACCGGAATACTGTCTGCAGAACCTATACAGCTTGGCGCAGGCAAAAGCAGGCTGATAAAGATAAAAGAAAGCTAATTTTCCAAAAAATGCCCAAGCAGGCTTCCCAGTATGAGCGTCATCGCACCCATGGGGATCAGGCTGGCGGGATCTTTCCAGCCAACCAGTATGGCGATGGGAATGAGCAGCAGGAATGAAACCAACAACCCTTTCAAATAGCCCTTGATTTGCAGGCTGCTTGTAGCTATGAAAAAGCCAGCAGATGTCCAAATGGCAAACGCGGACAGGTTGGCGTCCCAACTGAGTTTTTGCAAAATCATCGGAATAATGTCGATGACGCCTGCCGCCATGCCGAGCATGATGCCTTTTTTAATCGTGTTGCTGCTTGCCATTCATGCCACCTTCACTTTCTTTGCAGCCTCGTCAATCCCAAGCACTTCTTCCTTTCCAGTCTCGAGATTCCTAAGAGTGACTTTCTTTTCTTTCATTTCCCGCTCGCCGACTATCGCAATCCAGGCGACTGCTCCTGAGGCGAATTCCATCTGCTTTTTCAAATTCCTCTCGTTCAAGTCGGTCTGCGCGGCAACACCTGCTGCCCTGAATGCCGCAGCAACCTGCAGCACATAAGGATAGTATTCGTCCTTGACGCAGGCAACGAACACGCCCGCTTTCTTCATTTCCTTTTCCTTCATGAGCGCAAGCAGCCGCTCAATTCCAAGCGAGATGCCGACTGCAAAGTCCCCCTGGCCGTACATTGCAAGCAATCCGTCGTACCGCCCGCCCCCTGAAACGCTGCCCATCTGCGGGCCAAGCGAAATTTCGAATATTGCGCCGGTATAGTAGTCCAGCCCGCGCACCAATGAGAAGTCCAGCTCCACCTTGATTTTCTTGTCGTATTCTGCGATGAGCTTGAGTATTTGGGCAAGCGATTCTGCAGCCTCTGGCGAGTAGTCGCGGGCAAGCTCGAGCTTCTGCTTGTTGTTGGAAACAGAATCCACACTGTCCAGGAAGGTTGCGAACTTCTCTATGGGCTCGCGCTCTTCTATCTCGTCGTCCTCGAGAAGCTCCTCGAACTCCTCCATCATCTTTTCGCGGCTTATCTTGGCTTTCTTGTCCAGCAGCCGCAGCAGCTGCCCTTCCCTTCTGGGAAGTATGCCTGAGGCTATGTTGGAAATCAGCCTCCTGTCATTGAGCAGCACGGTTGCGCCGGAAAAGCCCAGCTCAAAAATCGCCTCGGATGCGCAGGCAATCAGCTCGGCTTCAGCCCGGACAGATGGCGCGCCGATTATGTCTGCGTCAGCCTGCACGAATTCGCGGAACCTGCCCTTCTGCGGCTCCTCGCGGCGCCACACGGGCGAAACGCAATATCTCTTGAACGGCTTTCTGAAAGTATTGGAAGCGGTAACCCTTGCAAGCGGAACCGTCAGGTCAAAGCGCAGGGCAAGCCTGCCGTCATCCACCCGGAAAAGCTGGCCCTTTATCTCCTCGCCGCACTTTTTCTCCAGCACTTCGACCGTCTCAAGCGCAGGCGTCTCCATGGGAACAAAGCCGTATTTCCTGTAGGCCTTCTTTATTGTCTCAATCGCCCACTCGCGCTTTTGCATCTCGTCGGGCAAGTAGTCCCGCATTCCCTTTGGCGCAGAGTAGTCAGCCATGCCATCCACCATCAGAATAAAATTTGCGGCGGGCTCGCGGCCCGCCACCAAAAAAGAAAACTCAGTACTTCTTGTGCTTTGGGAAGCAGTCCCTGCAGTAAACCGGCCTTCCTTCGGTCGGCTTGAATGGAACTTCGCACTCCTGTCCGCAGTCAGAGCATACTGCCTTGGACATTTCGCGTGGGCCGCCGAAGCCGCCGCCCCTTCCGAAGCCGCCGCCCCTTCCGCCGCGGCCTCCTCCTCTGCCGCCTCTTCCTCCGTATCCACCGTCGTCGTCGTAACTCATTTTTTCACCTATTTTCTATTCGGGCAGCAGCCGCTTTATGCGGCTTTGCCCGTGCAGGGTTGCGCCCTGCCGCTTCGTAAATTTCTTACGAATATGATGTCATGCCTTGATGCTGGAATTTATCCACTCCTTCAGCGTTTCCTTGGATGATGCGCCCACGCGGTTGGCAATCACCTTGCCGTTCTTGAAAAGCAAGAGCGTCGGGATGGACGATACCTCGAACTTCTCGGACAATTCCGGCTGCTCGTCAACGTTCACTTTCCCGAACTTGACGCTTTTCATCTCTTCGGAGAGTTGCTCCACAATGGGGCCCAGCATCCTGCAGGGTCCGCACCAGGGCGCCCAGAAGTCCACCAGCAGCGTTCCAGCCTTCACTTCCTTGTCGAAATTGTCATTTGTCAGCGTAAGCATTTCTCCCACCTAGCCTACTTCTTCAAGCACAAGTTAAATAAAAGCGATTACTTGCTTGCTGGGCGAGCCCATCGGTCTAAGTAGCCGTCATTTTCCTGTGAATTGTTATTATAAATAATAGGACATGTTAAAAGGCTATGCCCGCCTGCTGGAATTCCGGCTGACGGGATTCTACTCCAGCTTTGCCTGCTTGTCCGCTTCCTTGGGCGTTGCTGCCTGGTCGCCGAAGTACGTCTTGAACTTGGGTGTGGTGGAAAGCGCCTTGGTGCGCCCCTCCCGCTTCTGCTGCACAAAGCCCTTCTCGACCAGCTCGGCAACGTCCTGGTAGACAGTCGAGCCCAGCCTGTCCGCAAGCAGGGATTTTCTTATGCCCTCGTACTTGGAAATGAATGCGAGCGTGCGAAGCGCGTGGCGGGAAATCTCGCCTTGCTGCGCGAAATCCTTCACATAATTGACGTAATCCGCCCGCAGCCTCATGTAGTACTTGCCCTCTTCGTAGGCAATCTCAATCGCGCTTCCCGCGGCGTCATACCTCTTCTGCAGCGCATCCAGCCGCTGGCTCACAAAGCCCGGCGCGGCAATTCCTATGAGCTTTCCCAGCTCGGAAACAGCAAGCGGCTTGCTTGACATGAAAAGCGCAGCCTCTATTATCTGCTCAGCCTGTTTTTCGTCCATGTTATCGCCCTTTAGCACGAATTTTATCAGCTCTCGTCCAGAACTTCTTCCGGCTCCTCCTTCTTTCTCTTCGCGCCCTCTTTTTTGTCAGACTCTTCCCTGACCCTTATGAATATCTCCCCGAAGAATTTCTCCTGGAAGATGGTTATCTTGCGGTCCTGCACCAGGTGAAGCACGGGCAAGAGGGTGGTTATCACTTCCTTTGCGTCGTTCGAGTGCAATATCCCGGAGAAGGTGGTCAGCCCCTCCACATCCTTGGTGTCCATCACCCGCTTGTAGACGTCTGCCATCCGCTGCTCGATGTTGAATTCCGGGAGCTGTATGTTTATCACGGCGGGTATCTCTATCCTCTGCGCCTTTTCCTCGCGCTTCTTCTGGTCGTCGAACACCTTCTCCATGGCAAGCAAGAGCTCGTCCAGCGTCACCATCCTCTTGGGGGGTATGCGCGTCTTGAGCTCCAGCATGGGGATTACTTCGGGCTCGCCGCCCTCCTCGGGCACGTATGTTTCCTCGGTGGAAACCTGTGCCTCCTCTTCAAAGCGCAGAGCATCGGATTTGAAGCGTATGAGTATCGCGGCAGCCAGGATCAGGTTTGCCGGCACCCGCAGGTCCAGCATCTCCATTTTCTTTATCCTTTCTATGTAGCCCGTCGTTATCTCGACAATGTCAATGTTCCAGGGGTCCAGCTCCCTTGAGGCGACCAAATCCAGCAGCATCTCCCGCCAGGTGGGGAACTCCACTATTTTTTCGAGCTTCATGTCCTGGCTTTTCAGCTTGGGCGAGGACATTTTATTCGCAGTATCCTCTATCTCCGCATCATCGGAGTCGCGCGTTTTGGCGGCTTTCCTGGCTGGCGGCTGCTCAAGCTCCCCGCCTTCGAATTCCTCCTCATCCTCTTCCTTCCTGCTGGCCGCCATGGCATTTTTCCTCTGCCATCCCTTTTATTTCTGCCTCCCGCAGTCAGGTTAAAAATACCTCTTGCAAATTATCAACCTGGAGATATTATGGACAAGAAAAAAACCGTTGATGAAATGACCGACGACGCGATTGCCGACGGCGGCTACCTGACGCTCGTTTATTTCGACCTTCATGCCAAGACCGCTGACGAGGTGAAGAACCTCATGGTCGGCTTCATAGGCAAGCTCACCAAGGAGAAGGGCGTGATTTACGCGGTAGGCGAGATAGACCAGCCCATGGAGAAAGACGGCATATTCTCCACCTGGGCCGAAGTCAAGCTCCTTGCAAAGGATTTTCCCACGCTGGCAAGGATTTCAGCGCAGTACTCGCCCATCGGGATGGAAATAATCCGGCCCGACAGGGTGGCCCTTGGCTTGGGCGAGGCGCAGGGGATGCTGCTGGACATTTCCCAGACCTCCCAGAATTTCACACGGCTGATAATGGAGAAGGTACTGCCAAAAGAAGAGGCGGAAGAATACCAGAAGAAGATGCTCTCCAGGGTCGAACTGGGCAGGAAGCTGCTGGAAGACTCCCGCAAGAAGGATTAGCCGTAAAAATGCATTCTCCGCTTAACTCTTAGGTGCGACAATGGACAACACGCGCGTGAAATCCGGAATAGCTGGGCTGGATGCCATGCTCGGCGGCGGCTTTGTGAAAAACAGCGCAGTCACGGTCGCTGGCGGCACCGGCTCGGGCAGGACTATTTTCGTTTCGCAATTCCTTTACAAGGGCGCTGAGGCGGGCGAGCCGGGCCTGTTCTTGTCATTTGACGAGCAGAAGGAGTCGATATACTCCAACCTTGCCTCGTTCGGCTGGGACATGATGGGCCTGGAGCGCAAGCAGAAAGTGGTGTTCATCGAGTACCCGCAAAACGAGCTTGCTGCATTTGCAGAGCAGGAGTCCGCGCTGCGCGACCTCCTCAACACGCGTGAGATAAAGCGGGTGGTCATCGATTCCATCACGCCCTATGCGCTCATGTTCCCCTCCTCGGAAGAGCGCCGCCTGGCTACCCTGAAGCTTGTCAACGCGGTAAGGAGCTGGAAGGTCACCACGCTCATCTCCTCCGAAATAGTGCATGGTGCGGAGGACTCGTTCCCCCACACAGTGTCCGGCGTGGAATCTTTCTGCGACGGCTTCATACACCTCTCGTTCCACCGCCAGGAAGGCAGGCGCAGCAGGGCAGTGGAAATAGTGAAAATGCGCGGCTGCAAGCACGAGCACGAGCTTCGGCCTGCCTACATCGGCGAGAGCGGCTTTGCAATCGGCTCGCAAGGCGCGGCAAAGCCGTCCAAGAAAAAGGTAATCCTTGATGACCAATAAGATAGACCCCTGGGCCTCGGAGCAGATTTTCGACTACAACAAGCTCTTCGAGGAGTTCGGCATGTCGAAAATCACCCCTGAGATTTCGGAAAAGCTCAATTTCCATTTGGCAAGCAGGGGCATACTCTTTGCGCACCGGGACCTGGAGCTTTGGCTCAAGGACGCATCCGAGGGGAAGCAGGTTGCAGTGATGTCCGGCATCAAGCCATCCTCGGAATTCCACCTTGGAAGCAAGCTCACAGCCGAGGAACTGGTGTTCTTCCAGAAGCATTTTGGGGCAAAAGTTTTCTACGCGATTGCCGACCTGGAGGCATACGCAGACAACGGCCTTACACTGGAGCAGACGCATGAAACAGCGGTTTCCAACCTGGCAGACCTGCTCGCGCTGGGCCTCGACGAGAAGAACGCGCACATCTACAAGCAGTCAGAGGAAAAGCGCGTGATGCAGATGGCATACGTTTTTTCAAGAAGGGCAACCCCTTCCATGCTCAAGGCCATTTACGGCGAGCGGAACTATTCGCTTTATTTTGCAGCGCTCACGCAGGTCGGGGACATATTGCTCCCCCAGCACAAGGATTTCGGCGGCCCCAAGCGCGTGCTCGTGCCTGTAGGGGTGGACCAGGACCCGCACATACGGTTTGCCCGCGACATCGCATTCAAGGAGAAGCTGGTTCTTCCAGGGGCAACGTACCATCGCATCATAAGGAGCCTTAAAGGGGAGAGCAAGATGAGCAAACGCGACCCATCCTCGTCCCTTTCGCTTTCGGATTCGCCAGAAGTTGCGCAGAAAAAGCTTTCTGCAGTCCTCACTGGCGGCAGGACAACCGCGGACGAGCAGAGGAAAATGGGCGGGGAGATAGACAAGTGCGTGCTGTTCGACCTCATGCGCTTCCATTTCATGGAAGACGAAAAATCAATTGCCAAAATGCGCGAGGAGTGCACTGGCGGCAAGATACTCTGCGGCGAGTGCAAGTCGCGCTACATCCCAATTATCCTTGGCTGGTTGAAGAACCACCAGGAAAAGAAAAAGAAGCTGCTTCCAAAAGCCAGGAAAATACTGGAACGGGCCGAGTAGCTCGTCTAGTATTCCATTCCTTTTTTCGCGCGGGCGATCCTGGGGACAAAGGCGCATGCGACTGATGCCTCTATTTGCTCGGCGCGGTGCATCATCCCGTCCGAAAACCACCCGAGCGCGCCTTGCTGCCAGCCGATTTTTTCTATACCCGTTATTTCCTTCAGCGCCTCCGACAAGTCGC
>Ga0172368_10004535_pt1 | contig 16022 bp, 8 predicted proteins | sample Lak11m_FD_114540 | JGI IMG/M metagenome (GOLD analysis project Ga0172368, IMG submission 114540) | Freshwater microbial communities from Kabuno Bay, South-Kivu, Congo - kab_022012_11m | ecosystem: Environmental > Aquatic > Freshwater > Lake | place: Democratic Republic of the Congo: South-Kivu...
CCGCGCCTGTCGGCTTCTGTTCGTGCAGTGCGGTGGTCGCGGCGCGTCGCTCATGGTGAGCCTGCCGAACCACGGGACGCCCGTCCGTCGCAAGCGATCGGCCCCGACCGCCGGCCCTGCCCAACTCACCGAACATGTACAACTTGACCGTGCTTCACCTTTCACCCTTCAAGGGCTTTCCGCTTCGCTCAGGTCGCGTCGGCCTCATCGCCGCTGTCGCCCGCCCCGGGCCCAGAAAGGCAGCCCCCTCCCCGACCCTCCCCCGGGGATTATGGGGATTATCGGGGGAGGGATGGGGAGGGCGCCGTTCTTCCTTTCCGCAGCGGTGCGCGTGCCTGATCGAACCGGAAAGCCCTTCACCTTTCATCCTTCATCCTTCATCCTTCCCCGGTGCCCCGTCGCGCCCCTGCGATGATCCTTCGCATGCGCCGGAGCCTGCACGGACGGCGCCGCGTGCGGGACCGGCGCCTGTGCGGGCAGGGGCCGGGGCGCGGCCGTCACCCGCGACAGCCCGATCGCCCCCTCGCCCGCCGCCTCGTGCAGCTCGCGCACGGCCAGCCCGCACAGGAACGCGGCCGCCGACACCGCTATCACCAGCCGCACGAGACGCCCCCGGGTCCACTCCAGCGCGAAGGACGCGACCCCGGCCGGCACCGCCACCAGGGTCTCGCCCGCCCGCAGCAGCGCCGCCGGCACTTCCGCCGCCACGCGCACCAAGCCCCCGGGCAGACCCGCAATCCCCACCGGGTGCAGCGGAATCGCGTCGTGCGCCGCCGGAGGCCCCCCGCCCGCCAGCGGCTCGGTGCCCGTGCGCGTGGGCTCGCGCACCGGGCCCAGACGCGCCTGCGCCTCGCGCTCGCCGAACAGCCCGCGCAGGAATGCTCCGCACGCGGCCCGGCCGGGAGGCGGGGGCGGCAGTTGCGCCAGCGCCGCGTCCAGCGCCTCGCGCAGCTCCTGCCCGGTCCGGAAGCGGCGCGCCGCCTCGGGCTCCAGGGCCCGCAGGACGGCGCGCGCCAGAGGTCCCGGCGTCTCGGGGCGCAGCTCGCGCGGATCGGGCACGCGCCCCCTCGGAGCTCCGCGCGGGAACAGCTTCTCCCCCGTGAGCAGCTCGTGCAGCACGGCGCCCAGCGAGTAGAGATCGGCCCTGCCGTCGACCTGCCGCCCTTCCCTCTGCTCCGGTGCCTGGTACGACGGCGTGCCCGCGGCCTCGGCGCGCCGCGCCCCGGCCGTGCGCGCCACGCCGAAGTCGACGAGCTTCACCTCGCCCAGGAAAGTGACAACCACGTTGGACGGGCTCACGTCCCCGTGTACGACGGGCAGCGCGCGCCCGTCGGGACCCCGCAGCGCGTGCGCGAAGTCCAGCGCGTCGGCCACGCAGCGCCCGACGTAGGCGACGATCCCCGGCGGAACAGGCCTTCCGGTGGCGCGGCCGCGATCCAGCACCGCGCGCAGATCCTCCCCGGCCAGGTACTCCATGCACAGGAAGTAGTCGTCGCCGTCCCGCCCCAGGTCGAGCACCTGCACGATGTGGGGGTGCGCCAGCAGCGCGGCCAGCCGGGCCTCGTCCAGGAACATCGCCACCAGCTCGGGCCGCCCCGCAAGGTGCGGGTGCAGGCGCTTGACGGCGACCTGCCGGGCGAAGCCCCCGGGACCCCGCGCCACCGCCCCGTGGATCTGCGCCATGCCGCCGCGCGCGATGCAGGGCCCCAGCTCGTAGCGTCCGAATCTGCCGCCTTCCATCCCGCATCCGTCCTGCGGCCGCCCCTTCCCGCCGCCGCGCGACGGCGTGCCGCGCGGGGGAGCATCGCAGGTCGCCCCGCTCCGATCACCAGACGGACGGACGGCCGCACGCCGCCGCCCGCGAAGCGCCGCCGCGCCCCCGCCGGCACCGGGCCGGAGGGAGCGCGGCGGGTCGTGCGGACGGTGCGGCTCTAGTTCACGTCCGTGGGCAGTTCGTAGAAGCGGAGCTGCGCGAGCCTCAGGCCGGAGTTGTCGACGCTCCAGAAGTAGTCCTGCAGCGCGGGGTCGAACAGGCCGTAGCGCTCGTCGACGCCGTCGCCGTCCAGGTCCGCGTAGAGGAAGAGCAGGTCCTTCGTGACGTTGGTGAACGAGGACTTGCCGGTGCCGCGCACGAGCACCATCGACTGGTCGGAGCACCACAGCTCGCCGGCGAGGTCGTAGGCGCAGGTGGTGGTCGTGCTGCTGCCGCCGGGCTTGCCGAGGGCGCGCGCCCACACGGAGTAGGTCGTGACGCCGTCGCCGTCCGGGTCGGGATTGGGCAGTTGGAACGCCGCCGGGCCGTCGGTGCCGTTGCCGTCGAGCACCTGGAAGTCCCCTTCCGACAGGAGGATCTTCGTGGAGCCCGAGAGCGGGACGAAGATGCGGCGGCCGTTGTCGCCGGTCATGTCGGCGGTCTTGTCCTTGGGCACGCCGATGACGTTCAGCTCGAAGTGGGCTCCGGTGGGAGCGCCGTTGCCGAGGCCCCGGCTCGCCGACGCCTGGTCCTGCGCCGTGTCGGCGGTGCCGGTGGAGCCTCCGCACGCGGAAAGGACGGCGCTCAGTGCGGCGACGAACGCGAGGGTGAGGACGCTTTCGACGGTACGCATGCGGACTCCCTTGGCCGGCGCCCGGCCGGCACTTCGTTCCGGGGGAATTCCCGGCACCGGGAGGCGTTTGCAGCGGCCGTGCCGCGGCGCACGGGCCCCGCGGCGCCACGCAGGGCGGTCGGGTGTGGACGGGCCTCATCGATCTGCAAAGGAAAGCGCTCCACACCGCGGATCGGCGTCCACGCCCCGGGCGCGCGGAGGGAGGGTCCGGGCACGGGTCCGGTGGAGCACGGGCCGCCCCCGCTACGGAATCCGGAACTCCTTCACCACGGCCATGTGCTGCATGTTCGGCGCGCCGCTGTCGCCCGCGAGCACGGGCGCCACGTCCGACAGCGGCGAGTAGACGCGGCTGTCGAAGACGAGTCCCGCCGGGAACGACGCGGCACCGATCGCGACGGGCACGCGCAGCGCGTCCAGGTCGGAGTCCGCGAGCACCCAGTCGTAGGGCTCCGCGCGGTCGGCGCTCGTGCCGTCCGCGCCCCGCTGGTCGGCCGGATGCGGCGCCGTCGTCACGACGAGGCCCGAAAGCTGGCGCAGCGCGCCTTCGGAGCGGCTCTTCGTGTTGAGGTCCCCGCCGACGACCAGGTAGTCCGCGGCCGGCACCGCGGCGCGCAGCAGCGCAACGAGCGCGGAGGCCTCCTGCGAGCGCTCGCCCGCGTTGGACGTGAGCAGGTGTACGCTCGCCACCCACAGATCGCGCGGCCCCGGCAGGTCGACGCGCGCCCACACGAAGTCGCGGTCCTCCACGCGCGCGTCGCGCCAGGCGCCCGACGCCGCGATGGGGTAGCGGCTGACGACGCCGTTGGGAATCCGCCCGCCGCCGCGCGCGTGGAAGAAGCCGGGACCGAAGGCCTCCACGACCAGGTCGCGGATGGCTTCCGGCGTCCTCGCCCCGAAGTTGAACTCCTGCACGAGCGCCACGTCGGGACGCAGTCCCTGCAGAATCCGGATGCCATGGCCGGGATCCCACGACTGCAGGTTGCCGCTGGTGAGGTTCGCGGCCGCCACGCGCAGCGCCAGCGGCGGCGGCGCGCTCCCCGCGGCGCACGGGCCGCAGTCCAGCATCCGTCCGCACCCGTCGTAGAGCTCTCCGCACGTGCGGCCGGCCTCCGCGCAGGTCGCCGCGACGCATCCGCAGCGTTCCGGCTCGATTGCGCCGCATGCGAGCGGCGCCGGGCACACGCAGTGCAGAACGCCGCCGCACTCGTCCGGGAAGTCTCCGCACGCCTCGCCGCACGAGGCGCGCTCGCAGGCCGGGCCCCCGTCCGGGCCGCCGTCGGCGCCGCCGGTGGCACAGCCGCCGCAGTCCACCCGGCGCGAGCGGCCGCAGCGATCCACGGCCCACAGGCTCACGCAGTCGCTCTCGCCCGCGCACAGCTCCGCGTCCGACTCGCCGACGCATCCGCCGTCCGCGGGCCCGGGGCCGGCGTCCGCGGGTCCTCCGTCGCCCGGCCCGCCGTCCGCTCCTGCGTCCGGAAGTGAACCCCCGTCGACCGGCGGCGGAGCGCTGCACGCCGCGAGAATCGACAGGAGCAACGCGCCCCATCCCGTCGGATCTGCGAGACGACCGGGGCGCAACGCCTTCACGACATCGCCTCGACGCGGGCCCGCGCCGGCAACCCGACCGGGTTTTCACCACGGAGAACACGGAGGATCGGGGACAGGACGACAGAACCCTCCGTGTTCTCCGTGGTGAACCTGTTCTTGCCGGGTTTTCGCGCCACGGGACGATTCTCCGGCCTGTTGTTCAGCGCACCGAGCCGAGCGGCACCAGAATGTAGCCCAGCATCGGATCGCCGCCCGCCTTGAGCTGCGCGAAGCCGAGCCTCCCGCCGCGCGGCGACCAGACCCGTCCGGTGCCGCGGGCAGTCGTGCCGGGCCGCGACGCGCCCATCTGGACGTCGAGCTGTTTCACCAGCGCGGCGAGCACCGCCGCGCGCGCCTTCTCGTCCTCCACCCACAGAGAAAGCTCGAAGCCTTCCGGGTCCGCGCGGCAGCGCAGCTTCGCGGCCACCGCCCCCATCGACACCGCCGCGTCGACGCGCGCCGGTGCCTTCTCCCACGGCAGGTGCGGCAGCAGAAACGCGCAGGTTTCCAGATCCGCCGATCCGCCGCGCGAAAGCACGTCGGCATTGAGTTCCAGGTCGGAGACGGTCCAAGGCGCCGGCGGCTTCGGACCGGCCGGCGCGCCAGGGGCGGACAAGGCAGGCGCCGCGGCCACGGCGGCCGCGGTCTTGTCGCGCCGCACGACCGCGTCCACCGCGACGAGGGCCGCCGGCACGACGGGCAGGTTGCGCGGCTTCCACCCGCGCGGCACCGTCCGCCCGCCTTCGGACAGCGACACCATCAGCAGTGCCAGCTCTGCTTCCGCCCGCACCGACCACGGCCCGGCCACCGACTGGCGCGCCAGCTCCTCGCGCACGTAGCGCAGCACCGCCGGGCCGTAGCCCGCCGCCGCCGCCTCGTCGCACTTGCGTGTGAGCGCAACGCCCAGGCCGCCCTTGTCCGGCACGGGCCCCACCGTCGCGACGGTCGCCTCGACCGGCGCGCCCGCGACGACGCGCGGCTCCTCGTTCTCGGACGCGTTGGGCAGGCGCTCGGAAAGCTGCACGGCGCCGGTCGCGCGCGTGCTGCCGCCCGGCCCTCCGCCGCCCAGCGCGCACGGGGCCGAGGTCTCCACGAGCCGGCGTCCGTCGCCCGCGCCCGGCTGCTGCAGCGCGCGCACGAGCTGGTCGAGCAGCGGAGACTCCGACGTCGGAATCGCGCGTCCGGTCCGGACCTCGACGTACGGCAGCCCGGCGACCACCGGATCCAGGAGCACGGGATCCGGATTGTCCGGCGGCGGCGCCCCCAGCGCCAGGGTCCGATCGACCTCGCGCAGATAGGCCGAAACGAGCCCGCTTCGCGCGCGCAGAGCCCCCATGCGCTCGCGCAGCTTCGCCCGGCAGGCGTCCGCGGACGCGCGCCCGGTCTCCAGCGCGGCGTCGGCGTCGGAGAGCTGTTCGAGCAGCCCGGCCCACTCCAGGGCGCCCGTGCATGCGGCCGAGAGCGTCTCGACCCGCGCCTTGATCTTCTCGACGCACGCGGAGGCGGCTTCGGGCGCAGGCAGCAGCCGGTCGAGCGCGCGTGCCCGATCCAGCGCGGGTTTCATGGGCTGCGAGGCGTCGGCGCACCGGTCGGCGAGCGCCGCGGCCTGCGCGCGCACGCGCACCGCGGCGAACGACTTTCCCGTCGGATCGGCCGCCAGCGCTTCGGCTTCCGCCTCCACGATCGCGGCGTGCCCGTCGTCGAACCAGAACACCTCCGGCTGGCGGATGGCGGCGGCGTACTGCGTGCGGAAACGCCCGGAAAAACCCTTCGCGGCTGCGCGCAGCGGCCCTTCGGCTTCGGCCAGCGGGCGGCGCTCCGCGAGCACCCGCGCCGCCTCGGCCACCGGCCCGTCTTCCGGCAGGGGCGTCTCTCCGCACCGGACCAGCGGGTGCTTCGGGTGGCCGCACGGCACGTTGCGCAGAGGGCTCGCGTCGCGGCGCCGCTCGCCGGCCGGCGCATGGCGCGCGAACGCCGTCTCGACGCCCGGCGACACAATGGCGATCGACCCCGGCGCCGGATACCGCTCGAGTTCCTGCTCCACGTCCAGCAGCACGCTTTCCACCACCGCGACCCGCCCGTTGCCCGCGAAGGCGATCGGTTTCGGCATGCCGTCGGCGGGGGATTGCGCGGAAACGCCTGCGGCCAGCACCGAGTGGACGACGGCGACGCTGCCAACGACGCCGCTCTGCGCGTCGCCCAGCAGCGCGGGTCGATCCGTGGCGATCGCCGTGCGCACGAGCACCGCGGTGGACTCGGCCGTGGGCAGCGGCGACAGACCGCCGAACGCGAGGTCCTCGACCACCAAGGCGCGTCCGGGCCGGATGGCGGCCGGATGCAGCCGCCCGTCGTCCGCGCCGGAGTCGAGGAACGTGCTGCCCGCGCCCGCCCCGCGCACGACGAGCCAGTCCGACGCGGCCTGCACCTCGGGTCCGCACGCGAAGACGCCCTCGCCGAACACGAGCACGCTCTCGGCGGTGGCGGCGGCGAAGGCGGCGCGGCAGTCGGAGAACGTGCGTCCCGATGCCTCGTCGCGCACGAGCGTGCCGGTCGCCGATGGACGCCGGAACGGCCCGGAGCCCCCGCAGGCGGCAGAGAGGGCGGCCGCCGCCGCAATCAACTGCAGCGGGCGGAAGGGCGGCGCGTGCATGCGGAGACTCCGGTCCGCGCGGCGGCGCGGCAGGCGGCCCGAGAAACCCATACCCGGAGCGGCCGGTCAAGGCCCCTCGGCGAGCCGGGCATTCCAGGCAGCCCCCACAATCAACCGCCAGGACGCCAGGCCGACAGAGGTTTCCAACCATCCGCCCGAGCCCCGGCCCGCCGCGCTGATCGACCACCCGATCGTCCAGTCCTCGGACCCATGAAGTCTTTTGGGTGCAACTCCTGCCAGATCCGACTGTCCGAGGGCGGCCGCGGCCCTCACCCCCCGACCCCCTCTCCACACGGGCCGCGATACGCAACGCTCGATACTGCGTGGGTGCGGCCCGGTGGAGAGGGGGAGAAGAGCGCGTCGAATCGTGCGCCCGAGGTGCGACCGCACGGCATGCGAACGGGGAAATCCGCGCCGTCGGATCCAGGAGCGGCAGCCCTCCCCTCTCCACCGGGCCGCTGTGCGATCGAAAGGGCAGGGCGGTTGTGGCCCGTGTGGAGAGGGTCGGGGGTGAGGGCGGCCGGCCGGTCCGCACGACGAGCCGGATCTGGCGCGAGCTGCACCCAAGTCTTTTCCTTGGCGTTCTTGGCGTCTTGGCGGTTCCTGCCGCGCCGACTCTCAGGCAAGCGCGCGCGCCAGCAGCGGCAGCGACCGGTCGAAACGGTACGCCGTGCCGGTGTGTCCGTCGTCGAACTCCTCGAACACGTGCGCGACGCCGTGCGCGCGCAGCCGCCGCGCGAAGGCCCGCGCGCCCCACTGCAGGTTGAAGTCGTCTCGCTTTCCCGCGTCCAGGTAGAGCACCCGCAGCCCCGCCAGTGCCTCGCGATGCTGCGGGTCCTCGACCATCCGCACCGGGTCCTTTTCCAGCCATCGCGCCCACACCTGCGGGCGCAGCTCGGCGGTTTCGGGATCGAAAGGCAGGGCGAGTCCCAGCGGTTCGCGCCCGTCGGGCGAGTAGCAGGCCGCCATGGCGAGCACGTTCACCGCCGCGGCGAAACGCCCGTCGGTGCGCCGCGGCGCGCGCTCCCAGGCCGCGACCAGCCCCTCGACGCCGCCTTCCGCCTGCAGGCGCGCGGCGGCCCGCGGAAAATCAGCCTGGTAGGAGTATTCGAAGAGCATGTCGCCGGCGTGGCAGGCGCACGCGCGCACGATCTCCGGGTGCCGCATGGCCTGCACGAGCGCCGCGTAGCCGCCCGACGAGTGGCCGGCGCACCCGTGCGCGCGCACGGCGAAGCGGCTTTCCAGCAGCGGGAGCAGCTCCCGCCACAGGTGGCTCTCGTAGGGTCCGGTGGCGGCCGAGTCGAGCCCCTGCGAGCCGCCCCAGCGCGTGAACAGATCCGGCAGGACCAGCAGCAGGTCGGGCATGCCCTGCGCCTGCAGCCGGGAGGCGCGACGGGCGAGTCCCTCCTTCCAGGGATCGTCGGCGAGGAAGCTGCCTTGCGAGTTGCCGAACGCGGCAAGCATCCACACGGCGGGCAGCGCCCGGGCGGGGTCGTGCCCGGACGGGGCGAGCACGCGCAGCTCGCGCACATGCGGGTCCCCGAGCGGATTGCCGCGCAGCAGCGCGCCGTCGACGGGAAGCACGTGAAGCTCGTACACCCGACAGCTCCTTTCCGTGCCCGTCCGCGTGACGCACCAAGAGGGTCGTTGTCCGGCGCGCCCTACGCGATCTTCAGCTCCATCCACTCGCGCGCGGCGAACACCTCCGGCGCCCCGGGCCTCGTCGCGGCACGCTCGCGGCAGGCCTCCACGTGGGCCTCCACGTCCTCGTCGGTGTGCATGGGGTCGTGGTGCGTGAGCGCGAGCCGGCGCACGCCGGCGGCGGCCGCGAGGTCGACGACGGTGCTGCCGCGCGGGTGACCCCAGCCCACGCGGCGCGCGTACTCGTGGTCCATGTACTGGGCGTCGGCGACGAGCAGATCCGCGCCCGCGACGAAGTCGACGATCTCCTTCGGGAACGAGCGCTGGGCCGCCGGGTCGCGCGCCGGCAGCTCCGGGTCCTCGATCTGCTGGTCCAGCTCGCTGTCCGTGCAGTAGCAGACCTTGTGTCCGTCCCGCTCGAACGAGTAGCCGAGGCTTCCGCCCGGGTGGTTCTGCTCCAGGGTCCGCACCCGCACCCCGCCCACGCTCAGGTCCGGCGTGAGCTCGCCGGGCACGATGCCGGCCCCCAGATCCGCGAATCGCACGGGGAAATAGGCCGATTCCATCTGGCCGCTGAGCAGCGCATGCACCGTGCGACCGCCCGACACCCGCCCGTAGACGTGCAGCCGGTTGGCGGCCGAGTACGCCGGCACGAAGAACGGGAACCCTTGGATGTGGTCCCAGTGCCCGTGGCTGAAGAACAGGTGCATGTCCAGCGAGCGGTGTCCGCGCCGCTGCAGGTCCAGCCCCAGCTCGCGCAGCCCCGTGCCCCCGTCGCAGGCGAGCACCGTGTCGTCGGTGCGCACCTCCAGGCAGGCCGTGTTGCCGCCGTAGCGGCGCGTGGCGCTGCCCGGCGTCGGGATCGACCCGCGCGTGCCCCAGAACCGCACGAAGAAGCCCATGGGAAAGCCGCTCCTGGCGCCCGTCTAGCGCTCGCGGAACACGAACAGGACCTCGCCCATCTGCAGCCGGTCCCCCTCGTGCAGCAGCGCCGAGTGGATGCGCACGCCGTTGAGGTGCAGCCCGTTGACGCTCCCGAGGTCGGTGACGAGCCAGTCCTGGCCCACGCGCTCCAGGCGGCAGTGCCTGCGGGAAAGCTCGTTCGAGGCGACGCTCACGTCGGCGGCCGGGTCGCGGCCCAGCAGCAGCGGCCGGTTGCCCCCCAGCGGATACGTCGTGGGCGCCCCCGGCCCCGCCGCCAGCTCCAGCGCCCCCTGGCGCGAACCGGCGGACTCCGCCCGCGGCTTCACGCTGGTGACGACGGTCTTCTCGTCGGACTGCGCCATCGCCTGCCCGCGGCGGACCGTCCGCCCGATGCCGTTTCGTAGCAGCGCGGTGCGGCCTTTGTCCAGTCCGCGTGCCCGGCCCGTCCGACGCGACGTGCGGACAAGGCCGGCCCCGTTCGTCTGCGCAGCGACCCGTCATCCGACGCCGATGGCGACGGGAACCCGGAAATCCCATGTGAATCCGCAGGGTTGGAGCGAAGAGCCGGGTCGGCGGTACATGTTCGGTGAGCAGGGCGGAGAGGCGAACGCAGCCGGCAGGATGGGCGTGCCCGTCGTGCGCCGCGCTTGGCGGGTTCTGTTCGAGCAAGGTGGTGCTCGCGGCGCGTCGCTCATGGTGAGCCTGCCGAACCACGGGACGCCCGTCCGTCGCGAGCGGTCGGCGCCCAACTCACCGAACATGTACCCGCACCGCTGGAAAAGAGGCGGATTCCGGGCCCGGATGGCAGGACGGGCCGGATTTCGGGCGTTTCCGGAGATCCGCCCGACGCCGTCCCGTCGCCTCCGCCCCGCCGCTACTTCACCACCGACACGGACGTGCCCGGGCTGTAGACCTCGAGGTAGTCGTTCGTGTCGTGTACGAAGAGCCCGAGCCGCACGTCGCCCGTGTAGTTGTAGGCGTACGAGCGCTTGAGCGTCATCGCCGAGACGCCGGCCTCGCCGGGCGCCGCGGTGCTCTCGTACAGGGTCACCGCGCCGCTGGCGCGCTTGAAGCAGTAGTAGGCGGTCGACACCGCGGCCCGCGCCAGGTACGTTGTCCCCTCGCAGCTTCCCACGCCGTTCCACGACACGTCGATCTGGTTGCCGCTGACGGTGTAGAAGCCCCACACGAGCGGGTTGTCGAACTGCGTCGAGTTGCCGCAGGTACCCATGCCGGCGTGTACGTAGCCCGTGTACGTCGCGAGGTTGAACCCGACCATGTTGTAGCCGTCGCTGCCGTGCGACGAGTAGAAGCACACCGTGAAGTCGCCCTTGAGGACCACGTCCGTGTAGTCGTAGCCGCCCGGCCGCCCGCTCGTGCCGGCCGTCGAACGCGTGTACTGGGTCGCGTTGGGCCCGGTGGGCGCCGAGCCGGTGTAGGTGACGTACGTCATGCTCTTGGTCGCCGCGCTCACGAGCCCGTACGAAGTGAACTTCGAGGGTCCCGGCGGCGTCGCGGCGGTCCACACCGTGCCGTCGAAGACCTCGATCTGCTTGGTGGTCGAGTTGAAGAGAATGAGTCCGGCGGCGGGCCCCGAGACCGCGTCGCGCTGCGCGGTCGTCAGCCGCGGCAGCAGCAGGCCCTGGCTCGTGGACTGGATTTCCAGCGCCGCGGAGGCCGAAGGCGAGGTCGTCCCGATGCCCACGCTGCCGCCCGTGAAGCTGCGGGGCCCGCCGTACTCGGTCCACGGCGCCGTCGAGGAGTCCATGACGAGCGTGCCGGGCGGGACCCAGGTGTCCGCCCCCTTGTCCGTCTGGGTGATGGGGGTGTCGATGCGGTTGTAGGCGACGTCCAGGGTGTACATGTCGCAGTAGGTGTCGGCGACGAGGTAGCCGTAGACCGTTCCGGCGTTCAGGTAGGTCTTCAGCCGCACGTTCTGGGTGGTCGAGCCTCCGTAGCGGCGGGCGTAGCCGCTGCCGTCCCGCAGGACGATGATCTGGACGGCCCCGTAGGTGTCGTAGTTGGGGCTGTCGTGCAGCGTGATCTCCAGGGCCTCGGAGTTCCCCGACCCGGTCCAGGCCGGGTCGAAGCTGAAGATCTGCCACGTCTTGTTGCGCCCGGCGAAGTTCAGGCGCTGGAAGCGGCTGCCCTGGAGGGTGCCGGCGAGCGCGAGATTGCCCGCGACACTCAGCCGCTCGGCCGGCGTCGTGGTCCCGATCCCCACGTTGCCGCCGGAGTCGATGGTCAGGCGGGTGCCCACGGCCGTGTCGTACACGTCGAACTTCCCCGAGGTCAGCACCTCGCCCACCTGCCAGGTCCGGCCCGAGGTCGAGGTGTTCTGCAGCTTGAGGCTTCCGGGGTTGCCGGGCCCGGCGCCGGCGACGTGCAGCGTGGACTGCGGGCTCGTCGTGCCGACGCCGACCCGGCCCTGGTTGTCGACGCGCATCCGCTCGGAGGCGCCCACCGACAGCACGATGCGCTGGCCCTGCGCGTCGTTGTAGTCGTTGGTCGCGTAGAGGCTCTGGTACGAGGCGCCCGTGGGGTCGCTGTTGTAGACGGCGAAGGCGCCCGACCCGCCGGAGTTCTGCGGGCCGCCCAGAATCCTCGTCTGCGGCGTCGAGAGCCCGTTGCCGATGAACCCGATGGCCGACTGGCTCCCCGTCGAGTACGAGTTTTCCAGCCGGAGCGCCTCGCCGGACCCGGAGGCCGAGTGCGCGACGTGCGCGCGCGCCACCGGCGACGTGGTGCCGATGCCGAGGCTGCCGCCGGTGAAGTACGAGCTGCCGGCCGCGGTCGACCGCACGAGGCCCGCGAGCGTCCCGCCGGCCGGGAAGGCGTCGGAGATGCCGTAGCCGGCGAGCGTCGAGGGCTTGTCCGTGACGCCGCCCCACGGGACGCTGCCGGCCGACCCCGTGATGCTGACGGTGGCCGGGATGCGCGCGGGGTCCAGAACGCCGGTGGCGATCTTCGAGGCGTCGAGCACCGGAACGCGCGCGGCGTCCAGCGTTCCCGCGGTCAGCAAGGAGGCGTCCAGGGGCGGGATGTCGGTGGCGGCCAGGGCGCGGAACGCCGGGGCGGAGTCGAGGCCGGAGACGGGGCCGGCGAAGACGTTCGCGGCGGGCGCGGTCGCGGTTCCCGTGCCTCCGCTCGAGGCGGGCAGCGGCGTGCCGAAAGCCGGCGCCGCGGTGAAGCTCTTTGCACCGCCGATGGTCTGCGTGCCGCTCAGGTCCAGATACCCGGAGGACAGCCCGCCCACGTCCGCGATGCCCAGAGAGGCAGGCGCCCACCGCGACCCGTCGAAGCGCAGCACCTGCGCCCCGGCCGGCGCCGATGCCGAGACCTCGAAGCCGCGGATCGCCTTCACTTCGGGGCTCTCCCAGTTTCCGCGAAGGTCCCCGCCGCAGGTGGTGTCCGCGCCGTACTTGGCGTCGAAGCGTGCGAAGTCCGCCGACGAGAGGTAGCCGTCGCGAGCCGAGTCCGCTGGGAGAATCGACAGTTCCGCGCTTCGCGCCCCCGCCTGCGCGGTCAGCGGTGCCACGGCCGTCACGCTCGTGATGCCTGTGTCCAGGTCGGCCGCCGGAGCCCACGCCGCGCCGTTCCACTTGAGCACCTGGTCCGTCGCCGGCGCGGCGGCGGACACCGGGCGCGACTGGAGCCGCGCCACCACCGGCGTCCCGAGCGTTCCCGAGAGATCTCCGCCGCACTGCGTCAAGGCATCGTATTTCCCCGCGAAGAGGGACCAGTCGGAGGACGAGAGGAACCCGGACGCGTTCGCGGCCGCCTGCGCGAGGGAGATCTGCGGCGCCGTCGCGGACCCTCCCGCCGCAAGCGGAGCGGCGGCGGTCAGCCCGGTGAGCGTGCCGGCGGCGGCGCACTGCCACGAGGTGCCGTCGCGCACCAGCGTCTGCCCGGCGCCGCAGTTCTGCAGCGAGACGGTCTGCGCCACGTCGATGGCGATGCCCGGCCCGGCCAGGTAGCGCGCGGGACCCGAAAGACGCCCGGCGGCGTCGACGACCGTCTGCCCGCCGACCCGCAGCGAGGCGACGTTCGCGCTGCCGACGACGCTTTGCGCGGCGACCGCGTAGGGAATAGCGCCGATCTGCTGGCGCGGCGCGAGCGTCTCCGAGCCGACGCGCACTTCCAGCCATCGCGCGCCGGCGTCGAAGAGCGAGTCCCCGACGGGCTGCACGAGGCCCAGGTAGGTCGAGTAGTAGCCATCGGACAGGCCCAGCGTCTGCGACTCCTGCCACAGCGCGCTGCCTCCCGACGCACCGTCGTACACGGCGAACACCACCGTCGCGGTGCCCGTGGCGGCGGTGCCGTCGGCCCGCAGCAGCCGGCCCTGGTAGCCGAGCAGGTGGGGAACCTGCGCCGTCGCCGCGAAGGCGGAAAGCACGCAGACGACGAAACCCGGGACAGGGAAGAAACGCGTGCCGGCCGGCATGGGTGGCCTCCGTCGGTCAGAGAAGCGAGCGTCGGCGATAGTAGCGGCCTCCCGTCCGCGGCGGCAAGCGGTGGCGAGGTACGGTGCTCTTGCGAGGGTTTTGCAGGAAGGCGCGCTGGGGGCTCCCTTGCGCTGTCGCACGCACGTCGGCACGGTCGCATTCCCCTCGTTTCCCGCCGCGCCTCGGACCCGGGCGGGCCGCCTGCGGCTTGCCGTCCAACGCGGGTCGCCTCGGACCCGCTGCTGGCGCCATGGGCCGGGCGCGGCAAGGACGACGAGGCGCCGATCTCCACACCGCGACTGCGCCCCCGCTGCGGTTGCTCGCCGACCCGGCCCTCGCGGGGCGGCCGGGGGCATTGAAATACTGACCGAAGAATACTGAACAAAAAAGTTCAATTTGAACTTTTTTGTTCAGTGGTCGCTGCGACAACCCGCCGTAATTGCTGGCTTTTTCCGACCGCCGTCGGCGGGCAGGTGAGGCTTCCGCCAACCCCAGGGCGACCGCCGGGCCCGATTTCGCGGGTTTCCGGAGGCCCGGCCGTGGTGCCCGGGACCGCCGCGCTACCGTTCCGCCACCCCGACGTCGGTGCCATCGCTCCCCGGACCGTTCGGCACTTCCTCCAGATCCGCCGGTCGCGTGCGGCCCTTCGCGTCCAAGACAAGGGTCTGCGCCGGCCACGCGAAGCCGGCGGGCGTCGTGTCCTCGGAGGAGCCCGCGTCGAGGCACGGCGAGTCGACCGCGCCCCGTCCGTCCTCCTTGAACGTACACGTGGCCGCCGCGTTGTGGAGGCTCTCCGGCCGGGGCCCCAGGGCGCCGTCGGGCAGACCCGCGAGCTCCGCCGACGAAACCGCGGCGGTGCCCTTGCGCCACGCCGAGGCGACCGCCGAGAACGCGTTCCACTGCACCAGCGAGTCGCCGCCTCCGTCGCAGTCGTCGACCCCGACGTGGAAGTCCCGGACGTAGTTGTTCCTCACGAGCCACGTCGTCGCGGTACACGCGCCGGAGGTCGCCAGCGCCCGGCTGCGGTTGACGATGCCCGCTCTGCCCAGGAGCAGGTTGTGCGCCAGCACCTGGGAGCTTCCGGCGCCGTCGCCGGTCATGAGCACCGCGGCGTTGTTGTAGTTGTCGCCGCCGGTCGCCGAGCCGCAGTCCGCCTCGACGCGGAAGACGTTGTTCCACACCAGGAGGTTCTGCCATTTCTCCAGCAGCAGCGCCGCGCAGTGGCCCGTCATGCTGGGCACGCCGCCGATGCGCAGCAGGTTGCCGCGGACGTGGCCGCGCAGCGAGCCGCCCGTTCCCGCGGTCCCTCCGAGGCGCACGAGCGACAGGTCGGTCGCGGCGGTGCCGGGGTTGCCGGTGACGAGCGTGTTGTCGCGGAGGTCGAAGTCGCCCGCGTCGGCGAGGAAGATCGCGCTGCTGTGCTTCGATTTCCCGGCCTGGAGGTAGCTCTTCTCGACGACCACGCCCGCCTGCGGAGGGTCGGACCCGGTGGGGACGAGCGACGTGCCGCGGTCGACGTAGACGGCGGCGGACACGGGTTCCGTTGCCAGGTCCGTCGCGCTGGCGTCGGCGAGGATGCGGCTGTTGCGGATGCGCACCGCGCACTGGTCGCACAGGACCGCCTTGTTCACCGGATCGGCCGCACGCAGACCAGCCGTGGCCTTCACGTTTCCGGCGGGGCCGGAGATCGTCAGCCCGTCAAGCACGGACGTTTCCGTTTCCGATGCGGCTCCCGGCGCCGCGGAAACCAGAACGGCGGCGGAGCGCGAGCAGTAGTTCGCGTTGCGATCACCGACCGTGTTCGCCAGCGGCACGAGGTGCACCGCCAGTCGCGCCCAAGTCGTCATGCCGTACAGGCGGCATCCGTAGTCGAGGCCCCAGAATCGGATGAAGTAGCGCCCCGCGGCGAGGCCGGCGGAAACGAATACCGCTCGCTCCTGGCAATCCGTCGTGCGGCAGTTGTTGCTCGCAAGGACCGCGCCCGCCGCGTTCCTGAACTCCATGTAGAGGACTCTCGACTCCCGGGTCCACTCCACTCCGAAGTTGACGCGCAGCTCGACGGGCGCCCTCTGCGGCCCGGGACCGTCCGGGTCGGGCGGCATCGCGCGCAGCAGGTCGAAGTAGAACCAGTACTCTTGGACGTTCAGGTTGCTCGGCGAGCACATTCCC
>Ga0172368_10004536_pt1 | contig 16018 bp, 10 predicted proteins | sample Lak11m_FD_114540 | JGI IMG/M metagenome (GOLD analysis project Ga0172368, IMG submission 114540) | Freshwater microbial communities from Kabuno Bay, South-Kivu, Congo - kab_022012_11m | ecosystem: Environmental > Aquatic > Freshwater > Lake | place: Democratic Republic of the Congo: South-Kivu...
ACCGGGAGGGTGGCCGTCCTCACCCCCCAACCCCCTCTCCAAGGGTGGAGAGGGGGCTTCCAACGCTCCCCTTCTCCATACTTGGGGAAGGGGCAGGGGGATGGGGACTCTTCACGAACCGGCACCATCCCGAGCAACTCGATGTCCCGGTGAACGTTTGCCAAAATTTGTTGATCTACCTCTCGTGGAAGGTCTTCGCCCGAAGGGCGTACCGTGAATAGCCGTGTGCTTCAGCGCACGGAATGCGGCTCAACAAGCTTTGGACCGCGACCCTGAAGGGGTCGTGCCAGCAGATGGAGGACCCTTTCAGGGTCCGAAAACTGTCATTCAAGCACGCTTCCGTAGGGTAAAGAAACCGTCTCGAAACCGGGGAGGAGTCGAGAATCGTAGCACAACTCAGTCTTAATTCCGTCCTTATCACCCTCACCCCGGCCCTCTCCCACAGGGAGAGGGAGACCTGTGGAGCCAATTTCCGGTTCCCTCTCCCCCGGGGAGAGGGTTAGGGTGAGGGGGAATCGTGTTATGACGGCCCCATTTTCATGGGTTTTGAGACAGTCTCTAAACCCTACGGCTACTCTTGGTTTGCCCCATTCGGGGCATTTGCCGCGACGTTCGCCGAGCGCGCACGGACGGACCCTCTTCTAGCCCCACGTAACCGAACGATTACCTAATTGTCCCACTTCTTCTTGACGGCGGTGACAATCATTTGATGGCCGTACGGAGTCAGCCCGATCGCCTCGTCCACGAGTTTCCGGATGGGAAGCAGGAGCCTCGACCGAGCCGCCAACTCGCGCTCGGGGTGGTAGAGCTTCCTGCGCAGGTTGAATGAGCGGGTCCGAATGGAGATTGCGGTAAATCCGACGCGGGCGAGAAGACGGGAAATCGTCGCCGGCTCGAAAAGCACGATGTGATCCGAACCATTCAGGTACACCCATTCCGGGCCGTTCACCCACCGTGAAAGCGAGGCAAAATTGGTCGTGGCAAGAGTCAACAGACCACCCCAGCGCAGCGCCCTGTGGATATTCGATACCGCCCGGAGCGGAGACGCCAAGTGTTCGATGACGTCCCAAATGCGAACTACATCGACGCACTCGGGTTCGCAGCTGAAGTCCTCGGCAGGGTCGGTGATCACCCGCCCGAGATTTAGAGCGGCGAGACGTTCAAGCGCCTGCGAGTTGATTTCGAGAGCCCACGTGTCCCAGCCGGCCCGTACAGCTGACGCGAGGAACCATCCCCTCCCCGCCCCTACCTCGAGAATCCGATTGAGGTGGCGATAAGGCTCCAACGCGGCGATTTCCCGCATAAGGCGTCTTTCCTGCGAAGGAGTGAGGTGCTCGTCGCCCATGGCGCCAGTACCGGAGCACATCTGAGATTCGGTGTGATCGGCAAGTCGGGGATTCACGAAAACCAGCCCGCACTCGCGGCAACGCACATGCCGGAAGCCCTCTTTCACGAAGAGAAGGGAGTATTCCTCGCTGCCGCAGAGGTCGCAGGGGATCGTGATCATGTTCGGAGGTGAGTTCAACGGGTATAGAGAATTGCTTTTAGACAATGACTGAGTATGCGATCTCGCAAATCAGGTGATGAATGTTGTTTGACGGTTCCCAAATGATTAGTGGGGCCGGCGTCTCTGCCGGCCATTAATCCAGGGCCGGAGCGGAGGCCGGCCCCACTATATGAGCGAACATTGGTGGGACAGGCACCTCGCCTGTCCGAGAGAGAATGACAGGCAGGATGCCTGTCCCACCAACCAGTGATCTTCACCCTCTCTTCATCGTCCCTAGCCAGGAGCGCGTTACCGCGATTGCGTAACGGAGCGCTTTGATGCCCCACGCTCAGTTCCTATCGCGCTCTTCACCATGCGCAGCGGCCACGGCGAGAGCCTCACGTGCCGCCCTTATGCGCGCTGCACGAGTTCGCACGATGCTCGCTTCGTTGTTCTTGCCGAGCTTCACGTACACTCTACTGAGCTGGTCCAGCAGGCCTGAAAGCTTGTGATGATCGGTCCCGAGATTCTCTTCAAGAATCGCTAGGGCCCTCGTGAAAAAGGACTCCGCCTCGTGGTACCGGCCATCTTCATAGCAGATAGCGCCCGCGATCGACAAGTTGGCGGCATAACTGAACCAATCCTGTTGAGGCTGGGCTCGCTGAGTGGCTTCCCGGAACGCGAACACTACCAGTCGCGTCTCGTCGTCGGAATAGCTCACCGGAAGTACATCCAGAACGATGCCGATCTCGGAGCCGTTACGGGACCGGAGCACGCATTCGACGGCCGGGGACTCCGAGCCTCTGAAATAGGCTTCCATCGGGTCGGTCACGGTTGCGGGGGATTCACGATCCACCAGCATGAGCACGTCTCGAACGTGCTTACCCAGCGCGTCTTCTCGCTTCCATTCGGTCAGGGTCTCGGCAAGGTTGTTCACGTACTTGACAGCGCCTTCACCCGTCGCGGCTACCACAGCACCGCCAAGCACATTGAGCGCACTGGAGTACCATTCGGTGACTTCCTTTTCGTGAACGTCGCGGCCGTGCTTGTAGAGCGACACCTCGATAGTCGTCCGCAACTCCGCCCCGGAGAATGGTTTGATAATATACCCGAACGGCTCTGAAAGCTTCGCTCGTTGCAGCGTCTTCTCGTCCGCGTGTGCGGTGAGGAATACTACGGGAATATCGTACAGCCGATGGATCTTCTGGGCCGCTTCGATACCGTCGAGATCGCCCGCTAGCTGAATGTCCATCAACACCAGGTCCGGCCGCAACTCGCCGGCCTTTACCACCGCGTCTTCGCCCGACCCGGTGGTGGCCGCTACCACATACCCCATCGAGGTCAGCTTGGCCTGGAGCTCCATTGCCACGACTACTTCGTCTTCGACAACCATAATCTGAGGACCGGGCATTCCGTTCAATCCTCCTTGCCATCATAAAATGCTCGCGCTTGCGCAAGCGGGAGCATCACCGAAAACGTCGTGCCCCTGCGCTCGGCGCTCTCCACCGTGATCTTGCCGCCGTGGCGGGTGATGATTCGGGAACTGCTCGCCAAGCCCATTCCTGTGCTCTCGTTCCCTTTTGTGCTGAAAAACGGGTCAAAGATACGGGCCAGGTTTTCCTTCGTAATACCGACGCCGTTGTCCCGGATTCGCAGCACAACTTGATCCGTTTCCCGCAAAGTCCGGACGCGGATTTCTCCGCCTCCGGGAAGGGCCTCCACAGCGTTCTTCATCATGCTCAGCACGACGGTAAACAACTCGGCTTGCACGCCGCGAACCGTACAGTCGTCGGCGAGGTTCATTTTGAGATCCACCGGAGCAGCACTCCGCCGCGCGCCGCGACTGAGCCAAACCTTGCCCATGCCTACTGCTTGGCGCACCATTCGGGAAAAATCAAAAACCGTTTCTTCCGGCGGCCGTCCAAGGCGCAACCCGACGAACGTCTCCAGGCGCCGGACCGCTTCCTGTCCCATCTTGGCGCTCTGGAGCACCTGATCCAGATATGTTCGGACGTCGGAGTAGTCCCCTTCTCCCAATCGGATCGAGGCCATTTGTACGCCGTCGACGGTGAGCTGCAACAAATTGGTTATATCATCCGCAACACCGCCCACGAGTTCGCCGGCAGCTTTGAGCGGCTCCCTGCGGACTAGTACTTCCATGGCGCGGGTTCGTCCCGAAATCTCCTCCAGCAGCCTCTCGTTGGCGGTACGCAATTCTCCGGTGCTTTCAAATACGCGGCGCTCGAGGTCTTCCATCAGTGCCCTGAGCGCCTCCTCGGCTCGCGAATGTTCTACGGCGCGGCCGATCCTGTCGGCGATGTCGTTGAGCAACTGACACTCCTCAGAGAGGAATGGGCCCATGTCGAATTCGGGCCTTTCTTCGAGGTAGCAGACCTCAATGGTTCCAACCTGAGCGCCGGACGCATTGATAGATGCGACCTGTCTCCATGGCGTCCACTTGAAGTTTTCCGTAGAGAATTCCTCGCCGTCGAGTTTCACTCGAGCGCACGCAATGCTTGGATACTGCAACGCGGGTGGAATGATGGCGAGCATGCGCCGGATCTTCTCAGCCAGAGACAATTCATGATGTTGTAACAGATCCGACACGCCGTAGAGGCATCGCAGCTCCTTTACTCGCTCCGTCAGCTGTCTTGTGCGCTTGCGCAGCTCTTCCTCCATCAGCTTGCGCTCGGTGTCGTCGGTGAAAATGGTTACGATTTCGCCGGAAGGGAGCTTGTATACGAAATGCTCGCGCCACTCCTCAAAGCATTCATCCCCGAAGGTATGCGCAGCATGGCGGTCCGCGACCCCAGCGCGCCACACCTTCTGAAGCACGGTGAACAGTGCCGACTCTTTAACATGCGGGATAACCTTCAGCACGCTGCTTCCGATAATATCGGTTCGCGGGCGGCCGTATATCTCTTCCGCGGCTTTGTTGCAGTCGATAAGGATAAAGTCGGTTCCTCGCCGCGCGGCGGCGAAGATGAATACTCCGTTGCTCATATTGTCGAACAGGGCGCGATATCGGGTTGTGCCCTCCAGCATCGCCTCTTCGGCTCTCCGGGCCTCGGTCATGTCGAGCATGATGCCCTGACGGTATCCCGGCACTCCGCTCTGCCGACGAACAATTACCGCCTCATCGCGAAACCAGACGATGCCGCCGTTGCGTGCGAGCATGCGGTACTCGGAGACAAAACGCTCGGCCGACGAATGGCATCGCGCAATTTGGGCTATCACTCGATCTCGGTCCTCCGGATGCAGCATGTTCCTCCACAGGTCCGGACCGGTCCTCAAATCGTCCTGCGAGACCCCGAGGATTGCTTCGACTTGAGGACTCATGTAGAGGATCGTGCTCCTTTCGTCCAGCGCCGCAACGTAGGTGATAGCAGGAATGTGCTCAACCAGCGCCCTGAACCGCTTCTCGCTCTGCTTGAGATGCTCTTCGGCTCGTTTACGTTCGGTGATATCGAAGCAGATGTTATAGAGGAACGTCCTTCCCCTAAGTGTCATGGGCCCAGCGCATACCTGGACATCGCGAACAGTACCATCAGCAAGACGATGGAGCGAATGGTAGGATCTACGACCTTCAGACTTGGCGCGGGAAAGCTCTTCCGATTCTCGTTCAACCGGCAGCGCGTGGATCTGGGTCACCTTCATCCGCGCAAGTTCCTCCCGGCGATATCCGTAGAACTCGGCTGCGCCGGGATTCGCTCCAACAATCCTTCCGGTATCCGGATCGAGCAGGAGAATTACTGCGTGGCTTGTCTCGAAGAGAGCACCAAAGAGAAGCTGTCCTTCGCCGACTTCCCCATCGGTTCTTATACCCGTGCAGAGAACCCGCTCTCGCGAGGCGAGACGGCCACGGAGTCGATCAAGCTCTTCGAGGAGCTGCTCCTTGGTCTTGTCCTCGTCCCTCATCCAGGTGTCCCCTCGATGCGTACAGCCATTATGTTATCATATCACGAGACGCGGACTTGTGTCAGGGGTTGCGGCGCACGCACAGTAATCGTTCAGTCTCATGGGGCTAGAATAGGGTTCGTCCGTGCGCGCTCGGCGAACGTCGCGGCAAATGCCCCGAATGGGGCAAACCAAAAGTAGTCACGCTGTAGCGTGATTCACCCTACGGAAGCGTGCCTCGAACGCGAGTTTTTCGGAGACCCTGAAGGGGTCCTCCGTCCGCTGGCACGCCCCCTTCAGGGTCGCTGTCCACGGCTTGATGAGCCGCACTCCGTGCGCTGAAGCACACGGATATTCATGGTACGCCCTTCGGGCGAAGACCTCCTCCAGGAGGCAGACCAACAAGTCATGAAGCTTTCGCCGCACGTAACTGAATAGATGCCACGCACACAAGACCTTTCGGTCGCAGTCGGAAGCACTAACTTGTCAAAAAGACCGACATCACAATTCAGCGTCTGCGAAGGCTATCCAGTGACGCGCATCTCTATTGCTCAGGATAGACCTCCCGAATGTTATCCCGGTGGTCCACCAAATAAATGAGCCTGCCCCTTTCCCGGAGTTCTGTCTTCAATTGGGGCAGATTTTCCCTGTCGATATTGAAAACTCGAACGTACAAGTAGCGGTAGCCCGGCGGCGCATTCTCGTACGGACACACAATGCTGACCACACGCGCATGATAGCGGCGCAAGGTGTCGACTACGCGCTGGATGGACCCGGGCTTGTCTTCGATGAGAAACCCGAACTGTATACCTTTGCGCACAAGCCCACTGAGGGAAACCATAGCTTTGAAAAGATCGTCTTTGGTAATCAATCCGACCACGACATCGTCGTAGTTCAACACAGGACAGCCGGACACCTTGTGCCTGAGAAGGACTGCCGCCGCTTCTTCAAGCGTATAATCCGGCCTGACCGTCAGCGGCGCGCGAGTCATGATAGAGCTCACGTGAACATTTGACAGATGATAGACTCTATGAGGGATGTCGGGAAGCGACGTGTCGATGGGCGCAGCTCTCCTGAGGTCTTCGTCGGTAACGACACCGACGAGCTTGCCTTCTTCAAGGACGGGCACAATCCCCAGCTTGTGGTCCATCATGACGACGACCAGTCGGTGGACCGTGTCGTTCACGTCGACCGCTACGACATCATCGGTCATCCAGTCCTTCACAAGCATCGCCACACCATCCCAAGTCCCATTTCCTCACAACAGCTTAAACAAATAGCACGCTACTACAATACCACATTGAGAGTTGGTGCGGTATTCCTTAATGTTGCGATCAATAGATGCGGCCGCGCGTTCTTCTCGATGGGGCCGGCGAGGCGCCGCACCTTTGAAGATGGGGCTCATCCCGTGATTTCGACGCAATCGGCACCCTTGATGGAGAAGGCGAATCGTGGTAGTCATTCGCCGACCCGAAACGTACGGTGAGGTCACGAAGTGGAGTTAAAACCTATTGCCGATTTTCTCTTCGAAGTGGGAATGCTCAAACGCACTCCACGGTCGGGATTCCAATTCCTGGGAACCGGCCGAGAAACCGTTGCCGAACACAGCCTGCGGTGCGCAGTAATCGGATACGTGCTCGCGAAAATGTCAAACCTGTCCACCGAAAGAGTGGTGCTGATGTGCCTGTTCCACGATTTGGTGGAAGCCCGCACCGGCGACTTGAACTATGTGAACAAGAAATATGTCCGCGCGGACGAAGAAGCCGCCATGCGCGACATGACCGAAAACCTTCCGTTCGGCGGCGAGATTCGAAGCCTGTCTGTGGAGTTCCAGGACAGGGCGACGCCGGAGGCGGACCTGGCCAACGACGCAGACCAGATTGAGATGATCCTCCAGCTCAAAGAACTTGGCGATCTCGGCAACCGCTATGCAAAGGATTGGATTACGACGGCCATGAAGCGACTTCGTACCGACTGCGGGAAACGCCTCGCTCGGAGCATCCTCAATACAGACTTCTCCGCGTGGTGGTTCAAGGAGAAGGACGACGAATGGTGGGTTGAGGGCAACAGGCAGCCCCACAGCGACAAATGAGCGCAGTCACGAGGTGTCGGAACATGCCGGTCTACCACGCCTTGAAGTTGCTTCGGAATTCGTTGAGCAACGTCGCTCTGGTCGTCACCATCGCTGTACCGCTTTGCTGGTCGATAGGTGTCACCGCGTATGCTCAAGAGACCGCGCAACCCCGCGGGGAACGTCAGGAGATGACGGCGACCCCGCAAGATAGGACGCATCAACGTCACCTTGTCGCTCAAAAGGAACCCGACTCACGTACGAGATACCGCTGGCTCTTCGGCAATCAACCCACCGAACCAAGCCAATCTCCGCAAGACGCCACAATCCTGGAAGAATTCGACCGAGAGCTTAAACAGGCACGAAGACTCTACCTTGCCGGCCAGATCGAGCAGGCCGTGCTCAAATATCGCAGTGCTATCGACCGCATTGAAGCGCTCGTGGACGCCGTGCCCCCGGGCCACCCCCTCCTCAATGACATGGACGACCGCTTCCAGGTCTTCGACGAGGTCGTGGGAAAGCTCCTAGGGCCAATCCACGCGGAACCGAAGGATGACACCACAGGGCAGCTCTTCTACCTCTTGGAAAAACGGCGGATTTGCCGTCGGCATCTCGCTCTGAAGAAGGCTGAGATTCCAGCATTCTTCGAGGTGCCCCGCGACCTGGTCTCCGAGGAAACCCGTGTTCTCAAAGAGCTCGGAGAGATCGCAAAGCAGCGGACGCCGGCCGGCGATCGAATAGGAGTCGATGCGCTCAAGACGCGCTTGGCGAAGATTCGGGAAGGCCTTCAGCAGAGTTCCTCTCGTCTTGCGCTCCTGAGGCGCGGCGTTCCCGTACCGCTTGCTGAAGTCCGCCGGGATCTCCTGCGAAAAGACGAAATGATTTTGGATTTCACATTCTTCCGAGACCGAATGGTTGTCGGGGTAATCACGACGGAAGGCGCGGTTTACCATCAAGTTCAAGTCAACGCGCCGGAATTGGACAAGGGGGTTTTCACTCTTCAGGAAAAGTTGAGAGAATTCACGTTAGGAGGCCAATCGAGCTTCATGGGGCACGCGTGGCGAGAACCGTCTCGTCGCGTGTACCGAGCCCTGTTCGGCAATCTGCCCCCTCTGCCCGAGGACAAGCCGGTCGTGTTCGTGATTCCCGATCGCTCGCTGTGGTACTTGCCGCTGTCAATGCTCCTGGACACGGAAGATCGGCCCTTCGGAAGAGAGCGACTCATATCGCTCATCCCGTCCGTCGATATGCTCAAGTTTATCCGCTCAGCGCCACGGCAGACGATCAGTCCGGGTAAGACGCCGGGGCTGCTTCTCCTCGAATCGCTCCCATGGGTTTCTGAGGACGATGCGAGCAAGGCCGCCACCCGGGCGGCAAACAAGAAGAAGAAGGCTCGGAAGCCATCGGAAGAAGAACGGATTGAGGAACTCATTCTTACCAGCCCGGTGTACCCCAAGCCCTCCGAGGTGGTGCTCAAGATCCAGAAAATGTTCTCCAAATTCGACGTCTTCGTCGGGCCATCCGCCACTGTGGAGCGTCTGACACAGTATCGGGATTCATTGAAGGATCTGGCAGTCCTCGCATTGCCCTGGTTGGTGACGGACACGGTCAGACCGGATCATCAGCCAACGGCGTTCTTTTCCCCGGACAAGAACAGTCGCAGAAGATTCCCCGTGAAGGAGTACTTCGACGCGCCAATTGCGGCAAAGCTTATGCTCGTTCCAACGTGCTGGTTTGACGTCCCGGACAAGGAATCGCCCGTCGGCGAAGGCCCTCTCCTCATGGCGCTGGCGATGCTCTACGGTGGGACTCCGCTGACTATGGTGAACTATTCGAACCCGGACTGGGGAAGCGACGACCATTACATCGAGACCGTCGCGAAGAAGATATCCAAGGGCGAGCCGGCGAGCCGCGCGCTCGCCGAGTACGCAAGGGCCTTGCCGAGCGGCATGGATTCGTCATTCAGCGGACGGCCGCCGGCATGGTCAGGATGGATTGTGATGGGAGACGCGGGTCAGGCCGGCGCGGCGCGCGGGGACGCACAGGATGGCAAGGAATAGGGCTCCGGGCGTCGCCTTCCGCGTCAGCCTCCGCTCTTAGGGAAGAACTTAAGCAGCAGGCATCTTCAGGGCGAGCCGGGAGATCGTCCGAGCAGCAGAGTTCCGATGGTAGATACCTTTGGTGACACCCTTCTGCAGCAGAGATGACGCCTCGCGAAAGAGTTGCTGCGCGCCTTGGTCCTTAGCAGCCACGGCCAGGAGATATTTCTTAACAACGGTCTTGACCTTTGATCTGAAGGACATATTCCTCAGGCGCCGCTTCTCGGTTTGGCGAATTCTCTTGAGGGCCGATGGATGATTGGCCATGAATGACTCCTGATCACTCGATTCTTATGGTAGAGATCGCGCGGGCAGGCCCGCGGTCGAACCGACTCCACATAAAAGAGAATATATGACAGTACGCTCGGACGAAAGTCAACCAATTTCACCCGCCGACCACCACCGAACACGTTCAGAAGAACGGGCCGTGACCCGGGCAGCTGGCGTAGTCGGCTTCTGGACTACCCTGAGCCGCATCCTTGGCTTCGTCCGGGACATGGTTATCGCCGTTTTCATGGGCGCCGGTCTCGGCGCAGACGCCTTTTTCGTCGCATTCCGGATCCCGAATCTCCTACGGCGCCTCTTCGCGGAGGGAGCGCTCTCCGCGGCATTCGTCCCCACCTTCGTCGAGGTCCTTCAAAAGGAAGGCCGGGACAAAGCCGAACAACTCGCCCGAGTGACCTCGACTGCCGCGGCGATCGCTCTCGCGGTCGTCGCCATACTGGGCATCGCATTCAGTCCGTGGATCGTGAAGGTCATCGCCCCAGGCTTCGCTGACAGCCCCGAGAAGTTTTCTCTGACGGTCGCGCTCAACCGGATTATGTTTCCGTACATCTTTTTCATTTCTCTGGTAGCCCTCGCGTCGGGAATTCTCAACGCCATGGGCTACTTCGGCGCGCCGGCAGCTTCCCCGATCGTGCTGAACCTGTCGATGATCTTCAGCGTCGCTCTGTGCTGTTCGTTCTTCGGGATGGGGCCCGCACACGCTCTTTCATGGGGAGTCTTCGTAGCAGGGGTGCTCCAGTTGGCGCTTCAGATTCCATTCATGGAGAGAGCGCGCATCCGGCTGCGGCCGGATTTCTCCTTCGGGAATCCCGCACTCAAGCGTATCGGAAAGCTTTTCGTGCCCGCTGCGTTCAGCGGCGCGGTCTACCAGGTCAACGTTGTCGTAGGCACCATTCTTGCCTCGTTGTTGCCCGTGGGCAGCGTGTCGTGGCTCTACTACGCGGATCGTCTGGTGGAGCTTCCGCTTGGCGTTTTCGCTATTCCTCTGGGGACTGCGGTACTGCCGTCCATGTCACGGCTCGCGGGCAATGCGGACATGGAGGGATTCACGCGATCGCTCTCGTATGCAATGCGGCTCACGGCTTTCTTCATCATTCCCGCGTCAGTCGGGCTGATTATGCTCCGTGAACCGATCATCGCACTCCTTTTCCAGCGAGGCCAGTTTAGCCTCTTGGATACGCAACAGACCGCGGATGCGCTCCTCTGGTACACCGTTGGACTGTGGGCGTTTTCCGGACTCAAGGTGGTTACGCAGAGCTTCTTCTCCCTCAAGGACACCTCGACACCACTATGGATCTCCATTGTTGCAGTCGCCGTGAACCTCGTCGCCGGGCTGCTCTTAATGGGACCCATGAGACACGGAGGGCTTGCGCTGGCGACGTCTCTGGCTGCTGCTTTCAACGTGTGCACTCTGTATGTTATTCTGGCTCGCCGTCTTGGAGGCAACCCAGCGCCGGACTTCTTCCCATCCGCGTTGCGGACTGCCATCGCATCGGCAATCATGGGATTCTTTCTGGTTTGGGCGCGAGACCTGGCCGAATGGAGCTTGGGCCTGACTGCGCACAATTTGTTGATTCTCGCCGTGTGCATCTGCGGCGGAACCATTCTGTTTTCCGTGGCAGCCTACGCGCTGGGCTGTGCGGAATTGCGCGGCCTCTTGGCACTGCTAAAAGGCAGGACCGGCCTATCCCGATAGATTGTCTTGCTGGTTTCCATTTCCGCCTACAATAGAGATTGACGATTATGGCTTCGGTGATGTATGAAAGCCTAATTAGCTCAGTAGCATCCTGTCCGACCCCGGCGGGGGGAGTAGGCCGTTTCACGGTTTGCAGGACCGGCTGGCTGGGGGGTTCCGCGACCAAGGAGCCCAGCCGGTGGGCAATCGCGGCGTTCGCCAGGCGGGAGTGAGAGGATAGGAACCTCGTCGATTTTCCACGCAGTGTGTGGTTGTGTGCCCACGCGCAGCGACACCATGACTTTCCGAGCGAGGGGAGGATTCGAGCGTTGATCTCAGCGGGATCGCCTTTGGTCGATAACGCTCACAACCCAACCTCTCTGGCCCCGCGAATGCGGCTGAAAGTCACCCACGTACAGCAGCTCTTCGCACAGGCCTGGCCGGGATTTATCGCTGCGCTCGTCAGCGCGGTAATCCTCGTCCTTACGCTTCGAAATGTAGTTGCATCTTCCCAGTTGCTCCTTTGGCTTCTTGCGTACACGGCGCTGCAGGTACCGCGATATCGGCTTGTCATGCGCTTCAAAAGCGATCCGCCGACCGGCGAAGCGACCCTGCCGTGGGGAACCAAATTCTCGCTCTACACCATCGCAACGGGACTTACCTGGGGCATCACAGGGATGGTCTTATTTCCCGAGCCGTCCATTTCCCACCAATTCATCCTGGCAATCTTTGTGGGAGGCATCGCCTCGGCCGCTGCGGTGACCTATTCGCCGCTCACGGAATGTTATCTTCCTACTGTTTTAGTGGTCCTCCTGCCCTTCGGAGCCGCTTACGTGTACCGAGGCGACGAGCTGAGCGTCACAATTGGTTCGATGACGGCCGTCTTCGCGATCGTGCTGATCCTGACGGGCCGACAAATGCATCGGGCAAATTCAGCGGCGCTCAACGCAGCATTTGAAAAGGGTGACTTAGTTACCTCGTTGCTCCGCGAAAAAGCCAAGGTCGAGGGCCTCAACCATATTCTCCAAGCTGAAATCGAGGAACGTGCACGCGCTGAGGATCGCTACAGCCGCCTGGTGAACACGATGAACGAAGGAGTCAGCATACAAGACGAAAAGGGCGAGCTGACGTACGTCAATGAGCAATTCTGCCGGATGATCGGGCATGCCGCTGACGACCTTGTGGGCCACAAGCTGACTGACTTCGTCGACGACACGGAGAAGGGCCGCCTGCAAGACCTGTGGAATGGAGAAATCCGGGGCGAGCCGGGTCGGTGTCCGGTGCGCCTGCTGCACAAGACTGGGTCGAGCGTGGCGGCATTGATGTCTACGGTTCCGGTTGTCGACAAAGACGACGGCTTCAAGGGGGCCTTTGCCGTGATGACCGACATCACCGAGCTTAAGCGAACCGAAACACGGCTTAAGCAGGCGGTCTCGGAAAAGGAAGTCTTGTTGCGAGAAATTCATCACCGGGTAAAGAACAACCTGGCGGTTATCAGCAGCCTCTTAAGACTTCAGGCAAGGCACGCCACCGAGGAAGCGCACCGCCATGTGCTGGAAGACGCACGAGCGCGTATCCTGTCGATGGCTCTGGCGCATGATAAACTCTCCGCATCACAGTCAACCACAGGCGTGCACATGGACGAGTACATGAATGGGCTCATCGAGGACATCGTGTGCTCCATGGCGCACTCTAGCGGCGCCATCAGCGTGCGCAAGAATATTCAGACGGTCTTCTTGGGGCTGGAACACGCAATCCCCCTGGGGTTCATCGTGACAGAGCTTATCTCGAACGCCCTCAAGCACGCTTTTCCGGAAGGGACCAACGGCACGATACGGGTGATGTTCGGCTCGTGTGGATCTGATCGATACCAGTTGACCGTCGGCGACGACGGCGTGGGTCTTCCCCAGAACGGCGATCTCACCGACCGCGGCTCTCTCGGGATGAAACTGGTGAAAATGTTTGTGGCCCAGCTGAGCGCTGAGATGCAAATTGACCGGCACTGCGGTACGGAATTCCGCATCGCTTTTTCCACAGACCACGCGTCCTAGTAGAGCGATTCAGAAATACGTTTACGTGGTCGTCAGGGACCGCCTTGGGTAGGGGCGGGTCTGAGACCCGCCCCTACAAAGCATATCGCGTAGTTCACGGCCTCATCATGCCGGGGCTGAACTTCCAAGGTACTTGTGAAACGATCTACTAGGAGCCGTGAACGGAACCTTTAGTACCAATTTGCCTTCAGACAAGTGAAGTGGCGGGCCCCCCGCGTCTCGCGGGGCCTCACTGTTTTTTATAGTGGGGGCCGGCGTCCCCCGGATCGAGTCCGGGGCAGGCTCTGCCGGCCCTTTCCATGTTACTTGTTAGAAAGCGCATTGCTATTACTCGTTTGAAAGCGAATCCTGTGAGAATCGCTCGCCCATGTGCGCGAAGGTCGGGCCGCGGATGGGGCATCGTAGGGGCGACCGGCGAGTCGCCCGCGCTTCTCTGGTAGGGTTTACACGGGCGACCGGCCGGTCGCCCCTACACTTAACTGACTGCCATTCTCCCGCGTGTCGGTGCAATCTCGTGACGAGCAGCACGCTTCCGAGACAAATTCACCGATTCCTTACCGTTGCCTGACGGAACTTTCAGGTTCACCGGGAATCATAGAAGGCACAGCAACCATGCGCGGATGCTCAACTGCTCGATTTCGTCGTTGAACGTCTCCTAGCCAGGAGTTGCGGAGACTCGTTCTCGGCCGATCTCGGCGAGGGGGTTGACAAGGCAACCAGTAGAGGGTTACAACCGCCCGCTCGTGGCAGACGTCCCTGCGAAGAGCTTGCGCTGAAGTTGTCCGAGACCGATGTGCGTGTCCACGGGAAAGGTCGCCGACATGGCTGACAAGACCGAGCCCGACGCGCACCCTGGTATGAAGGAGGATGAAATGGAAGTCTTTACGGCTGAAGTGAGTCAGGAGACCGCATCTTCGAGGATTTTTGACATCAGCGGCCACTGGTTCGAGCCGGAAATCGCGGAAGAGCTGTGGCAGGAAATTGAAGAGCATAAGTGGTTCCTTTCGGAACGTGTCGGCAGAGACGTCGGAATCAAGGTAGCCTGCATCGACTTCATCGAAAATATCGATTCGATCAGGCGTGAGCGCGCCGACACCGAACGAGTTCGGATTCTGCAGGAACTCGGCGCCAAAATGGCCGACGCGGACGTCTGGGGCACCATCTCCGACTCTCAGCCACCCAAACAGATAGTCGAGAAGCGAATTCTTCTTCCCCTTGTCGAGAGCGAACTCGCGACGAAACATGGAGTGACGCCGCCCCGCACCATCATCTTTTTCGGCCCGCCGGGCACGGGCAAGACTCATTTCGTGCGAGCGATCGCAGGAGTGCTTCGGTGGTGGTTCATTGAAATCAGCCCCAGCTCCCTCACCGCAAACGGTGAAGATCGGCTTGGCGCGAACCTCAAGCGGGTGATGGAAAAGGTGCGGGGCCTCGACGAGGCAGTGATCTTCATCGATGAATTCGAGGAGATTGCGGCAAGCCGGGACAATGCATCGCGGCTGGACAAGTCGATCACCAACGAATTCCTGAAGCAGGTGCCGCTTATCAAGCGTGCAGCCGGGAAGCTGCTCTTGGTTTGCGCGACCAACTATATCCATCAGTTGGACGCCGCACTGCTCCGGCCAGGCCGTTTTGACTGCATCATTCCTGTCGGAGGTCTCGACCACGATGGCAGGCGCACGGTCTTCGAGCACTACCTCGCGAAGACCAACTTCGGAGACGTTGACGTCGACGGGGTCGTATCGCTGATGCCGATGTTCACACCGGCGGACATGGAGTTCCTCTTCCAGAAAGTGACCCACACAGCGTTCGAGAAGGAATACCACCAGGGGACGGACTACCGAATCACGACGGCTGATTTCCTCGAGGCGCTCCACGACGTGAAGCCGACACTCACGGAAGAAGTGCTGGCGGATTTCCACGAAGACTGCGAACACTACACGCGATTTTGACGGTGCGGGCGACCGGCAAGTCGCCCCTACACGTTAAACCACGGGTCTACTGCTTCGAGGCATACGGGGTTTTCCCGATCGAACTGCCAATTGGTTGGATTGTCCAGGATGTACTGGCGAACACGGTCCCATTCATTGTCGTCTCGTATAATTCGATCATGATAGCCCCGCTGCCATACCGGCAGACCGGGCGCTTCACGAAGCCTGTTGATTCGAGTCGTTGCCGCGGATTTGAAGCCGGCGATTAATGAGCTGAGCGATGTCTTCCAAGCCCGCGGGATCTCGCTCTCCAGATCAGGCGCGGCGAACGATCCTCTTTGTAGGGGCGACCTGCCGGTCGCCCGCCGAGATTCCGATTGGTCGAATTCACATCTGATGTGAGTCAGTGACCTCCGGCAAAGCCGGAGGCTTGAATTCGGGAACCGCTCAAAGCGATTGACGTGGGGGCAGCCTGGTTGCTTATCCCATGCCCCTTGGAGACTTGCTCTTCTTGGGCTCTTTG
>Ga0172368_10004539_pt1 | contig 16009 bp, 16 predicted proteins | sample Lak11m_FD_114540 | JGI IMG/M metagenome (GOLD analysis project Ga0172368, IMG submission 114540) | Freshwater microbial communities from Kabuno Bay, South-Kivu, Congo - kab_022012_11m | ecosystem: Environmental > Aquatic > Freshwater > Lake | place: Democratic Republic of the Congo: South-Kivu...
CCAATAAATAGACTTGGATTTAAATAGCTAATCTGAACCACTCCTAGCCCGGCCTTCTTGGCCAACTCCTTGATTTCTTCCTTGATATATCGCCTGTTAGTCATCACCGTTTTATCGTGGTCACTCTTTAAGAAATTAAAAGCCGGTGCTCGAAGAATTAGTACACCCCCGGGTTTTATAACTCGTGCCAGTTCGCTCACCGCCTTATTGTCGTCCCGTATGAACCTATGATAAATCACGTCTATTGAAACCCTGCATCAAAAAGACCACTCATATGTGGCAATTTTTCTAAAGATCCCATTCTCGTCTTGACCTTTCTTGTCTTGCAAAACTTTAGAGCTTCAGGGCTTATATCCACCCCTTCAGCCAAGTATGACTTTGAAAGTCTTTGAAGTAAACCGCCGGTTCCGCATCCTGCGTCAAGAATTTTAGAAAATCTAGATAATCTTTCCCGTACCAATAAATTTACTACCAGATTATTCAGGGAAGTGTAATAGAAGTGCGTCTCTTCGTTCCTATAAATATTCTCGTACTCACTTTTCTGCATGGACTTTCTCAATCACCATCAAGCTCCACCATAGTAAAGACAACTCTTTAAAAGTTTGAAGCAGGCGACTGGGGTTAAAAAACTGTGATGACCCAAATTTACGCGGATAATGATGAACCGAAACTTGACGGAATTTGGCGCCCATTCGTTGGGATTTTTTTATCAACTCAACACAAATCGATCCACTACTGCTATTCAAATCCAATTTAGAGACGATTGATCGTCTAATCAGGCGAAAATCACAATCGACATCATATATGGGCAACAAAAATGCCCATCTCATGATCAAAGCATAAAAATTCCCGATAATAACCCTGTAAACAAAGTCTTGACGCTCCATCTTTATGCCATTAATAAAATTGACGTCTTTTGTCATCAAAGAATAAAGAATTGGCAATTCTTTTACGTCATATTGCCCATCTCCATCGGTGTAAAACACCAGGTCTTTTTTTGCCGCCGCAAACCCGCTTCGCAAAGCTCCTCCGTACCCTTTGTTTTTTTCATGAAATATAGGGATAAAAATTTTGGGGTATTTCTTTTTTAGTTCCAACAATACTTGTTTGCTATTATCACTCGATTTATCTTCTATCACGATTACCTCAAAATCATCGGTCAGATCTCGTAGAGTTTTTATGGCATCTTCAACTAACCCGCCTATTGTGTACTCATCGTTATAGCAAGGAAAGAAGACCGATATACTCATCGAGCCTAGTATATCAATCGTGAACGACCTTGTCATTCCCGCGTAGGCGGGAATCTATTACAATTATCTTAATGAAACTGGCAATAGTTAATTTTTATCAAGATCACAACCTGCGTGGTGGGGAGACATTTATTGAGGCCATAAGGAATAATCTATCTTCAAAACTCGATACTAAAATATATTCCGCCAAGTCAGAAAACTTTTCCACTCCCCCTATTTGGTCCATCCTTCACCACCGTCACCCCTTACGTTATCTCTTCCTGGACTTGCCAAAAATATACGAATTACTTTTTACTTTCAAAATAGTTCCTAAAATCTTAAAACAAAAACCCGACATCATCATGCCGTGCAACTCTGGTTGGCAAGTTCTAATTTTATCGATCCTGGCAAGACTAATCGGTGCAAAACTGGTTATCTCGGGGCAATCCGGGCCCGGTTGGGATGATCGCTGGAATCTATTCATGAAACCGGATCTATTTGTTGCCTTGACCAAAAACAATCAAAACTGGGCCGAAAAAGTCGCCTTGTGGCAAACGAAAATCGTATATATCCCCAACGGCGTTGATTTGAAACTGTTTACCCCCGATGGTCCGAAAGCGAAAATTAATTTAAAAGGTAAAATCATTGCCTGTGTCGCCGCCAACACTCCAGCCAAATGTATCGACCTGACCATTAAAGCCGTTTCCATACTTAAAGACGCCTCCCTCCTTTTGATAGGGGATGGAGAAATTAAGGAAACGCTTGATCTATTTGGTGCCAAACTTTTAGGCAAAGATCGTTTTCTTCATCTTGTACTTCCACATTCAAAAATACCCAAATATCTTCGCTCTGCCAATCTGTTTACCATGGTTTCAGAAACCTCTGAATCGTTCGGCATTGTCTATTTAGAGGCCGTGGCTTGCGGCTTGGGAGTCGTGACCAGAGACGATCTGTCAAGAAGAGAAATCATTGGTAATGCCGGTCTTTATGTCAAAGATCCTGAAAATTCCACCGAATATACCGAAGTTCTAGAGACTGGTCTTAGCAAGGAGTGGACCTCAAAAGCCATTTCGCAGGCAAAGAAATTTGATTGGGAAAAAATTGCTAGAGAATACGAAGACAACCTCCTCGGCTTAATTGATATAAAATAAATCCATGACCCTTACGGTCGTTATCCCAACCCTTAATGAAGAGCTCGACTTACCCAAGACTTTGGAGTCCTTATCATTTGCCGATGAGGTTTTGATAATCGACTCTGGCTCGACAGACCAAACCCTTTCTATCGCCAGGCAATTTGGTGCCAGGGTCATCCACTACGACTTTATCGATTATTCCTCCACTCGCAATTTTGCCGATTCTCTGGTCAATACAGATTGGATTCTCTCTATCGATGCCGATGTCTTTGTCCCCAAAGATTTGGCTAAAGAAATATTAAAAAACATCAATGATTCCGGTTTGAATCAAAGCTTTTATATCGGTAGGCAAAACGAAATCTGGGGAAAGGTGATTAAACACGCCGATTGGGACCCAAAAAACGATTGTCACCTTCGGCTTTATAAAAAAAACTCGGGTAGCTGGGTGAAGGGGGTTCATGAAACCTATCGATCAAAGTACCCATCAGGCATCTTAAAAAATTTTCTCTATCACCTAAATTACCGCAGTGTTTCAGAATTTCTCGATAAAAGTTCACACTACTCCCAAATCGCCTCTAACGGATCGAAAATTAATCCATTGCAATCAGTTTATGATTTCATAAAAAGATATTTTTACAGACTGGGTTTCCTTGACGGGATACATGGATTGTTCCTAAGCTACCTCCAGGGGATTTATTACTTAAACGTCTACGTCAGGCAGAATTCTAAATGATTTATCTATCTTTATTTATCACCTCATTTCTTGTAAGGATGGTTAAGCTAGATCAAAGTCTTTGGTTAGACGAAGGATCGACAATTCAATTTGCCACTATGACACTTTCAAAACTCTTTGAAAGTCTTAAGGGGGATTTCCATCCACCGTTTTACTATCTCTTAATCCGTCAGATCTTTATCTTTTTTGGAACAAATTTACTCTATGCCAGACTGGTCAGCGTTTTTTTTGGATCCCTAACCGTTGTCTTCTTCACCTCACTTCTTAAGAAAATATTTTTAAACACAAGGCTGGGGTTCGGGAAACGCTCGATACCCCTTTTTTGGGCGGGAGGATTTTTACTAACCATCAACCCATTACTCGTTTACTATTCCCAAGAGATCAGAAGTTATAGTCTGTCGACTTTTCTGGCCGTACTTAGCTGGTGGTTCCTGCTTAAACGGAATAACGTCGGTCTTTTTGGTTGGTTTATTGTCCAAATTCTTTCGATATTTACCTTTTATGGATTGGTTTTTAACCTGATCGCCTCGTTGCTGTATCTCTTCTTCGATGATAAAAAACTCTTTCTAAAGGCCAGTTGGTATGGCTTTCTTGTCCTTTTTATCTTCCTTTTCTGGTTACCCACCTTTTTTATTCAGCTAAAAGGAGGTGGCTACCTCACCACCGTGCTTCCGGGTTGGAAGGAATTATCGGGCACGGCTGGAATAAAACCCCTAAGTCTTTTGGTAATAAAGCTTCATCTGGGACATATTTCTTTAACCCCCCAAAATTTATATAACTTTGTTGCCATTTTGATAATTTGTTATCAGTCCTTTCTTTTTTTATTAAGTATTCGCCGTCCCGCCATGCCTTTTTGGTTTTGGTTTTTTATCCCTCTCTCTATGGGGCTATTAATAAGTTTAAAAAGTCCCATGATGGGTTACTGGAGATTTCTTTTTATTGCCCCCCCCGCCATAGGTCTGATAACTTATGGTCTCCAGTTGCTGCCTAATAACTTGGGGCTTGCTAACTTCTATATCTCCTTAATCTTCTATGTCATCTGTCTTTTTACTTATTGGCAGAATCCAAATTTTCAACGCGAAGATTGGCGCGGACTTGCCTCTGACGTACAAGATAAAAAACTTCTTATCTCATTCCCCGGTCAATTTGCCCCCCTAGAATACTATTTGAAAAAAGATCAAGTTATCCCCTTACAGATATCAGTTGGAAAAAACCGGCCCGATTGGGACAAATTCTTAACCAACCAAATCAAATCAGAAAAAACATTTTATTATACTGATTACCTATCCAGCATGACCGATCCGCAAAGACAAATTCTTGCCTGGTTAAACGATCGTGGTTTTATACTCATCAAACAAAAAAGTTTCATCGGCCTTGGTAGTCTCTATCAGTTTCAAAAACCATGATTTTCCTTGCACTTATAGTTACTTTTCTAGAGTTCTTATTCCTTAAGTTCTTTGGGTTTTTTCTGTCCCCCGAATTTTCCGTCTATCCATATTTTTATTCCCACGGCCTACTTCCTTACCGGCATATTCTAGACCAACATCCGCCGCTACTATTTTTTGGTCCCTTGTCCCTACCGTATTTTTTAGTTTCCAGTCCAGAAAGACTTCTGTTTATCTGGGTTTTAATTTTACTTTTCACCAATTACTTGATCCTAAAAATAAACCCCAAAAATCCACGACTCAGACTTTTTGGTGTCATTTCTATTTGGCTCTTTTTTTCCGGTCGCACCCTTTGGACCGACACTTTCCTGTTGTTTTTTGTGCTCAGCGCCCTCTCCCTTGCCCCTTTCTTGAAAGGCGTTTTCGGTTCCCTGATACTTTTGTTAAAACCCACCCTTATTCCACTTTCTCTTTTTCTTGCCACGCGCCAGAAGGATAATCGCCCTATTTATGTTCTGGGTTTTCTTATCCCCATTGCCATCATCGTCGTTTTTATCCTGAAACAGAATTTATCCCTTGAGATGAGACATTATCTGTTAGATTTCAATCAGTCCAACTATCTTTCTCTAGCCAAAAAAATACCGACCACCAAGGAGTTGATAGTTCCCGTGGCGCTAATTCTTCTTTTTATCAAACAGATTAAACTAAAAGATTTTTTTCTTTGTTTTTTAGCCGCCGTTCCCGTTTTCCCCCGATTTGAATACTTTCACCTAATTCCGGCCTTAACTCTTATGGTTACTTTTTCTGTTTTTAAAACAGAAAGAAAAAAACTAAACTTAATATTCTTTACTGTTATCTTTATCCTGGGTGCCAAAAAGGTCATCCTTAATCCAGTCGGAAACTTTTACCACAATCAGGATATCCAAAAAACTGCCGTATATCTTAATAACTTTCCCGATAGCACTCTTTTTGTTTTGGGGGCAGGAGACCTACTGTACCCCTTAACCAACCGCCTTCCTCCGGGTGGAATCTATCTCCCCTCTCTCCCCTGGTATCTAAATGACAAAGTGTCCGTCGACAGGTTGGTGGGATCCTTAAAAGCCTCACCTTCGACCACCATCGTCGTCCGGCCTGAAGCCACCCTATCCGGTGATAAGATCATTCTAAGTTCCCCGCTGTACGACTTAATCAAGTCAGTTTACAAAGAAGTTGCCACCATCGGAGGAAACCGCATTTATCAAAGACTATGAAAATCGCCATCGACATCTCCCAAATAATCTACGGGACGGGCGTCTCGGTCTATACCAGAAATCTGGTCGCCAGCTTAATTAAGCTCTACCCAAATGATCAATACCTTCTTTTTGGAGGAAGTTTCAGACGTCAAAACGAATTAGAAATCTTCAGTCAGCGTCTTAAGGCAGAGTCAAAGATTTTCCCCATGCCCCCCAAACTGGCCGACCTCATTTGGAATTCTTTCCACCTGCTTCCTATTGAAAAAATAATCGGGAATGTCGATCTTATTCACACCTCGGATTGGGTAGAGCCCCCAAGCCAAATTCCCAAAGTCACGACCGTCCATGACCTGGTTCCGTTTAAATATAAAGAGACCACTCAAAGCGATATATACAACACCCATAGAAAAAAAATTGCCTGGGTTTGCCGAGAAAGTAGGGCGGTTTTTGCCGTTTCCGAAAGTACAAAAAAAGATCTTATCCAAGATCTCCACTTTGATCCAAAAAAAATATTTGTCACCCTAGAAGGCGTCGAATCGTTTTATCGCCCGCAACCGCCCAACTTTGTCGACCAGATTAAAAAGAAATACGGACTATCTGGAGATTACCTGGTTTGTCTCTCCACCATCGAGCCGAGGAAGAATCAGGAAAATCTAATCAAAGCCTTCCAAGAAGTCAAAAAAGTTTACCCCCAGATGCAACTTCTGATCGGCGGAAAAACCGGCTGGGGTAAAGTCCCACAAGTGATAACTGGCGTCATTATGCCAGGCTTCCTCCCCGATGCCGACCTTCCGGCGTTATACACTGGTTGCTCCGCTTATGTTCTGCCTAGCCTTTATGAAGGTTTCTCTCTTTCTCACCTCTGCGCCATGGCTTGTGGTGCCCCGGTCGTGGGCTCGAACCTCTCATCTATGCCCGAAGTCATTGGCCGGTCGGGGGTCTTGGTTGACCCAAAAAGTATCGAAGACATTACCGCTGGTATAATCAAGGCCGTTCAAAATAGATTTGAGTTTAAAGAGAAATCACTTAAAAGGGCTTCCCTTTTTTCCTGGGAAGAAACTGCAAGGTTAACCCACCAAGTATATGAATCAATACTCAAAAAATAAATGACCATAGGGATCGATATCAATGAGGCCAATATTAGCCAACGGGTTGGGGTTAATCAGGTGGCCTTTTTCATTTTCAAAAACCTGGTTGAAAAATGTCTTCCCCCTGACAAGATCATCGCCTTAAGTAAAGAACGGCCCCTGCCTGACATGCCACCAGCCAATGCCATCTTGAATTACGAAGTTTTCGGACCCAAAAAGTTCTGGGTTTTAACCGGCTTGACCAAAAGATTGATTTTTAATAAACCCAAGATCGACATTCTATTTTCGCCCAGCCACTACACCCCTCTTTTTACCAAAGTTCCAAGCGTCATCTACCTTATGGACTTGTCTTTTGAACGCTTCGGTACCGATTTTTTTACTGCTTATGATTCAAACCAGCTAAAGCGCTGGACCTCCCTTTCGGTCAAAAAAGCCCGGCACGTTCTGACCATCTCCCAGTTTAGCCGACAAGAAATTATTAATCTTTACAAAATTAGTCCGGAAAAAGTTTCCGTCATCTACCCCGGGATAGATAAAGAGACGTTTCATTCCAAAATACCTCTCACCAAACAAAAGCAGGTTCGATCCAAATATAATATAAGCGGCAGGTATCTCCTCTACGTTGGCACCCTTCAACCGCGAAAAAACCTTAATCGATTGATTGAGGCCTTTTCTAAAATCAAAGACCCCAGAATTAAGTTGGTAATCGGTGGAAAAAAGGGTTGGCTCTACGATCAATTTTTTGACCAAGTGAAAACTCTTAAAATAGAGAACCGCGTCATCTTCACCGGATTTATTCCCCAAGAAGACGTCCCCGGGTTGATTAAGAGCTCGATCGCCTATGTCCTCCCCTCGCTCTATGAAGGCTTCGGCATGCCCCCTATCGAAGCCCAAGCCGTTGGTACGCCGGTCGTCGTCAGCCGCACCAGTTCGCTTCCCGAGATAGTCGGAGACTCCGGTATTTATATCTCAAATCCAGAAAACATTTCTGATATTAAAGAAGCTCTGGAAAAAGCCATTAATCTAAAGCGAACCGAAAGAGAATCAATGATCCAGAAAGGGAAAGATAATGCTAAAAGATTCGACTGGAAAATTTCAGCCGAAAGTTTACTAAATTTGCTAAAATCAAAAGGTGAGAATATTTAATCTTTGCCTCGATCGCAAGGGAATATACTTCGTTAATAAAGATGGTCAAAGATTGACGTTTTTTGATGGCATCAAAAGGATGTTCGTTCGTTTCTATAACTATTTTTTGGATCTGGAATTATTTCTATTGACCGTCATTGGGTACTTTCCCAGTCACCAGATTAGAAATATTTTTTATCTTCTTGCCGGCATCAGGCTTGGAAAAGGAGCCACCTTCCACATGGGTGCAAGATTCTATCAACCAAACAAGATAACAATCGGAGAGGGGAGTATCATCGGTGACCATGTTTTTCTTGATGGACGAGACAAGTTAATTATCGGTAAGCACGTAGACATCGCCAGTTCGGTCATGATTTATAACGCCGAACACAATATGGCCGATAAATATATGTTACCCACCCTTGAACCAGTCATTATTGAAGACTATTGTTTTATTGGCCCCAGGGTCATCATCCTCCCCGGGGTCATCATCGGTAGGGGAGCCGTTGTTGCCGCCGGTGCCGTCGTCACTAAAGACGTCTCCCCGGGGTCGATTGTGGGCGGCGTTCCCGCCAAAGAAATAGGCAAACGTCCTCTGAAAGAATATAAATACAAACTTGGCAGGCCAAGATTATTTCAATAATATGTCATGGAGGAACCTTTTTTTAATAGCCATATATTTAACAGGGGTAATTTATTTAATTCTTCCCCATCCTCTGGAAGCACCATCCCTCAATGACCTTCAAAGTACCGAGCCGGGCGATACTTGGCAAAATCCAAACCAAAAGGCATTTTTTACTAACAAAAACCGCTCTCAAGTCTTTTTGGAACTTCAAGCTAACTATTCTCTGGATTTGTTTGGGTTTATGTATAAAGGTTTCAGATTAAATTACCGTCCGGAAGAAGCCGGATACCTAGTTAGGGACCAAATAATGACCTACTATCTAGAGGAAATCGTTCATCCATTCAGGGAGTCGATTTTCGTCAACGGTTGGGACCCAACCAGGCTGAAGTTGCCAATCATCGACATTAACGGGAGAGACTTTTTGTATAAAGTTACCATCCGCCCCATCAATTCTCACCCCTTGGCCAGGATTATCGTCTGGACCTTAATTTTTCCAGCCATTTTTCTAATCTATAAGGACTATCAATATATAAAAAATGCCTGAAGTTGATCTTTCTATCATCATTCTCAACTACAACACCAAAAATACAACCATAGATTGTCTTAAAAGTTTAATACCCTTTCTCGATCCAACCATTGAATGTCTTGTTCTAGATAACGGCAGTTCAGACGGCTTCTATAATCATGCAAAAAAACTATTCGCCAATACCAAAAACATCACTTTTATTAGAAGTGTCAAGAATCTGGGTTTTGGCGGAGGAAATAATTTGGCCGCCCGGAAATCAAAAGGAAACTATTTTCTCTTCCTAAATTCCGACACTTTAATGCAAAAAAATATTTTTTCACAAACACTTGACCACCTGAAATCGCACCCGGACACCATCGCCGTTAGTTGTTCATTAAGAAATCCAGACAATACACTACAGGTAAACGGTGGATACTTCCCGACAGTCCCAAGAGTCCTTTTTTGGCAGACTTTTATAGACGACCTTCCCATTATTTCCTCAATACTCAAGTCTATTCATCCACATGGAGGAAACTTTAACCTGGTTAATAAATTTTTTAAAGGTTTTTCACTTTATTCAGACAAGCCATCTCACGCCTCGCCACTGCAAGAAAGAGACTGGTTGACGGGAGCGTATCTGATGATTTCTAAACTGGATTTTCTAAAAGCAGGCGGCTTTGACCCAGACATCTTTATGTACGCCGAAGAAATGGAACTTTGTTTTAGGCTTAAAAAAACCGGTCGTAAATTGTTTATTTTGGGGGACTTTTCCATTATCCATCTGGGGGGTGTCAGCAGTGGCCCAACTCTGGCTATCTCCGGAGAAGTTAAGGGCATGCTTCATTTCTTCAAAAAACACCATCCGTCTTCCCTGGGTGTCGTAAAAATGATCTTTTTTATTGGTTCATTGCTCCGATTACTAATTTTTGGGATAATAAAGAATGATGCTAAAGCCAGAGACGCCTATAAGCAAATTCTCTTCGACCTTACTTAAATATCTTGCTGGGGCCATTCTTATTTTCATACCCCTTTATCCTAAGTTTCCCCTCTTTTTTTTGCCTTCTTCCACGGTGGCTATCAGAGCCGAGGATTTTCTCCTCTTTGTGTCTGGTTTAATCTTAATTTACTATCTTTTTCAAAACTCACTTTTTAAAAAAATTCCCCTTTTTTTGCCCCTTTCCACCTTTTTTTTAATTGGGCTTCTGTCTAGTCTTTCTGCCGTTCTGATAACCCAGAATGTTTCCAAGACTTTAGTCTTTTTACATCTATTCAGACGCTTTGAATATATATTTGTCTTCTATCTCTTCTATTTTGCTTCCAGAGAGTCTACCAAGAATAGGCGCTTTCTTTTTGAGTTGATGGTTTTTCCCTTTATCGGCGTTTTCGCTTATGGTCTGGCTCAGATTTACCTCAAGGCACCTGTCATTTCTACTATGAATATGGAGTTTTCAAAAGGTGTTGCCCTGACCCTACAGCCTGGCGTCCAGCTATCCTCAACTTTTGCCGGTCATTACGACCTGGCCATCTACCTGGCCATGCTAATCATTATCTTTTTTGTTTCTTATTGTTTAGTTGACTCCATAAAATGGAGAGCTCTAATAATTTTTTCGACCGTCTTGGCCACTTGGTTATTTATGCGCGCCGGTTCAAGAATTGGTCTTTTGGGCCTCCTCACCGCCCTGTTCATCACCGGGCTTCTTTTAAAAAAACTTCGCCTAAGCGCTCTGTTCATCGTCATTGTTTTGGCCATGATTCTGACCAGTCCAAATCTGTTAATGAGAATGAATAATTTGTTTAATGTCCTTAAAAAATCCAGCTCCCAGGTCATCCCCGTTGTTTTAGCCGTTGAAGACCGCGCTATTCAGGCCGATCGCTCAACCTCAATAAGGTTAGACGTTGAATGGCCAAATGCTATTAGGGCTCTCCTTAAAAATCCCTTACTTGGTACCGGCTACTCCAGCCTTGGACTGGCCACCGATAACGATTACCTCCGCTCTCTTGGTGAAACTGGTCTTATGGGATTTTCCGCTTTTACTTTGTTTTTGCTTGGAATAAGCAAGGGCCTAGTCAAATCTTATCGTCAAAAACAAGGTTTAATAGATCAGATTATCGCCACCTCCACCCTGGCCATCTTTATTTTTTATCTCATCTGTGCCTTTTTTCTTGACGTCTTTGAATCCAGTAAAATTGCCATCCTCTTTTGGGCCAACTGCGGCATTTCATTTGGTCTTCATTCAAAAAAGGTATGAAAAAAATCCTAGTTCTTCTAGTTCTATTTTTCCTTAGTATTAGTTTAAGACTCTACAAAATAAACAATCCGCTCGCCGACTGGCACTCGTTTCGTCAGGCGGACACCGCCTCAGTCACTCGAGAATTTGTTAAGCATGGCGTCAACTGGCTCTACCCCAGATATCACGATCTTTCTAACATCCAATCAGGTAAAGATAACCCAGAAGGATTCAGAATGGTCGAGTTTCCACTCCTTAACGGACTAACAGCCCAAGTTATCCGTACCTTTAACTTTCAAAGCCAAGAGGTTCTTGTCGGTAGGCTCGTCTCGGTAATTTTTTCCTCCCTAACAACCGTTATTATTTTTCTCTTGGCCGAGTCTCTTTTTGGGCACAGACCCGCCATCTTTGCTGGTCTGTTTTTCGCCATCAATCCCTATTCTGTTTACTACGGTCGTGTCATCCTTCCAGAACCATTTTTACTATTTCTTCTTACATTATGTCTCTTGATGCAAGTGAAAAGAATTTATTTACTAAGCGCTTTATTGTTTGCCGTTTCTCTCTTAATCAAGCCCTATGCCATTTTCCTTCTCCCTCTTATCCTTCTGATCCCGTTTAATTTCAAATCAAACCGTTGGTTGATCATTTATATTTTTGTTCTCTTCGGCTTAGCTTTGATTCCGCTTTTTCTCTGGCGCGACTGGATAAAACAATTTCCCTCCGGCATTCCCGCCTCAGACTGGTTATACAACAAAGATAATATTCGCCTAAAGCCAGCTTTTTTCCACTGGCTGTTTGAAATCCGAATCGGTACTTTCATTTTGGGCCTGGGCCTACTCCCGGCCGTCGTTTTTGGGCTAGTCAGCAAAGGTAAAAATCTACTTTTTCTTCTGGTCCATTGGGTCTGTATTTTCCTGTATCTGGTCGTTATTGCCGGTGGCAACGTTCAACACGACTATTATCAAGTATTTTTGCTTCCCGTTATCTCTCTGACTGTCGGTAGGGGACTGGACGCCTTATTTAACCTGCCTTTTGAGGCAGTTCACAAGAAGCTATCGACCATTTTAACTCTTGTCCTCGTTTTATGGTCACTATTTGTTTCCTGGTACAACGTCAGAGGATACTTTCAGGTGAATAACGGCAGTATCATACCTGCAGGGGAAGCCGTCGACAGATTGACACCAAAGGAGGCTAAAGTCATCGCTCCTTACAATGGCGATACCGCTTTTCTTTTTGCCACCAATCGCACCGGTTGGCCTATTGGTTACTACATTGAAGATAAAATCAAACTTGGCGCCACTCACTACGTAAGTGTCGTCAATGATTACGAGACCGACGACCTAGCCAAAACATACAAAGTCATCCTTAAAAATGACCAATTCGTTTTAATCGACTTAACTCAAAAGAAATGAAAATTTTAATGCTCACCCCGTACCTTCCATATCCCGATTCTTCCGGGGGACAAATCAGAACTCAAAACCTCCTTAAACATTTAAGAAAAGACCATGATATTACTTTATTTTCTCTGATCAAATATCCCAAGGAAGAGCAATACGTCCCCATTCTTGAAAAAGAGTTTTGTAAAAAGGTCAAAGCCTTTTACCGCCCCCAAAAACCCTGGATGCTGTCTAATATTTTAAGAACCGGGTTTTCTTTATACCCCTTTTTAGTTATCCGCAACTACTCCGATCTCTTAAGAAAAGCCATCAAGATGGAGCTTGAAGTGGGTGAATATGATTTAATCCACGCTGAAACTTTTTATGCCATGCCACATATCCCCAAAACCAAATTACCGGTGGTGCTTGTCGACCAGACCATTGAATATAAAGTCTATGACCACTATGTCAATCACACCGCCAACCCCTTGCTACGACCACTTCTCACAATCGATGTCGCCAAACTTAAATTCTGGGAAACTCATTATTGGCGAGCTGCTTCTCAAGTCATAGCCGTTTCTGAAGACGATAAAAAACAGATGGAAGTCATCGCTCCCGGACTCGATGTCAAAGTCGTTCCCAACGGGGTCAATTTGGATCTTTTCACCAAAGGAGAGGGTTGGACCAAAAAACAACCCGTTATCTTAATAAGTAACAATTTTACCTGGCTCCAAAATCTGGAAGCCGCCCGAATTTTATTAGATGAAGTTTTCCCAATCGTTAAAAAGGTTGTCCCGGGGGCCAAACTACTCATTGCCGGCCAGCACATTCCTGCCGAAATCAAAAATATCTCTGACCCCAGCATAGAGATTCGAAATCTGGAAGAAGAAGATCGAAAAGGATTAACCCGGGCATATAAAGACGCCACCATCTTTGCCGCCCCGATTAAAGGTCCGGGGGGGACCAGACTTAAGATTCTTGCCGCTATGGCCAGCCAATTACCCGTTGTGACCACCTCTGTCGGCATGACCGGTTTAAAAGCCACACCCAACAAACACGTTCTCATTGGTGACACCCCGTCAGATTTTGCTGATAAAATCATCCAGTTAGTAAAAGACAAAGATCTGGCTAAAAAATTAGGCGTCAATGCCCGTCTCCATGTCGAAAAAAACTTTGGTTATCAATCTATAGCCAAAAATCTTAGCCTTATTTATCAATCGTTGACCCAAAAATGACCTACCCCGATCTCTCTATTATCATCGTCAATCACAACACCAAGGAATTGCTTCGCAACTGCCTTCAGTCAATAGGCAAAGCCCACCAACCAAAAAAGGGGCTGGAAATCATTGTCGTCGACAACGGCAGTAAAGATGGCTCAACCCAAATGATAGAAAAAGAATTTAAGGATCTAGAGCTGGTCAAAAGTAAGAAAAATTTAGGATTTGCCGCCGCCAACAATTTAGGCGTCAAAAAAGCCACCGGCAATTACCTCTTATTTTTAAATTCGGACACCATTCTAAAGAAATATTCCCTAGTCAAGCCACTCAAATACATCAGAAATCACCCCAAAGTAGGTGCCATCACCATAAAACTAATAACCGGTAGCGGCGAAATCGATATTGACAATCACCGGGGATATCCCACCCCTCGGTCAGCCTTCTGTCATTTCTTCGGACTATCAAAGATTTTTCCCAAATCAGTTTTTTTTAATTCATATCACCTCGGACTTCAGGGTTTTAGTAGGGTTCACACCATTCCCGTAGCCGCTGGATCATTTTTGATCGTCAAATCAAAACTATTTAGATCCATAGGTGGTTGGGATGAGTCTTATTATTTTTACGGTGAAGACATTGATCTCTGTTTCAGGATAAACCAAACCGGTCATAAAATAATTTATTATCCATTGGTCAATGCCATCCATCTGAAAGGAGCCACCTCCGGACTCCGTTCAGAGACTCAAAAAGGCGCCGCCGACAAGGAAACAAGGTTAAAAGTCGCCAAGTCTTCCATCGACGCCATGAAGATTTTTTACCAGAAATTCTATTCCCAAAAATATCCCAAATTCATAACCGGCCTAATTCTTGCCGCTATTTCTTTAAGAGGAAGTCTGAGGATGATAAAAGTTTATCTTTCACCATGAGAATCGGAATCGACGCCAGGTTTTATGGGATCAAGGATACTGGTATCGGCCGGTATGTTCGAAGTTTAATTCTCAACTTGGCTAAAGTCGACAAAGATAATACTTATCTAATTTTTGGCGGTGAGGAAATTAAAAACGAGATTATAGATTTTGACAATTTTATTTATATCCCCCTAAGCACCCCCAAATATTCACTGATAGAGCAATTAATTAATCCTTTAGTTTTCCTTTCATATAATCTTGATTTGCTTCACATACCCCATTTCAATGCTCCGCTTTTATATCCCAAGAAGATCATTATCACCATTCACGACCTGATAAAGCATCTTTCGGTCGGCACCAAGACTTCGACCCACAACCCTTTGTTTTATTACCTAAAACATTTTGCCTACAAGATATTGGTAAACCTGGTCGTACATAAGGCCAACAAGGTAATTACCCCTTCTGAATATTGGAAAAACTATTTGCAAAATTATTATCACCTCGCAGCCGATAAAGTAATTGTTACATATGAAGGAGTAGACAATTCTTTCTTAAATAATAAAACCCCCAAAACTGCTCAGGTCCTAGAAAAATACGGTCTAGAAAAACCCTTTGTTTTTTATACCGGCAATCTTTATCCCCATAAAAATATCGAGCTAGCCATCAAGGCCGTCGAGATCTTTAACAAATCGCACAATCACAAATTGACTCTTGCCATTGCCTGCTCCCGTTCCATTTTTAGGGATCGATATCGACCATCCCCGACTCTAAAAATACTTGGGTTTGTTCCCGATGCCGATTTGGCCGCTATGTATATAGAAGCCCTGGCCCTGATTCAGCCCTCATTTATTGAAGGATTCGGTTTGATTGGAATTGAAGCGATGGTCGCCGGTCTGCCCGTACTCTCCTCAAACGCCAGTTGCCTGCCAGAAATTTACGCCGACGCCGCCCTCTATTTTGATCCCTATAAAGTCGAAGGATTGGTCGAAAATCTTCATCAAATTTTGACCAATCAACAACTACGCCAAGACCTAATTCAAAAAGGCAAAAAACGCACCAGATTTTTTTCCTGGTCCAAAATGGCTACCCAAACCCTCTCTGTCTATACTTCTACTCATTGAAAGTAGCTTACCTGCAGGGTCTGACCCTGCAGGTGGTCCTGAGACTGTATACTCTTAGGCATGAAGGTTGCGTTGGTTTATGATCGGGTCAACAAAATCGGGGGAGC
>Ga0172368_10004540_pt1 | contig 16006 bp, 11 predicted proteins | sample Lak11m_FD_114540 | JGI IMG/M metagenome (GOLD analysis project Ga0172368, IMG submission 114540) | Freshwater microbial communities from Kabuno Bay, South-Kivu, Congo - kab_022012_11m | ecosystem: Environmental > Aquatic > Freshwater > Lake | place: Democratic Republic of the Congo: South-Kivu...
ATTCGATCCTCAGAAGAGTATGCCTGCGACGTTCAACGGATTGAACAGTTACAAAAACGACATCGACAGAGACAAAAAAACATTGACAGATTTTATGAATTCAATTTACCAAAGTAGAATTAAAAATAATGATAAAAACCAAGATATATCAAACAACACAAACATGAAAAACCTGATCCGTATCATATCAGTGATCCTGATTTTCAATTTTGCATTACCGGGATGTTATTATGATAAAGAAAATGAGTTATACCCAACAACGACTGGTTGTGACACAACGGGAGTTATGACCTATTCCAAGTCGGTTAATCCGATTATAGTGGCAAATTGCAACGTATGTCACAGTACAGCTATTGCTTCCGGTGGTGTAATTACCGAGAATTATGCCGGACTCAGTGTTGTGGCCTTAAATGGGAAACTCTGGGCAGCGGTTAACCATGAGGGACCGATTCAGATGCCTCAGGGAGCTGATAAACTCAAGGTTTGTGATCTGACAAAAATCAAAAAGTGGGTCGATGCGGGTGCACCGAATAATTAAAAAATTTAAATTCATTAGCTCCATTTTTATTAAAACTATATCACAATGAAAACATGGGTCAAAATAGTACTTGGATTGATCGTGATCGGGATCATCGCGCTATTCCTGGTCTATAAATTTGTCTATAACAAGCAACATCCTGATTATGAGAATATTGAAGCGTCATATACCCTGAACGCACAAGACCTGTACCAGGCATACAGGAGCGACCGGGATGCTGCATCAGCCAAATACAATGGTAAAATGATCGCACTTACAGGCAACCTTAGCAAGATCGAAGCGGCCGATTCACTGGTAACGGCGGTCTTTGTTTTCAGTCAGGGAGATTTCGGTGATGAAGGCATTCGGTGCACAATGCTGCCGAAATTCAATACTGAAGCCGGAAAGCTACAGCCTGATGGTGAGGTTAAAGTCAAGGGATATTGTACAGGATTCAATGAAACAGATGTAATCCTGGAAAAATGTTCAATTATTAACCAATAGTAAAATTTAAAACGATGCGAAAACAATTTATGATAATTATTCTGGTGTTAATATGCGTGATTTCCGCGAATGCGCAGAAGTTCATCACCAAGACCGGACATATAAAATTTTATTCCGATGCGCCTCTGGAAAAAATCGAAGCTCACAACAGGCAGGTCAACAGTGCCCTGGATCTTTCTACGGGCGGTTTTGTTTTTAAAGTGCTCATGAAATCATTTGAATTTCAAAAGGCACTGATGCAGGAGCATTTCAATGAAAATTATGTAGAATCCGATAAATTTCCAAGCGCAACTTTTGTTGGAACATTAACTAATTATAAGGACGTAAACCCGGCGAAAGAAGGCACTTATAATGCAAATGTTGAAGGGAAGCTGACGTTGCATGGTATAACGCGGGACATAAAAGAGAAAGGAACCTTTGAAGTAAAACAGGGCAAGCTGTTCGGTACAGCTAAATTCAATCTATTGGTGGCCGATTATAATATAACCATTCCGGGAAATGTAGGGAAAAATATTTCCAAGACCATTGAAGTCACAGTCAATATCACATTGGATAAAGCTGATAAATAGCATGAAAAACCATTTCCTAATCCTGTTGCTATTAACAGGTACAATGTTTGTTTCCCCTGCCAGAGGGCAGGATGAACTGCTTACTTTGATGGAGAAGGATGAGAGACCTGCAATTGATTATACTTCTGCAACATTTAAAATAACCCGCATCGTTATCGGCCAATCCATCGAATTACCGCCAAAAGGGAATTTATTATTTCTGATCACCCACCATTTCGGCGCAATCAATACAGGATATGAGAATCTTTATGGCCTCCAGCAGGCAAGTATCCGGTTGGGACTTGAGTACGGATTGACAACCTGGCTGGGACTAGGAGCAGGTTTAAGTACTGACAGGAATACCTGGGATGGTTTCATCAAATTCAAAGTGTTGCGTCAAAGCAAAGGGGCACGGGAGATGCCTGTTACCATTGACCTGTTTGCAAACACAGCCGTTTATACAAACAAATGGGCAAACCCTGACCGTACAAACTATTTTTCCTCCCGTTTAACTTATGCTTTTCAGGTTATGATAGCCAGGAAATTCGGGAGTAGCCTGTCGTTACAGATCACTCCTTCGTTTGTACATAAAAACATTGTTCCGACGACGGATGACAAAAACGATCTTTTTACACTGGGTGGTGGCGGCAGGTTAAAGGTAAGCCAGCGGGTGTCGATCAATGCTGAATATCATCACCTTTTCAGCGGTCAGGTGGTTTCCACCAATGTATATGATTCATTTTCGCTGGGTGTGGATATCGAAACCGGGGGGCATGTCTTCCAGCTTTTTCTGACCAATTCTTACGGGGAAATTGAGCAGACTTTCCTCACCGACACCCGGGGTAAATGGTCAAATGGCGATATATTCCTTGGATTCAATATCAACAGAATGTTCACGATCGTGAAGCCAAAAATACCGAAGGATTAGAGCAACGACAACAATTTACGATTATACGATTGACGGTTGACGATGCATGCAGCCTGAAAGATGATCATTGACCATTCCTGCAGCCTGCATGAAAGCGTAGCAGATGGTACTGCCGACAAATTTAAATCCCCTCGATTTCAGGTCAGTGCTCATAGCATTAGATTCGGGAGATGAGGATTGCATCTCCGAAAGATACCGGAGTTTATTATCGATGGTTTTTCCCCCCGTAAACTGCCAGATATATTGATTAAAAGTTCCGTATTCTTTCTGTACCTCCAGGAAACACTGTGCATTCCGGATAGTTCCGTTTATTTTTGCTTTGTTCCGGATGATTCCGGCATTGGCCATTAACCGGTCAAAATCCTTTTCATCATAAGCCGCGATCAAATTCACATCGTAATTATCAAACGCCAGACGAAAATTCTCACGTTTATGTAAAATGGTTTTCCAACTCAGCCCTGCCTGGAACGCATCCAATACAAGAAATTCAAAAATTTTCCGGTCGTCATGGAGGGGAACGCCCCATTCTTCATCATGGTAACGGATCATAAGCGGATCGTTGGAAGGCCATTGACATGTGGTAAGGTCTGACATTCAATTTTAGATTTTAGATTTTAGATTTTAGATTATATTGAGTATTTTTCCCCCTCTCCAAGTCTAATACACAATTCATTGACCTCTTGTTTCAGTGAAGTTAGCTGGTGTTCCTCGCCAATCAGTCGCCGGTTCATGTTTTCCAATTCATCAACCTTATTTTTCATTGCCATTTCAGCCTGTTTACGGCTGGTAATATCCTGGGCCACCGCAACAATCACTTTCTGTCCGAAATAGACACCGTTCTGAAGCCTGACATCCTTTAAAAAATACTCGCCATTGGAACGCATACCCCAGAATTCAAATTGTTGGGGTTCTCCTTGAAATGCGCTTTGTAACATCTCAAAAACCCTTTCAAGGTTGTTTTTACCCGGGGCCGCAACAAATGCCGGATCTTTTCCAACAAGTTCGTCGTGAGAGTAACCATACATTTTAACTGCACCCTCATTTACGTCAATAAATTTTCCTGACTCATCAAGCACATAAATAGCATCTGTGACGTTGTTGAATAATCCGCGATAACTCTCGGCACTCTGTTGTAAAGCATCCTGAGATTTACGGCGCTCAGTGATATCCCTGGCCACTCCCATAATTTCGGTCAGTTCACCGTTGACATCGTAAATCCCATTGATGCTTTGCTCAAGCCAACGTGTGGATCCATCCTTATGGTAGTATTCCAGTTCGAGCAGAATTCCCCTGTCCTTTGCCGCAGTACTTTCCTGGCTGGCAACCGCTTCATTGATAAGAACCTGCATGGCATAATCCAGTGATTCGGGTACCATACATTCATCAATGCGCATGGCCATTCGTTCTTCCGGTGTGAACCCCAGGGTGAATTCGGTTGAAGGACTCACATACACCACCTGAAGATCCAAATTCAATATCCAGACAACATCATGCATTTTTTCGGCAAGAATCCGGTATTTTGCTTCGCTTTCACGCAAGGCATCTTCCGCTTTCTTCCTCTCTGTAATTTCACGTTTAATTCCCACATGGCATAGAATGTCACCTTTGTCGTTTTTTAACGTGAAGGCGGTCAGGTCAATAACAACATCCCTGTGTTTTGAATGCGATATCAACTCTCCCTGGTATAATCCTTTTTCTTTGAGTTTACTCCACACTTTTTCAAAAACCTCCTGACCCAGATATATGGATGGTGTTTTCCCTTCCAACTCCTTATCAGTATATCCGATTAACTCCTTTTGAGCGATGTTCTGTTCAAGAAAAAAGCCATTATTATCAATAATGGCGATTCCATCGGTTGAATGATCAATAATTTCTTTGTACAACCGCAGTTTTTGTTCTGTTTGTTTATGCTCTGTGATATCGCGTGCAGTTGTGATGATCACATCTTCCCCGAAGTATTTCCCTTTGTGAAAGATCACATCTTTGGGGAAGATCTCCCCGTTTTTCCGTCTGCCCCAGAATTCGAATTGCTCAGGTTTCCCAGTGACCATTGTTTTCTTCATAAGAGCGTTCACTTCCTGTAAATTGTTCATACCAGCTGCAGACACCAATTCCGGGGTTCGGCCAATAAGTTCTTCACGGGAATAACCATACATGATGGTTGCTCCGACATTCACATCGATAAAAATTCCGTCTTCCTTGTGTATGTATATGGCCTCGGAAACCGAATCGAACAGTCCCTTATAACTGTTCAGGCTTTCATGTAGTGCATTCTGGACACGCATACGTTCAGAAATATCCCGTATGGTACCCTTTCCGGCCAGTTCTCCTTTGTACCTTGTCAGTTTCCCTGTGATCTCCACATCAATCACAGAACCGTTTTTATGGTAAATCTGAGTGTTGAAATCATTGACCGTTTCATTCATAAAGACCGTCTTCATCAATATCATGCATCTCGGAATTTCCCTGACCGGTACAAATTTAATGAATGGATGACCAATTATTTCATGGGCCTGATACCCCAGGACTGATTCCAGACCGTTGTCAAAAAAAACACAATGTCCCCGTTTATCAAGAATAAATACAGGCTCGAATGCAGGTGATTCAATTTTATTGGTTTTTTCATCTTCTGCATGCACCTGATCATCGATCTTTTTGGGTCTGGTAAATTCGTTATGTTCTTCCTTATTTTTGTTCAGGTCGTCCATAAAGGATGATTCTAATTGGTTCTACAGTGCTACGTTTCTCTATCAGTAATGTATACGATAAATTGTATGCAAGCTCAGGATCAGGATGAATCCGTTCCGGAAGTTAAACCAAATTCATCAACCTGCTATTATTAAAGCAGGGTAAAAATAAAAAAAATATGAACATAATGTTAAGATAAATTCTTTTTCGCAAACTCTAAAGCAATCTTCGGGTTTGTTTCAAACAAAAAACGCCGCGTTGCGGCGTTTTTTGTCGGTTGCGGAGAGACAGGGATTCGAACCCTGGGATCCCGGTAAAAGGATCAACGGTTTTCGAGACCGCCCCATTCGACCGCTCTGGCATCTCTCCGAAGCGGGTGTGGGTTTGGGTGTGGGTGTGAATTGGGTGTGGGTTTGAGTGTTTGCAAAAGTAGGAAGTATTTGGTTAGCGGCAAAGAAATTTGAAAATGAGGCGGATTCAGTGAGCATTAGATTTTATTTATCATGAATCTAAGATAATTGGGGACAGATGCCATTCAACCGCTTATCTATTGTTGATGGATTAAAAAAAATTAACTTTGTTTCTGATATTATTTTCGCATAATATCAATTGGTATGAATTACCGGGCAACCCCTACCCTTCTCCTTGAAGGAAAAGGGGTGCAGGGGATGAGGTCTTTAAAAAATAAAATCCATGACCGATGAAAATTAAATGGCGTTTTCTTTTTGTGACAATTTTTCTGATCACTTTCTGTACAGGAATTATTACAGGTCAGGATACCCGGTTTTATCGCCATTCCGAACAGCAACGTCTTGCCAACGGAAAGTACGTATGTAAAACTGTTATAACAGCCACCGAGAATGATAATCCTGTTGAATTCAACCTGGTTCGCAGGGAATCCCGGCAAGAAAATCATAAATATCTGAGCAAGCCGGGAAATCCGAAACAGAATTACCATATCAAATTTACTTTTAATGCTTTATGCGAGAGTTTTTACTGTATTGGAGCCGACACAACGTTTTCAGCCTTCTGGAACATGACCTGGACAGGGAACAACACAGTTGAAGCAGATATGCCGGAAGGGTATTACATGATCTGCGGCGAGTTTTCAAAGAACTACGCTTACGATAAGGATACACTCTTTTTAATCTATCAAAAGGATTTTCACGTTTATAAGGATTTAGATACGACCATTTCAACCGCCTCAGCCATCCATGATCTTTTCCTTGAAGCACTCGACGAGAACGGGACACACATCCAGAATCCACTGAAAAGCGGTGACGGTTTCGGGATAATCAACGAATTATCTGACGAATACATCATTGATTATACCGCAGCCATTCATATGGGAAATTTTAATCCGGCAATTAAAATCTCCGGTACAAACCCTGGTGTGAAAATATTATTCAGCAGAACAAATGTTTTAAATAAAGAGGATTATCATCAATATCTCATCTCCTACCCGGCACTCATGAATATTGACAGTGATACAACGCTGACGAATGTTCCGGAAGACATGAAACATTTCCCTTTTGTCTATCATCCTTCACCGTCATTTGACGATTCTTATTTCGCATTCGGATTTGGTTCCGTGGCTAACGATTCGCTGACAGGGACGGTTGATACTTTTGTCGGCGCATCCATAACAACTCAATATCCCGGGAAAAGCGATACGATCCAGGTGCATGTGTACGGTCCAGCCTGCGATACAAACAAAGCCTTCTTTGCTGCACTGGTTGACCATAGGGAATGTGAACCTGTTACCCTCTGCAGCCTCCATGATATTTTCGGTCCTATTTTTTACCTCGATCCTTCCGGTCCACTGATCCTTAGTTCTAATGGAAACTATCCCCCGGTAGAGGGCGATTACCATGCCCAGAATGAAAGTGTGGCCACTTTCGGAACAACCTCGCCGTTCAATGTCACCTGGAATTATACTGAACCTGGTTCCTGGTTGATCAATATCATGCAACACTTCAAGGGCCAGACCAACGAAAGGAGAAATTGTGACATGATGTCGGGTACCTGGGATATCTGGCAAGGAAATCAGCATCAGTGGCATGATTCCATTACCTACTACAGCATCACTTACGGAGTACCCTCTTTAGGTTTATATACCCTTGTACTTAATGACAGTAATTACATTGTAACCGGAAAGCCTGGTTATTTAAGGATCGAAATGGATATGGATGTCGGCGGTCCCGACCCTGCTTCTCCCACACTTCAGGCCTTCAAGATCATGACGGGCGATAGTATTTGCAGCGAGGTAATCAAGGGTTACCCGGCAAGCATAAAATTGACTGCAGCCGATCTTACCCACCTTCCCCCTGATTTCACCAGGTGTTACCATTCCCTGGCAGATGCCCGGCTATACATGAAAGCATACGATGATACCCCATGGATTGAATTACTCCTGGTTTCTCAGAATAACCTGTTGGATTCTCTTTGCGGCATGCCTTATTACGCTGATATTGCGCAATCTTTGAGCCGGTTTCCGGACTCCACCTTTGTCGATTTCAAGGTCGAACTGGTAGATTCAGCAGGTAATGCCACCATCCAGGTTATGCATCCTGCATGCATGGTAAGGGATGCCATCGTCGGTATTGACCCATCACCACCGGGCAAAGCAACATATATCTTCCCGAATCCCGTAAAAGATATTCTTTCCATCCACTGTGCAGAGACAGAGATAGCAACGACTGTCTTTTCCGTAACCGGTCAGGTGATTGTTACAACCACTGACTCCAGATCGATCGACTTTTCCGGAAAGAACCCGGGAATTTACGTGGTCCGTGTCATTGGTCATCAATCAGGAAAGGTCTCCTGTTTTAAAATTGTCCGGTAAAACAAATAAAAGGTCTTTTTATTTCCTGGTTCTCAATGATATTCCTGGAGTTTTAATGAATTTTAACAAGTTTTAAGCGCTGTATTTCATTCCGGCCATTAATACTAATGAACAGGTGTGCAAAATAGATACCATCCGGGTATCTGGAAAGATCAACCTGAAGAATATCCAGGGATGAATACTTTTTTTTCATGATCTGCTCGCCCGATACAAAGGTAAGTAACAGAGTCATATGGTTACACGATCCAGGAAATGTAAAATGAAATACTCCTGATGCAGGATTCGGGTAAAATGTCACATAAGGCCCTGAAGATCCCTTTTCATCGACATTGACAATTGTTCGCCTGTATTTCAGCACTGTACCAGAGTGACCAACTGCCCATGCCGTGTTACGAACTTCAGAGTATCGCCAGCCCTTGACGGTATCTGCAATTCCGTCGACATCGGTTATCCAGTTCGCCGTTGGATTGTTAGAATGAGAATACCAACCGTTTTTGATGACCGTAAGCACATTTGCTCCTACGGCATACCCTTCCAATGGTGAGGTGAAATCAAGGGCCTCAACATCGCTCGGATGCGCTATTCCCATTTCATAACAAAAACACTCAATGTTTTCATTCCTTTTGATAATACCGCATCCGTTTAGCTCGTTGTAAGGATAGTAAGTTCCTCCGATATAGGTATAATAATTGCCGGTACCTTCATAACCTGTAAGAAAGACCGCATTATAGTAATACATTGATTCAACAGTTTCCGTCCACGTCAATCCTCCGTCATCCGAAGTAAACGTATATCCGAACCAGGGGTGCATCGGGTCGGAATTTTTCGGCCATGACTCACCGGCTACCATAGTCAGAAGGTTTACTCCGAAACCATGAATACAGTTGATATTCTGTAAAGTGAAACCCGGAACGGTGGTCCAGGTGATGCCGCCGTTCACCGTCTTAATAAACAGGCCCATAGCTCCTGCAGCGAAACCTATGGTATCATTGTACATATAAATCGACTTAATAGCCTTGGTTGTCCCGGATGGAAATTGTGACCAGACGGAACCATCGTAAATCAAAACTGTTCCGTGACAACCGACAGCAATTGCCCTCGCATGCGATAACACTTTAACATCGTTTAAATAATGATCGAAGCCTACAGAACCAAAATAAGACAATTCCCAGTTATATCCTCCATCCTCCGTGATATATATTTTATTATTTACAGTCGTGACCATCCCGAAAAGTGAGTCGCAGAATGACACGGATGTAAGTTTCTCGTTGCCTGAAATCGTTGCAATGCAAGTCCAGGTCTGAGCATTCCCGCAGAGAAAGATAAAACTCGTAACGAATATTGAAATAAAATTATAAACCAATCTCTTCATGAAAAACGTATTTTTTTCAATCTCATGAGATAAGGCCACCAAATATAATTAAATTACAGCTGTTTGTCAATACACAACGAAATTGATTACAAGAAAATTACATTGTATTTTAACGAAGATAGAGGGATTACGTGCAAAGCCCGTGATCACCCCGTCGGGGGGCGTTCAACCTTCACAATCCGCGCACTTCGTGCTCCCGTTTTTTCTTTTTCACAAACCCTGAAGCAAGCTTCGGGTTTGTTTCAAATAAAAAACGCCGCTATGCGGCGGATTTTGTCGGTTGCGGAGAGAGAGGGATTCGAACCCCCGGACCCTTGCAGGTCAACGGTTTTCAAGACCGCCGCATTAGACCGCTCTGCCATCTCTCCGGGCGCAAAATTAGATATTTTTTGGAGACCGCCAAACAATATACTGCCATTTAACCCGGCCATTTCACCCTTCGATCATCATGATTGACCGATTTCACTTGCAATTTCAGCGCACCAGACGTATCTTTGCAAGACTTTATCTTTAACCATCTGCAATAAACTTTATAACCATGACAAAGATACTTCCGTTCGTTTTCGTTTTACTTTCTATGTTCCTGGGATCGAACGTCCAGGCTAGAAATTTATGGGCTTTCCTGAGCTATGCTTCCTTTAATTCCCCGGAAGGGCCATATATTGAAACTTATCTGTCTGTAGCAGCCAACAGCGTGAAATTCGTGAAGAAAGACAATGGTAAATTCCAGGCGACTGTAAACATTCTGATGACCTTCAAGCAGGAAAATGAAATAAAGGCTTTTAAAAAATATGAGCTGAACTCTTCAGAAATTGATGATACACTGAATACAAATTTTCAATTTGTTGATCAGCAGAGGTTTGCAATTCCGAATGGTACCTATAATTTCGAGATCCAATTGGCAGATAAAAATAAAACAGTAGAGGCAATGCCTTACACTCAGAACGTTACAGTCGATTTTCCCGCCGACAAACCTTCATTTTCGGGAATTGAACTCGTGCAGTCATATAAAAAAGCATCAGTTGCCACCCCACTGACTAAAAGCGGATACGACCTGGTACCATACACCTTCACCTTTTATCCGGAGAACGAGACTAAAATGATATTTTATAGTGAATTGTATCATACCGGTCAGGCGATCGGACAAGATCAGAAATTTTTGTTGTCGTATTACATCGAATCATTTGAAAGCAATGTAAAACTTAATTCCTATTCAAAAGTCAAAAAGGAGACTTCAAAGGAGGTGAATGTATTGCTTACCGAAATTTCCATCGAAAATCTGCCTTCAGGGAATTATAATCTGGTTCTTGAAGCCAGAAATCAGCAGAATGAAGTGGTAGCTTCGAAAAAAATGTTTTTTCAGCGGATGAATCTCAAGGCCCAAATAGCGCTAACTGACCTGGGATCGACGGAAATTGTCAACACTTTTGCAGAAAAGATCACAAATCCGGATTCACTCCGGGAATATATTAACAGCACGTATCCCGTTGCATCCGGAATTGAAAAATCTTTCATCAGGGAACCGCTAAAAAAGGCCGATCTTAAAATGATGCAACAGTTCTTTTATGGTTTCTGGGTGAGCCGTGACGATAAAAATCCTGAAGCAGCGTGGAACTATTATAAGGAACAGGTTAATAAAGTACAGGTGAACTTCGGAACGCCCGTCAAGAAAGGTTATCAGACTGACCGAGGAAGGGTATATCTTGAATACGGACCTCCCAATACAAGAAGTACGAATTACATGGAACCAAGTAATTATCCTTATGAAATATGGCAGTATTATACCCTCAATAACAACCAGCGAAACAGAAAATTTGTATTTTATTCACCGGATATGGTTACCAGCGATTTTACCCTCCTGCATTCAGATGCTACCGGTGAAGTTATGAACCTGCGGTGGAGAATTGACCTGCGGAACCGGATCTTTGAAACACGGGATCTGCAGGAGACACAGGTGATCAATGCATGGGGAGACATGCAATCTGATTACTGGGACCTGCCAAATTAATTAAAAATTAGAAATTACCAATCCTTTATTCGTAATTTTACGGCGGAGTTGGGATGTTGGGACCAAGGGACCAAGGGACCATGGGACCATGGGGACGTGGGGTAAATCAGGGGGTATGGTTTGAATAGCTGGTAACCCGAAGGTTCTTCTTCATTCATAATTCATAATTCATAATTCATAATTCATAATTCATAATTATCAATGAGTGTTGCTGTAATCATTTTGAATTGGAATGGCAGGCAATACCTGCAGCAGTTTCTTCCAATCTTAATACAATACAGCAAAAATGAGGCGGAGATCATTGTCGCCGACAATGCTTCTACCGATGATTCAATTGCTTTCCTACGCTCCGCATTTCCTGATATCCGCATCATTCAGAATCCTGAAAACGGAGGTTTTGCCAAGGGTTATAATGCAGCCCTCCGCCAGGTTGACGCTGATTATTATATCCTGTTGAATTCAGATATTGAAGTTACAGAAAACTGGATCAGCCCGGTGATCGGACTCATGGAACAGGATGAACTGATTGCAGCCTGCCAACCTAAGATCCGGTCATTCCTTGAACCGAAGAAGTTCGAATATGCAGGTGCCGCAGGGGGCTTCATAGATAAATATGGCTATCCTTTCTGTCGTGGTCGTATATTTTTATCGATTGAGGAGGACCACGGCCAATATGATGATGTGATTGAGATTTTTTGGGCAACAGGCGCATGTATGTTCGTGAAGGCTGGATTATTTCATCAGTTTGGGGGACTGGATGAAGATTTCTTTGCTCATATGGAGGAGATTGATTTTTGCTGGCGGCTTAAAAACAATGGTTATAAGATCATGTACTGCCCGACCTCTACTGTCTTTCACATTGGCGGTGGTACTTTGCCCAAGACTTCATGGCATAAAACCTATCTTAACTTCCGGAACAATTTCTTCCTGCTCTATAAAAATCTGCCCGATGACAGGTTGATCCGTGTATTTGCCGTGCGATACTTCCTTGATACCATTGCTGCCTTCAAATTCCTGTTCCAGGCCGGATTCAAGGATTTCTGGGCAGTTACACGCGCTCATTTCAGTTTCTACCATTTCCTTGCAAAAACAAAACAGAAACGAAAATCCCTGAAACATGGTTCGATGAAGGATGTTTATGGAAAGAATATTGTAGTGGAATATTATATCAGGGGGAAGCGAAAATTCTCTCAGTTGAATATGAAGAAATTCTACACCCGGTAATGGCTTACCTGATTTTCGTGATCAGACTTTCTATGGCCAGCCGGTACGATTCCAATCCGAATCCAATGATGCTCCCTTTCACAAATGCACCCAGAAATGAGGTGTGGCGGAACGGTTCACGAGCAAAAATATTGGAGATATGAACCTCGACCACCGGGGTTTTAATTGTTTTGATCGTATCAGCAATGGAGACTGATGTATGAGAATATCCTCCGGCATTGAGGACGATTCCATCGTACAGGTATCCGGCTTTTTGTAATGCATCAATGATCTCACCTTCAATGTTACTATGAAAATACTCGATGGTAATCTCATGGTAATGCTTTCGCAATTTCTTCAGGTAGGTTTCGAACGATTGATTCCCGTAAACATCCGTCTCCCTGCTTCCCAACATGTTTAAATTGGGGCCATTGATGATCAATAATTTCATGAGTTAATAATTTGTTTTTTAATTGTCACATGGAATATCCATGATTAACATTCACGGTTTGAATGAACGATTTACATTTGGATATTTCATAAGAAAAATAACGTACAAATTTAAAAAAAGTCAGCGAAATTTGTTTTGCTACTTCTCTACCTCTCTGATTTGCTTTTTTTTTATCTTTGCACTGATACTTCTCCACAGGGGGTGCCTGAAAACAAGGGCTGAGATTATACCCCAATAACCTGATCCGGATAATGCCGGCGTAGGAAAAATGAACATCATGAAAACAAAAATCAATGCATGCATCCGGCATGGAATATATGCCGCAATAATGTTTTCCGGGTTGGTATGGTTTACCGGCAAACTGAATGCCCAGTCAACCATTACAGGAATAATTACTGATAAAAACGAGGGAACTCCTTTGCCCGGAGCACATATATCGGCCGGGAACAGTTCACTGCCCACGGTGTCAGGTCCCGACGGACGGTTTCAGTTATCCAGGGTGAAAACGGGAAACATCACCATCAGAGTTTCCTATATTGGGTATAAAACGATAAACGATGTAATGGTCATCACCCGGGATACAATCCTGAACATCAGGATGGAAGGAAGCGTCCTCCTTGGCGATGAAGTCAATATCATTGCAACACGGGCTCAGGGTAAATACCCGACTGCCTATTCAACTATTTCAAACAGGGAGATCAGGAACATTAACCTCGGGAAGGATATACCATACCTGTTACAGGAAAGTCCTTCGGTTGTCGTGACCTCCGATGCCGGTAATGGCGTGGGGTATACCGGCCTAAGCATCCGTGGAACCGACCTGACCCGTATCAATGTTACGGTCAATTCCATTCCGCTGAATGATGCCGAATCGCAGGGGGTCTGGTTTGTTGACTTGCCCGACCTGGCTTCATCGACCGAAAATATCCAGATACAACGCGGAGTCGGAACATCAACCAATGGCGCTGGCGCTTTCGGGGCATCAATCAACTTTATGACCTCCGACCTTCGCCAGGATCCTTATGGTGAACTGAACCTCTCAGGTGGCTCTTTCAGCACCTTTAAATCGACACTACGATTTGGCACCGGATTGATGGCCAATAAATTAAGTATTGACGGCCGATTGTCCTATATCCATTCGGACGGGTATATCGACCGTGCCTTTTCAAACCTGAAGTCCTATTATTTATCAGGAGGATATCATGGTAAAAGCACTACCATCAGGTTGATCACCTTTTCGGGACATGAACGCACTTACCAGGCATGGGAAGGGGTTCCCAAAGATACGCTTCTCACCCACCGGACCTATAATCCGGCAGGCGAATATTTTGATAAAAACGGTAACAGAATATACTATGACAACCAAACCGACAATTACCAGCAGGATCATTACCAGGTTCTGTTCTCGCAGATGCTGATGAAAAACTGGAATCTCAATGCAGCGGTTCACTACACGAAGGGTAAGGGGTATTATGAAAATTACAAACAAGGAGTTGATTTTTCCGATTACGGGTTGGACAATGTGACCATCGGTGATTCTACGCTGACATCCACAGACCTGATAAACAGGAAGATACTGGACAACGATTTTTACGGGATAACTTTTTCAACGAACTATTCCATCCCCGAAAAGTTTAAAGTGACGCTGGGAGGCGCCTGGAACAGATACTTTGGACAGCACTACGGAAAAGTGATCTGGGCTGAGTATGCCTCAAATGGCAACAACGACCGCAACTGGTATTACAATACCGGCCTGAAAAAGGATTTCAACATTTTCGCGAAAGCTAGCTACCAGGTCATGAAAAAACTGAACCTCTTTGCCGACATTCAATACCGTCATGTCAGCTATAAAATGGAGGGTACGCTGGATAATTTACGGACGCTGGATCAGGAACATTTTTATAATTTTTTCAACCCGAAAGGCGGTCTCTTTTTTGAACTCAGCAAACACAACGACCTTTATTTCTCCATAGGCGTCGCAAACCGCGAACCCAGCCGGAACAATTACAAGGATGCCGATACAGGGCGTATCCCTGTAAATGAGACATTGTATGACTATGAATTAGGTTATTCATATAAAAACCTCAATTTTTCAGCAACCGCCAATATGTATTATATGGCTTACAAAAACCAGCTCGTACTTACCGGGGAGATCAATAATGTGGGAGAAGCGGTAATGGTAAATGTACCCCACAGTTACCGTACCGGGATCGAGGTCTCTGCAAGTGCCGATTTTTTTCAGAAAAGGCTGCTGGTAATTGTCAACGCCAACTTCAGCAAGAACAGGATCAGGGATTTCACGCAATACATAGATACCTATGACCCTGATTGGAATTACCTTGGCCAGGATACCAATTATCTTGGGGAGACAGATCTCTCTTTCTCACCAAATATCATCCTTGGTACGGTTATAACTTACAAACCTGTCGCACAACTATCATTCAGCCTGAATTCGAAGTATGTCGGGAAGCAATATATCGACAATACTTCTGATAACGGTAGGTCGTTAAAAGGGTATTTCGTAAATGGTTTAAGTATGATGTATACAATAAAAACGAAAATATTCGAGGAGATCGGGTTTAACCTTAGTATCAACAATCTTTTTAACCAGAAATATGAAACGAACGCCTGGGTTTATCCATATTATCTGGGGGGTCAGTATTACGAATACAATGGCTACTTCCCGCAGGCGGGGATCAATTTCCTGGTTGGGATATCGTTGAAGATTTGAAGATTTATGTCGCTAAAGGAGAAAGTTCACGGAGAAAACCACTGAGACCTTAATAAGGAGATTCACGAAGAAAACCACTGAGGCACTAAGGGTTTGTTAATAAATAATATTTACAACTAATTACCAAAAGGTTTTATTGTATAATTCCATTCTCCATGGAATTTATGTTGTAAAATATTAACTGATTTTAATTCATCCTGATCTACGATAA
>Ga0172368_10004541_pt1 | contig 16006 bp, 14 predicted proteins | sample Lak11m_FD_114540 | JGI IMG/M metagenome (GOLD analysis project Ga0172368, IMG submission 114540) | Freshwater microbial communities from Kabuno Bay, South-Kivu, Congo - kab_022012_11m | ecosystem: Environmental > Aquatic > Freshwater > Lake | place: Democratic Republic of the Congo: South-Kivu...
ACTGCGGCGGCGCAGCGCGGAGACAATCTCGGCACATTTTTCAGGGGGAATGTGGCGCGGGCTGGGCGGGTAGAAATTAAAGCCGAGCATATCGGCGCTAAGATCCACAGCGGCGAGTGCATCGTCCAGATTGGTGAGACCGCAAAATTTGACGATCATAGAGCCAGCTCTCGAACTTTGGCGGCGATGTCGGCGGCGGTGACCAATGCTTCACCGACCAGGATGGCATCCACACCCGCGTCGGATAAGCGGTCGACATCGCTGCGATGATGGATGCCCGATTCGGCAACCATGCAGATGTGGGCAGGGATCAAGTGACGGAGCTGAAAAGTTGTCTCCAGGCTGACTTTGAGGTCGTGCAGGTTGCGGTTATTCACCCCGATTACTTCCGGTGATATACTGAGCACCGATTCCAGTTCTGCCTGGTTGTGAACCTCGATCAAAACAGCCAGTTGGAGTTCGCAAGCGAGTGCATACAAGTCAATCAGTTCTGCCGGTTTGAGCATCGCGGCGATCAACAGGACCGCGCTTGCGCCAGCAGCGCGCGCTTCATAGATCTGATAAGCATCAAAAAGGAAATCTTTGCGCAACAGGGGCAATCCTGGGTTGGCCTGGGCCACTTCGCGCAGGTAATCCAATTTGCCCATGAAAAAGCGCTGATCGGTCAGGACACTGATCGCGGATGCCCCATTCTCGCGGTAGACGGATGCCAGCAGAAGGTGGTCGAAATTTTCGACCAGCAAGCCGCGCGAGGGCGAGGCTTTTTTTACTTCCGCGATCAAGCGGGGACGCTGGCCTGCCTGGCGGCGGATGGCGGCTGTAAAGCTGGGCGGAAAGGGAGATTTCTCAGCGAAATCGCGCACGGCCTGGAGCGGGATGCGCGCTTGGGTCTCCAGAACTTCCACACGCTTATTGGCGTAAATTTCGTCGAGTACGCTCATTGGACAAACTTCTGGCTGAAGGAAATTAACGAATCGAGTTGGGCGAGGGCTGCCCCACTGGAAAGCGAGGTCTGCGCCTCATGCAGCGCCAGGTGGAAATCACCATGGCGAGTGGCCAGGGCGGCGGCGCTGTTGAGCAGGACCACATCACGGCGCGGCGAGAGGTCCTCACCAGATAAAATCGCGCGCAGGATCAACGCATTCTGCTGCGGGTCGCCTCCGCGCAGCATGTCTGCCGAAGCGGGGCGGAGGCTGTAAATCGCAGGATCGAGTTCAAAGGTGTTTACTTTGCCCGCAAACAGCCCCGAAACGCGGTTGGTGCCGGAGGTTGTCAGCTCATCCAGTCCGCCATACCCGTGGACGATATAAGCAGCACGCCCGCCCAACCCGCCGATGACGCTGGCGAGAGGTTCGGTCAGGCGGGGATCATACACGCCGATCAGCTGGTGGGTTGCGCCGGCCGGGTTGGTCAAAGGACCGAGCAGGTTGAAGATGGTACGCTGGCCGAGTTCGCGGCGCGGGCCAATCGCGTGACGCATGGCAGGGTGGAATTTCGGGGCAAATAGAAAGCCCATCCCGACCCGATCGATACATTCGGCCACCTGCTCGGGGGTGAGGTCCAGGTTCACGCCCAGCGCGCCCAGCACATCGGCGCTGCCGCATTGTGATGAGGCAGCGCGGTTGCCGTGTTTCGCAACTTTTACACCAGCCCCGGCGATGACAAAGGCCGCCGTGGTGGAGATGTTGAAGCTGTGGGCGCCGTCGCCGCCGGTTCCAGCTGTGTCCAGCAAGGTTTCGCCATCCGATTTGGTATGGACGTGGCTGGCTTGCTGGCGCATCGCGCGCGCGCTGCCCGTGATCTCTTCGATCGTTTCGCCTTTCATGCGCAAGGCGATCAGGTAACCACCGATCTGGGCCTGGGTCGCCTGTCCGGTCATGATGATGTTCATGGCTTCTTCAGCTTCGGCTGCAGTCAGGTTTTGCCGGTTCATCACTTTGGCTATGTAGGGTTTCAACATTTGGCTTCTCCAGAAAGTTCTCTATTGGATCAGTGCCGCACTTGAGGCGGTGACCGGCGCTTTAATCTCCAGAAAGTTGCGCAGAAGCTGACGACCCCCCGGCGTCAGAATCGATTCGGGATGAAACTGGACCCCATAAATGGGATAGCTGACATGCTGGAGCCCCATCAATTCGTTTTCTTTGGTGAAAGCGGTCGGTTTGAGTTGGTCCGGCAGTGAGTCAGCCACGATCAGCGAGTGGTAACGCGTGGCCTGGAATGGACTGGGCAGGCCAGCGAAAATGCCTTCCCCGTAATGATAAATCGGGGATGTCTTGCCATGCATCAGGCGCGGGGCGCGGATCACCTTGCCGCCGAACACTTCTCCGATCGATTGGTGACCCAGGCAGACACCGAGGAGCGGGATCGTAGGGCCAAGCTGCCGGATGACTTCTTTTGAGATGCCAGCATCTTTGGGTTCACCGGGGCCAGGCGATATAACGATGTGCGTGGGGGCCAAGGCGAGTAAATCAGCGGGCGTGATGGCATCGTTGCGGAAGACCTGGATTTCCGCGCCCAATTCACCGAACAGCTGGACCAGATTGTAGGTAAAAGAGTCGTAATTGTCAATCACGGCGATCATCAGATTTTCCTTTTCTACAGGTTATGAGCTTCGGCCATCTGAACGGCAACCGCGAGGGCGCGGGCCTTGTTGAGCGTTTCTTGATATTCAGTCGCCGGATCTGAATCGGCGACAATCCCCGCGCCAGCCTGGATGCTGACCTGCTGGCCACGCATCAAGATGGTGCGGATCGTAATACAGGTATCCATCGAACCGTCGAGGGCAAAATACCCGACCGCGCCGGCGTAAGAACCGCGCGGACCGCGCTCCAGTTTGTCGATAATTTGCATGGCGCGGATTTTTGGCGCGCCAGAAACTGTGCCGGCCGGGAAGGTGGCCGCCATCAGGTCAAAAGCGTCCAGATCATCGCGCAGCTTGCCCTCAACATGGGAAACAATGTGCATGACGTGCGAGTAGCGTTCCACGACCATCTGTTCGGATACATTGACTGTGCCGAAATTACAGACACGCCCCAGGTCATTGCGCGCCAGGTCGACCAGCATAACATGCTCGGCGCATTCTTTAGGGTCGGCCAGCAGTTCGACTTCCAAGGCCAGGTCATCGGCGGGGGTTTTGCCGCGCGGTCGGGTTCCCGCGATCGGACGGATCGCAGCGACATCGCCCTCGAGGCGGACGTGCAGTTCTGGAGAAGCGCCGATCAGGCGCAAAGGTTCGCCTGGCAGCAGACCAGCAAAGTCAAAGAAGAACATATAGGGGGATGGGTTCAGGCGGCGCAGGGCGCGGTATATGCCGAATGCGTCGGCGCTGGTGGTGCGGCTCAGGCGCTGAGAAAGCACGACCTGGAAGATGTCACCGGCGGTAATGTGTTCTTTGGCCTGGCGGACAGCTTCCATGAATTCTTGCTGGTCGTGATTGGAGGTCATTTCGGTGGAAACGGCAGCGCTTGATGGCGTTTTTACAGACGAGATGGGATTTTCCAGGCGCGCGGCGAGCGCATCCAGGCGTTTTTCGGCGGCCGCAACAGCTTGGTGCTGCGGCAGATCTGGGTCAGGGTTGGCGATTAATACCAGACGGCCAAAGGCGTGGTCAAAGGCTACCAAAGTGTCGGCCAGCAAAAAGATGCCGTCGGGCATCTCAGGATTGGCCTGCAGATGGACGCTTGGTTCAAAGTAGCGAATCATCTCATAACCGAGATAGCCAACCAGGCCGCCGTTAAAACGGGGCAGTCCTGGCACATGGGTGAACGAACGCCGGTAAAGTTCTTCGCGCAATACATCCAACGGGTCAGCGCCAGTCTCGATTTCGTTGATACCCGCCGCCGATTGGATCAAGATTTTGTTTTGCTGAAGGATGTATGCGCGGCTTGGGTTGACACCGATAAACGAGAAACGCGCGAGGCGTTCACCGCCCGTGACGCTTTCGAGCAGAAAGGACGGAGCCTGTCCCGCGAGTTTCAGGTAAACCGATACGGGCGTCTCAAGATCGGCGGGCAGCTCACGAACGACTGGGGGATACCCAGCGGCAGTCTTAGGATGGTTTGGGCGGGCTCTTTCTTTTGTCACCATGGTTTCTTCTCCTCTGCTAGCTATAAAATGACCTTCCCCATCTTTGGGACGGGAAAGGTCATTCCGTGGTGCCACCCAATTTAGGCATACTTTCCAAAAAATAACCCCTGTTGTGATGACAACAGGGGTAGAAAGCCAGCCTCACTTTTCGGTACGCCGGTTGGATCCGGGTATACCTTTGCCTGAATAACGGTGGCAATTCCGGCGCGGACTACTCGAATATTCTTTCATCCTACAGCTCTGAGAACCATTCTGTGCGATTTTCCGGGCAGTTTTTTCACCGACTAACTGCTCTCTGGACCGTCAACTTCACACGTACTATTTCTCTTCACAGCCTTTTTTATTTTATTGTACAGAATTTATATCAGGTTTCAAATTCCATGTCAAGGAAAAATCGGACTGTTTTTGTTGCTATTGTCAAATCCGGTGATGCGGATAAGAACCTAATACACGCAGGTAGGTTGCAAACTCACCCAGGTTGGATAGGGCATTGCGCACGGAAGTGTCTTCGGATGAGCCGAGTAGATCGATGTAGAAGAAATATTCCCACAGCTTGCCCACAAGCGGCCTGGATTCAATCTTGGTCAGGTCAATATCGCGCAAGGCGAAGACGCTGAGTGCTTTGTAGAGCACCCCCGCCTGGTTTTTAAGGGCGAAGACAATTGAGGTTTTGGCATCTTTGCCTGGTTGAACGGGCTGGCGGGAAATCACCAGAAAACGGGTGTAGTTGGCCGGATTGTCTTCGATGCTTTCGGCCAGCACCTGCATCTGGTATATGTCAGCCGCCCGGCGCGAGGCGATGGCAGCGACCGTTGGATCGCCCTGGTCACGGACGATCTTCACGCTGCCAGCGGTATCATAGACCGGTTCAATCTTAACGCCACTCAACGAGCGCAGGTAGCCGTCACACTGCGCCAGCGCCTGGGGGTGGCTGATCACTTTGCGGATATCGCTCAACTGCGCATCTGGGGTGCCGATCAGGCAGTGGGAAACCCGCAGGTGATGTTCGCCGACTACCGATAGCTGGTTCTGGAGCAACAGGTCATAATTGCGGTGTATGCTGCCCGCCAGCGAATTTTCAATTGGGATCAGGCCGTAGTCGCAGTTGTTATTCGCAACAGTTGTGAAGACATCCTCAAATGAATTGCACGGCAGTGATTCGCACTCTGAGCCGAAGTGATCAAAGATGGCTGCTTCTGAGTAAGCGCCGTGTTCTCCCTGGAACGCTATTTTCATGGGGCCGGCTTTCTTTGATAAATGCTGGTCTGGATTGGTGAAGTCATGCCGGGCGCGGGTTTACAACGCAGCAAGAATTTTGTCGGTCATGGCCTGGGTAGACAAATTGCCGCCGAGGTCGCCGGTCAGATTGCCTGCCTCGATGGTGGCCTCTACGGCTTTTTCGATGGCAGCGGCTTCCGCTTCGAGCTTGAGCGAGTGGCGCAGCATCATCGCGGTAGAAAGGATGGTGCCGACCGGGTTGGCGATGCCCTTGCCGGCAATATCCGGCGCGGAGCCGTGGATTGGTTCGTAAAGGCCCGGGCCGCTGGTGCCCAAAGAGGCGGACGGCAGTAGGCCCATCGAGCCTGCCAGGACAGCGGCTTCATCGGTGAGGATATCGCCAAACATGTTTTCGGTCACGACGACATCAAAGGCGGCGGGATTGGATACCAGGCGCATCGCGGCGGTATCAACCAGAACGTGTTCCAGTGCGACATCCGGGTACTGCTGGCTGACCTGAACGGTGACCTGGCGCCACAGGCGAGAGGAGTCGAGCACGTTGGCTTTATCGACAGAGGTCACCTTGGCGCGCCGTCCGCGCGCCAGCTGGAATGCCATGTGGACGATGCGTTCCACTTCGAAATCGTAATACTCCAGCGTGTCCACTGCCCATTCGTGGCCGTTTTTCTGCCCACGGCCCTTGGGTTGGCCGAAGTAAAGACCGCCGGTCAGCTCGCGCAGCACGATCATATCCACGCCAGCCAGTTTTTCGGGTTTCAACGGTGAGGCGTTGACGAGCGCCGGATAGACCTTGACCGGGCGCAGGTTGGCAAACACGCCCAGACCTTTGCGCAGGGCGAGCAGGCCCTGTTCGGGGCGCACCGCAGCGTTGGGATTATCCCATTTTGGGCCGCCGACCGCACCTAGCAAGACAGCGCTGGCAGACTGGCAGGCCTGTAAGGTTTCTTCGGTCAGCGCGGTGCCATGCTGATCGATCGAGCAGCCGCCGATCAGGCGCTGATCATAGCTGAAATGGTGGCCATACCGCGCATTGATCGCGTCCAGGACTTTGACTGCGGCGCTGATGACCTCGGGGCCGATGCCGTCACCGGGGAGTAAGACAATTTTTGCTTCCATGTTTCCCTTTCAGGTGCTTATTTGTGGGCGATCGTCAGGCCATATTCCACGCCGTCGTAAAGGGCGCGCCAGCTGGCTTCGATGATGTTGGTACTCGCGCCGACGGTGCTCCAGGATTTGGATCCGTCGTGCGTTTCTATCAGAACACGGGTAGTCGAGCTGGTGCCTTGATCACCATCCAGAATACGGACTTTATAATCTGAGAGATGGAATTTTTTGATCGATGGGTAATGGTTAACCAAAGCTTTGCGCAGAGCGGTGTCAAGGGCTGCCACCGGACCGTTGCCTTCGGCTGCGGTGTGAACCACTTCGTTATCGACCCGGACTTTCACGGTCGCTTCGGCAAAGATTCCGCGGCCCTGGCGGTGCTCGACCATCACCGAAAAGTCAATCAGTTCAAAAATTGGCTTATAGTCTTTTTGCTGGCGGCGGATCATCATCAGAACCGAGGCTTCAGCGGCCTCGAACGAAAAGCCGCGCGCTTCCAGCTCTTTGATTTCGTTCAAGACGGCCGTGATGTCGTAACCGTCTTCAAGGTTGAGCCCGTATTCTTCGGCTTTGCTGAGCAGGTTGCCACGCCCTGAAAGTTCGGACACCACGACCGTCATCTGATTGCCGACCAGGGTCGGATCAATGTGTTGGTAAGACTGAGCCGTGCGGCGAATGGCAGCCACATGGATGCCACCCTTGTGGGCAAAGGCCGCTTTACCCACATAGGCCAGGTGCTCATCGGGGGCCAGGTTGGCCATTTCCGCGACGTAATGGGATAATTCGGTCAGGCGGGCCAACTGGCCAGCCGGCAGGGACTGAATTCCGAGTTTAAATTCCATGTCGGGGATGATCGAGCACAGGTTTGCATTGCCGCAGCGTTCCCCGTACCCGTTGATGGTTCCCTGAACCTGGGTGCAGCCTTCGCGGACCGCCGCCAATGAGTTCGCTACCGCACATTCTCCGTCATTGTGGGCATGAATGCCAAGGGGCGCATCTGGGATATGCTGGCGGACTGCGCGGACAATCTCACTGATTTCCCAGGGCATGGATCCGCCGTTGGTGTCGCATAAAACGAGGGTTTCCGCGCCGCCGTTCCAGGCAGCTTGCAGGGTCTGCAGGGCGAATTCACGGTTCTCTTTGAAACCATCGAAGAAGTGCTCTGCATCGTAGATGACGCTGCGACCCTGGGAGCGCAAATAAGCAATGCTTTCCTGGATGATGCGCAGATTATTTTCCAGGGTTGTGCGCAATACTTCTTTGACGTGCAAGACCGATGATTTGCCAACCACGGTGCAGTAGGGGGTTTGCGCATCGAGCAGCGCCTGGATGTTTGCGTCTTCGGCTGGGACTTTGTTGGCGGCGCAGGTCGCGCCAAACGCAGAAATTTTGGCGTTTCGCCATTTGATTTCGGCGGCGCGCTTGAAAAATTCGGCATCTTTCGGGTTTGAACCAGGCCAGCCGCCTTCGATGAAGGCAACACCCAGATCATCCAGCTTCATCGCGATATTTAATTTATCGGTTAGCGACAGGGAGATATCCGTGCGCTGCGTACCATCACGCAGGGTCGTATCGTAAATTTGCATCATGAACTTCTCGATTCATACCGGTTAATGTGTTCTTCCAGACCGAGGATGTACCCCAATTCATCCACACCATTCAGTAAACAGGTCTTAGAAAAAGCATCGATGGGAAATTGGACTTCATCTTCATCTGGCAGCACCAGGGTTTGAGAAGCCAGGTCAATGGTCAGAGCCAGGTTCGGATTTGAGCCGACCTGGTCGAGAAGGCTGCGCAGTACATTGGCCGGGACGATGACGGGCAGGAGGCCGTTTTTCAACGAGTTGTTGCGGAAGATGTCAGCAAAGGAGGTCGAGATCACCGCTCGAAAACCCCAGCCCGAGAGCGCCCAGGGGGCATGCTCACGTGATGAACCGCAGCCAAAGTTATCGCCCGCGATGAGGATTTGCGCACCCTGGTTTTCGGGGCGATTGAGCAAAAACTCGGGTTTTGGCGATCCATCCGCTTCATAACGCCAGTCGGAGAATAAATTTGCACCAAGGCCGGCCTTATCGGTCACCTTGAGGAAACGGGCGGGAATGATCTGGTCGGTGTCGATATTGTCAATCGGCAGCGCCACGGCGCGCGCGGTGAGGGTGGTAAATTGGGACATGGGTTCCTCCTAGTTCAGCGTGCGCGGATCGGTGACTTTTCCGGTAAGGGCGGAAGCAGCCGCGGTCAGCGGGCTGGCCAGGAACGTGCGCCCACCCTTGCCCTGGCGTCCTTCAAAATTGCGGTTGCTGGTGGAAACCGCATACTGGCCAGGCGACAGCTGGTCGCCATTCATTGCGATGCACATGCTGCAGCCCGGCTCGCGCCATTCCGCACCAGCATCTTTAAATATCTGGTCAAGACCCTCGGCTTCGGCCTGGCTTTTGACTTCTTGCGATCCAGGGACCACCAACACGCGCAAATTTTCAGCTACCTTGCGCCCCTTCAATACCCCGGCTGCCTGGCGCAGATCCGAGATGCGGCCGTTGGTGCACGAACCGATAAAAACTACATTAATGGGGTGATTGAGAATCGCCGTCCCCGCCTCCAACCCCATATAAGCCAGGGCTTTTTCTAAGGTTGTTTTCTGACTGGGATCTTCGATCTCTTCCGGCCGCGGCAGGCGTCCGGTGATTGGGATGCCCATGCCGGGATTGGTGCCGAATGTAATCATTGGCTGCAATTCCGAAGCGTTTAGAATGACAGTCTTGTCATACTGAGCACCTTCATCGCTGGGCAGCTGCTTCCATTCGGCCAGGCGGCGCTCCCATTCGGCGCCTTTGGGGGCAAAGGCGCGGTTGGCCAGGTAGGCGTAGGTGGTTTCATCTGGGGCGATCATACCCGCGCGGGCGCCGGCTTCAATCGACATATTGCAGACGGTCATGCGCTCTTCCATCGACAGCGAACGAATCGCGGTACCGGTATATTCGAGGACATAGCCTGTGCCGCCGCCGGTGCCGATCTGCGCGATCAAGGCGAGGATAATATCTTTCGCGCCCACCCCCGGCTTAAGCTGACCTTCAACGCGAACTTCGCAGGTCTGCGGCTTGCGCTGCAGCAGACATTGGGAAGCCAGAACGTGTTCTACTTCACTGGTCCCAATCCCGAAGGCAAGCGCGCCAAACGCGCCATGGGTAGCCGTGTGACTGTCACCGCACACGATTGTCATGCCGGGCTGCGTCAGACCCATTTCTGGACCGATAATGTGGACGATGCCCTGGTTTGAACTCTGCAAATTGTAGAGGGGAATGCCAAATTCTCTGCAATTGTCCTCGAGCATCTGGATTTGCTTGCGGCTCATCTCATCGGCGAAAGCCATGCGCCCCTGGGCAGTTCCATCCACGGAGGGGCGGGTTGGGACGCCGTGGTCCATGGTGGCAACCGTGCGGTTGGGCCGGCGGACTTTTAATCCGCGGCTGCGCAGGCCGCTGAAGGCCTGCGGGCTGGTGACTTCATGGACGAGGTGGAGGTCGATGTAGAGGACCGCGGGAGAATCGGGCTGCTGAACAACCACATGCCTCTCCCAAATTTTTTCGAATAGCGTTTTAGGTGTCTGAGGAGTTGGCATCGTGTCTACCTGTGGTTTGTTCGTAAGCCGTGCCATTTACTTCGGCGTGCGGCATTTCGGGCGAGGCAAAGAATTCCGAAAGATCCCATCCATCGGGGATCGTGCGAGGCATGCTGAAAGGTTCTGGGTGTCCTTCGAGCATTGGATCGATCGAATATTGGTTTGTCATAGCATCGACTCCTTGTACTTATCGAGCGGCTTTGCGGTTCAACCCTGCGACAATCGCACGGACGGCCGCCTGGTCAATGTTTGTTCCGGTCCCAACACCAAATAAAGTTTTGCCATTTTCGAATTTCAATGGGACATAAGCAACGGCGATTGCATCCGCGCCTTTACCGACCGCTTGTTCGTGGTAATTTTCTACCGAGAAACCGGTGACACCCAGCTTGCCCAGCGCATGCACAAAAGCGGAGATTGGGCCGTTGCCATCGGCGCTGATGCGGTGTTCGAAGTTATGTACCAGGATATGCAATTCACCATGGATCAACGTGGGATCGCTATCATCCGGCCTTGGCCAGTAGCCGAGCAACTGGAAAGGACCATGTGGATTTACGAACGTGTCCTGGAAGATCTGGTAGATTTCGTTCGAAGAAATTTCCCGGCGCAACTCGTCGGCGTACTCCTGGACCGCGGCGCCAATTTCAGGGTGCATGGGCTTCGGTGGAAGAAGGCCAAATTCGTGCTCGAGGACCCAAACGATACCACCCTTGCCAGATTGAGAGTTGATCCGGATTAAACTCTCATATTTGCGGCCCAAATCGGAAGGATCGATATGCAAATAGGGAACCTTCCAGCCTACTCCGAATTTATCAGGAGCTTCTTCGATCCGGTTGATACCTTTGCGAATTGCATCTTGATGCGAGCCAGAAAAGGCCGTGAAAACATACTCACCGGCGTAGGGTTGGCGATAGTAAATCGGCATGCCGGTCAAGCGCTCAACCGTGTCGGCAATTTCCGGTAAGTTTGAAAAATCGAGGCCGGTTTCGATGCCGCGGATAAACAAGTTGTTAGCGACCGTGACCAGATCGACATTGCCCGTGCGTTCTCCATGGCCAAAGAGGGTGCCTTCCACGCGCTGCGCACCTGCCAGCAAAGATAATTCGGTGGCAGCGACAGCCATACCCTGGTCATTGTGCGAGTGAACAGAAACAATAATCGACTCCGGATGGGAGAAGTTGCGGCAGAACCACTCGATCATGTCCGCATACTGGTTAGGCGGGCGCCTTTCTACTGTGGCGGGCAGATTGAAGATCAGCGGTTTGGCTGGAGTGGCTTTGCCCCAGGTTTCAAAAACAGCTTCGCACAACTCGAGGGCCAAGGGCAGGTCGGTATCGGTGAATTCTTCCGGCGAAAACTCCAGGCGGATGTCGCTTTTGGGCATATGATCCGCGCCCTGACGAATCTGGGCGACCGATTGAATCGCCGTTTCGAGCAGGCCCTTGCGGTTTAGGTCAAATACCTGGCGCATGTGCAGGTCCGACGAAGCCAGGTAGGTGTGGAAAATAGCCTGTTTCACACCTTTGAGCGATTCGAATGTGCGTTCAATCAGGTGATCGCGGCACTGCGTGAGGGTCATGATAAACACATCATCCGGAATGTGTTTATCATGGATCAGGCGTTGGGTGAAGTCAAAATCTTCCTGGCTGGCCGATGGAAAGGCAATCTCGATATTTTTGAAACCAATCCGGCAAAGCAGTTCAAAGTATGCAAGTTTCTGAGCGGCGGTAAGAGGATTGGGAAGGGCCTGATTACCGTCTCGCAAATCAACGGAGCACCAGATTGGCGCTGTTTGAATGGTCCGCCCAGGCCACTGCCGGTCCGGCAGCTCAATTGAGGCGGGGTATGCATACTTTTTTGCTACGCGTGATTGGGTCAACATGATTAAATTCCTGTCAATCAGTTTGTTTGGCGCAAACGTGTAAAGAAGCTGATGAATGGTAAAAGATCTTCTTTACACGTTTGCAGCTTGATAATAAGGGCTACTTGTTCCAGTTTTCAGGACGCAGCGAACGTACCTGCGCGCCGGCCTGCCACAGCTCGGAATCGTGCATCTCCTTAAGCTCGGCATCCAGTTTCTCTTTGTAGTCTGGGGCGGAGTTCGCTTCGAGCACGATGCGCGTTTCGTTACCGGTGGCGACACTCTGATAAAGCTGCTCAAAGACGGGCAGGGTCGCTTTGCGGAATTCGTGACGCCAGTCGAGTGCGCCGCGCTGCGCGGTGGTGCTGCAGTTGGCGTACATCCAATCCATGCCGTTTTGCCCAACCAGGCGAATCAAGCTTTGGGTCAGCTCTTCGACGGTTTCGTTGAAGGCCTCTGAGGGGGTGTGACCGTTGGCGCGCAGTACAGCGTATTGAGCCTCAATGATGCCAGCCAAAGCACCCATCAGAACACCGCGCTCACCGGTCAGGTCGCTGAATACTTCGCGCTTGAAGGTGGTTTCGAAAAGGTAACCCGAACCGACCGCGATGCCGAGGGCGAGGGTGCGCTCGCGCGCGCGCCCGGTGAAATCTTGTTCGATGGCAAAGCTGCTGTTGATGCCGCTGCCAGAGAGGAAGTTGGCGCGCACACTGGTGCCAGAACCCTTGGGAGCGACCAGGATCACGTCCACGTCTTCGGGGGCAATCACGCCGGTCTGTTCGCGGTATACGATGGAGAAACCGTGCGAGAAGTAGAGCGCATCGCCCTTCTTCAGGCAGGATTTGACCATCGGCCATAATAACTTTTGCGCCGCATCCGAAACCAGGTATTGGATGATGGTGGCGCGGCGGGCGGCCTCTTCAATGGAGAAGAGAGTCTTGTCGGGAACCCAGCCATCCTTCAATGCTTTATCCCAGGAGCGGCCCTTGTTGACGCCGATGATAACCTGGATGCCGTTATCGCGCATGTTGAGCGCCTGCGCCGGCCCTTGAACGCCGTACCCCAGGATCGCGACGACCTCATCTTTCAATACCTGACGCGCCTTTTCAAGTGGGAACTCGTCGCGGGTAATAACAGTTTCTTCGGTGCCGGCGAAATTCATCTTGCCCATGTTGTAGTTTCTCCTAATGCTGGTTGTTTGGATGAAGGGTGGTTATGCAGGCGTCTGAGCGTACTGCCCATTGCCGTTTGTGTTGGATACCATTGTATTCGCGCCGCGCGCCATGGAAACGATGCCAGTTCGGACCATTTCGATGATGCCGTAAGGGCGCAAGACATCGATGAAGCCTTCAATTTTCTCTTCGTCGCCGGTGATCTCGATGATGAATGAGCTGTTGGTGATATCGACAATGTGGGCACGGAAGACATCCACAAACTGCATGATGTGGGTGCGGCTTTCGGTGTTGGCGGTGACCTTGATCATGGCTAGGTCGCGGGTGACCTTGGGGGTCTGTGTCAAATCGATGACTTTAATAACATTGACCAGTATATACAGGTACGCGACCAGGCGCTCGATATTTTGGTCATCGGAATCGACCATGATTGTCATGCGGGAGATGCCAGCCTGTTCAGTGTGGCCGACCGTTAAGGATTCGATGTTGAACGCGCGGCGGCGGAACAAAGAAGCAACCCGGTTCAGCACACCTGGTTTATCTTCAACTAATGCGACAATTGTGTGATTCATGGGTTTTCTCTCCGGTTAGATTTCGTCTTCCGCGGTTTCCACCAGCGGGCTGGGGATGGGCCGGCGGATCATATCGTGCAGGTCTGCGCCTGCCGGAACCATCGGGTAAACGCTGTCTTCCTGCTCCACGCGGAAATCAATCACAACGGAGCCTTCCATCTCTTCAGCCCGGCGAATGGCCGGCTCAACCTCGGCGCGGGTGGTCACGCGGATGCCCGTCAGCCCGTGGGATTCGGCCAGCATGACGAAGTCGGGGCTGCGCATCGGGGTGGCAGCATAGCGGCGCTCGTAGAAGAATTCCTGCCATTGGCGAACCATGCCCAGGTATCCGTTGTTCAGAATGGCGACGTTGACTTTGATGCCTTCTTGCGCGGCGGTTGACAGCTCGGCTGCGGTCATCTGGAAACCGCCATCGCCCGCGACTGCCCAGACCTGTTTGTCGGGGCGGCCAAATTTCGCGCCAATCGCCCCTGGCAACCCAAAGCCCATCGTTCCCAGACCGCCTGAGGTGATGAACATGCGCGGGTGGTCCTGCTTGTAGTATTGAGCCGTCCACATCTGATTCTGGCCAACGTCGGTGACGATCAGTGCATCACCGGACGTGTGCCGCCACAGGTCGTTAATCACATGGGCTGCGTATAGGTGCTGGTTATCCGGCAGGTTGACGATGTCGCGCACGGAGCTGTCACCTTTGATGTCCATGATCTGGCCGATCCATTCCTGGTGGGAGAGGGGTTGGAGACGGGCCAGCAGCTGTGAAAGGGTAGAGCGCAGATCGCCGATTAAGGCCAGGTCAACTTTGATGTTTTTGTTGATCTCAGCCGGGTCGATATCCGCGTGGATTTTGCGGGCATTGAGCGCGTAGGTCTTGGTGTTGCCGGTGACGCGGTCGTCAAAGCGCATGCCGAAGGCCAGGAGCAGGTCGGCATCTTGAATCGCATGGTTGACCCAGGCTTCGCCGTGCATGCCCATCATACCGAGGTTGAGCGGGTGGGTGGCCGGGAACCCCGAAATGCCCAGGAGGGTCATCGCGATCGGGATGTTAGCGCGTTCGGCGAATTCCATTAATTCTGCAGTCGCACCGCTCAGGATGACACCCTGCCCGGCTAAAATCAGCGGCTTCTTGGCGCGTGAGATCATATCCAGGGCCTGGTCGATATCCTTGCTGACCGGGCTGAGGTCAGGGCGATATCCGGGCAGGCGGATGGGGGTGTTGTCATGTTCCCAATCGATGGAAATTTGCTGCGCGTCTTTAGAGATGTCCACCAGGACTGGGCCGGGCCGGCCGGTCTTGGCGATGTAGAACGCTTCGCGAATGGTGTGTGCGATATCGGATGTACGGGTGACCAGGTAGTTGTGCTTGGTGATGGGAAGCGTAATCCCGGTCACGTCAGTTTCCTGGAAAGCATCGTAGCCGATGTATTTACTGGTGACCTGGCCCGTGATGAACACGGTCGGAGATGAATCCATCATGGCTGTAGCGATACCGGTGACGAGATTGGTAGCGCCGGGGCCAGATGTCGCCATGGCGACGCCGACCTTGCCGCTCGCGCGGGCATAAGCATCGGCCATGTGGGATGCGCCTTGTTCGTGGCGCACCAGGACGTGATGGATGGGATAATCGAGCATCGCATCGTAGATGGGCAAGTTTGCCCCACCGGGGTAACCAAAGACAACTTCGACACCTTCTTTGACTAAGGTTTCCCAAAGGATTTGTGCACCCGTAAGTTTCATACAGCCTCCAAGTGGTATTAGAAGGAATATTCAAGGACAGCGCCGCGATCGGCACTGGTAACAAAATGCGAATAGCGCTTCAGCCATTTACTCTGTGTTCGCGGAGTGAACGGAGGGAGGGAGTCCAGCCTGTGCTGGATTTCTACATCTGACAGGCGGACGTTTAGCCTCCGGTTTTCAAGGTTAATCTCGATGACATCGCCTGGCTGTAAGGCAGCGATGGGACCGCGCGCTGCGGCCTCGGGCGAGATGTGGCCGATGCAAGCGCCGCGCGTTCCACCAGAGAAACGGCCATCTGTGATCAGGGCGACTTTGTCACCCAGGCCCATGCCCATGATCGCGCTGGTGGGGGAGAGCATCTCCTGCATGCCCGGCCCGCCTTTGGGACCTTCATAGCGGATCACAACCACTTCGCCCGCTTGCACTTCTGAAGCGAGGATGCCGCGCAGTGCATCATCTTGGGATTCGTAGATGCGGGCGGTCCCGTTGAACACGCGCATGGCGGGACTCACGCCGCCGATCTTGACCACCGCGCCGTGGGGTGCCAGGTTGCCAAACAGAACAGCCAGGCCGCCACGCGCGGAGTGAGCGTTTGGAGCACGGCGGATTACATCGTCGTCCA
>Ga0172368_10004543_pt1 | contig 16005 bp, 12 predicted proteins | sample Lak11m_FD_114540 | JGI IMG/M metagenome (GOLD analysis project Ga0172368, IMG submission 114540) | Freshwater microbial communities from Kabuno Bay, South-Kivu, Congo - kab_022012_11m | ecosystem: Environmental > Aquatic > Freshwater > Lake | place: Democratic Republic of the Congo: South-Kivu...
AAATAATCTATGATTAATAAATTTAAATTTTTTTCAATCTGTAAACGACGGGCTTTTGTTCTAATATCCATTATTGATGAGCTAGAGGCATCATCAATATAAATAGGGGATTCTGATAACTTTCCCATGGCATCATTTATTTTAATAAAATCATTATCTTCCTCTTCGTCTGATAATTTTCCAGTTCTCATTTTCCATAAGCTAACACCAGCTTGAGCGCAAAGCATTCTATCAACTAGTTGCTCTTTACTCATTTCTAAAGAAAAAATTCCAACATTTGCTTTAATTCCTGTTGCAGCTAACCTGGCAATATCTAAAGCGAGAGAAGTCTTACCAACGCTAGGCCGGGCTGCTAGTATAATTAAATCTGATTTTTGCAATCCTGACATCATATTATCAAGGTCTATAAAACCTGTAGGTATGCCGCGTAATTTTCCACTTTGTTTATGAAGTTCATCGATTCTATCAAAGGCTTCTGTTAATAAATTATCAATTGGCAAAAAAGCATTTTTAAGAAATTTTCTAGAAACACCAAAAATTTTACTTTCTGCTTCGTCTAATATTTTATCAATATCCTGTTCCTCTTTATAGCTTAATAATGATATTTCATTAGCCGCGGTTATAAGTCTTCTCAAGGTAGCTTTTTTTTGAACAATACTCGCATAGTGATCAATATGAGAGGTTGTGGTTGCTAAATTTGAAAGTTGCGCTAAATAAGTTCTGCCTCCTACTAATTCTAGCATTTTTTTTTCATCGAGTCGATTAGATACGCTGATAATATCAATAGGCTCGCGCCTAGAATATAATTCCTTAATTGATTCAAAAATTATTGAATGTGAATTTTTATAAAAGTCATTTTCTGTAATAATATCAGCTACTTTAATAATTGAATCTTTGTCAATTAAAAAACATCCAAGAAGTGATTGTTCAATTTCTATATTTTGTGGAGGAAGTTTTTCTATTATATTTTCTGGCATAGTCTAAATTTATAGTATTATCCTACACTTTAAAAAATATTTTATCAAGAACAAATTATTAATTTTTTTTATATAAAAAATTATTTTATTTATAAATTTAAGCTAATTTAAGATAATATAAATGTTAATATACAGTTGATAGTATTGTGGGTAATTTAATTTAAAATTAGCTTAAAATTATATTCTTGCCAAGATGCTATTATTATGATATTATAAAAATAATTTTAAAAATCTGCTATCGCAGTTTTATTTTTGTTTTGCGCTGTTAGCTCAGTTGGTAGAGCAGCTCCCTTTTAAGGAGAAGGTCACTGGTTCAAATCCAGTACAGCGTACAATTTTTTCATCCCTCTGTAATGAAAAAATTTATGTAGTATTGGAAAGTAAAATTAGTGTTTTGAACGGGGCTTCAGCCCCTTCAAATACAGTACAGCGTACAATTTTTCACCTTACTATAAATTGAATAATTAATAAATGCAAATTGTAAATTGACTGCCGGCGTAGCTCAGTTGGTAGAGCAGTAGTTTTGTAAACTATTGGTCGGGGGTTCGAGTCCCTTCGCCGGCTCATAAAAATAAATATTGACTGTTCATTTTAATAAGGAGAGGTGTAATATGGAAAGAATATATGACGTTGTTGTTTCTTTATTTTTTTGGGGACTAATATATATTTATCTAAGAAGAATGGCAGAAAAAGATGAGTTATTTAAAATTTTTGTTAGAAATAGCTATATTATTCATCCAAATGCTATTTGTATTTGGCGCACTTTAACAGGTTTTTTTAGTATTTGGTTAATATATTGCAGCGAATATACTTGGGGAATATTTTTTTATTTAGGGTCAGCAATTTTTGACAGCGTTGATGGAATCTTTGCCAGAGAATGCGGGTTAATTACAAAATTTGGCAAATGGCTAGATCCAATTTGTGATAAATTGACTTATTTACCGATGTTAATTTTTTTTGGGAATTTTTTTTCAATTAAATTAATAATACTAGTGGCTCTTGAAATTATTAGTCAATTTTCTAGAATTATTTTAAAATATTTTAATATTTCTACTTCAGCAAATATATATGGTAAAATAAAAACAACTTTATTGCATATTTTAGTTGTTTATATTCTGCTTCTAAATCAAAACATAGAAATTCCTAATTATAAAAATACACTTTTAAATATATGCATATTTTTTTCAGCTTTAAGTAATTTAGGAAGAATAATTCCAATTTTTAAAAAAATATTTAATACAGCATATATAAACTATTTTTTTAAAGAATTAAAATTTAATGAAACATTAAGATTAAAATAAGCCGTTAACATTGAACGGCTTTTTTATAAATAAATAATTAATATATGAAATTATTTTCAATTATAAGCAGATTTATTCACTCCTTACTATTAAATTTTAAAAATCATGAATTTATAAATTTATTAATACTAGTTATTATAATTCTTATAGGTGGAACTATGTTTTATCATTATTTAGAAAATTGGAGATGGTTTGATTCTTTATATTTTTGTGTTATTACCTTGACTACTATTGGTTATGGTGATTTAATTCCAAAAACAGATATTAGTAAATTATTTACAATAATCTATATATTTTCCGGAATAGGTATTATATTCGGTTTTATTAACGCGGTTGCAAAAAATTCAAAAGAATTGAATGATTTTAATAAAAAAAAATAGCATGAAAAATAATACATTTAAAATTTATACTCTTGGGTGCAAAGTTAATCAATACGATTCAAATTATATTCAAAAAATCTTAATAAAAAAGGGTTTTATTTTGAATGATAATGATTCAAGTTTAGCAATAATTAATACTTGCGCTGTAACTAAAAAAGCGATAAAAAAGTGCCGTAATTTAATTAAAAAAGCAAGGAAAGAAAATCCTAATGCAAAAATTATTATTACAGGCTGTTGGCCAAAAATATATAAAAAGGAAGTAATAGCATTAAATCCAGATATAATTACTGAAAATAGTAAGTTAATTAAAAAATTTAATAATTTTATTGTTTCTAAAAATAAAAATAATTTGAAAAATAATTGCCAAAATAAAAATATTAAAAATAAACTAGATAGATCTAGATATTTTATTAAGATTCAAGATGGTTGCGAACAATTTTGTAGTTACTGCATAATACCTTACACAAGGGGTAAACTAAAAAGTAGCGACATGGAAGACGTAATTAGCGAAATAAAATTAGCAGTAAATAATGGTTTTAAAGAAATAGTACTTTGTGGAATACATTTGGGATTATATGGTGTTGATAAAAATAGTAAAAAATTACTCGTACCCTTTATAAAAGAGTTATTAAAAATAAATAATTTAGAAAGAATTAGATTGAGTTCAATAGAAATTTCTGAAATTGATGAAGAATTGATTAATTTGATGTATAAAAATAATAAAATTTGCAGACATTTGCATATCCCTTTGCAATCAGGTTGTAATAAAATATTAAAATTAATGAATCGCCCTTATAATTTGGCTTATTTTAAAAATAAAATATTAAGAATAAAAAAAATAATTCCAGAAATATCAATAACAACTGATATAATTGTAGGATTTCCTGGAGAAACTAAAAAAGATTTTAATGATACTCTAAAATTTATAAAATATATTAAATTTAGCAAGCTCCATATATTTCCTTTTTCTGAGCATGAAAAAACAATAGCCAGTAAAATGATTAATAAAGTATCTGATAAAGATAAAAAAAAGAGAGTAGAAATATTACTAAAACTAAGTAAAGTAATAGAAAACAGATATAAAAAAAAGTTTATAGGAAAAAAATTAAACGTGGTTATTGAAAAAAGAGGAAAAAATTATATTGGTAAAACCTCTTATTATTTTGACGTTAAACTTGATAGTAATAATAAATATAAAAAAAAAGATATTATTAATGTTAAAATAAAATTGCCTAATATAATATAATATGTTATTATATATATTATATTAAACTTATTATTTTATAAGTTTATATTTTATGTTAGAAAATAAGTTTAAAAAAAATAAAAAAATTAAAATATCAATTATTATTGGTGTTATATTAATAATAATAGCTTACTTTTTTATATTTTCAGGTAAGAAAAAAGTTGAATATGTAACTGCAAAAGTTGAGAGGGGTAATTTAATTCAAACAGTAACTGAAACAGGCACTGTTAAAGCATCCAAGGAAATTGATTTAAATTTTTTACAAAGTGGAAAAATAAACAAGATTGAAGTAAAAGTAGGGAATAAAGTAACAAAAGATACTGTTTTAGCAGAATTAGACTATACCCAACAGTCGATTGAGATGAAAAAAGCTGAAGCCGGGGTAGAAGGAGCCAGAGCTAATTTATCAAAAGTATTAAATGGGGCTACTCCTCAGGAAATAGCGGTAAATCAGGCCAGTTTGGACCAGGCTCAATCTTCATATGATTCTTCAATAAAAGAGCTTGAAAGAATAAATAGAATTTCTGATGAGAACATATCACAGGCGCAAAAAAATTATGATGATATAATTTCAAGAACTAATAACGACTTAACAACTTACGAAGAAGCCTTTACTACGGCTGAAGTTAATTTAAATAACACAAAATTATCATATCAGAGATATATAGATAATTATAAAGCTTCCGGTCTTGATACCGCGAATGCTAAATTGTCTGCAGCAAAAACATCATTAGATAATATAAATACAATTTTAAACGATAATGATGCTAAAAGCACATTGAGCGTAAAAAATTCTACATATTTGGATCTCACTAAAAATAAATATCTAGATGCAATAAATTATATTAGCAAAACCGAAAGCGATTTATTAAGTGCGGAGACAGATCAGACATCGGATAAAATAATTAATTCGCTTGATTCAGTTTTAATATTATTAAATAAAACTTTATTAGGCTTAAATGATTGCTATAAAGTTTTAGAGAATTCAATCATTAGCTCAATATTTACACAAGCAGAATTAGACTTATATAAAACAAATATCAACACACAGATTACAACTATAAATTCTGCTATAACTGCTACCCAAACTTCTAAGCAGAATTTATCTGATTCAATACTAAACTATAATAATAACGTAAATAATGCAGAAAGAAGTTATTCCCAAGCTAAAACAAACTTAGATAATGCTGTTTTATCTTCTAAAAATACTTTAACAAATGCAAAACTTTCAGCTAGCCAACAAATTACACAAGCTCAATCTAGGGTAAGTAATTCACTTACTTCATTAAATCTTGCTAAAGCTCAATTGATTAAAATAAAATCTAGAGCAAGTGAATCTGATATTTTATATGCACGATCTCAGGTTAGTCAGGCCGAAGCTACGTTAGAAGAGGCAAAAAAAAGAATAAATGATAATATTATTAAAGCGCCAATTGATGGAATAATAACTAAAATTAATTATGAAATTGGAGAAGATACTACTCAAGCAAAACCTGTAATTTCAATGCTTGGAAATAATGTTTTTGAAATAGAAGTATTAATTTCTGAAGCTGATATAATAAAGGTAATGAAAGATAATAATGCAGAAATAACATTAGATGCATATGGAAATGATGTGAAATTTATTGGTTCAGTTTATTTTATTGAACCCGCTGAAACAATTATTCAAGATGTAATTTATTATAAAGCTAAAATTAATTTTGCAGCTGAAAATTATAATATTCGATCAGGCATGACTGCGAATGTAACAATCAAAACCGCAGAATTAGAAAATGTCTTATATATTCCTTCTCGTGCTATTATTGAAAAATCAGACAATACGAAAGTTGTTAGAAAATTTATAAAAAATAAATTAACTGAAATACCTATTACAATTGGTTTAAGAGGGGATGGCGGATCGGTTGAAATTTTATCTGGCTTAAATAATGGTGAAACCATAGTTACGTCTATTAAAAATAATTAATATAATTATGGAGAATAAGGTATTATTAAATTTATGATACAGACATTAATTTATGTAAAAGATTTATGTAAAAATTATGAGAGTGAATCAGTAAAAACCCAGGCAGTATGCGGGGTTTCTTTTAAAATTGAGAATGGAGAGTTTGTTTCAATCATGGGGCCTTCCGGTTCAGGCAAATCTACATTAATGCATATTTTAGGATTATTAGACCGTGCTTCAACTGGCCTTTATGAATTTAACAATAAAGATGTAACTAAATTAAACGATGATGAATTAGCAAAATTAAGAAACGAAAAAATTGGCTTTGTATTTCAATCATTTAATCTTTTACCAAGAACTACTGTATTAGAAAATGTAAAACTTCCGCTTATATATTCTTCAGAGAAAAAAAATTTAAATGAGAAAGCAATAAAAGTTTTAGAAAGCGTAGGTTTGGGTCATAGATTAAATTATTATACTAACCAAATTTCCGGAGGGGAAAAACAAAGAGTTGCTATCGCACGCGCATTAGTGAATAATCCTTCGGTTATTTTTGCCGATGAACCTACTGGTAATCTTGATTCAAAATCAGGTATGCAGATTATGGAAATTTTACAGCATTTAAATGAGAAAGGAAATACTATAATCTTAGTTACCCACGAAACATATACAGCCGAACACGCTAAAAGAATTATTAAAATTAGAGATGGTGGCATAGAAGATGATTATCCTGTTAGCAATAGAAGAATAGCAAAAGATGGATTAATATTAAAATAAATTATGAATTTTGATAGCTTAAAGCAATCATTTAAAACTTCTATAATTGCACTACTTGCAAATAAAGTAAGAAGTTTTCTGACTATGTTAGGTATTATTATAGGCGTAGGTGCAGTTATAATAATTATGGCTGTCGGTGCTGGTGCTCAAGGTTTAATTTTGTCACAAGTTAAAAGTTTGGGGACTAATTTAGTTGGTATTTTACCAGGCAAATCAGAGGAAAAAGGTCCACCGACATCAATATATGGCATAGTTATTACAACCTTGAAATATGATGATATAAAGGCTTTAGAAGATAAAAAAAATGTACCTAATATTTCAGCGGTTGTCGGATATACTAAGGGCATAGATACAGCTAACTGGGGTTCAAATAGCTATGATACTAATTTGAGCGGATGTACATCTGGGTATATGGATGTTGAAGGTGGAGAAGTGGAAACAGGGCGTTTTTTTACTGAAGAAGAAGAAAAAAATCTATCAAAGGTAGTAGTACTAGGTACGACTGTAAAAAAAGAACTTTTTGGAGAATCAGATGCAATCGGTCAAAGAATTAAAATAAAAAAAATTTCATTTGAAGTTATCGGAGTTATGAAAGAACGTGGCACAGTGGCATTCCAAAATTTTGATGATCAAATATTTATACCTTTAGTTACGATGCAAAAATTAATAGCTGGCGTAGACTACCTAGGATTAATTAGAGCAAAAATTGATAAGGAAGAAAATATAGATAGCGCAATTAAAGATATTGAATTTACATTAAGGGAAAGGCACGATATTACTGACCAAACTGGCGCGAATGATGATTTTACTGTAAGAAGCGCCGCAGAAGCTTTAAATATAATTACAACAATTACTGACGCTTTAAAATTTTTCTTAGCTGCTATGGCGGCAATATCTTTGCTTGTAGGTGGTATTGGTATAATGAATATAATGTTAGTAAGTGTAAGCGAACGCACAAGAGAAATTGGTTTAAGAAAAGCGATTGGAGCAAATAATTTTAATATTTTAACTCAATTTTTAATTGAAGCTGTATTTATAACATTGTTAGGTGGCATTTTTGGAATTATTGGAGGAAGTTTAATATCATTTTTAATATTTATTGGGGCTATTCTACTTGGATATGATTGGATTCTTTCAATTTCAATAATTTCTATATTTTTAGCAATTACTGTTTCTATGTCAGTCGGTCTTATCTTTGGAATATATCCAGCCAGAAAAGCCAGCTTGCTTGAGCCTGTAGAAGCATTAAGATATGAATAACTATGACAATTTTACCGACAATTCAACTAGCTATTAGATCTATGAGATCAAATAAAACCAGAACAGTTTTAGCTATCTTGGGAACTGTTATTGGTATTGCAACAGTAATTATGGTATATTCAGCCGGCGAAGGAATAAGATCATTAGTTGTAGGCCAAATTGAGACTTTCGGCACTGATATTATTCAAACAGAAATAAAAGTTCCAACTAGTAAAAAAGGCTTTGCTGCAGAAAGTCAGTCAGGCACTGCTATTGCACAGGGTGTTCAGGTTACCACGCTTACTTTAAAAGATATGGAGGAAATGATTAAACTACCTAATATTAAAAATGCTTATGCTGGAATTTTAAGTCAGCAACAAGCAAGTTATGGTCATGAATTAAGAAAAGCATTTGTATTTGGAGCTAGCCCATCATATATAAATATAGATAAAAGCGAAATTGATTATGGAAGATTTTTTACAGATGCCGATGATAAATCACTTTCACAAGTAATTGTATTAGGTAAAAATAAAAGAAAAATTATTTAGTGATTCTGACCCGATTGGTAAATTTGTAAAATTAAAAAATTCAAAATATCAAGTTATCGGGGTAATGAAAGAAAGAGGAGCAGTAAGTTTTATGGACTTTGATGATTATATATATATACCAATAAGAACTTTGCAAAAAAGATTTATGGGAATTGATTATGTATCATACATAGTTTCTCAAGTAAATGATCTAAGTATGGCTGATAATACGGCCGATGATATTAGATTTTTACTAAGGGAAAGGCATAATATTGTTATAGATAAATCATCAGACATTATTGATACCAATCGTGATGATTTTAGAGTAACAACTATGGCAGAAATGATGAAAATGTTAGGTACTGTTACCGGAGCTTTAACTTTATTGCTATTAGCCATTGTTTCCATTTCACTAATAGTCGGCGGAGTCGGCATAATGAATATAATGTATGTAATAGTTACAGAACGAACACCAGAAATCGGTTTAAGAAAGGCTTTAGGAGCTAGCTATAAAGATATCGTCAGTCAATTTTTGATAGAGGCTATTTTAATAACTACAATTGGTGGAATTGTTGGTATAATTTTTGGAATAATTCTTTCTGCCCTAGTTGCACTTGGTGCTAATAGTTATGGAATTAATTGGAAATTATCATTCCCGATCATTTCTTTTTTTGTTTCTATTATATTTTCATTTGTAACCGGAATTATATTTGGAGTTTATCCGGCTCGTAAAGCAGGAAAATTAGATCCGATTGAAGCGCTTAGAGCTGAATAGAAAATTTATTTTTTTCATATTATTAAAATAAATCTTAATTTATAATACATTTATTTTAGTATTTAATAATTAGTATAGTTTTTTAAAAAATGTTCCATGGTATTTAGCGCTTTCATGATCAATTACAATCGCCATGCCAGCTTTTTAATAGGTATATTATATTATTTAGTTTGGAAAGAAAAACAATAAAATATAAAATTTTAAAAAATATCTAATTTTAGGTATTTTTTTGTTGTTTTAAAATTATAAATTTTATTAATTATTGACTAAATCTTAATTTTATGCTTAAATTACAAATTAAATTTAGCAATAATTATGAATAATAAAATTTTTAAATATAGTATATTTATATCTATTTTTATAATATTTTTTTGTTTTTGTATTTCGGCAAAAGCAAATAATGAGATAGATAAAAATATTGTAGTTGCCAAATCCTTAAATAAACCAAGGGTTTTTTATTTAGATCATAGCAAAGGATTAAAAAAAGTTTTTTTAAATGAAAAAATTTTTTTATCTTATGGTTATAAATGGGGTGATATAAAAATTGTTAATGAAGAAATTTTAAACTCCATTAATGATACAAATTTAATTAAACTTGATGGAAAAAGCGCTGTATTTTATATATTAGGGAATAAAAAAATATTAATAAAGAGCGAAGAAGAATTTACAAAATTAGGATTTGATTGGAATAAAATATTGACAGTAAATGAAACTGAATTTAATTCTTATGAAAATTCTAATATAATTTTAGATAATATAGTAATAAATGCAAAAGCAGATTTTTATATTAGCAAAAATAAGAATAGCCAAGAAGTTTGCAGTTGGCCGACAAATAATAAAAATATATATTATTATTTTCATGATAAAACATACCCTTATAAATACATAAGTGAGCATGAAGGTATAGATATAGAATCGCCTCAAGGAAGTGAAGTTAAGGCTATTGCTTCGGGTAAAATAATTAAATCAGTTACTGGAAAAAATAATGATTATAGTTACATTGAAATTGAACATAAAAACGGATTAATTTCTCACTACGGTCATTTATCAAAAATATTTAAAAGTATAAATGAAAGTGTAAATGAAAACGAAATAATCGGTTTGTCCGGAGGAGCCCCTAGTACCTCAGGTTCTGGCAATTATTCATCTGGACCACATTTACATTTAGAAATTATAAAAAACAAAGTTGCTGTTAATCCATTAATATATATCAATTAAATTTTAATTATTATTTTTAACGTTTCGAAAAAATCGAAACGTTTTTTTATTACTAAAATTATGTTATAATAAATTATATAAATTGCTAAAGCAATTATTTTAAATATGGAAAATTATCATAGTTATAAAATTGAATATTGTCTTAGGATTTTAAATTCAAACAAAAATGGAATATCACAAAATGAAGCCAAAAGAAGAATTAAAAAATACGGATTTAATGAAATTGTAAATAATAATGAAAATAGTAAATATAATATTATTTTTAACCAGTTTAAAAGTCCACTAGTTTATATATTAGTTATAGCTACGTTTATTTCATTAATACTAAAAGATTATACAGAAGCAACTGTTATAATTTTAGTTGTATTAATTAATGCCGTAATTGGTTTTATCCAGGAAAATAAAGCAAATAATGCTTTAGAAAAATTAAAAAAATTAGTTGAGCATAAAGCAATAGTTTTAAGAAAAGAAGGAGAGACGGAAATTAATAGTAAATATCTAACTATTGGCGATATTATTATCATAAGAGAGGGTGATAGAATTCCTGCTGATGGTAGAATACTAGAATCTTATGATTTGCAGGCTGATGAATCAGCTTTAACCGGAGAATCAATGCCAGTATTTAAAACAATTGATAATTTAAAGGAAGGTATATCTTTAGCTGATAGAAAAAATATGGTTTATTCAGGTAGTTTAATTACAGAAGGAAATGGTAAAGCAGTTATTACAGCCATAGGAAAGCATACAGCTATCGGACAAATCGCCAAAATAGTTTCTGAAACAGATGAAGGAAAAACTCCTTTGCAAAAAAAATTAGACAACTTTATCAAATTATTAGCCATATTTTTATTATCTTTAAGTTTTATTACTATAAGCATTGGATTAATAAAGGGTTTAAGTTTATATGAAATGTTTATTACGGGCGTAGCTTTAGCTATTTCTTCAATACCAGAAGGTTTAAATATAGCCATAACAGTAATTTTAGCTCTTGGTATGCAGAATATATTAAAAAATAAAGCTTTAACCAGAAAACTTATTGCCGCTGAAACACTTGGTTCTGTATCGGTTATTTGCACTGATAAAACTGGAACTTTAACCGAAGGAGTAATGAGTGTTGCTCATATAATTATCGGGGATAATGAATTTAATTTTTCAAAATTAGCAGAAATAAAAAATAATAATGTTCATGAAAAACAAATATGTTGTGCTCTTGAAGCCGGTATAATGTGCAATAGCGCAATTATTGATAAATCAAATAATGAATTAACAGAAACAAAAATTTTAGGATCTCCTACTGAGATTGCGCTTATGAAAGCTGGCTTGGACTATGGTTTAGAAAAAACAAATCTATTAAAAAAAGAACCATTATTAGATGAGCTTCCATTTAGTAATGAAAATAAATTTATGATAACATTCCATAAAAAAAATGATGGTTATGTTATTTATGAGAAAGGTGCGCCTGAAAAAATATTAAGCAAATCAGTTTATTATTTTCATAATGGTTGTATAAAAAAAATTGATTATAATGTAAGAAAAAAATTAGATTTGTTATATAAAAAATATACTAGTAAGGGTTTAAGAGTTGTAGCTGTTGCTAAAAAAGAATTAAATAGTTATTATCCAAAATCATCTGCAAATTGGCGGGAAATTGATAATAGATTAATTTTTATAGGATTTTTTGCTATAAAAGATCCTTTAAGAAAGGATATTAAAGAGACTATAAATTTATGCATAAAATCTGGAATATGGCCAGTTATTATTACAGGTGATCATAAATTGACTGCCATGGCTATAGCTAGAGAAGCAGGTTTAAAAGTATCGGATAATAATATTATGACTGGAGATGAATTAGACAAAATAGATGATTCTTCTATAAAAAATATTATTAAAAAAATAATAGTTTATGCACGTGTCAGTCCGCATCATAAATTAAGAATCATAAATACTTTAAAAAGCATGGGTAAAATAGTAGCTATGACAGGTGATGGCATAAATGATTCACCAGCTTTAAAAGCCGCGGACATTGGCATATCGCTTGGAAATGGAACCGACATTGCCAAAGAAACTTCAGACATGGTTCTCCTTGATAATAGTTTTAAAACTATAATATTTTCTATCAAAGAAGGCAGAATTATCTATTCAAATATTAGAAAAACTATAACTTTTTTACTTTCTGATACATTTTCGCAAATGATTTTAATAGCCGCATCAATATTATTAGGCTTGCCCCTAGCCCTATTGCCTGTTCAAATACTATGGATGAATATTATTCAGGATGGTTTTCCGAGCTTTATGCTTGCTTTTGAAAGAGAAGATGATAATATCATGGATGAAAAACCTATTCCCAAAAAAGAAGGTATACTAAATAAAGAAATGAAATTAATTATATTTTTTGCAGGTCTTTTAAGAGATGTTTTTATTTTATATTTTTTTATTGTTTTTTATAAAAATAATTTTAATATAAACTATATTAGAACATTAATATTTTGCATGTTAACCGTTAATTCTTTATTTATTTTATTTAGTTTAAGATCTTTAACAAAGCCAATTTGGAAAATAAAATTTTTTTCCAATATATACTTAATTTTTTCGGCTATTGGTGCGTTTATATTAATTTTATTATCTGTTTATTTTTATCCTATAAAATCACTTCTAGGTACAGTTAATATATATGCGACTGATTGGATTTTAATTTTTTCATTTGGATTTGTTAATTTATTAATAATTGAGATTATAAAATATTATTCAAATATAAAATTTTTAAAAAATATAAATAATGGAAATATTTTAAAAGAAAAATTATTAAATTTATGAGAAAAAAACAATATCTAAAATTTATATTTAATACATTTTTAATTACTTTTTTAGCTATGTCAATTATTGTATATATCAGTCTTCCTTTAATTAAAAATTTAAGACAGAATTATAAGGTAAATAAAGAAATAAAAGATCTTGAAAAAGAAATTTCTGATTATAACGAAAAAAATAATAAGCTTAAAAATATGATTGATTATCTTAAATCAGATCAATTTACCGAAGAACAAGCTAGATTAAATTTAGGTTTAAAGAAAAGGGGAGAGGATACAACTATTATAAAAGATTTACCAGAAGATAATCAAAAATTAAAAAGTGAAATTTTTAATATTCCTGGCCTTGACAAGGAGACTATAATAGTAGAAAATAATTTAAATAGATGGGTAAATTATTTTTTTAAGAATAAAAAATAAATTGAACATTAAAAAAGGAGGAATCTATTATGCAACATTCTGAAAACGTAAAAGGTGTTGAAAAAAATGATGTTGATATAAAATATTGTAAAATATGCAAAGAAATTACTCGTAGATGTTCAATCTGTGGCGAATGCCTTAAATGTGCAAACGGTCGTTGCAGTTGCTATACAAGAAGAGATTCCTGCGAATTTTATGATTAATAAAGCAACTCCCTTTTCGGGAGTTTTTTTAATTATTTATATTTTATTAAGTCAAGAATGGGGTTTGAACAAATAGTCTTACGTGATAAGAATGATTTGTCCTGCCTGCCAAAGTCAGAGCCCATGACCAGAATTGAACTGGTAACCTACGGTTTACGATACCGTTGCTCTACCAATTGAGCTACATGGGCTTTTACTATGACGGGCAGATCTAAGAATTTAGCTAAGTCGGCTTTTAAAATTTAAAATTATAAATTAAAAATTTTTAAATTTCGTATCTAGCTATAATATCTATCGCTGGCTCTTCGTATGGATGCACTTTTTTTAATTCTTTTATAACATTTTCAATAATATCTTTATGGCATATAACTTCAATCATTTCTTCTTCTACTTCTTCTAATTTATTAATTTCGCCGATTGCAGGATTTGCGCCTTTTATGGGTTTAAATCTACCAATTTGCTTATAAGAGTTGCTACATAATTTATAATTTCCCTGGATGCCTGCGCCAGATTCACCTAAAATTTGTCTTATCTTATCTGACGCTTGAACAGGAGTAGATACTCTGATTTTAAAATATTTAGATTTTTTCATATTTATAAATATTAATTCTTGTATTATAAGCAAAAAATAAAAAAATTAATTGAGCGGAATACCGGAATCGAACCGGCGCTTCAACCTTGGGAAGGTCACGTACTACCATTATACTAATTCCGCTTGCTAAGGTTGCGGTAGGCGGGTAATAACCATTATACCTGCCCGCCAACTGGCTGGGCGATACCCGCAAAACTTTGCCAGACTTTGACTTTATGGTATAATTATATTGTCATAAATAAATATAGTCAATATAAGATGAAGATAAAAAATTTACGCATTAGCGCAATATTAATTTTATCGCTAAGTCTATTCATACTTAGCGGTTTTGTTTATGCAGATGAAAATAAAAATTTATCCACAGCTGGTATTAATCAAATTTTTAATTTAAATATTGATAAGGCGACTATCAGTAAAGGTTATACAGTAAATATTTTTAATAAATTAAAATTATCCCTAGCAAAAGGAGTATTAACTGAGGACACGTCTGTTAATGCTTTGGTTATTAATGAAGACATTATTTCACCAAATTTTATTAATAGAATAAGTGATATTTATCAGTTTGAATTTTCTAATAAAAAGGCTTATAACAATCAAAGTCCTTTTGTTATTCAATTATCTTACAATAAAAGTTCAAATTATTTAAAACAAGTTTATTATTATGATAAAAATAAAAATGGCTGGATACCTTTACCCTCATTTGATTATCCAAATGAAAAATTTGTTAGATCGTATATTCATTTACCCTTCGCACGTTTAGCAGTCTTTGAAAATCCATTTTATCTTACAGTCGGAAAGGCGAGTTGGTATAAATATAAAAATGGTAATTTTGCCGCTTCACCAGATTTCCCTAAAGGTTCAAAATTAAAAGTTACAAATTTAGAAAATAATAAATCTGTTATTGTTGAAATTAATGATTATGGACCAGCCAGACTTTTACATCCTGATAGGGTAGTTGATCTTGATAAAATAGCTTTTAATAAAATAGCTTCGACTAATGACGGGGTAATTAAAATATCTGTTAACCCAATATTAATAAAAGGCATTAATATAGAAGAAAGTAGTATTATTAAATCAAAGGCAGGAATAATTATGGATGAAGACAGTGGAGAAATATTATGGAGTAAAAATTCTTCAATGCAATTACCTTTAGCAAGTTTAACTAAAATAATTGCTATGAAAATATATTTAGAATTAAATTCAGATTTGAATAAGGTTATTACTTATAGTTTTGAAGACGAAAAGCAAAATAATAAATATGTAAAATATGCTTATGAAGCGGCAAAAGTAAAGCTCGATGATGGTGACACTTTAACCGTTAAAGACCTTGTTTATTCATCTCTAGTTGGATCAGCCAATAATTCCGTAGAAACATTGGTAAGAAATAGTGGGGTGAACAGAGAAGAATTTATAAGAATTATGAATGAAACTGTAAAAAGTTTGGGAGCTACTTCTACAAGTTTTGCGGATCCAGCGGGGCTTAGCCCTAAAAACGTGAGTAGTCCTAAAGATTATGCTATAATAGTAAGGGAAGCATTTAAAAATTCTGTAATTAAAGATGCAAGCATTACATCAACATATAAATTTACAACCTTAACAAA
>Ga0172368_10004545_pt1 | contig 16002 bp, 15 predicted proteins | sample Lak11m_FD_114540 | JGI IMG/M metagenome (GOLD analysis project Ga0172368, IMG submission 114540) | Freshwater microbial communities from Kabuno Bay, South-Kivu, Congo - kab_022012_11m | ecosystem: Environmental > Aquatic > Freshwater > Lake | place: Democratic Republic of the Congo: South-Kivu...
GGGAATCCAGAGGTTTGGAGATCGTTTGTGGCACTTTGTGCCACAAACGATCTCCAAAAACCTCTTTCCCCTCCCGCTTCGGGAGGGGGCAGGGGGTGGGCTTTTTAATGTGACATTGTCAAGCTACTCACCAAACCAAACACAACCTTCATAACAATTCAATCAATTCACAACCATCACCTGGCTGGTTTTCCAGCACTCATTCTCTTCGGGCCAGGTGATGACCATAGGTTTGCATCAGCTTTCTATCCAGGAGGGAAGAATGGATTCAATTCACCACCCCAAGCAGCGGCGGCCCTATTTCGAATGGGTCTTGATCGTGTTCCTCGTGCTCTTCACCGTCCAGACCGGCCAGGCCGCGCCGCAGCGCCCGGCTGTGAGCGGGACGCCGTCGATGGTCAGTTATCAGGGCCAGGTCTCCGTCAGCGGGCAGCCATATACCGGGATCGGCTTCTTCAAGTTTGCGGTGGTGGACGGGGCGGGGACTGCCACCTACTGGTCGAATGACGGCAAATCGACCGGTGCGGGCGAACCGCTGGCCGGGGTGCCGCTCGACGTGCAAAAAGGGCTGTTCAGCGTGCTGCTTGGGGATACCTCCCTGGCCGGCATGACGCAGCCCCTGAGCGCGGATGTCTTCAGCAGCGGGGAGCGATACCTGCGGGTCTGGTTCAGCGCAACGCTGAACAATTACACCCAGCTCAGCCCAGACCAGCGCATCGCTTCGGTGCCATATGCCCTTGGCCGCCCAGGAAGCTGTCCTGGCGGCCAACTCCGACCAGCTGGACGGGCTGCACGCCTCTGATTTTGCGCCATCCGCTCACGAGCATGATTCGGCTTACGTCAATGACGACGCGGGCGAGGTGGGCAATGCCGACGTCCTGGCCGGAACGCTGCTGCCTGACCGGATCGCCGGCACGGCCTGGACCAAGACGACGGACGGCGCTGGCAGCGGGCTGGATGCCGACCTGCTGGACGGTCAGCAGGCCAGCGCCTTTGCGCCCAGTGTGCACAGCCACGACGCAGACTACGTCAAAGACGATGCCGGTGAAGTGGGTAACGCCGACATCCTGGCCGGGACACTGCTGCCCGACCGAATTGTTGGCACAGCCTGGACCGGTGCAAACGATGGCCGGGGCAGTGGGCTGGACGCCGATCTGTTGGATGGGCAGCAGGCCAGCGCCTTCGCGCCCAGCGTGCACAACCACGACACGACCTATGTCAACGACAACGCGGGCGAGGTGGATAACACCGATATCCTGGCAGGGACACTGCTGCCCGACCGGATCGTCGGCACGGCCTGGACCGGCACGACCGATGGCGCTGGCAGCGGGCTAGATGCTGATCTATTGGATGGACAGCAGGCCAGCGCCTTCGCACCGAATGCGCACGACCACGATTCAGCCTATGTCAACGACAACGCGGGCGAGGTAGGCGACGCCGATATCATTGTGGGCGGTCTGTCACCGGACAAGATCAGCGGCACAGCCTGGACTGCCATGAACGATGGAACGGGCAGCGGGTTGGACGCCGATCTGTTGGATGGGCAGCAGGCCAGTGCCTTCGCGCCCAGCGCGCACGACCACGATTCAGCCTATGTCAACGACAACGCGGGCGAGGTAGGCGACGCCGATATCATTGTGGGCGGTCTGTCACCGGACAAGATCAGCGGCACGGCCTGGACCGGCACAAATGACGGCGCTGGCAGCGGGCTGGACGCCGATCTGCTGGATGGGCAGCAGGCCAGCGCCTTCGCACCCAGCACGCACGATCATGACTCGGACTACCTCAACGACAACGCGGGCGAGGTTGGCGACGCCGACATCATTGTGGGCGGCCTGTCCCCGGACAAGATCAGCGGCACGGCCTGGACCGGCACGAATGACGGAGCCGGCAGCGGGCTGGACGCCGATCTGCTGGATGGCAAGCATGCTGCTGACTTCTCCATACTATCCGGCACAATTGTCTTGGGCCTTCCAGGTGATACCCGTTTGTTGGATGCCGGATACCTGTCGCTTGGCGCTTCTAATTTGACCATCAACGGTTATTCAGGGGTTTGGCTCGGGGAGACCTCACTGGTAAACGCTCCCAAAGGAGGAAGTGAGCTTACTGCAATCTGGACTGGAAGTGAAATGATCATCTGGGGAGGAGATTCGGGAGAAACTGGGTCGATTGGTGGACGTTATACCCCTGCCACAAACACATGGCGAACAGTATCCATGACAAATGCACCTCAGGCCAGGGGAGCCCACACAGCAGTCTGGACTGGCAGCGAAATGATCGTTTGGGGGGGCATTAATGCTACAGGCACTAAACTTAACTCAGGCGGCCGTTATAATCCCACAACCGATACGTGGACGCCAATCTCAACTACCAATGCCCCTGCACCTCGGGCATTTCCTGAGGCGGTCTGGACAGGGAGTGAAATGCTCATTTGGGGTGGTGAGAGTATTGATATCCTTCCTTTGAGCGACGGAAGCCGCTACAACCCTATCACTGATACATGGACAGCAATTTCAACCACTAATGCTCCTGCACCTCGGATGGGGCAGACCGCTGTATGGACTGGGGCTGAGTGGATTATGTGGGGCGGAATCTTTGGAAGAACAACCTATTTCAATACTGGTGCCCGATATAACCCTGTTACGGATACTTGGACTTCAACTTCTACCATGAATTCGCCAGAAGCAAGGTACGTTCACAAGGCGGTATGGACTGGCAGTGAGATGATCATATGGGGAGGAGCGAATGACATCGATATTAATACTGGTGGACGCTACAATCCACTAACCGATACTTGGACTTTAATCTCTACCACCAATGCTCCTAAAAGTCGATATGCTGTCACTGTAATTTGGACCGGTAGTGAGATGGTTATTTGGGGAGGAGCGAATGCCACCTCTCTATCCACTGGTGCAATTTATAGTCCTGTCACTGATTCATGGGTGGCTATTTCAACACTCAATGCTCCAACCGGCCGTTATAACCACACGGCTGTGTGGACCGGCAGCGAAATGATTATTTGGGGAGGGAATGACAATGTTACTACGTTTAATACTGGAGGACGATTTAGCTCCAAGTTGTTCTTATACCAGAAACCCTGAAATTCAAAGATGAACACACGCTTCTTTTTGAAACGAAGTATCTGGCGCACTTTGGTTCTCGCGCTCGCGGGGCTGCTGCTGGTCGTGCGCATTGCGGTCGCGCAAGGCGGCATTCCGGCGATTGAACGCTGGCTGTTCGGCGCTGGGGGTGGCAGCAGCCAGGGCGGTGTCGTCCAACTGGACGGCACTTTCGGCCAGCCGGTCACCGGTCAAAGCGCGGGTGGAGCGGTGGCACTTTCAGCGGGCTTCTGGACCGGCGGCGCGGCAACAATCCAGCACTCGCTCTATTTGCCTGCGGTTGTGCGATAAACTGCAGCATTCTCGTGCAATGCGAGCGGCCTGCCGGGGTGGGATCAAGTTCTTCACCCCGGCAGGCCGTTCACTATAGCAGCTCCGCTGGGCTGGCACGGTTGTGAGCGATCTTCAAATCCTCGGTGTTCTGGTTGGCGTAGCGCCTGATCAGGTTGATATCCTGGTGGCCCATCAGGCGCGAGATGCTGACCAGGTCGACGCCCTGGCGCAGCAGGGCCAGGCAGAAGGCGCGACGGAAGTCGTGTGCGCCGGGCTCCTCCACGCCGGCGCGATTGGCAGCGCGGCGCAGAATCTGGCGCAGCCCCGAGTAGGTCAGCGCGTTGCCCTCGTCGGTGGCAAACAGGGTGGCGTTGGGGGTCAGTCCCTCGCGCGTCTTTAGGTATTTGCGCAGTTCCTTGCGCGCGCGCTGGCCCAGGAAGGCCACCCGGCTCTTGCCGCCTTTGCCCTTCTTGATTGTCACCTCGCCGGTCAGCAGGTCGACGTCGGCCAGCTTGACCGCCAGGACCTCGAATGCGCGCGCGCCGCAGTCGAGCAGCACCAGCAGGATGGTGCGGTCGCGCTGTTCATTCATTCCGCCTGCGCAGGCGTCAATCATCTTCTGGATGTTGGCCAGCGAGATGCCCGGCTGCGGATCGGCAGAAACCTTTGGCGCTTGCAGTTTGCTCATCGGGTTGCGGGTCTCCAGCTCCAGCTCGTTCCAGGTCCAGTTGAGAAAGGCGCGGATGGCGCGGAAGGAGACCAGCTGCCCGCCGGCGTTGCGCCGCTCCTCCAGGCTGAGGATGTAATTGCGCAAGATGGTCGCGGTCAGCTCTTCGATGTAGACGACTTTGATCGTGTCGAGGTAGCGCGCGAACAGTCCCAGCTCGACCGTGTAGTAGCGAATCGTGTTTTGGGAGAACTGGCGGCTGCGCCGGTCGGTGAGAAAGGCCGACATAAGATTCTGAATGACAGAGCTTAAAGAATCGTCCAAACGAAACGTCAGGTCTTGCGGCTTGCGGAGCATAAAAATCGCCCTTTCTACCCCCAGATATACGGGTGAAAGGGCTTTTTACGATCTTCAGAGCCACCGATGGGGATCGAACCCATGACCTCGCGTTTACGAAACGTGTGCTCTACCAGCTGAGCTACGGTGGCGTCGGATGGTGATTATACCAAAAATTCGCGATTTTGGCGGAAAATGGCGGGCTGTTGCTTTTTTGCCCGCGCGCCGCGGCGTTTCTAAGGTAGAATCACGTGTATGAACGTGGCGATGATCTCTTATCACACCTGTCCGCTGGCGACCCTGGGTGGCAAGGACACCGGCGGGATGAACGTATATGTGCGCGAGATTACGCGCTATCTCGGGCAGTGGGGCGTACATGTCGATGTGTTCACGCGCTCGCAGGATGAGCACGTCCCGCACGTGCTGCACGACCTGGGCTACGGCAACCGGGTGGTGCATATCCCGGCCGGGCCGGAGCACCCGCTGCCCAAGAAAGAGCTGGCCAATTATCTGCCCGAGTTTGCTTCGGGCATCCAGAAGTTTGCGCGCGAGAAGCACATCCGCTATGACCTGATCCACAGCAATTACTGGATGTCGGGCATCGCGGCCGAGCAGCTGAAGCAGGTCTGGGATGTGCCCGTGGCGCACATGTTCCACACGCTGGGCCTGATGAAAAACCGCATCGCGCGCTCGCCTTCCGAGATCGAGGGCGAGTACCGCATCGGCGGCGAGCGCAGCGTGATCCTCTCGGCCGACCGGCTGATCGCGGCCACGCTGGCCGAGAAGACCCAGCTGCATTTTCTGTACGGCACGCCCGAAGACAAGATTGTGATCATCCCGCCGGGGGTGGACACCAGTCATTTTTACCCGATCCCGATGGATGAGGCGCGCGAGAGCATCGGCGTACCGCTGGATGAGCGGATTTTGCTGTTTGTCGGGCGGATTGAGCCGCTCAAGGGCCTGGAGACGCTGCTGCGCGCGATCGCACGCCTGCGCGAGACGGGGGTGCAGTGCCAGGTGCCGCACTCGCTGATCGTGATCGGCGGCGATCCGAACGCCAGCGGCGAGAACCTGACCTCGGAAATGGCGCGCCTGCAGGGGATCAGCAAGGAATTGGGGCTGAACGAGCTGGTGCTGTTCCTGGGCAAGCGCGGGCAGGACACCCTGCCTTATTATTATTCGGCCGCGGATGTGCTGATCATGCCCTCGCATTACGAGTCGTTTGGCATGGTGGCGCTGGAGGCGATGGCTTGCGGCACGCCGGTGGTGGCCTCGCAGGTGGGCGGGCTGGCCTTCCTGGTGCTGGACGGCGAGACGGGGTACGTGGTGCCCGACGGCGACGCGGAGGCGTTGGCGCAGCGCCTGACGCGACTGCTGACCGACAACGACCTGCGCGAACGGCTGGGGCGGCGCGCGGCGAATTACGCGCGCGAGTACAGCTGGGAAAATATCGTCACCCAATTGATCGGGGTGTACCAGAGCCTGATACATCCAGGCCAGACGCCGGCCAGCCTGCCCGATTCGGCGCAGCGCTGGGGCGGGTGGGTGATTTAAATTTTGAGTAATTTACCCCGTGAACGGGGTAAATTACTCAAAATGAACTGGGGAAAGAGGGAGGGGGCGGTCAGCGGGGTTTGGGGGCGCGGCCGCGGCGCACGGCCTGTTCGCCAAAGCGCGCGCGCAGCTCGTCGAGCGCTTCCAGCAGGCGGTGCTCTTTGTCGGAGGTTGTGTCGAACAGGCTGAGCTGGTGGGCGGCCGGGACCAGCTTGCTGACGCCCACCCCGAGCAGGCGCACGGCTTTGCCGGGCTGCCACAGCCCGTCGAACAGCCCGGTCGCGGCGGCGAGGATCACGCGGTCCTGGTCGGTGGGGTGCTCCAGGCTGACCTGGCGGGTGTGGGTGCTGAAGTCGGGCCAGCGCAGCTTGATACGCACGGTCCCGGCGCACAGGCCCTCTTCGCGCAGGCGGCGCGCGACTTCTTCGCTCTGCTCGCGCAGGGTCTGGCGCAGGCGCTCTTCATCGCGCACGTCGCGTTCGTAGGTGACCTCGGCGCTGACCGACTTTGTTTCGCGGGTGGTTTCGAGGGGGCGCTCGTCGATGCCGCGCGCACGCAGGCCCATCTCGTGGCCGGCGGCGCCAAACAGGCGTTTGAGGCGGGCTTCATCCAGACCGGCCAGGTCGCCGATGCTGAGGATGCCGGCGTCGGCCAGGCGCACGGCCGTTTTGGGGCCGATGCCCCAGAGGGCCGTGGCGGGCAGGGGGGCCAGGAAGGCCGCCTCCTGGCCAGGTGGCACGCACAGGATGGTGTTGGGATAGGTGCCGCTGCGGTGGCGGGCTTTGCCGGTGTCGGTGGCGATCTTGGCGACCAGTTTGTTGCTGGCCACGCCCAGCGAACAGGGCAGGTGGAGGCGGGTGTTGATCTCGTGCTGCAGGGCGCGGGCCAGCGCTTCGGGGGGCTGGGGCAGGTCGCTCAGGTCGAGGAAGGCCTCATCGATCGAGATCTGTTCAACCAGGGCGGTCTGTTCGTGCAGGATGGCCATGACGCGCTGCGAGTGCTCGCTGTAGATGGCGTGGTCGGGCGGGACGATGATCAGGCCAGGGCAGAGGCGCAGGGCTTTGGCCATCGGCAGGGCCGAGCGCACACCCAGCTGGCGGGCGGGGTAGGAGCAGGAGGAGACCACGCCGCGCTCGTTGGGTTTGCCGCCCACGGCGAAGGGCTTGCCGCGCAGCTCGGGCCGGCGCAGTTCTTCCACCGCGCAGAAGAAGGCGTCGAGGTCGAGGTGGATGATTTTGCGCGCGGGCATAAGGTTTATTTTAATGCTCTGCGCGGATCGCGGGGGGAAGAGGGGGAATTTAACCGCAAAGGGCGCTAAGAGCGCGAAGGAAGAGAAGAGGTTTTACCACAGAGCACACAGGGGACACAGAGGGAAGAGGGGAGTTTTTTGCCGCCGAGAAGACGGAGAAAAACGGAGAGGGAAAATTCGTAATTCGTAATTTTCCTCTCCCCTGTGCACTCTGTGTCCTCAGTGGTGAACCCTCTTTTCCTCCGGCGGTGAAGGCCTTTTCCGGTGATGGAATTACAGAGGGGAGACTTCCCAGAAGGTGCTTTTGCCGCCGCGCAGTTTCATCATCGTGGTCAGCAGGATGTACTGCAGGCCGTATTTTTTGCGCAGGGCGGCTTCGGCTTTGCCGCGCTCGGCGGCGGGCAGCTCGCGGGCCATGCCTTCGATGGAATCGCCCAGGATGCCGCCCGAAACGGTGCAGGGGGCCAGGCTGACGCGCGGGTTGTTGCGGATGCGCTTGATCTTGCCGGCCTGGATCTGGGTGGTGCCGTATATTTTGCCATTTTCAAGGGCAAACCAGACCGGGGTTGGCACGCCCACGCCGCTCTTGCGGTAGGTGGTCAGGCTGGCGTATTGGAATTTGCGCAGGGCTTCAAAAGTAGTTGAGGTGGTTGGGGTGGTCATGGATCGTTGTCTTTCTGTGTAGAATGATCTGAATTGTCCTCTCACATAAAGGGTTGAAGTTGTGTGTAAAATTGGCGCAGCTCGCCAATTTCACACACAACCACCCGCTTTGCGAGGAGTTACTTTCTACGCACATTATACAATCCTAAGGCAATAAAAGCTTCTGCGCGTATATCCTTCGGATGGTTTCTTCCAGCGGCGGGCGGCGCACCTCCAGGTCGGCGATCTTGAAGCGCGCCAGCAGGGCCTGGATCACCTCGGCCGAGGGCAGGGCGCGGTGGTCAAACGAATAGATCGCCTGGCGGCCCTCGCGCAGGGGCGGCTGCAGGCCGGGCAGGCTGGCGTCGCGGTACTCTTCGTCGAAATCGACCTTGAGCGTCCAGTTGCTCTCAAAGCGCGCGTTCAGCTCCAACAGCGTGCCGTCATACAGCAGGCGGCCGTGGTCGAGGATCATCACGCGCTCGCACAGGCGCTCGACGTCGGAAAGGTCGTGGGTGGTCAGCAGCATGGTCACGCCGCGCTCGCGGTTGACGTGACGGATGAACTGGCGGATGGCCTCCTTGGCCACCACGTCCAGGCCGATGGTCGGCTCATCGAGGAAGACCAGCTCGGGCTCGTGGAGCAGGGCCGCGCACAGGTCGGCGCGCATGCGCTGGCCAAGCGAGAGCGAGCGCACCGGCGTATCGAGGAAGGGACCCAGGTCGAGCAGTTCGCTGAACTCCTTGAGGTTGCGCGTGAAGCGCTCGCGCGGGATCTCGTACATCGGCTCGAGCAGCTCGAGCGAATCGATCACCGGCAGGTCCCACCAGAGGGTGGTGCGGTTGCCAAACACCGCGCCGATCCCGCGCACGTAGCGCTCGCGCTCGGCCCAGGGCGTCATGCCGCGCGCGCGCACTTCGCCGCCGCTCGGCACCAGCAGCCCGGTCAGTACCTTAATCGTGGTCGACTTGCCCGCGCCGTTGGGGCCGAGGTAGCCGACCAGGTCGCCGGGCTGCAGGTCGAAGGAAACGCCCTCCACGGCGCGGATCTCGTGGTGGCGCGGGGCGACCAGGTTGAGCAGCGAGCCGCTCAAACCGGGGCGGCGGTCGAGGACGCGGAAGGTTTTGCGCAAATCGCGCACGCGGACAATTTCTGCCATGTTCAGGTTCCTGTGCTTTGATAGTGGGTCAGGCCGAAATGCCAGAAGCGCAGCGCCAGCCAGAGCATGACCCCGGCGGCGGCGGGCGCCAGGAACGGCGCAAAGACCGGAAAGCCGAGCGGGTCGGGCCGGTCGAGGAAAAACAGGGCGGGGTAGTAGTTGAGAAAGACCAGCGGGACCAGGTAGGTGAACAGCCCGCGCAGCCAGGTGCTGTAGATCGAGGCGGGGTAGCTCATCATTTCGACCCCGCCGTAGGTGATGATGTTGACCGCTTCGATCGGCTGGATGGTCCAGATGATCAGGGTGGAGCCCATCATGAAGAGCGCGCCCATCGCCACAATTTGCGAGATGATCACCAGCGGCAGGTAGGCCAGCTTGGGCGCGGTCCAGGCCACGGGCAGGTTGGCGAAGGCGTAGGCCAGGACCAGCGCGCCCTGCAGGATGCGCCCCAGGCGGCGCAGCAGGAAGCGGCTGCCAAACAGCTGGGCAAAGAGGTTGACCGGGCGCAGCAGCAGCTGGTCGAGCGCGCCCTGGCGCACAAAATTCGAGAACCAATCCGGATCGAAGCCGCTGAAGATCATGTCCATCAGGCCAAAGGAGATTTCGGCCATGCCGTAGATGAAGGCCAGCTCGGCGATCGTCCAGCCGGCGATGTTGCCGAAGCGTTCGAGGACCAGGTAGGTCGAGGCGAAGTAGGAGACGTTGAGCAGGCCGGTGGTGAGCATGTCGATCCAGAACGAGATGCGGAAGGTCATCTGCGAGCGCAGCTGGATGGAGAGCAGGCGGAAGTAGAGGCGCAGGCTGCGGGCCAACTCAACCTCCCTGGATGACCAGGCGGCGCAGACCCAGGCGCAGCAGCAGGAAGCACAGCAGGCTCAGGCCGAGAGCCCAGGCGGCCTGGTTGATCAGCGCACGCCACAGGGCCGGGCCTTGAAGCAGGCCGAGATAGACTTCGAGGCTGGTGTTGAACATGGCCGGGAAGGGCGTGTGCTGGCTGAGCTGGCCGACCCAATCGGGGTAGAGGCGCAGCGGGATCAGGAAACCCGAGAAGACCTGCGAAGCCGTGAAGGCTGCCCGGCCCAGGCCGCGCGCGTCGGGCGTCCAAAAGCTGGTCACGTTGATCAGAAAGCGCCAGGCGTAGCTGATCAGCCAGGCCAGCAGCAGTGAAACAACCGTCCACAGCCAGGCGGCCGGGCTGTCGGGCAGGATCAGCGGGTAGAACAGGCTGAAGACCAGCAGCAAGACCAGCCCGCGCACGACCAGGTTGACCAGGGCCTTGCCGATGTCGCGGCCCATCCAGAGGGTGAAAATCGAGACCGGGCGGACCAGGTCGGCGGCGATGCTGCCGCTGTAGACCGTCATCATCAGGTCGTAGCCGCCAAACAGAAAAAGGAAGGCAATCATCGCCTGGCCGATGGCGATGTAGGTCAGGGCGGCTTGAAGCGGCAGCCCGTTGACCGTCTCCTGGCTGTTGTAAAGCGCCGCCACCACGGCCGCGCGCAGCAGCCCAAAGACGAAATTGGTCGCCAGGCCGGCGGCCAGGGCGGCGCGGTAGGTGGTTTGCTGGAGCAGCGAGAGTTTGATGATGCGGAGGAAGAAGCGCATATGGAGTGGGTTGCGGTGCCGGGCACAGGGCTGAACCTGGAATTATACCCCACGCTACTGGAGCGAAACGAATTTTTGTGAGTTGCGCGGGCGCAAATCTATATCAAATCTGAATTCCGTTTTCATGCAAATGTAATTCTTGAATGCTATGCTTGAGATGCACCAGCCAACAGGCGCTGGGACACGGAAAGGAGTTTTTATGAAGCATGCTTGGAAGTGGGCCGCAATCATCCTGGGCATAATCGTCGTTTTGGGGCTGACCGCGCTGCCGTTTCTCCTTCGGTCAGGCGATGCCGCCCAGTGGATGCACCCCGGCGTCGACGGCTGGGGCAGGATGGGCGGCCATGCCGTCCCGCGCATGATGGGCGGGTTTGGCTTGATCGGCGGCGGTCTGCTGCTGTATCTGCTGCGCTTTTTGGGCCAGCTTGCCATCTTTGGCCTGGTCATTGCGGGGGCTGTTTCCCTCGTGAAAGCCTTGCGCGCACCGCAGAGTCAGTCCGCCGCCCCAGCCCCGGCTCCGGCGCCGGTCCAGGCCGCGACCTGCACGGCCTGCGGGAAAGCGCTGCAAAGTGATTGGGCACACTGCCCCTACTGCGGCGAAAAGATCTAACCCAGCCGGTTAATGTAGAGGCGCGGCGAGGGCAAGCCCTCCCTGCGCCTCTATTATTTAAATCGAAATCCTATCCAGTTGGACAGGCCAAGACTGTTCTTTTGCCCTGCCCGCTTGCGCGCGGTGCTGGCTATACTGATGGCAGACACATTCACGCGATTCATTCGGGAGAAAGAACAATGAAACACATCACCAACATTGTGATCAGTTTGGCCCTCATCCTGGCGGGAGGGGTCTTCCTGGCGCAAAACCTGGGCTACCTCCAGATGCACACCCCGCAGCTGTGGGCGGGCCTGTTTGGCGGGCTGAGCCTGTTGTTTTTCGTCAGCTACCTGTCCAGCGGCCTGCGCGGCTGGGGCTGGCTTTTCCCGGCTTTCATCCTCGGCGCGCTGGCCTTGACCATCGGCCTGACCTCGATCGGGTTCAACAGCCCGCTGCTGGGCGTGCCGATTCTGCTGGGGGTTTCGCTGCCATTTTTCGCCGCCTTTGCGATTGACCGCCAAAATAACTGGTGGGCGCTGATCCCGGGTATCATCACTGGCGTGATCGCATTCATCCCGCTGGCGGAGAGCCGCGTGGCGGGCGAAGTGATTGGCTCGATGGTGCTGTTCTCGGTCGCGCTGCCCTTCCTGCTGATCTTCCTGACCAACACCACGCGCAAATGGGCGCTGATCCCGGCCCTGGTGCTCGGGTTTGTCGGCATGATCCCGCTGGTGGCGCTGCTCGCGAACGACCAATTGGTGCCGGTGCTGGTGATGTTGATTTTCGCGGTGCCGTTTGGCGTGGTCTTCATCGCCGAGCGGCGCGCCTGGTGGGCCTTGATCCCTTCCGGCTTCTTTGCCTCGATCGGCGCGGGCGTGCTGACCGACGTCTTGCTGGGCGAAGGCGGCGGGCCGGCGGTGGCGGGGGTGATGTTCCTGGGGTGGGCGGCGACCTTTGGCCTGCTCTGGCTGCTGCGCGGCCGCTATCCGACCGCCTGGGCGGTCTACCCGGCCCTGGCCTGCGCCTGGATCGCCCTGATGGTGCTGATTTTCGCCCCGGCGCTGCGCTTCGTGTGGCCGGTCGCTCTGATCGTCGGCGGCGGGTACGTGATCTTCCGCACCCTGCGCCGCTCTAAGGCCAGCGCGTAAGTTAAGTGGTAAAGATTGTGGGCAAGTTGGCGCTTCGCGCCAACTTGCCCACAATCTTTAATTTCACTTCCAAGCCTCCCATGGGTTAGAGGGGATGTGTGATACACAGGCGCCTGTGTTTTAATCGCCGGGTTGGCGGGCCAGAGTGGGGCGGGGCAGGCCGGGAGCGCGGTTCCACAGCAGCCACACGCCGCCCAGGTATGCCACATAGGCCAGGGCTTCGCTCAGCGAGGGGTTGGCGTTGTAACCGAACAGGGCAGTCAGCAGCAGGCCGAGGGTGCTTTTTTCGTCCAGGATTGGGTTGAGGTTCCAGATGTGCTCGACCAGGGGCGGGATCAGCCCGGCTTCGTTGAACTCGTGCACGCCGTGAGCCAGCAACCCGGCCGCGAACAGCACCAGGATCAGGTTGGTGACGCGGAAGAACTGGCGCAGGTTGAGCTTGCGGGTGGAAGTGAACAGCAGCCAGCCCAGCACGGCCGCGCTGGCCAGGCCCAGCGCAGCGCCCGCCAGAGTCTGCGCGCCGTCGCTGGTCAGCTGGGTGGCCGAGAGGAACAACACCAACTCGAGCCCTTCGCGTCCCAAGGCCAGGAAGGCCAGCCCAAACAGGGCCAGCCGCCCGCCTTTTTGACGCGCGGCCTGGCTGACTTCGCCTTCCAGTTTGACCTGCATGCCAGCCGCTTGCTGGCGCATCCAGACGATCATCCAGGTCAGCAGCAGGGCGGCGGTGAGCATGGCGACGCCTTCAAAGATCTCTTCGACGCGGCCTTCCAGTTTTGCGCCAGCCAGGTTGAGGGCAATGGCGGCCAGGATGCTGGCGGCTGCGGCGCAGGCCGCGCCCTGCCAGACCGCCGGGATCAGTTCGTCGCGCTTCATTTTGCGCAAGGCCGCCAGGACGATGCCGATGATCAGGGCTGCTTCGATGCCTTCGCGCAGCGACAGGAGAAAACTGGTCAGCATGGAATACCTCCTAAGGATATAAGAGCGCCCGGGACGTGGGCTGGGTGGAAACTGAATGTTTATAACATATGCTGTTATTAAAAATAAGTATACACTTATTTTTAATAACAGCATAGACAAATAATGCGAATTTGATGTAATATATGAAAAGTCGCAACTACTTTGACAATGTCACATTAAAAAGCCCACCCCCAGGGTAAAAGAGGCTTGGAGGTGAATGCGGCACAAAGTGCCGCATTCACCTCCAAAAACCTCCGCTCCCCGCCCCCGGCGCTTCGCCGCCCTGCAGCGTAGCGGAGAGGGTGGGCGGGGCAGGGGGTGGGGTGAGCAGTACCTGGCAACTTTGATTTCGAGGAATGCAATGATCCAGCCCGCCGAAAAACCAGCCGATATTCACCCTTCGCGCACCGTGCAGGATTATTTGATGACCATGCACGTGATGGAACGCGACCAGGGCGAGATTGTGGCGGCACGCCTGGCCGAAAGCCTGGGGGTTTCGCAGGCCACGGTGGCTACCACGCTCAAGCGCATGGAACGCGACGGCTGGATTTCGGGCAAGAGCCGCCTGGCCGGGGTTTCGCTGACCGAAACCGGGCGAGAGGCGGCGCGCTCGGTCACGCGCCGCCATATGCTGACCGAGTGGCTGCTGTTGAAGGTGCTCAAGGTGCCGATGATCGAGATTCACAACGAGGCGCACCACATCGAACACGCCATTTCGCCGCGCCTGGAGGAGCGCCTGATCGACATCCTTGGCGCGCCGCAGACCTGCCCGCACGGCAACCCCTTTCCAGGGTATGAATCAGTCACCAGCGCCTGGGTGGCCCTGAGCGCCATCCAGGCTGGCAGGCGCATCATCATCCGCCGGCTGCATGAAGCGGTCGAGGATAACGCCGAGCTGCTCGAGTATTTGATCTTAAACGGACTGACACCGGGCGAAGAGGCGCTGGTCAGCGCTGTGCTGCCGTTTAACCAGACCCTGACCCTGCGGGTGGGCGAGTGTGAGGTGGTGCTGGGCTACCCGTCGGCCCAGGGCATTTTTGTCGAGGTAGCCTAGCCGGCCCTGGCGCGCTGCGGCCGGGTCATGCGTCGCGTTTGACCACGACCAGGGCGATATCATCCTGGCGGGGCGAATTGCCCACAAAGCGGTGAACTTCCTCGAGGACCGCAGCGCACAGCGCCTGGGCCGAAGAACCGCCCCTGGCCAGCAGGATCTCCAGCAGGCGCTCTTCGCCAAAGCTGTGTCCGGATGGGCTTTGCGCTTCAGTGATGCCATCGGTGTAGACGACCAGCAGGTCGCCCGGGTCGAGGCGCACGGATTTCTGCTTCCAGCGCGCGTCTTCCGAGACACCCAGGGCCATGCCGGTGCGGGCCAGGCGGTCGACGGTCTCGCGGCCTTTTTTGAGGCTGATCAGGTAGCCGGGCGGGTGGCCGGCGTTGGCGAAACACAAGCGCCCGGTGTGGGTCTCCAGCACGCCAAAAAAGGCGGTCACAAACATGCCGCCGCGCGTGTCGGAGAGGATGCGCTCGCTGACCGTGCTGAGCGTGAAGGCGGGCAGGGTGGGGAAGCGGGCCGCGTAGGTGCGCATCAGGGTGGAAGACAGCGCCATCAGCAGGGCCGCGCCCATGCCCTTGTCAGTCACATCGGCGATGACCAGGCCCCACTTATGCGCCGAAAGCGGCATGAAATCGTAAAAGTCGCCGGAGGTTTCGCGGGCCGGTTCGAGCACGGCGGCCACATCCCAGCCGGGGATGACCGGCGGCTCTTCGGGCAGGATGTCGGCCTGGATGCGCCCGGCCATGACCAGCTCGCGCGTCAGCAATTCCTGGTTGCGGTAGGGGATCAGCTGGCTGCTGGACAGCGGCATGCGGATGGGCGGGTCGAGCTCATCTTCATCCACCGGGGCGGGCGCAAACGGGCGCGGGGCCAGGTTGTGGCGCAGCTGCTCCAGGGCGGCTTTGAATTCGTCTTCGCCAATCTCGCGCGGGAACTGGAAGACATCCGGCTCGTCGCCGTTTTCGTGGGTTTCCTGCAGCAGGACGATTTTGCCGCCAGGCAGGCGCTGGCGCAGGGCTTTGACCACCTCGCGCGCCCGACCGTTGGGGCTGTTCAGATCGAGGACAAACAGGTCAGGGCGGGTCAGGTCGCACAGCTGCACGGCTTCCGAAGCGCTGCGCGCTTCGCCGACCAGGTCGATCTGCGGGGCGGCGGCGACCAGGCTGGCCAGGCCGCGCAGGTAGATCGGCTGGTCGGATACCAGCGCCACGCGCAGCGGCTGGTTGGCAGGATGGGCGGGCGGGGTCTGCATACTCGTATTGTACATGAGTTTGATCGCTTTAAGCTGATAACACTGGTTTTGGCGGCGTTTACGCCGCCAAAACCAGCATATGATGGGTTTGTCCCTCTTCCTTCGGATGCTGTTGGCAAATTCGCCAGACCTATTCCCCCTGCCCCCTCACCCCTTCGGGTTTAAGGGCGGACAGGTATCCAAAAGACCCTCCTCTAGCCCCTCCCAAAGGGAGGGGAACAAGAAATTAATGCGGTTTTTGCGCCGCTTCGCGGCGCAAAAACCGCAAAAAAGGTCTTGCCCCCGCCCGAGGTTGTGAAAAAATTCAATAAAAGCGAAATAAGAACAGAAAAGTGGCTGGGAGGCACACTGTAAAAGGCAAAAACGAGGGAGGAAATGGCGATCTATTTGGGGTA